>Ga0247774_1000056_pt1 | contig 50090 bp, 48 predicted proteins | sample UWRJL001104B6_FD_179933 | JGI IMG/M metagenome (GOLD analysis project Ga0247774, IMG submission 179933) | Plant litter microbial communities from Arlington Agricultural Research Station in Wisconsin, United States - UWRJ-L001-104B-6 | ecosystem: Environmental > Terrestrial > Plant litter >...
AAAAAAGGAATATGGCGAAACGGAAATATTTTGGTTATGTGCTGATAGACCTGTGATATGAGTTTTGGACCAAGTTTGTTGGTGCTCGAGCCGGGTCCCGGTAGGCCTACTGCAAGGTCTATTATGCATGCTGTTGGGGTCCAAACTTCGGGGCGAGGGCCTAGGCAGGTATGGCGGATCGACTTTGCCCAAGAGGACGGTCGATGTGGAGCGTCCCAAGCTTGGACAGAGCCCGACATTGCACTCCTTTGCAATCAAGCATAAATTTAGACTACAAGCAATATGTATACGAGGAGATGCCTGAGCCAGAGAGTAAACTGCGTCAACATCATTTGGCTTTGCTTGAGCTGCAAACTCGGCCTGACGCTGGAATTGTTGAATGGATGAATGAATCAACAAGTTTTTGGGGAACCATCCAATCTTGAACTGGACAAACAAAACGTCGAGGCCGGGGTTGGAAGGCACGAATGGTACCCTATGGCAAAGTTGATTGGCCGAAACATATTGGTTCGCACTTGGTCGTGCCATGTGGGAGCAGCTTGCCGTTGCACTCAAATGTCTTGGTTTGATCAGGAACTTGCAACCGCCCCTTGATAATGTGATGCGCGACATTCAGTATCCCGCGGCACAACACCGAGTAGTATCCTTGAGGTGCTGGCGGGGAAGCTGGCGATCTTTGAATCATTCACAGATAGTTGGCGACGAACCATAGCAGAAAGAGCCCTTTAAACTTTGAACTGAGGAACATCACGCAATCGTCAGACCCAATCGAGTTAAAAGCGGTTTGCAAGCCCGTCATTTTGACGGGTTTCTTACATTTCGGATCCCTTTGCTGCAGAATTTGTCTGCCCATTGAGAACGCCGATAGCAGGAGCCAACCCGGTGGTAATCGTTCCACCGTCCTCGGCGCCGTAAGTCTCCGTTTCGTGTCGGGAATCCGGGAGGCGTTTGAGCTGCTGACACCTGAACTCTCGCCTCCATCGCATCACAATTATTGGCAATACTATTGGTGACTTCGCCTCTTTTACTGACTTCTGTTTTCTCCAGCTGAATCCGTATTGCGCGACTCCTTTCAATAATTCATTCTTACAGGGAAGGAAAAATTCTCCAGCTTTGGAAGTTCAGCTGCCAATTGCGCTTTGGTCGTTGGATGATGCTTCACCAAGGCCCTTGACGTCACCGTCTGCCGCCTCGCTTGCGAGATTTTGATCTCGCAAAATCGAGAGATCTCATCAATCAACGTCGGTGACCGGCAAGCACCCCCACAACACAACCCAGCGGCCTGGTGCATCCAAATCGCCACAAGTTTCAGCTCTGCCAAACCAACTGGTGTTGACATTGCCCGTTGGTTGGTCACTCCCTGTTGCGCAGCGCTTGCAAATATCACCGGATTCGGATCAGAATCATGATTACTACCTACGTTCATCCTTCGGGCGTCGTGACTGGTCTACATCATAACGATTCACGTTCGCCCTACTTTCAAAACCTAAGGGATGCATGTCAAGTTACGAAGCATAATGTCAGGAAACCGATAGGCGCTTACGACCGCCAACAAACCTCCGCAACATTACGAATCCCACGACCGGCGGAAACGACCAACAAACAACCGCTTCTTGCAGGAGAAGCAGTAGGCAATCTATGTGCCGCTCTATATTTTGATGGCGTATCGAGTGCACAGCGTCGCGACCCACTCGCGAACGTGGCGACCCGACACGGGCCTAAACGGATACTCTATTCGATGCAGCCGGGGAACCCTGGCCTACTACTGCTGACAAAACCGTGGAAGCCCCCAACCGCACAACATGGATTACGGATCGGGCTTCACGATCCCCTGTTCTTCCTGATCTGCCTCGCCTTCGACTTGAGTCGTCCGTAAATTATCTGCCGTTCTGCCATGCCACGAGCATGAAGCCACAGCTCATCAGTTTTCAAAAATATTGACCCTACCTCTGTGGATTGATAATGACCAAGAGTGGTCTGAGCAGGAATCTAAAAGCGAGCTTGGCACTTGTTTCATTTGCTTTGACGTCACATCATAGCCGCGCACCAGCTGCATATGGAGCCTTTTCCCCGGCTTCATTTGGCCCAAGACCACGGAGCTGTCATGCCCGCATTTGCCTGCCTCATCCGTTGTTGAGTGCAGCTGGTGGTGGCTTGAATGGCCTGATGCGCCAGGCCATGGAAATGTCATCGCCAGACGTCAATTTGCTTCCGCCCGGCCATTCTCATATGCAGAAACAAGTCAGTTCACGATTTTAATCCCCCATCAAGTTTGGTCGTCTCCAAGAAACAAGAAACAAACGCCAAAAAGAGATCAAAGTCGCTTCATCGCATCCAAAACAAGAATCCTTCTCGTACGCTCAATCCGCAAGCCCAGCTCGTCAAGGTCAACAGTAGATTCAAGCGTCTGAATCATGGCTCTGTGTCTCTCCACTTGATGTCGCACAAACGTTGAGAAGCCGTGTTGAAAGTCTGCCTAGGCTAAGCTGAATTGGATCGTCAAACCAAAATCCATTGCTTTTTGAACCGAGCACGAAAGAAGAAGGACGAGAGTTAGATACTAGTGCTACTACTACTAATAAAATTGAAAGGAGGAGCAAAAAGGAAGAAGGCTCTGTTAAAGGGGCTGAATAGCCCTGTTACATCGTCGATGTCAAACATTACCTTGTCCTCCCCGCGATGCAAAGGCAAAAACGCTATGTCTCGGTACTTCTGCCCATCAACCAAACAACCCATGGGAACATCGATTGGAAACCAAGATGCAAAAGTTGTAATATCCCGCATACGATCTCTACCGCTCTCATTAACAGTCGTTACACGGAAGAGACACACAATCTAGGCCATAAAAAATGGGGACTCTAACCATGCAATTTGTCCGCGTCTCATTTCGCGGGACTCGGCCGTCACGATTTGCTGTGGCAGTGCGACCCGATGCGCCTGCTAGCACCTCTGCGTCCAAGGTCCTCAAACAGACCAAGATACAAAACTCGAAGTTACCCGAACCTTTTCCTGGTTAGATCGATGTTTCTTTTTGCGCTCTACCCTATTTTAGGTACAGGCGCCCAAGAAAGACCTAGGATGAGAGGCGCCAATTGCTCGCCGAGGACGACGGCGGGGACGAAATTCAGATCGCGTATCAACTTCATCAAGTGAAAGTAAACAACTTCTATTACCCTCTTCCTACGACTACACGGTTAATGTCCAGTCCTGTTACTCGCTACTAATACCAATAATCCTCTTCAATCCACACGCGTTCTTCCCCTCAAAATCTATGCAAAGAGCTCCACACGCAAGCTAGGGGCTAGAATTCCAAAGAGTCTCTCGTCGTCACTCATCGGCACCAAGTTCCCCGAATCGCATTGTAGCCCTTGCCTACTGCTTCCGATGAATGCGCAAGTCCTCCCATCCAGGTCGGCAGTCAACTCCCGTTTTGGGATCTTCCTCAAAGAAACCAGTACTTTGGCTTCCGTTTGGGCTACCAATCCCACAACCGCGGCCACCATCTGCGGTGCCGTGTCGAGCCGTCTAGTTAGTCACCGCAGACGACGAGGTAACGTTGTTTCTCTTGGCCCAACCCGAAAAATCAGCCTTTGCGCGAGCCGCGGCCAGCGCGCCGTGGAGGCCGTGCTGCGTGGGGATGCCGTCAGCGCGATGAGTCGAGTTGATGTTCTTGACCAGCACAATCTGATAGCACGTGGCGGTGCCTTGGCGGGCGGCGATTGTGGAGATGGCGAGGAAGTACTCCCAGATCTATTATCAAGCCATTAGTTTGACGCTTCGAAGAGGGGAAGGCAAAGAAACAGGAACTCACGCGGAACCAGCGCTTGCCATACTTGGCCTCAACCTTGTCCTTGTTGGCCATCCAGTTGCGGTACCACCTCCATAGAGTAGCAGAATAGTGCACGCCAATCGTGTCAATACCCTTGATCTCGAACCCAGAACTCTCCAGCTGGCTGACAAACCAACCCAGAGGCGTCGAAGCGTCGGCGCCTGGAAAGACGTGCTTGTTCATGAACAGGCCCCAGATAAGATCCTCGTACTGCCAGGGCTTACGGAGGCCCGCAATCTGAAGGAAGAAAACACCATCATCATCAAGCATGTTGTAGACCTGAGTCAGGAAGGACGAGAAGTGACGAACGCCAACATGCTCCGCCATCTCGAGACACGTGATCTTGTTGTAGCCGCCGTCGGGCACGGGGATGTCGCGGTAGTCCATGCAGAGAATGTTGCTCTGGCTCTCGGGAATGCCCGACTTACGGAGCGCACCGTTGCCCCAAGCGGTCTGGTTGCGGCCGAGGGTGACGCCCGTGACGTGCGCGCCGAAATGCTCGCTCGCGAAGCGCGCCAGCGTGCCCCAGCCGCAGCCAATGTCGAGGAGCTTCTCGCCTTCCTTGATGTCAATCTTTTCACAGACAATGGCCAATTTGTTGTCCTGGAGCTGCTCCAGCGTCTCCTCCTTGTTGACGTCGGAGATGATACCTGAGGTGTAAATCATGCGCGGGCCGAGGAACCAGCCGTAGAAGTCATCACCGCGGTCGTAGTGGTCGCGTACCTGTTCCTCGTCTGCGGACATGTTAGATTATATTCTCAGAGTTCGTCCGGATAAGACTTCGAGGCAGAACCAAAAAGGGGAACGACAAACCCTGCGACCTAGTGTGCATGAGCATCTCAGGGGCAAATTGCGTCAAGAAAAACTTGATCAACCCAAGCGTGAAGCGGAAGCTCGCCCAGTCGTGCCGATATTCCAGCACCTCTAGACAATCGCCGTTGAACTCGACGTCACCGTCAAAGTACATCTCGTAGAATGTCTCGATGGGGATCTTGTTCCGGCCATGGTACTTGGCTTTATCCGCCTCTTTCTTGAAGGTGAGGTAGTGCTCGACGGGCCGCCCGGGAAACTTGACCTTTTCGTTCCTGCGCGGGCTGATGGCCGAAATGGTGAGCCAAAATCCGGCCAGGATCGGGATCGACGTGAAGAGCGCAAAGAAGATGGTAGTCTTGAGGCCGCCGCCGACCTTCCATGCCAAGTAGAAGGGGGTAAAGACTAGAATCGAGCCGAAGAGGACGTTGGAAAAGGTGTCGCCGCCAGGTCCGTCGGCGGGAAGGGGGCCATTTTTGATAGAAGGATACTGCAGATGGGAGTATACTCGTCAGATTTCTAGCTCCATCTTTCAATTGCTTCCTGCGAGCTGCATCTGTTTTCTGGGATGGTAGAAAGGAGCTTACGTACCTGCGTCGTACGGACGCCGCACTCTTCAAACTTCTCGAACGTCGGGCTCGGAGCCTTCGGAGTTTCGACAAACTCGAACTCAGACTCGCTCGAGGGCATTGTGAGGATGTCGTTTTGGTTCTCAGATAGGCTTTGGTTGCTGTTCAATTGAGATTGGGATAAAGAGGGATGAAATGTTCTTCCAACGAAACACGAATGATTTTTCTGCTGAGGTCCATTCGAATTTGGTGGGGTTGGGGGAGCTCTGACCGCCTGGTGAACCCCTGGAGCTCCACCCAGTGGTTGGGTCCATCTTCCGTGCTTCTTCGGCTTCGGAGAGAAAATTGCTGGATGAAGCAAAATTTATCCAGACAAACCTCCCTTTCACCTTGCAATAACTTTGAAGAGACTCGCATGATTACGTAGTATCAGCAGACCATAGCGAAGGGCATTCCTTAGCGCTCTGTGCACGAAGCAATGATAGCTGTCAACCCAGTTGAGGAGCTTCTCCTAGGGGAGCTGTATCTGCCGGAGACAATCTGGAGCTCATAATTAAGATAGCATCTCTAATCTCATCTCAATCTTGGGAATGAAACCCGTTTCCCGTATCTTCTCCTCTATCGGCTCTCTGATCTCTATTACGAAGCGAATCTTGATCGTACCGAAACTTGGTCGTACCGAAACCGAATCCCCGCTCGGCACGGCAGAAGAACATCCCACGCAGAGATGCCTGAGCCGTTTGGGGACCAACAGCTGAGACAAAGCTCTCAAGCAAGCCAAACACGCGTTTACGGCGTACTTGGTAGCTCAGATTTTGCTGGGCCGCTAGATATGGCGTGCCTTCAAGAGATTGAACGAATCGAACTCGAGATTGCGGTTGACGTAGTATTTGTCACCAAACGCGGCGCCTATGTTTGCCTCATTTCGTGCTATTCGCGTGAGGGTCTCGCAATCGGATGACCTGATCTTCCCTTGCTGATATCGGTCGAATCAGTTCCAACCCAATTGGCGGCACAGGTACTTCGCATTTCCTCCAAGGGATTTGCGCTGGATTTGCCATTATCTTCGTTATCAGCATGATAGTGACCATATCAGCTCTGATTGCCGATTCAATAAGCCATTTAATCCCTTTCTTGCCTTTCGTTTCTCACCTGACCGTGATCTTGTTGGAACCCTTTGTGATACGTATAGAACTGACATAATCAGTTATGACACCAAAGGGGGGATGCAAGACAACCTAAAGATAGGAGAACAACCTAGACTGTGCCAGGCTCATTTCTTTGTATTTGTACATCGGTTTACACCCATTTAAGGGTAGCCTTTTCAATACTAGGACGCAAGTTAGATTTCCTTGATTATCCCAATTTATCACTTATTCTACCCCTAATTACTACGTGTTCCTACATATCTCGGGAGACCACGATCAGCCGTAAACATGTTGAAATGCATAGAGCTCGCTATGCCAAAGAACCTTTTCCTCTACACCGCGCGACGAAAATTCAAATCCAATCTCGAGATTTCCGAATGAGAAAACGTCGCTTGCGCTATATCATCTAGGTCCCGGCTGCTCTCGCTCTCGGACTCAACTCCCTTACATATGCGGTCTCTCTCGCGCCAGGGTACTACGATCTCGCGTACCCGCTAACCTTCGCGAGCACCATCAGCAACGACGATTCGATAGACAAGACTGTATGTGTTCCCGCTCCCCTCTCCTCACATATTCTGGATGGAAGCGTCGACGACCAAAGAGGGCATAAGAGGACATTTGAGTGAGAACGCAGAGGCTCGCTAATATCCGAACGCTTGAAGAATAAAACTCCGCATCCAACGAGCCTACGCCGCTCTCAGAGCTGCTTCGAGACCCTCGGCTATCTCGCCGCCGCCGCCGTTGCGGCCGCTATTGCCGCGGGCGTCGGCGTCTCCACCCTCAACTCACCATCGCTCGGCTACATTGCCAGCTGCTCGCTGTACAACGTCGCGTACGTCCAGCTGCAGAAGAAACGCACATTTGCGCTGCTGAGGATTGTTTGTTAGATTGCTGGTCTGGTCATCAGCACCGCTCTATTCATTTTGCGCGGGCAACAAGTTTGCTTAAATGTAAACGAGCAAAAAGAGAAATGGAAAGGAAAGCGTCCTTCGTCGTTTCCCTGGTGCTTTGGTAATCGGGCAAACGGTGGATATTACCGGACTCGGGGGAGTAAGGGCCGGCTGGTCGGTAACGTGGACGGCAAGGCGTTTGACAGTGAAGGAAAGAGCGGTCCGGGATTAAAACAGTGGGAGGCAAAGTTATCGAGCAACTTGTAAACATTGAACTCTCAGTTTGCTACCAAGCGACAAGGATATCTGCATATAGTTTCTAGCACAAACCAATAAAAGAACAAATGGAATACGGAAGGCCCGAGAACTTTGTCTTCGGAACTTTGGAGTATTCCTCAAGGGTGGCACTGAGGTTCCCGCCGACGGCAGGATTCGCAAGTAAGCGGTGGGCAAACCACCCTGGTAGTTTAATGAGGATCTACGATCTTGTGGCTCTTAACATGTGGCATTTAGTTGCTTTGTACTGCTTAAGGAGTAAGTACGATCTGGGAGGGATATCTCTGCTATAATTAGCTTGTTGGCGCAAGGGAGGCTGTGACTACAACGTTTGTGGCAAGCTCTCTCCTTCAAAACCTGTTCAGGAAGTTACTGACGTTTGGGATTCAGGGTCGTAGCTTCCAAACTACAGTGTCAAGGCGGCTTGCACACTTCACCAATCACATTAAGGTACACTTTCTGGAATGGTAATATTGAATTAGAGTTTGATATGCTGGGGAGTAGCGAGCCACTCGTTTGATACCTAGTCCTTTCGTCCGCTGCGGCTTTATTAACACGAAAACTCCTCCTACATCCTCTATCCGACGCCTTGTATAACAATCTTAAAGCAACACGCGGCTTTCGCTTCCTGATTCGATTGTGTGAAAGAGCTCAGAACAATTCGCCGCTTCTGTGCTCTGCTTCACAAATTAATTCCTTGGCTCTCACTCCAGAAATTGTCGAACCGAGACAGCCAAAAATGAAGTTATCCACGGTTGGCATCGTTATCCTCTCGTCCGTCGCCGTTGCTCTCTCGTTCCCTTTCCATGGCCACCGCATCAGCGAGCTCAAGAGTCACGAGAACTGGCCCGACGATCCCCAGTACAGCACGCAGATAGTAGTCCCCCCGACCAACGAAGCTGGAGGCTCTGGTACTCTTCCCAAACCTCACGCCAAGATGGTGTCCACGCCTTTCGCCATCGGCAAGAAGTCGTCTGACTCTTCACCCGAGATTGAGCCCACTGCTGAAGGGGTGAGAATCATCGATGTTATCGATCCCTCTAAGGTTAGTATCCAGATGGAGTCTACTACTGGTATTACGATCTTCACCTTCATCACAAGTCTTGCTACGCCTCTACCACTACCGCAGTCGAGATTGTTACTGTCACTGTCAGGGCTCCTGATACTAACCGCCAGGGCTCCGGGGCCGAAGCAGACCCGGGAGAAAACCGCCACCGACGGCTGGTTCAAGAGGGGTAGAGAGAAGAGGGAGGAGTGCGTAGTCACGTATTGCGAGAATCGGAAGTTGCAGTGTCATTACTGGGAGCCGCCCCAGGGACAGTATAATCCGTTAACGGGCACATGGGAGAAGGGGGGGATGATGATCAAAGATATCGGGACGTGTTGAGAATGATGGAAAGCTGTGGTTGACGATGGAAATTGGCCGCGGATTTCACGAGTTTTTATTTTATTTTTTTATTTTTTTGGCGCCGCGTCCGATATGACATTGGGACTAAGAACGATGTCGACAAAGCAGCTGTGGGACTTAGGTGACGCCGCGTTGTGTTCCCAGGGAATTAGGGCAGACCTAGAGTTAGAGATGAGGCGTTAAGATTTCATGGCGAAAGGAACGTGAAACTTTACTGTCATGCGGGTTGACGTACGTGATCGGCGGGTTCAGTATGTACGTTTGGATTTATAAACGTGATATGTACAAGGCACCTAATGCCAATGCCTCCTTATGCAATGCTCCTCGCCAACCTAGCCAACAGTTTTTTTACAAGTCCCCAAATCTTACTCAAGCTAAACGCCGAGACGCCAAGTCAGCATAAATCCTCTCCATGCCAAAAGGATAGGAGACGCAAAGTGATAATTCAACTTACCAGGTCCGCTAACAGAGGTAGTGATAGTCCCATCTTCGATATAAACTCCCGAAAAGTAGAAGTCCTCAGTCTTATCTGAATACCCCTGCCTCGGCAGCTCCAACACGCCCAGGTGCCAATCCGCCCCGTTGGAGCTCGTGCTGCCACTAACTGGCGCCACCTCCTGCTTCAGCGGCTGGTCATTGACCGAGTGCCAGAACCCGACGCGGTTGCTCCCAAAGTCGATCTCGTAAGCAATGTTGTGCCACACGTTGGGCTCCCACGTCGTCTTCCACAGGCTCTTCTGCTGGACCATGAACTGCAGGTTCGGGTTCTCGGCGCCCTGCTCGCCGCTGATCCAGCCGTACTTCATCTCGGTGAAGTGGCTCTCGAAGAAGCAAATCTGGTGCTCGCGGTTGACCGAGGGGGCGTTGGTGGCGCGGCGCATCATGCTGAAGTGGTAGAACTTCTTGCCCTGGTTGATGCCCTTGGAAGTCTGCGGGATCAGCTCGGTGCGGCGCATGGTCTGGCCGTTCCAGAAGGCGGTGGAGTCGAGGGTGAACTTGGCACCCTGCTTGGAGCTCGTGTCGTTGGGATTCTTGTACTCGGGCGAGAGGTTGACGTACGAGGTGACGGGGCCGGAGCCGTGGATGTACCATTGGTATGGACCGACCTGGTTGGACCAGGACCAAGTGTTGAGGTTGGCGGAGGAGGTCATGTCGTTGAAGCGGCCGTCCCAGACTACGGCAGCGTCGACAGCGAGAGCGCCGAGGAGGGTGGCGAGGGCGAGCTTCATTTTGGGTTGGTCCTACGTGGTTGCTCAGGGGAATGGGGGCTTCGAAGACACAACTGGTATGGTGGAGGGGAGTCGAGGATCCACGGGGCGTGCACAACCAAGGAGATGTCGAGCCTGGAGACGTGAAAGATGTGAGAGGAATCTCACGATGGAGAGCTCGCTACGCGATATATAAAAGCCCCCGTCGTGGGGTAATAACCCCAAGCCTCATTATATGGCGGGAAGCCCGCGAGAAGCCACCCAAAGAAGGACCAAATAGATTAAACGGCCCAGCCAGGGCCTTCACATAACCCGCCAAAGCTCCTGAAGTTCAGGTACAGAGGTCACGAGCAATATAGGAACCGACAGGCATACCGGGACCGAGCCCGAACTTACCAAATAGTGAGGCGACCATAAAGTTCGGACTCGACCTTCCGGCGGGAGGGCTCATTGGCGCCATTTTTACCTGTGTGGAGCGGAGGATTAAGTGCGGGTTTGGAGAATGTGGGGATATATGGGGAAGAGTCGCGTTTAGCCGGACGGAACCCACCAATCCCAATATTTTATGTCTGCCTCTTGGAATTCCTATTTCACTACCGAGCATGTCGATTTCTGATTATTCACATACGTGCGACTCAAATTAGGAGGCAGTTGGATCCGATATATGATAGCCTCAGATCCCACGGAAAATTCGCCGTGCAGAATAAAATTTGTCGCTCAAGACATGGCGAGGCTACGATCAAGGTGTCAGAAACGATTTCATGACCACTGATGGCACCTGTCATTGTCAGTCTCCACACGAAGTGGGGCCGCAGGAAAACATTTGAGGGACGGAGGGGCAGATTGAATATCTCGAAGGGACAGGCACTCAATTGGACTCATCTTGCACGAGACATTTCATCTACTTACATTTGCATACAGCTGCGCTGTTAGCATCACGATACCCGTGTTTCTGGCAGAACACAACGCAACGCCGGCATTTGAGGGGCCGGAGCAAGTCTCGTGTCGTGGGCAAGAAGCCTGGCCAGAGAGCTAAGTCTCCCTCGCAGGGGACTAGCTCCTCGTCATCGGCTATTTTTGCCCAGCAGTATTAGACGAAAAGCTGATGGCACATCCCGCTTGCCATTGGAACATTGAAGTCACATTTGGACATCAAAAGGCTGAAAAAAGGGGGAGATTCTAACCGATTTCGATTTGAAACGCTTTCCGAACCTGGCCACTCGCGCTGTGATGATGCCACAAGTCGAATACCCTATTCGGAAATCTATTGAAATTTTAGCGCCTTCTTCAGCAATGCTCAGCCTCCACGCATGAACCGCATCACAAGCATTGCAGCAAAAACCCCTAACTAAAGGGTGACGCAAAATGATAGATAAACGTCGCCTCCTGTCGTGGAAATTGGTAGATCTCGTGGTAGACTAACTTTCCTGGATTTCGAACTTCCATCTTGTGTTTGTCCCTCACGACACAACGGGCACTTGAAGTTGCGATTCCTGATTTATTTCAAGTATGGACCCGCAAGCACTCACCCACGACCCCAATGACGACGTTGTGTGCAGCCGATGTCGAGCGTTCTTTTCTCGAAAATTGCCAGATGACGTGATCGCAGAAATAGAGAGCTGTCTGGAGAAGCCATATTGGATGTCGGGCTCCAGCCCTTTGAGGAAATGCCGGACGGAGAAGGTCAACATCGCGAGCCTCAGGGCGTTTTGTCCTATCTGTCGACTTATTTACAGGCTCACCGAGCGGATGGACGGAAGCACGAACAGCAGCGGGTCTGAATTCGAGATAGAGCTGCGAGACGGCATGTGGGAAGACAAACGAAAAAGTCCCCTCTGGCATGTGCGGTGGGATTTGTACCCTGAACCAAAGGCACTCCTGTCGCGCCGTAGCCCTTACTATGGGTTCAAGGAAGATAAAATTGAGTTGCAGATGAGTGTTCGACATGGTAGGCTACCTGGGCAACGATCAACCCTACAGGATGTCTGTTTCCGAGGTCCCTAATGCGCTAGTAGATAGTCGCTTGGTGAATGTAATTGCGAATCGGCCTGCATCACTCGACGACAAATCAGAAGAAACCTTGACTGGCACTAGAGTTCAACTACGAAGCTGCCTGGCTTCGCATTTGTCCTGCCGGAGCGCCAATTCCCGGTTCCTACCTTCTCGCCTTTTGGATGTTGGCGAAACGAGAGCAGTGCTTGACTTTGACGTCCGGCTTGTTAGCTCGAGAAAATTCCCCGCTCATGAGCTTCGGCAGTACGCTGCGTTGAGTTACTGCTGGGGAAGCGATGATGAAAGTAAAGCGCGGCAAGTACGAACGACGACGAGGAACCATCTGGATCATCATATTCGCATCGAGCGTGTGGACCTTCCCAGAACAGTACAGGATGCCATTACAGTCACTAGGCGGCTAGGAATTAGATATATCTGGATCGATGCCCTCTGTATCATTCAAGACGACCCCGATGACAGAGACGTCCAGCTGCCGATGATGGGGGAAATATATGCAAATGCGGCTGTCACGATATGTGCTAGCTCGGCACCTGGGTGCAACGACGGCTTTCTAAAGCAAAGGGCTTTTCCACGCTTTATTGTCCCGCATTCCTGGCAAGGGAGATTCGACCCGTGGCCTGTCACGTTCATGGAGGCAAAGGACTGTCCTACGTTCGGGGACGAGCCAATTCATGAGCGGGGATGGACTTTCCAAGAGACGCTGCTATCTCGAAGAATTCTGTTCTTCACTTCTGCTGGTCCATTCTTCTGGTGCCGCACGCCAGGATCCGAGAAAGGCGGTCTTTCAACACCGTCTATTGGCGCTTACTTTGAACACGCCTCCCTCCGCGAGTTGTTGGATGTATACGGATCAGATCAAATCTTGTCGCCTAAATTCAAATGGTTGTGGCTCGTTTCTCAATACTCGAGTCGTACATTCACGAATGTGGCCGACAGGAGGTGGGCGTTTGATGGTATAGCCAAGGCACACCAACCTCTGAGAGGTGGCGCTCAGAATTCATCTGGAGTCTGGAGTGACTCGCTGCATCTAGACCTGCTGTGGCAATCCCCGGCGCGCCCCAGAACTGGGAGACCGGAAATATCACGCCGCATATCCCTCTTCCCGACATGGTCTTGGTTATCATTCGACGGCCAGATCGACTACCCAAAACTCTCGGCGGACAAGAGGAAGGTGGACCCAGAAAAGGACCAAGACGTCGAGGAGCAACCTCACGCGAAGGATGAGGTGGAGAAGAAGGATGTCGAGGCGAAACTCAGCCTGCTCCAGTTTCCTACCTCAATTACGAGCCAAGGCATGATTTCTGATTCTCTCGTGGTCCGCGGGAAAGTGAAGAGCGTTGTGCTGCCGGCTTGGAAGGACACATACGGGATGGAAGGCGTCTCCCCCCAGATGGTGCCGCCTCACGTGCTGGATTGCTATGGCTCTGCGCTCTGGGACGCGAAGAACGGACGATATTCTCGGTTCGCTTTCGGCAGCGACCGAAGCAAGATTGGGAAAATAACCTTCGACATTCATGACACTAACCGCTGGTTGGTCGAAGAAGATCGGAGCCAGAAAGCCAACGTCTATGAGTGTATTCACGTGGCTACCATTCGGCCGTTTGAATACGAGATGAGGACAGTCGATGGCACTCATGGACCAGCATCAAACAGGCAAGTGTCGATGAGGGTAGGGAAGAGAGCTTATGCGTTGGTGTTGGAGAAGGTCGTGTCGGAATACGCGACTAATGTAAGGAGAAGGGTAGGGGTTTTGACGACGTTTGATGGTGATGGCGCGAAGTATTTTGATAATGGGAAAGAGGAGACCATTGTGCTAATATGAGCATGTGGGTTGGGAGACATCGGTTGCAGTTCACAGCAGATGCCGAAAGCATCTCATTATGGAGTTAGAGTATACTTGGATGTATTTATGAATAATGAGATGGAGCCAACCCAACTTATCCTTACTGTAATATCTACCTGAGGGCCTCGGAATAGGTCCCTCCAGTGTGGATTCTGTCCCCTAGTGTAGTCGCGGGATTCACGAGGCTGATGTGGCTCTATAAAGAATATGTAGGGCCAGGCAATGAATATGGCGTTAGTTGTGGGGATAGCTGGTTCTTATGAAGTGTGGGGCGTGTTTATGAAGGATTACCCCTGCAGAGCTCAGGCTCCTGTCTGAGCGTTGCGAACATGAAGCCACAAGGCGGTGCTTCGGCCTGTGCTTAGCTTGTTGTTAGTCTTTGATCGCATTGAAAAATCGTCTCCGGGCACTCTCCGGGAAATTATGAGCCAGAAGGATTAAAACGGAGGTATTGATTGTCATCAATGCTGGGATCTGGTTCTTGCCAACGAATTTGATTTGCGTCATCACAACCACGCTATTCCATATTTTCTTGAACGGATCGGACCTAGGCCAGGGATAACTTGTAAGCCAAGTTCCTCCCAAAGTAGAACCATGGAAAGGATCCTGTGAGCTAAGATTTCAAATACATCGATGATACCAACCCCGGACGAATGAACCCTTACGCCGCTGCACCACCTCGTGGTCTTTCACGATGACATGCCCCAGATTGTCATGCTCCTCTACCGCTGCGAGACCTACCTCTCGAGGCAATCGCAAGCATCTTCATGGCTCCTCTCCAGACCTTGATGCGAACAAGCAAAGCGGGGGTTTACATGGCGCCGCTGGTGTATGCAGAGTCGGACCCTGACACTTCCTTTATGTGATAGCTATCGCGGGGGGTTATGCCGACTCTGAGAAGATTGACCGCGTACTCAAGGACAGACTCCGGATTCTGAAGCAACAGGATTTGAAGATGTCCAAACAGCTCTGCATCGGGTTTAATGCCCGACGCTAAGACGTTGGTTGAGGCGCTGCACGCTCGGTCCTCGGCTTCGTGCGCGTGCATGTCCATCATCTTCCCCACAGTGGCGGACAAGGTTGCCTGGAAGGCGCTCTTCTCTCTCTGATGTTCCTCAAATTTTGCAGAAATGGTGTGTTCCACCCGCCGCCTCGCACGTCTGCATGTTCGCCAACTACCGCATTCTAATCATCATCTTTTACCACAGGCACTTACATTTTCAGCTTCAGATCCATCCACTATGACGGGTTCGGCGGAATTTCGCTACGAGGAGCTTCCAGCGGCCGTTGACGCACTCCGAATTTTGATTGTGAAGCCTTGCACATCATTTGACGACGATATAGAATGTAGCCTCGAAACAAAGCTATTCTCGAACAGGCCCCGATACATCGCGTTGTCCTACACGTGGCAAGATTATGATGCAGCTCTAGCACCAATTGAGAGTGCGAGGACGGAGAATAGCGTCGGCGGTCACGAGAACATTGCCACCAACGACCCAGCTATTTTATTGAACCAGTTCCCCTTCAACGTGCAACGAAACCTCTATCGTGCATTGAAGCACTTACGGTCCTTGGAGCACCCGTTAAACCTGTGGGTTGATGCCATTTGCATTAACCAGAACGACATAAACGAGCGCAATAAACAAGTCACCATGATGACCTTCATTTATCAGAACGCGCGGCGGGTAGTTGGCTGGCTAGGGATTGATGTCAACCGTGAAGACCAGTGGAAGAATGGGAACTCTCGGAATCTTGCGAAGTTGATAAACGGATCTGAGGATATTCCCTATTCTGGCGAACCTGATGGGGAGACGGTTGACAGGATCATGACCAACCAGTATTGGTCACGTTTATGGATTGTCCAGGAAGTATGCACGCCGCAGCATCTTCTTTTTGTTCGGGGCTCGAATATCTGGCGGTATGAGAATGTGGAAAGTTGGTCTGGGGTAAGGAGGTGCTTAGAAACCGATAGCCATAGCCGTGGTCGCAACGACGATAGCAGGAGCCATTTCATTCGGTTAATCACGACACGTGGAAAGAGACATTCAGACGAGATGAGATTGGAGAGACTTATCGAGAGATTTGTTAGTAATGGATGCGCTGAAACCAGGGATAGGGTTTATGGGTTCTTGGGTCTGGCAAATGATGTCAATTCAGCATCCTCTGCTGGTGGCGAGGCAGATCCCGACGAGCTAGATGATTTGCGATTGCAGCTTGGAGATAGATGGCAGCACAGAAACATCAATCGGGCCAGAGTAAACATCAAAGTCGACTACGATATGCCGCTTTACCATATTTGGGTCAGCGTCGTCAAGCATCTGTTATTTACGGCCACTCCCGTCAACAATCCAGCCCTCCGGATTGATCCCGACAGAAGGATAGATGAGAGACTACTTAGCCTTGTGAGAAGTGCTGGCATAGTCCAGGCTGCCTTTGATCAGAAAATTGAAGAAGAGTTGAAGACGAGGGTCCCCAGGGCAAGTTAGTCTTTGAATAAACCTTGGAATATGAGCTAACATAAACAAGGGTATCCATAACACGATCGTCACAGTGAAGGCGTACTTCGCGGGCGAAATCAGATACTTGGGTCCCGATTATAATTCATATTTTGGCGGATTCCAGGCAGTTCAGGAGTGGGTAAACTGTTGGGAACACTACTATGAGCCAAGGGGATTGGAGGGGCTGCGAGAGATGGACGAAAGGTACCGAAACAAGATTAGGGACTATGACACGGAGGACTTGGCAAGAATTATAGACCTTCAGAGTCAGAGTATGATGGCATGGTCCGCCCACGCATTGCGAAGGCCTGACGCGCGGCGCTGGTTAAAGGCGTATCACAAGACGACCAGAGACAAGTCTCCCGCTAGACAAGTCTTCAGTTGGGCTTTCTCATGGAGAAAGCGCGGGCCAAAGGAATTGGAGGAACAACATCCAACTGAGCGCGGCGAGACTCCTAACCAGGAGCCCAACCCGATCAGATTCTTAGGCACGAATCATTGCATGGGTATGGTTTCATCTGCAGCCCGGGAAGGGGATATTATTGTAAGATTCTGGGGTTGCGATGCCGCCCTGGTTTTGCGGAAACTAAGGGGTTATCGCCAGGTTGCCCTTCTCGACAATCAGCCCAATTTTCGCACAACGACGTTTATGCTCGTGGGCAGAGCCGATGTAGCCGATCCAGTCGACCAACCAGCAACATCCGCCAGCGAGATGCTACCCGGCATGGGGTGTTCTTGGATTGAAAATTCGACCGGGTTTTCAGACGAGCTTTATCTCGATATGGACCTCCTCACGCTTCAAAAAGCCACGTCTTCAATTACCTGGTTTTGAAGACGAGAAGCCGGGTTAAATAATGCTAGAGCTATGGAATGCTAGTACAGGTAACGCCATCAGTACCTCTGTCTATCTTTGCGGTAGCCTCCTGTTGATGACAGAAGAAAATGGGCGTACACACAAGTTTGACTTTCGGGATCCTATCCCTCCCGGGGGGAAGTCGCGAACCTCACGACAAGCGGCCTGCCAGAACTTTGAGAATGACGGAGAAAGAAGCTGCAACCAGACAACTAGCAGATCGACAGACTATTCACGGCACGGAACTGAGCCACATCGGAGGGACGAAGACCAAGTGGGAGAAACAGAGCTGCACCGACCTACTTCCTCGGTACCCTAGACTTTCGATCCTCTGCATGCTATTGCAGCCATTACGATGGGCAGGCCCAGCTACACGCAGAAGGCCTCATGTTCGCATCGTTTGATCTAACGCCAGAATTCCTTCATGCCACGGAGTATCCCTTTGAACCTTAGTCGGCCGAAGATAAACGTGTACAAAATATTATCCCAGGGCTGCTGGCAGACAAGCTGATCGAGTCACGGGGGTAGGCTGCCTCCGGAACTTCGGCCAGCAATTATCCGGTTCCTTGTCCGCGAGAGTGCGATTGGCAATATAGAAGATATTTAGCGCAGTCGTATGAGTTCTGACTGCTGCGTTGACATTGCTCACGTTGCCTGAGAGACTTTCGTGTACGCCTCGAAGACCCGACACTTCGCCCAGGATGTTTGACACTGGGCTTTAGATACTCAATGCTGCGTTTCGGATGCTTGGCATTATGTTACAGACGCCACGCGCTGCGCTTTAGACGCCAGGATCGCCTGGAGGTCTGCGTTTATTGAGAGAGGTGTTCCCGCGGCTCCCAAGCCCGTTGTGAAAGGATCACCTGTCGAGCTACCCGGCAGCAGCTTGGAACCATTTTTGTTTGACGATCTCAATTGACCAGGTGCCTTTAAGGCTGTTGATAATATTTGTTCCACCCATTCTGCGCAAGGGAGAGGCGTTGTCGGCTAGGGTTTCTGTCGGCACTGAGAGGAGTTGAGTAATGACCGTGTCAGCTGGCGGTCTAAACGAGAAGAGAGTCTGGTTTGAAGTTAGAAGAATGGTCCATTCTTTGGGAGATGGATGACTTTATATAAATTGGGCATTACGAGAATAGAAGTGGATAAAGTAGTTGGGATAAGGACTCGATCACGGCCAGCCGAAGTGGGATCCAAGGCTAGACATGCAGCCTTGTTCCAGCGCCTGCATGTTGGTTGGTTTCGACACAGAATCTGGCGGGTTGTAAAACCCCTTGCGCCTTGTTTCTCACTACTCCAATATTTAGATACGCGTGTTCAAGGAAGAGCGGGACTGATAAAAAGAGCCTTTAGTAGCCTAGAGTAGTCACGTCAATTTGCAGCTGCAGACCTACACAATTGACAGCAGGTCATAGCCCGCCGCTCGGGGATAGCTCGGGGCGTTCTCTTCAAGTTCCTTTCCACAGTTTCTCACACTAGGGAAAAGGCTACATACCATCCAGTGCAGATATTTGAGGAAGAGGAGGTTTGCATTGGGCATCTCTGCATTGGATTCGCCAAGGCAAAACAAGGTGATCGGCATTGGGTATTTTCCCGGGCGCAGACGTCTTTTGGGAGAACACTTTTGTCGACCCTGCAACAGACAGCGTTGCCAGAATTCTGGACTGAGAGATGGCGGGATTTCGGTCCCAGTGTGGTAGTACAGAAAAGCATTATTTAGTGTCTAGAGTCAGACGTGGTGGATCAGCATACACAAGAGTATCTTAGCGAGGAAGAGACTGATATGGAATTGGAAAATTTTCTGAACATGGTTACCTCTAAACGCGTCTCTTTGATCTGCTATGGTGTTCCACGACCAGTTCTAATTGCTAAGCCATATCAAAGGTTTTCAGCTAATTCTTAATAGCCTCCCGCGTGAGTCAATCGTAAGCAAAACCCCCTTCGTTCAGCCTGTCGAAGTCATCAAGCGCCTAGTTCTAGCAATTCCATTCAGAAGATTTATTTGTTTCGATTTGGATTTACCTAATTCCGACTCGTCCACATCGCCGATCTCCGATTATTCCTTCCGAGGACCGCAGAACCGAAGGAACGAGATTACTATGACATACAGAGCACTTCTAAAAGTAGTAATTTTGAATTGAAGAAGGCCATCAAGGGGCATTACTTTGGTGCAGAAGTGATGGCCATTTTGTTGCTTGTTCTTGCGAGCTATGTTTTCCTCGGTTCTGGACCTTTCCCTGGATTCTGAGTAGGAGGGGTTTCTTGGATTTTGGTCGGCGGATGTGTTGGGCTTTGCCCGTCTGCATGGTATAAAACCACCGTGAACATGACAATTGGAAGTCTCCGTTATCATCTCACGAGTCGTTAGCCGCTTTACTGGAGCCAGGAGAGCATCTTTCCACTGTGTTACGAAGGACATCTCCTTCCCTTGAAATGTTCTTTCAATTTTTAAATAAACATCTAACTCCCTTATGGCGTTTTGTCCTGATATCCCTTTACTCTGTACGGTTTACCGGATTGGCATGGTTCAGAGGGATTACGATTTGAGCTCATGTTATCGAGATCAGGGGGGGAGGGTATCCGAAAGAAAACAACACCGGGACCTCCCCTTCCTTTGTTTTCAACCTGCAAATCTCCTAGCCAATTGCTCTTTCTCATTCGGCCATTGCACGCCGAGAATTAAACCTGAGGAACTGGAACCGCCTCACCAAATCTCCTTCCCATTCTGGTGCGTCAACGAGCAGTACTAGGCTAGCAGGTGGTCTATCTTTGCGCTATTGGATGAATTTGCGAATGACGGTATGGCTCCGATGTGTGTTGGGCAGGTCGAAGGGAAGATATTTACTCTTAATACCTCTAGTACTGCAGGTACTAACTCCAGGACTCGGGAAGGCAAGAACAGGTAGTTTTAAAAAGATTGACCGTTGTGATATTGAAATCATTCAATTATCCCCATTGATATTTATTTTAATTTTCAATCGAAATATATATCGAATTATCACATGCGACGGATCGTACAAGACGTATTCGTTGAAACCGAGAGTCCCAGTTGGATAGGTTTCGCCGTAAGGATTCGATGGATCGGGCTGTTGAGTCAGGTTAGCTTCGCCCGCGTTAAATCGAAGAGGAAAATGGAGGGCGAAAGGGAAATTAGGCGAGAGAATTAGAAAACAGGTCCAAAGTAAAGAGTCAAAAAGAGAAATAAGCGAGATACAACCGTACCATCTTAATTGCACCCTCGGGTCCGTCGATTGCCCACCCAACCTGCCTCCACGCCCTTGGTCCAATTTTGCCCAGCCCCTGAATACACCTTTTCCTTCCCCCCATCTTCTGAATAACCTTATGCCCGTTTGACACACTCCTCCCGCACTTCATCCTCTGGCTCCCCACATCCGCTTCACACAGCAGGAGCACCGCCTCGCCATTCCACTGGTTATACCTACAGAAGGATGCTGACTTGGATGACATATCAGCAAGATATATCCCGTTCCCATACATCGTCCCGGTAAGAGTAGCGTTTTTGCGCCGGATTTGGAGTCCTAAATCCAGAATACCGATAAGTGAGTCGAGAGGGGTACCGTGCCAGAGAAGTAACCGTTCAGAACCGGCAGGGTCGTGACCAGAGGGTGGGCAACGTGTTGATTTGGAGCAGAGCCATTCGTGATATGGGTTCGAAACGGCGGGTTTGATGAAAACACGGTAAATGGCATGGAGTTCTAGGGTAAGGCGATGGGAGGGATGGTTGGTTTTCTCAAGATAGGTTTTTAGACGCCTGAATTCAAGGCTCATCTCGTCCGTGAGACGACGAAAACCATGGCGGAGGGAGGAGTAGGCATGGTTCAAGGGCTGGGCGACGGATTTGTATGAGTTGAGCACGAGGGTTCCACGCCGGTGGGTCTCGGACAGGAGGGTGGCGATTTTGGGGTCGGGATGGAGGACGTATAGGAATTTGAGCTCGAGGAGGAGGGCATGGTAGCTGGATATAGCGGGGGGTCGGTCATAGGAAGCATAGAAAGGGAGTTGGGAGCGATAGCGAGACGAGATATGAAGGATGGACTTCCAGTGAAGTGGCCCGCTGGATTGGATGTGCCTCGCTATGCATTCGAGGCTCTTGAATGCGAGGAAAGTAGTCCAGGGGCTAACATGCACATAGGGGGCGGTAAAAGACGTGAAGCTGCCTGCGGTTCCTGCATTATCGTCCTTGTTGCGCCACATAGGGCCGCCGTAGAGCATATCTTCCATCAGATCCCTCACCTCTTCGGGGACTTTTGCGTCAACTGTTCCATAATCTGGGAGGTCCTTGGAGCCTGTGAAGCCGGATCCTCTGTAATCCAGCTCGATGAACGTGAAGGCGCCTTCAAAGGTAGCATGTTCGTAACGACGGTTCCATGCCGATCTAGTCATTTCGCGGAAGAGCTTGCGGAATCCTTCTGCCACTCTCTTTAAATCTGTCGCAACCATGCTTCGCGTGCATGTGCCCGGGCAGCCGACGCGGCCTGCGCGGGCGAAGAGTGTATAATTCTTACACTCGGGGTTGAAAACAATCTACACCAGAGCATCTTGTCAGTGTGCATGCTACGGATTTTAACTTGTCTCTTTGCCATACTTGATGCCTCCTAAACCGGTTCACATTCTTCATAATGTTGCTCTGAAGGAGGTATACATCAAAAATCGTCGAGGAGGCTTTGTCCACGACGACGTAGGCATCGGGATGCGCCTCAGGATCGACGGGAATAGAGATCCTCCTCCCATCCGCTGTTTGAGCCCGGAAAAATCCATGGTGCGATGTAGGCCTCGAAACAGTGCTGCGTCCCTTTCCTATCCACTTATGAGAATGCTCAAACTCGTCCCGGATATCTTTATAGATAGAGGAACTGCGTGAAATATTGTCGTCGGAGGGCTCCCAGTCGGAGGATATACGGGGTAGCCGGGGAGATGAGCGAGTTCGAAGTGATTCTAGAGGTTGCGGCTGTCTCGCCGCCGATGCTGTGTCGTTTTTTAGGCCATTAGCAGAGATCATGTCGTGGTGGCGATGAGTTTTCACATAATGAAAGAGGCGGGAAGCGGTTGTTGTCTTCTGGAATCAAGCAATGCCGGCTGGAAAGCAAGCGGGCAGGCGCGGGCTGCGGCAACACACTGTCAGAAAATTGATGCTGAATAGAAATGTGTGCATGAATTGAAGCTGTCTGAAGCTCCCCAAAGACAGATTGTCCTTTGGCCTGACGCATGGCCAAGCGCAGGGCCCGGGCCACCACTTGAACATATAGCTACAGCTGCTACATTGGGGACGCAAAAGTTTCCGAGCCTTGCCACTTTACGCGAGACGCGACACGGTATAACTAGGTAAACTTTGGCTGATGATTTTACACCCAGTTTCCAAGGAAAATGCATAGTTTTAGATACAAAAACTCGCAAAAGCCTGAGAAATCCGTCTGTACCCATAATCCTTTGTATGTCATCCATCCGCAGCGCTAACTGTAGCCAACGTCCGCCTCCTGCTCCCCGCCAGCTCTTGCAGCAGCTCATCTGGAAATCACTCCACGTCTCGTCCGCTGCTTCAGGTAGCCGCTGTAAGCTTCTTTCAAATTCCATATTTCTATAAGAATAGGATATCTTTTGCAGATTTCTTCTTTAAGCGGGTTTTAGGGATTTTTAACGGCATTCAAGTCAGGCGAGTATGCTGGTCAGTCGGTCAATTCAGCGCCTTGTTGTTCAGCCCAAGGTATATGAAATCCTGCATGAGAATCGCCACATATGCACGGGGCCGTTTTCACAAATCAATAAAGAATCGGCATCGCAAATTCCAGGCAGCTGGGCCTTCACGGTCTCGAGTATTTGTCGCGTGCTAATGGGGTGTCAAACTGGACGTATTTGGATCGGCTCGAGTAAAGGCAGCGGCTGACGGCAGACATCGCCGCCCAAAACATTCCTGGCACTCAGCAGGATACCTAGCACTCAGCAGAAGCGTCGTATTTGTCATAATAATTGGCAATTATCTTTGAGTTACCCTATTCAGTTCGTATGCTAGCTCGTGGATCCGAACGCCTAAAGGACGGTCAGCCGTCAACAGCTGGTCTCCAATCATTTGGACATCGACGCTCTGGTCTACGCTGGCGTAGGCCAGTGCGCCCTGAGCGTCGATATCCAGAACGGTCACACGGAGAAGCTAGAACTTAGATCGACAATCAATCCAATCTACATCTACATATATCTACATCATTACTTACATATCACCGAAAGCTGGGATGATGTCCAATCTAGCCCCTTGCTGAGGTCCACCCTAGTAATGAGGTACAATATGAGCTTGCGTAAAATCTTCGGCCTGCAGGTTACTACTCTTTTATCCTCTTCCTCACTCATAATACTTTTTTCCTACCTGAGACAAAGCAGAGCAGAGTATTGGAATCCCGCAAACTAGCAGCCAGCTATTCGCGGCTCGGCTAACTTTCCCGTGATCGGAGGTGTTGATATTAAAACAAACCGACTCTGTAGGAATAAGACCGCGAGGTGGGGTTTCCTTCAGATAATAATATCTATATGCTCGCTTGTTTTAGAGGGCTCGACATTAAGTAAGTTGAATTAGACCGGCACGAGCGCAAATTCCTAACACCCTGGCGGGAATGCTTTCCTCGCGCCGATAGAAGCCGGCTTGCTGCTATGGTTGGTAAGTTACTGTCTATGCCGCAACGTTGCAATTTGCATCGTTGGTAACAGCCTTATTTGCGGTGAGTCCGGCGAAGTTGTCAACAACTGGCGATAGTTGAACGCAAAATGGATTTGGCCGACCATGTCCCGGTCATATCGATAGCTAGGAATTCTAGCTTAGCTCGGTTTCGGCCCGGGCCGCTGAAAACATGAAATGAGAACGAAACGGGCCGGGTCCATGACCCCGCAGTCGACGCGACCTTCACCCGCACCTCCGGATTCGTCCATGAAATTATCTCCCTATGTGTACGATGTTACTGGTGCCCAGTGGGACTCTCTAAGACCTCATCCAACTTGTACTATGCTAACTTGCTCGTTTCTGCAAACGTCTAACCTAACTATATTAATTTCCGGGGCTTTTCAGGATACTCGAGGCTTCGTACGCTACCCAACCTTGGATTATTCCCATCACCAATCCCAAGATACCTAGAATGTTAGCAATTAGAACACCCCTAAGCGCTGTCATCATGACGAAGCGCGGGGCAATTTCGCGCCACAAACCGCTGTTCTGGCATGCCACGCGATGCGGGCTCCTCCAACCCATACAGATCCAGCATCCGGGCACTGAAATAGCCATTCGAGATGTCGTCTTCGCCGTCCCTACGGTAGGAAGCCAAGTCGTAGCGCAGGTAGTCGGGGTCGAAGGCGTGCTTGGATATTAGGCTCCGAAGGACTAAATATGAGTCCGAATCGAAAGGAAAGAGGCATTCTGAACGGAGTCGAGAGATTCGAGCGCAATTTGTCTAAGCCAGATTCCCCTGCAATGGGACTTTTTTAGTCGTGCAGTTTCAAGCCCTGGTTGTCTCGTTAGCAGCCTACCTGCGCGGAAATAGACGGCACGAAGGAGGATGAACGCTCCGCCGATTTCGAGGCCGTCAAGTTCTTCAGCACACTCGTGTAATGATATGTCTCCACAGTGCCCTTCTTCGCGTGTAGTTGTAGTGATTCCGTAGGTCATCGGATGTATGCGCCGGCCGTAGCGCCGACATTTTGGGGGCCGAAGCAAGTCTTCTGTCGGAAATATAAGCTCCAGTCGGAGCCAAGCCTCCCTCGCCAGCCTTTCTGACGATCATATCCGATCTATTTCTGGAGACGGCTCGCCGCTCTTCGATTGGAAAGTATTCGACTTGCTGCTCTCTCCCGACCAAGTAAAGAATGACCCACTCCTACGCTTGACCAAGTTCCGAGATCTGTGAGTTGGTACAAGTGAGCTGTTTCTCAACTAGGGAGAAGTGAAGGGAATCGCCGTCAAACAGAAGCGGAGATAACCATAATCGCGGTCAGATCAAATGCTTTAGTATAGCCGCATACTCTGCGGCTGGGAAGAATTACTATTCAGCCAGCAAGCAGATAAGTTGCGATTCAGTAGGGGTGCTATTGTCTGTCTGTATAGAGCCATATGGATCAACCGACTGCGTAATCCGAATCCTAGCCAATAACAAGCAAAGCGCCAACTACGTGTGCAAGTTTACAAATACATGAGATACATTGATTGCTCGAGCGTTTGACCGACAAGATCTTCTGCGCAACGGCATACGTTTCGACTTCGTCCCTCGCCATCTCATCTCCTCGGGTTAGAGCGACCGTGATTTGCTCGTCGCCTTGGCCAAGAAATGTTATGACTTCCATCATCGAGTGAGCGATTTGGACGCGTCCGGCCCACAGCAGCTCAGCGCCGTGGTTGCAATCCTTTCCAGGAATGACGTGGTTGCGAGGCAAAGATTCGGAGTTTGGCGTGAACGGGGCTGCCGTCCAAGGGATATCATGCTCCGGCTTGACCGCTTGATTGGGGGCGTCTGCCCCTTCCGTTTTGGCGGAATCCTGAGAGAGTGTCAAAGATGTGAGTTTTCTTAGAGTGTGGCTTGGCCCAAGAGCTCGGTGGGGTGAACAATAACCTACGCGGCGTTGCAGCACGGCCGAAACCATGGCTTTCGGAGATGTAATCTTCCAAGTCGTTCTGATCCTCCAAGGCCCCCCAATTGACTCCCGCATGACCAACCGTTCCGCTAGGGTCTGCATGGGTTCTCTCATGGCGGCCCCATTAAGCTGGCCCATCTCGACGGCGGCAGAAATGCATGCCATGAGAGTGAAGATGGTCTTAGCATAGACCTTGGGGTATCCCACCAGCCACGGCCACCCTCCGAGGACGAGAAGGTTTTGCATTCGATCCCAGGCAAAGTGCGCGTCCCATCCCCCAACAACCCCCAAGGCAACAACCCAGTTCAGGGCAAGGTCTCTTTCCCAAAGATGCATGCCCTTCACCGCAGCCCTGTTCAGCGTCGGCCGGAGACTATACTTGTTCCAGCTTGGGAACAGGCCCCGGAGAGTTTGCGCCGCGTCCTGAACGCCGAGCGCCGCCGCGGTGTCGACCATATAACCTGTGCCCATGACTTCCTTCCTGCCCTTGATGGGCATGATCTTGGACATTACCCTGTCTAGGTCCTTGTTTAGCTTGAAGGTATCACGAAGCCCAAAGTTTTCTAGCCGTCGAGGCGCCTTGTCAGGCCAGGCATCGGGGAGGCGAGGATCCGGGTACGAGGTTCGGTTGTGGACCACGCCGTTCCACATGCTTCGGATGACGTAGCGCAGCTTGGAGGAGCCTTTGTTTTGGGCGCGGCGCACCGACTGGACGTAGATTTGTTGTGCAGAGAAGATTGGCTGCGTTAATTTCAAGACAGCTTGGCCGGTGTTCTAAATGCACGAACGAAGTTAGCCAACAAGGCGGGTTGAGCAAGAGACAGGCAAATTGGAAACTTATGTTATCGCTTCGTAATTAAAGGTAGGTCCCTACCGATGGCTCCCACTTCTTGATGAAATATCGGCTCCGTTCCTTGGCAATGATATAGCATGGATCAAAATTAGTCCGGTCGAACTCGGGCAGTTGCGACTCGTCGACAAAGCCAATGTTGACCCAAAACTCGCAAAGCTGGAGGACCTGAGGCAGGTGAGCTGAGGTACCAGTCGTCAATGCCCTCACAATTCTCGAGTGCTGTATAATTTTCACATCTATAATGTAGCTAGCGGCGACTGTTGTAATATTCTTGGCAGCAACCACTGCGGTTGCTGCTTTTCCCGCACCTTCGTGTTTGACTGTCGGCGGCTGCTCAGCCGTGGAGTCTTGGAGAAAGTGGCCAATCCCTGTCGCCATGATGAGATCTTGGTGTCTGCAGCATAGCCAAACAAGAGAAGAACAGAGAAGAGGGATTTGCAGTAGCCTTTTCAGCTTCGAGAAGGATATTAGTCCATGGGAAGACCTATTTAACGGCCAGAAGCCAGCCTGTCAACTATCCCAATACCGCAATATTTACCAGTCGTAAAACCCGAATCAATAACTAATCGTATTTCCTTTCTTTTCAGTTGGCCGACTTGTCAGTCAATAGTAACTTGCTAAGCCCAACCTTCATGCATTCGAGGGCAATATCATCCGGGAACAGCGGAACGTGACCGTCTGAATACCAATCGAAAGACGGCGGAACAGAACTGGAAAGTAAAACTCCAAATGTGGCTTGCGCTAGTAGAGTTGGAACAAAATCTAGACTGCAAGGTGTCAGTTGTGGCGTTTCGCCCTTATTAATGACTGGTTGGCAATACAGATTTCGGATATTGGCATCTATTTAACGCTATTGATGCCACGCAAGGCCACTTACGAGGGCACAAGCAACAGTATTGTCTCATTGCCCGTCAGCCAGGTGCAGATGCCTCGCCTCCCACGTCATCAAATGTATGTAGAAACTCTAGACTTTGGACTCCTGCTCAAGTAAGTGGGCATCGGTGTCGTCCAGCTGATATAGAACTCGCCCAGAAATTTCGCGGGTAAATCATTCAAATTGCTCGATCGAATACAAGGCTTCGCACATGCGGTTATGATCTGGATTCTCCAGCAATGAGCAACGAAACTCACCAATATCCCGTTTGGCTTCCCCCCGATTTCCGCCTCGAGGCGTCCGAGACCTGTCCCAGTCCTGCATCCGTCCTCAAACATCTTGGCCTCTACAATGCCATCGCAATCCTGAGCTTCCTTCTCCTGCGCAACATCTATGTCCAGGCTCTTCTTTCTGGCGACTCTGCTAGGCCGCTCAAGCCCTGGCGCTGGTTTTCGCCCGTCTCCCGCCTCCTCTTCCAGGTTGCCGGCCAGGTCGCGACAGCTTATCTTGCCCGCGGCTCGAGTGGTATCAACGCCTGGCAGATTATCCAGCTCTGGGCTTTGCGTCCGCGCACGACGTGGTTCATCGGGAACCTGGCCCAGGTGAAGCGCAGATGGGGATGGATGAACGCCGCCTTGTCTAGTATTTTCTCCGAGGTTTTCATCTGCGCGCTGGCCACAGTGTTCGTTGGTCGCATCATCCATGCAGCTCTCAGCCGAACGGGGCCACCCGCGAACGACTCGAGTCAGACATGGTACCGGATGATTCTCTCGGCTGGGTTCGTCATGCTGATATCGACGGGGGCTGAAATCCTCTGGGCCCTGCACATCCATTTTTCGGATCTTCCAGGTCGGCGGTAGGCCGGAGGCAGACGATATGGATTCTTTGAAGTGGATTGCCAGGTCGTTTTTTGTGGTTACATGTATTTGCAGCTAGTTGATTTGGGTGGCCTACTTGAATGCGAGTGTAGGTCACTACTGTCCTGCGAACACGAAGGGGATTGATGCGGTATGGGGGGTGGTTCCTGTGATCTCAGACATATTTGCAGTCACGACGGAAACCTTTTTTTAGTAGCAAAAGAAAGCGGAGATGGTAGCTGAATAGGATCTGATTCTTTGTTGGCGTATTTCGGATCGATGATTATTTGTTCTCATAATGTTAGCTGTGTAGTCTCGTAATATGGTCATCATCTCGAACTCAATTCAACTTGAAATTTATATCGGCGTTTTGGTATATGAAGATAGACGCCCAATTTGATAACTCCAAGGACAAGAGTCATACCTAGTTATTCGCTGCGACACGGCCGAAACTCAATTACCACATTCACTCTGTCGTCGTCGACCTCACGATGCGGAGTTCGGATATTGTCAGAAACGCTGCCTCAGACAGCTGCCCGCGGCTGTCCGCTGAGAGTAGCGATCATCAGCGACCACGCTTGACTTTGCAGAACTTTCACAGGGCATCATCAGCATAATCAGAGACACAAAATACAGGCAAATCAGCCATATTTTTGGTCGTAGACCGTCAATTGCATACAGCTGCGTTATCGGCGTTATTCTCTCGTGTTTCTGACAGATATCCATGAGCTGAGTGTACAGGTTAGGGTAATAGCTGTGCCTCGGCAGAGTGAATGGATAATCGAATAATTACCCGCAGAGGTCGAGGAACATTTCAAACGGCATGCTGAAGAGTATGGCAGCTGTTCCAAGTCAATACTCAGCGGATCAACCCTTACAGCTGAATTGGTAAAGAGCTGATTATGGAAATAACACATATGATATAGTACCACTGCTTCCTGTGATTCGTAATCGGGTCGATTTCCCTATTGAGAGCCTGAAGGTTTCCTCGGATTCGAGTACGGCTCGTCGCTGTTGGCTGCGAACGGGGGAAGATTGCGACACCTTACAGGAATGAACTGCGAAGAGGAGATGTCAGCCTGGTCAAGCGAGGGCTCCTGCATCCTGCCATTCAACGATTAGAGTGTGTATTTGCCTTATATCTCCCTCTTTTCTATGCCCATTTCAATCCCTGTTTAGTTTGGAAAGTACAAGTCGATTGTCGCAATACTGCCAACTGTTTCTTGCCGCTTATTGATTCGTACGTAAGGGATCATAGGTGAATGACTGTTCGTACCGATTATCCCTTAGGGGTCTGTAGAAATAGCTCTTATAATTATGGTAAGGACAGAAGCGGAAGCGCTTTAATATCTTGGTTCCTGACGTGCCATGAGAAGAGAAAATAAAAAGGAGAACGAAGGCGGACCTTAAGTGTAGAAGGGATTAAGTGCGGCCAAGAAACTGCGCGTGCGTGTCTTACTGAAGGACGTGGGGGTTTAAGCAGTTATCGAACTCAAGGGCAGAGCGGCCATCATACCAACAATCGCCGATCTTTACGCCTTCTATGCTGATGTTCCCAACGATAACCTAGGGAATACTTACGCTCTCGCTTACTTCTAAACTCTAAGAAAGTCCTCAGAGGGCTCAGCATGGTAGAAGAAGGCAGGTGTCACTAGTGCCAAAAGGGAGTTACTTTGTGGGTGTGTATCTATATAGCGAAGATGAAGAGAGAATAGCCATCTTAAAGAGACCTTGAACCATTTCCGGGCCGGCCTAATCTGTCGGTAGCTGTAGGTCGTCTGCAATTAAACCATTGTAGTCGCCTTGAAAGGTGGGTAGCTCGGACAAGAGATATGCCCGAATGTCGTGCTCGAGGACTGCTTCAGGGATGCCATATAAGACCGGATCTTGATAAGCACATTTAGAGACCATGAAGAGATAAGAATAGGCGGCTCAGGTCTACTTGTGACGTAGACTCACAGCCTTGGGAATTTCGAGGTTCTTGCACGGGAGAAGGGCCGAATGATGAGTTTCACGTCGTCACCTACTTACACTCATCTAAGGCGTTGACTATATGATGAGACTCGGGGTCGATCCTGAGGTCCGTGACATGGGCTCAAGGAAGAGCTTCTCAAACTATTCCCTCATGGCCTTCCCAATCACGGCAAGGTCGGTATCTAGTACTTTGAGAGGCACAACTGAGGCCGGGGCTGGCTCAGGTAGTGAAGAACTTGGCGACCTTGCCGCGCTCGCGGTCGCCTCACTTAAAGAACCTGGCGCCGAACCTGATCTTCTCGGCGAAGGCGCGGGCGACGGTACGAGAAATGATAGGCTTGATGCTGCTATAGGAAGCAGCAAGCGGCTGCGGACACAGCTGCCGGCATCAGAACACTTCTAACGTGCGAGGACAGCACTGCAAGCCTAAAAAAAAACCAGTTTTAAGGGTAAGTGATAGCCTGTTGCAGGCAGCGGCAACCTTAGGCAATAAAATATAAGCTCTTTATCCCTCTGTCTCTGAACTGGGGTCACTTTGCTTGCCGCGATAACTTTAGCACATTCACAAACTCCCTAGTCCTTTAAAACTTTCAGTTTGTCCGCTCCTCATTACACCGGAATCTCCTAGGCCTGTTCTCCTGGTGCCGAAGCTGTATAGGCATCAGGTCTCTGGTCTTGCAGAGAAAACTCAGCCGGTTGAACACCGACTTCCTCTCCCCTAAACTTCGCCACCGCATATTCCCTATCCATTGTAACATAGGCGGCTACGCCGTACTCAAGCCTATCATCCATAGAATATCTCTTGAAACCCTCCCGAACCCAGGGAATAACCTTGGAAAGTCCATGTCGAGTCTCTACTCGGAATTGTTCAACTTCTATTTCGTTTGTCTCCGCCCCGATCCCAACAAAATAGGGCCCAGAATCACCACTGCCCTTGTCTCTGCAGATAGCCATCCTGTAAAAATAACCTGCGAGCTTTACCTTGGCGTGTAATTGACTTCGAGCTTGTTCAGGCTTCTCGTCATTTTCGTTAATGTGCAGTAGCTTCCGGCGAGGGACGGGTATTCGACGCCTCACTATCCCACCAGTTCGACTTTGTGGATTATGGTCGTCGTCCTTTCCGTCACTCTGTTTAGCGATATCGTCATTATGCTCGGCAACGACATGAACATTGATGAAGTCGAGTTTCGTAAAGTCGGGAGTTGTAACTTTCATGAGGGTATCCGCTGCCCAAGAAACGAGGTCGGCTATTGCATCGTAAGATCGAGGTAGGAGGCGCTGTTTGGCGGCGAGACAGAGAACTGGCGCAATTATGGCGTACAGGAGGAGCCACACCGCAACGGCAATCAGGGGCGGCCTCTCAAGGTGAAGGTCGGAGGATTTGCTGTCGTCGTTTTCGAACACTTGGATGGCACTTCCTAGGACAATGGGGAGAGCCCTGCCAACCAGAGCCAGAGAACTGGCGAAGAAGATCCTCCAGTGGCGGCGTTTGAAGGAATTATACGGAAGCGCGAATACTTGGGCGGGGTCGTATTCGAGAAGAAGAGATTCCTCGGCGGTCGCACCTCGTGCCGTCGCCATGTTCGCAAATGCCTGGGTCCTAGCGTAGAAATAGGCCGCATTCTCCCACCAGAGGTTGAGAAAAGCGATTAAGGTCACCGGAAGAGATTGGAAAATGAAGGATGCAGCGGCAGTGTGGATCGGAACAGTCCAGACCTCCCCTGGATTGAAAAAGACTGCGCCGCAGACCGAAACTGCGCAGAGACAGACGCAAATGGTGGCATATGTCCATATGGCTGCTCGAGAGGACACCATATTTCCACCGACATGAACCTTCTGTGTTAATTCTTTCCCTGTAAGCGTTTCTACATAGATCTTGATGTTAGCTTATGCTCAAACTGGACTAGTCAGAACGTCTCAGAAGTCGGGCCAACTTGCGGATGTTATCATTCTGTTCAGAGGTTCCGCTCTCTCCATCGATTTCCATCGTCCTGTCGCCCCTTCCTCCGACTCGCGAGGCCCCCGCGAGGGTGAATCCGCGGTGATCGAGTTGGAGATCTAGCCCCGAAAAGTGCTTGTTCATGGCTTCACGGCTTGCCAACCCAGATCCCAAAAATTCGCGCAGCAATTCCGGATTTTGGAAGAGTGAGAGCTCGTCAGCTATGCAAAGAGGAACCCATCGCAGCCCCATCATTCGTCGGTATTTCGTCCACCACATCAACCAGAATAAAAAAAGCTGAAAGATCCCATATGCCACAATCAAGCTAATTGCCGCCCATTTCTCAACGTATACATCTACCGTGTTGTAACCCGTCGTTTCGGAGCTGAGAATGGATGATTTGAATCCAACAACTGGAGGACTGAGCCACCAAACAACAAATGAGGCTCCAAAGATGAAATTATCTCTGGAGAATATATCCATTAGTTGCGTCTTGCTTTGGCATAAGATCGTGTTGCCGGCAGGTTCCCCGCCCGCCCTCGTCGACAGCACATATGGTCTAATACGGCCAAGTTCGGAGTCGACGACGGTAATACATGTGGCGGTTAACGTCCCAAGCAGGATAGGGAAAAGGCGGAAAATCGGGTGGGCGTAGTCTGCCCAAAACCCCGTTACGGAGAATAGAGGGCCCTTAGCATAGGCGGAAATAATGCAGGCAAGTATTGCAAGGTTTAGGAGGGCGAATAATGATAGAGCCAGAAGACTCAAAGCCGGCGGGTGGTTGCAGGGCTTCGGTTGATAAATTCGAGCGTCTCTTGATTCTGATCCCAGGAAGATGGTTAACGATACTGCTCGGAATGACTTGTTGATTCAACCCAAGGTTTCCAGTGAATCTGCTCACCATGTTGGCTCGAGACCCTGGCGGTAGAAGCAGTGATTGGGACTGCCGTATTTGCCCGAATAGACTGGGCGTCCGGCGCTTCTCCCTTTATCACCTCAAGCTCGTGGGTTCCGGGTTGATCCGTGTTGACCGCAGACATGGTGGGATATAAAAATATAATTTCAACACCAAGTTGAACGAGTCGCAGTTGAAAGAATACCAAGGCTAATATGGCAGAAGAAAAGATATAGATGACTAGAACCGCCCTGAAGCGGTGTTTATTAAGAAAACAAGGATAATAACATTAGCATGGCCTTGCAAGGCTGGGGACAACTTCGCTACAATACACGGCCTGGATTAAGGTCTGGATTCGGGACTATCCGATGCAGCGTGCCTTCCCGGATGCACCGAAGAGAGCAGCTTGGCCTGGCCTGGCTTGAGCTATCATGAGACGCCCGGACACGCGTCACTCACTGAACCTCGAGTTGGGGGGCACAGGTACCGATTGATTGACCAGGGGAGACTCCGGCTACCTTGAAGAGCGCCAATGGAAAATACCGCAACTGCTGTGGCTCCGCCAAGCGGGAAGCACTATTGAACGCCTCGCATGGGAGACCAGGCTGTGTGGGCGACAATCAACTGTTTGTAGTGCTTCTCCATCCTGCGTGATCCTTTGCGTCATCTAGCATCTAGATCACTTGCTGCCGCCGACCTACTATTCCGGTACTGGCAAGTATTTTTCAAAGCCCTAAGCAGAGGCGCCTGCTGCCACAGCCTTGTGCATAGGGTGGATTCAACCAAGAAGCAGGAAGATGGAACTGCAACCCGACAGTGAGTCTGAGGACTGGAACCCATGTCATTTAGAAGAGCAAAATAAGTTTGGATATCTACCTGTACATGTCGAACTCGGCGGAGTCGCCTGGCTCTTAGCAACGGGCAGTGTCGGAGGCGGAACGCGTATCGTATCGTGCTATCTGTTCTGTTAAACGACTTGCGAAATAATGGAGGATCCGGTAGTGGGGTCCAATGTACCTCGCGATAACGATGGTGCGTGCGGGGTCGACGTGTTGCGGCTCGTGTTTTATCCTTTCCATATCAGGCTTCAAGCGCTTCTCAGAAGGCTCCGTAGGTTTGCACTTGAATTCGACGCTGATTGCTTCTCGAGAGGGATTGTCAGATTGATCGAGCGTCGCGGGCGGGGTCTTGGGCTAAGGCAGAATAACCAGAACCACAGTTCAACCCTAGCTACTTATGGGATGGTACGATGTGGAATGCCGCGTTCTCTCACGAGCAGGCTCGGAAACAAAGTGCATTGATGGCCTGACTGAAAATGTGGGATGAATGCAGACCAACCACTCGCTACGACAGATGCCCGATTACATCGGAGATAGATCCTATTGGCGTCTGAGGTCGACATTGATTGCGGTCGGTCGATCCGCAGCCGAAAAGACGCAATTTCTTTCGACCAACTGGCTCAGATTCTCCCTCAGCTTGGTAGACAGAGCGATGCGTGGTTAAGGTGTTGATGAGACGGTAGACGAATCAGCTGAAGCATCTCTCCCTGGCGCTGGAGATGCAGAGTCGATCTGCTGCTGGACTACTCTCACATTCGATCTGCGGCTGCACTTGACGAGCAAACTCAGGCCAGTTGCAGACGAGAAAATGCAACGCTAGCCGACCAACTGGGGAAAATTGCGGATAGCCCGTATTAAAAAATAGTTTGTAGCAGGCCGGGTGTTTCGGGCTATAGCCAAGTCCAGTTATCGCAACTTCATGGCGTCCTAATAGTTGACCAAGGCGGTATAGTGATCAAAGCATCACAGACAAATGCACATCCTGTCCTGTGACACGTTGGATTGTTCGCTAATAAAGTCGACACGTTCGATGTTCAGTCTATAAGCACCGGCTCTACGAGGCTATACCATGAACAAGGTAACGAATCGGACGAGATAGAGCCGCAACTGAATCCAGCTTGTACTTTATCCTCTCCTTTTAGGCGGGCGCATTCATCGTCGCGCTCTATATACGACTCCTGGGAAATAAAATTAGCTACTTTGGTAGATCACTACCACCGAGAACAAGCTCCTATTAGTATTCCCCGCATCCTGCTAACAGAGGACAATAATCTGGCCGCCTCGGTTAGTAACGTTAATGCATACGTCGAGAATAAGCTCGATCTATAACAACTAAACACGATCTAGGTCTGGCTATGGGTCGCGGGCGACCTATGCCGCCGCGTCTACTCTGCCTTTGACGCCTGGCACCTATATCGGCGTAACGGAAGTGGCAAGACTGTATCGCAATGTCATTCGCAAAGAGAATCGTAACCTGAATCGTCTTGAGTTCCTGTAGTACCCGAAGACAGCAGTGGAATATTGTCGACTTCACCGTCACCTTTGGTGCTGTTACTCAATATTTCAGATATCACTGGGACATCCAATCACTAGATAGGCTTCAGTGATCACTATGACACTAAAATGTTCTTTGTCCTGGAATCTGGTTGAACAATCGTATGATGATGATCAACGAAATACGTTGCGCTCAAAGCACGAAAACAAAGGAAACTAATAACTAGTTAAGTAGTCCCAGTGATCACCTGTGGCTTACCCCGTGATACTGACTCCAAAGCCTTAAAGATATTCCTTGTCCCTCTCTGTATCGTCCCCCTCACCAATACATGACTACCCCGAGTCACCAATACAACATATTTAAAAATTAGTTTCTCCACTATGGAGATAAAGCTTGTAAACCAACTTATTTATTTATTTTACAAATCGACCTCTTCTCCAATTTCTCCGTTACTTTCCCGGGTTCTAGGATTGCCAGTATTCTAGACTCTAGTACCCGAGCTGGCCGAGTTTCTAGTTTACGGCCGCGCGCGCCGGGCTCTATACGGAGCAAGGTACTGCCTTCGTACTGTGGACATAGGCATAGTACCTAAACATAGCCAATAGAGGTACTTGGCCAAGATGCTCTAGGATGCCAAAAACGGCACCCTCGGCCGCCACGCGAAACTTCTGCGTGGAATTGCTTGTGGTCGCTGCCGAGCATGCCGATTTAATTCCTCCGAATTCGTCACGTGTAGGGCGGAGCGCCCCGCCCTGTTCATTGGCTGGTTGGTTGTAATAAGGACAGCCTGCACCGTCTCTGCAATGGCAGCCTTTCGACCTATTAGACCCGTTGTTATTTCTCAATATCTGTAGTATTCCGCTGTTCCGGGTTCGGCCCGACTGTTATTATGCTGGTAGCTCGAAGAATCGATAGTGGCTATGATAAGCAGTTCAGTGAAAGATATAATTGAAATGCCTGCCCGTACATGCCTTGCGAGTATGATTCGTACAAACCTCATACTCAATACATTGACGGACTCTAACAGGCTTCACAAGATCAACCACTTCGCTTCAATTGCCTGAAATGCCTTTCGTCACGCTCCGAGATGATGCGCAGCTTTTCTATAAGGATTGGGGAAATAAAACCTGTCCGGCCATCGTCTTTAGCCACGGCTGTCCGCTCAGCGCCGACAACTGGGACAGCCAGATGTTCTTCTTCGCCAAGAACGGCTACCGCGTCGTTGCCCATGACCGACGGGGCCATGGACGATCAGAGCAGACGTGGGAGAGAAACGACGTCGATAACTGGGCCGACGACCTTTCCGAGCTGATTGAACATCTTGGTCTCCGTGACATCATGCTCGTCGGCCATAGCACCGGTGGTGGCGAGATTGCCCGCTACTGTACCCGCCGTAAGAGCCAAATCATAGTCCAAAACTGCGCCGAACACATCTAAGCCAGGAGATTTGCTTATTGTAGTCCGCAGATGGCACTGGTCGTGTGAAGAAGATTGTTTTTATTAGCTCGATCGTGCCGCAGACCGTCCAGACGGCCGAAAACGAGGGTGGTGTGCCTCCTCCTATCTTCGAGGGTTTCCGGGCTGCCATGGAGCAGGATCGTGCCCAGCTATTCCTTGACGTGCCGACTGGGCCCTTTTTTGGGTTTAACCGGCCTGGGGCCAAGGTCAGCCAAGGCCTCATCGACAGCTGGTTCCAGCAGGGTATGCAGACCGGCATAAAGGCCGCTTACGAAACCACGCGCTCCTGGGAAGTCGACTACCGCGACGACCTAAGGAGGCTCGACATCCCTGCCCTGATCATCCAAGGCGACGACGACCAGATTGTGCCCATCAAGGTCGGGGCATACGCGGCCGCCGAGCTAATCAAGGGCGGCACCCTCAAGGTTTACCCAGGCGGCGCACATGGGTTGCCAAACACCGAGGTTGAGGGGATTAACAATGACTTGCTTCAGTTCCTGAGGCCTTGATGTCTCGGAGGCATTGCCCATGAGACCCCAAGTGAACGAGCGGCCCGGCAGAGGGTGCAGCGTATTCCATACCTGTTCGTCACATAACACCCGTCATTACCGATGCGGAGATGAATTCAAGGGACATGGACGTGCTGAGACCAGATGGAATACAACAGATGATATACTTGTTTTTGGGCGCGCACTGGACGGAACTTGGTTTCAGGAAGGCAAACAGACCGTGGCATGTACGTTTGTGGTCACTGCAATATATAAATAACCGGAATGTTCCCTCAAGTATCTCGTCTATAGTTAATTCAGCCAAGCCATTCCTTCACTCCTTCGTCTCCGGTCGGCGGCAGACTGGATTCAACAGAATGTAGTAAGCGTGCGGACACTGCTACTCTATCGAACTCATGTAGGAAACTTGACTAGTCATTTTGTTAGCACCGGCAGACAGCTCGGATAAAGAAAATGCCTTCAATATCATATGGAAAGACCATGGCTGTTCCATTCAAGATTAAGGAGGGAAGCCGGCATGACCGAGTAAGAAACTCTAAATAATATTTTGTTCAAATCGGACTTCTTCTCCTGATTCCGGTTCGAAGCCTACGTCTAACTCGCTTGTTGGACATTGGCCATATGCCCGGTCGGGTTGTCTATTTCACCCTATGGTTAAACGGCAGCACATCCCAGACAGAGATAACTTGGACAACTCTTCACTAAAAGTCACCCCCATGGCCAAAACGAAAGTATGCCTAATACTTCTGGTCCTCAAGCTGGCGGGTAGTTCAAATGGGAAAAATCGGGAACGAGTGAGTGTGGGTTTTGCTAATTCCGAAAGCTTCATGAAAGTGCAATCATTAGGCGCTAAACTCTATAACAAAGTAGAAGGGGGCTTTTTTGTGGTCTAGTTTTCTGTCGATTTCTTGGCTGGCGGAGTGTTGGAGTGGGCGAGGTACCACTAGTGCTGGGCATTGGAAGATGGGCCGAGACCCGAGAAGGCTGCGGACGGTCGAGAGGCGCAAGACACTGCCATAGATTAACCCCCCGCCTACTCTTGTAGCAATTCTATCCGAGGGTCGACTGGAAAGTCGATCCGAGGCCACAAAACACTTCCATCGGAGAGTCTTCGGTCCAAAATGGAGGAATGTGCTGCGGGGTGGGCTTCGGATGTCGGGCCTCCCGGCAGAATTATTGGTAAGTCCGAGAGCAAGGCATTGCCCAGTTCCTGTCGCGTATAGGTTAGTTAGGGCCATGCAAGCTCACTTTCCAACAGAAATACTAAACGAAATCAAGATATCATCTCCAGTTGCAGGATATTCTCCAGCGCCATCTTCCTCTCTCGGAAAAGGAGAAAAAGTTGTAGACTCCAGGCTAAAATTGCAGGGACTTTTCTACTTTATTCTCGATGGCATTATTTGGTCTTCTGTTTATTGCCCGGAGCTTGAAGCCCCGATCCCGGCAGTGTTACGCGAGAGTACTAAGAAAATTGACAAACTTAATACCCATAACCTAACCTACACAGAAGCCAGAGAGTAGCTCAACCAGAGTGAGAGGTACCAGTAGCCTCCGTAAGGCAGATACGTCCGACATCTCATAGCCAGCACTTTACGCTTCGAATTAGAAATATTTCGAAGGAATTTCATCTCAGATAATTCAAGGCTATAACTTGGCAATACTTAATGGTACGTTTCTTTCTTGAGATTTCACTCGATGTAGCAACCAGGGAGTTTTAGCCATTTTGTCACCCGTGTCAGAACCGAGGTCGTGTGAAGATTCACCTGATACCATTCTGCTATCACGTGTTAGCCTTTTGCATAAAGTGGCCCATGACGTCTTAGATGAACAGAAATCGTCTGCCGCTATTTCTCATGTTCGAGAGCCAAATCCGACACGCCTCCTGCGTCTCGTACGAAGCAATTGGTTTACGCGATCGTCGACGAGGTGTCAAGAACTCCCACTGGATCGTAGCATGTCTGTCTGCTGGCTGAATGGTAATCAAGGGCACGCACAATGCTCGGGCATTTGATCCAGCTGCGGAGCGTGGTTTATAAAGCCTGTCCGCCTGTTTAGCGGTGATTGCCTCCTCCACCCTCTAGCTGAGAAACTAGCTCTCTCATACTGGCCCGCGGGTTTCGAACCTAGTCAGACGTATGCCGCACGCCCGGCGCTGATAAGGGATTCGTCGCTCTGTACGTGGTCGTGGAGAGAGCTGCAAATCGGTTACCTTCGAATCACAGAGCGGCGAGACGTCTATTGATATAGATAGAAGACGACCGTCGGAGATGCTTGGCACCGTACCCTCCCTCCTGTGCCTTGATGCCAGTAACTCAGGGCGCCTATCTCCCGGTAACTAATTCAATGCCTGGTGTACTGATTAGTGGCCACCGGTCCTTCTATTTGTCCCCAACAACCGGCCGTCCTAGTGCCGGCTATGGAGCGTACAAATATAAATATAGACGCTACCGCTTCTCGCTTCGAGAGTCAAACCGGCCATGGACAGCGTTGCTATATTTCCACATAGTAAAATCAGTCGTCCAGAGTTGCTTCCCCTGTGCCCGAACCAGGTTACACACCTACAAATAGTCCAGCGCGTTTAAGGCGGCTGTCTTGCTCCGCGACAGAGTTTAGGGATTCAAATTTACTGCTTCAAGAAACGGGACTAGTCGAAAATAGAATCCTATGTCCAACAATGGATACCTTAACCAAATACGCCTCAAGCAAACCAGCAGTCCTGGTCATAAACCCCGATGACACGGTGCCAGATCAGCGCATTGCTGCAGAGGACGCGGAGCCCCAGGCTGCTTCCGTTCTGCTCCAACTTCCAGCCGTCATCAAAGTCGCGACAGATAACATCGCCCTCATTCTCCTTGGATCCCTTCGCATAGACACAGTGGTAAGTTCCCCACTTCCCAAGACGTAGTGACACAAGTGCGGGCCCTAGTAGACTGTCAACTTTTATGAAGATTATACCACCGTTGGCTATGGACTGGGTGTCGAGTGCCAAGTCGATAACAAACCCGTCGCCGGCCTCCGCCTTTCGCGGGAAGATCGTGTCGAAAGGACCGGTCATCTCGAGCGACGTGGCGCCAGCCACGCGCAGCAGCAAGGCCAGAAGACTTTGATCCTTAATTCCCGAGAAGCCAACAATCTCGGATGCGGAGCGGCAAACTATGTTGCCCAGGAGAAAATCCCGCCAGTCCCACTGCTTAACCTTGTAGGATTTGCAGATAATAATGAAGAAGGCAGCGAAACCCCAGAAAAATATTGTAACGTTGAAGGGATCCACAGGTTCGATGCGCTTGCCGATAAGGAAGCCGAAGAGCACACCTCCGGTGACAAGGACGGCGGAGACTGTCAGGGTGCCCCAGGCGTAAACCTTATAAGGGATCACGAGGGACTTGCTACCAATAGTCCAGCCGTTGAACATGCTGTGGTCGTCCTTGACCTGATTTATCTTCGCTTCCCACTCTTCTTCTATCTGATGGAGCTCGTCTCCATCGCGTATGAGCTTTGGGACCGCGCCTTTCCGAGGGGCTAAGCCTCGTTGCTGCGCCAATCGAGTTTCCCATACGCGACAGGTATCCTTATCCAACGGCTCCTTGACAAGCGCTGCTTGGAAGTCGCTGGTCTGGATGAGGCAAGTCCCCACCCACCTGCGTACTGGGCCCTTGACTACTTTGTCTCGGGTAGGGGCCCGGGTTGAGATGCTGACGAACTTGTCCCCCAACGCGCTGGAAAAATGTGGGGAGAGCATTTGGTAGGTACAAGGACGTCAATGACTGACTTCATCCGATAGAGAGGTCGCCAACCCCGATATGGCTGACGACTGCGGAGCAATGGCTCGCTCCTGCTTCGACCGCTGGTCTCAGTATCAGCGGCATCGAGTTCTATCCAATGCCAGTAAAATGTCGTGGAGGATGGCGCGCCGTGCTCTCCATGTTCGCTCGCTTCCTCGGATCTCGGTGGTGCTATGGGCGGCGGACTTTCATTCTTAACCTCGTCAAACAAAGCACCGCATACTTCAATAGCTGCTTGAGCAGCGTAAATGGCATTCTTGTTCCCGTGACCGCCAATCCCGCCGTCTCTTAATCCATAAATAACCGCTCGATCGCCCCAATATCCGGTGTCATACAAGACAACGCTTGTCTCGAACACATTTGGTGCGATGCCAGTCACCTCGTCCGATCCCAGCTGGTCCATTAAGGCCTCAAAAAGGTGGCGGAATAGCTGGTGGAAGACCGTATGTACAACGAAGTAGCGGTTGCCGGACCCGGCGACGTTCTCTTCGTGGTTATCTTCCTTTTCCTGGTCTTGGCGCGCCTTGGCGGGCGGAAGTCTGCCTTCGGTGCTGAGTTTGTTGACAATCTCGTCTTTCGTGGAAATGACGGTCGATACGGCCCGCGGCAGGTCATCCGCCAGCCATTTCATCTTTGCAGCAAGTTTTGCCAGGGTCGCAATGAAGTATTCGTCCCAAAACCGTCCCTGGGCGGTCCTGGCCAGAATTTGAGCCATGTTTGCCGTGATATGGTTTATAAGTGCATGATAGCACTCGTCGTTAAAGTGGTCCAACTTGAGAGGACGCTTGTACCGTAACGTCTGATTATCCGCGTCGTATTCGCGTCGGAGACTTCTCTCTATCCTGATAATTATGTCCTTGTCTGATAGATCTGGTGCATGTTCTAACACGATAAGCTCGTTGTCTAAATTTGAAACCAGCCACGCGTGACGGATCTGCAGAGTCAGACGATCGAGGAGGGCATAGCCATCCGCATCGGCCGCGCCGAACCATGCGTCTTCTCCCTGGAGGTGATGGGGGACGTTGGAGTTCACGACATTGACCAGTCGACTGATCTCTGCCTTCCAGAGCTCTTTCTCCTGGTCGGGGCTGGCATAGTAGGGCACCAGGTCGTAGTACTTTGGGAGACCGCCGAGGTCGCATCCCGGACGGACTTCGAATGATTCATGGGAGTTGATGAGCCGGATTATTTGATCATAGTTGTAGAATGGTAGCGTCGGGGCTCTAAGGTCGCATATTTGCGTGAGGAGGAGGCATCGGAAAGGCAGTCTTCGGGTCTTGTGCGGCCAAGGTAGCGGTTCTATTTGCTGCTGGGCGTCTGGATCATGGGTTGTCGATGGGGAGCCATGATATCGGCATCCAAAAGGCATGAGATGAGAAGCGGTTGATGCAACAGGAAGACGATCAGAATTTAATATGAAAGGCTTTATGGCTACAAGAGTTGCACAGGGGGAACATCGAGCCACCGGTTGGCGGGGGCGAGTTTGTTGAACAAAAGGCTTCATGATGCTAAGCAAACCAAGGCTGACAGGCGAAGGCGAGACGAGATCGGTCAACATCGTGCACGGTACTGCCGCCGAAGATTCGTAAGGTAAATATCGAGGCGTCGAGTTGGGTTAATGATTAAGAGAATAGTTGCACAGCCGACGAACCAGAACCCAATCAAACCTGATGCCCACCTCCCCCACGATAGCGCCAGAAAAAGTAGCTCCATTGAAACAAGGCCATGGAATAAATGGAAAAAGGGGTGTTGGATGGGTAGAGCCAGAAAAACTAGGCAGCCATATCTGGGGCTGACGCATCTTCGGATGGCGACCACCAGAAGTTCCATTATACAGGCGGATAATTGCACAGGGTTGACTTTGGGACAAGGCTTTCCGAGAAGAAATTTGTCAAACACCGCCTCAAATGAGACCGGTCGCCTAGCACAAGAAAAATACGGCAGGTACCATTCCTGAACGCTCCAAGCAATCAACTCGCAGAAGTACTAAAACGTGCTTCAAAGCAGAATCCTAGCTTCTTCATTCGCATCGTAAATAACGAGCACAGCAGCAATGACGCAACACCCCCCCCCCAACCATCGGTCGAAACAGACCTCTTTGCCACGTACCAAGGGGCCCTTGGAAGGGCTAATGGCTTCCAAAGAAGAGGTACAGATCTTCAGCAACAGAAAGTATGCGCCGCCAAAATGGAACAAGACGCGAACGAGGCTTCGGCCACCCGCAGCCGCAGCACCAAATTCGACATCCCAGACCTCACTCATATCGAGAAGATGGGCGGACCGCCGACAATATTCCCGACGCCGGCCGGAGCCAAGGAAAACAAGGAAAGTAGCAAAGCAGGGAAGTATGCGAACTCCCCCCTGCTCTTCCGACGGGTCTTTGGCCACGGCGAAGCCGTCCCAAAGCCGCAGCTGGAAATACAGTCCGAGGCCCTGATCGACTTCCTCAAGCAACTGCCCAATCCCAATTCCTGCCTCCCAGTGCATGAGAGCCCTATGATCATCTGTGAGCCATACCCGGGCCTCTTCTACTTCCGCGACGAGATCAAAAAGGCAGCAACTTCCGCCGAGCATGAGGAGATCTGGAGGGATTTGGAACACTTGCTTCAGTTTGAGGAGGAGTACATGGGACAAGCGATGTGTAAGATTGAAAGCTTCCTCGCCAGCGGAGAGATTGACTTTGCGCATCTATGGGTTCTATTTAAACCAGGTCAACCGGTGGTCCGACAAGCACTCGACACTCATGGCGACCCGTACTACTGGCTTGGCTTCGTTAGCCAGTTCAGCTATAGCAAGACATCAGAAGGCTCAATAGGGTTTGTGCAGGTCCTGTCAACGGCTGTGAGGCAACAGCGCGTGGGCGTCAAGCTCGACACGGTGACGATCCCTGGCTTCACCGGCATCATCAAGATTCCCGACCTACATATCGTGCCGCTCTCCCATCATCCCAAATCGGAAGATATCAGGGCCAAAGCGCTCGTCCGGTCGAGCCTATATCTTGACATTCTCAGCAAGAACCCCCTCGCCCAAATGGTGTATGGCGGGCCCATATGGATACCCCCGAGACGGAAAACTACTGGCGTTGACAACTTCTTCCAGTGCTCGGGCATGTCACGGCAGGAACAGACCAGCGGGTGTGGGTTCTTTGACCCTCCAACCTGCAATGTAAGCATTTTCACACCTACCAAATCTCTCCATAAGTCGAGGGGTCGCATGAGCTGACTTTAAGCCACGTCGTAAATAAAAAGGTGAAAGGTCAAGTCGTCATCGACTCAGAGCAGTTCTTCAACGACTATCCCGCCTTCGCTGTGCGGCTACTACCGGCCGCGCAGTATCAGACTTTCTTCCTCCGCAACCAAAGCAACTCGTCGCCTTTGCTCGTATCTGTCATTTCCGAAGGCCTCGCGGAAGTCCAACTTCTTACACTTCCACCTTTGATCCCAGCATTCAGTCTGGGTATCAACAAATGGGGTTTAGTCCTAGTCGGCCCCTGGCTCCGGCCTATTACCTGGGTCCCCGGAGCTATCGACCGGCTGGAACTCCCGAGGGAGACGAAAACGAAGCTGCGCGACGTGTTACAAGGGTTGGTCGTCACTCAGTGTACCAGCTCATGTGGCGCCACCAGTGGGTAGTCTGGGTTGCATGGGATGAAAGGCAAGGGGTTGAATGTTTTGCTCTACGGCGACCCGGGTGTCGGAAAGACGACGACAGCGGGTAAGTTCCCCCCCTTTTCTTTCTTGGCTTTGTATGGTGCATTGACTCGGTAGAATGCATTGCGGACGCCTTGCGCCGACCGCTTTATCGTCTCACTGGAGGAGACCTTGGGTCAAATGCCGAAGAGTTGGAATCTGCTCTAGATAGAGCCTTCTCATGGTCTCGCAGATGGAATGCCGTCATGCTGATCGACGAAGCCGATGCCTTTATGATCAAGAGGGATGATGTAAGCCAAATCGAGCAGACGGCAATGGTATCCGGTAAGCCCGTAGGATCGACCTGTCTCTCACACGAATAAATAGCCCTTGCGGCCAATTTCTTTTCTTCTTTTTTTTTTTCTTAGTTAGCCCGCTAGATGTTCTAATATTGCCTCAAAAATAGTGATCCTCCGTAAACTCGAGTACCAAGATGGTGTAGTCTTCATGACCACCAACCGCCCGCACGCCATCGACCACGCCATCCTATCGCGGATGCACATCAAGATCAAATATCCGGGGCTATCCGCAGAGGCACGGGTTGCCATATGGACCTCGCAACTGAGCAGCTTGCCCAACTCGTTGACCCAGAATGAGCTCCGCCATCTCGGGGAGGAGAAGCTTAACGGCAGGTCGATCGCCAACAGCATCCACGTCGCATCGCTCATGGCAGGGCTGCATGTCGGTGACTGGGTGGAGGGGGCCGAGTCTAGCGATTCAGGAAACAGAATAGTGCTTAGGAATATAAGGGAGGCTATGGCTCTGACGAGGATGGATGGTGGTGAATAAACGACCGGTGCCAGGATGACAAGGTCATCTTTTTACCACGCTGAGGAGATTATAGCCCCGTGTCACGAATCAAATGGATCACGGTAGCTTTTTGTGACCGATGTGATATGTGTCATCCAGCCAGGACTAGCTATTGGTGCCACGGCGGCAGCATCAGAGGCGGCCTTAGCCTTTGCTAAGGATGTAAGGGCATAGGCTAAAATGCTGAACAATATCTATATATAGGCCCAGAAGAATAGGAATAGAAACTAACTGCGATATCTGCTGTGTCGGTTTGAATCTGTAGAAGTCGCTTATTGGAATGGCCGCCTCGACAGTCTTGCGGGAGAAGAAGTAGGATTGGCCGGTGTCAGCCGCCATAGCTACCGTGGCACTCTTCTAGAGCCAAAAAAGAACTCTGTCATTTTTCTCGCCCTCTCACTCGCTGTTAAAATTATGTGCCGCCACCGGTTGTTTGGGCCATCTTGTGTCTAACGGAGTTGGAAGGTTGGAGGCGGGACGAATTGATCCCAGCTGGCCAAAGAGGGCCTTGGCGCAAGGGATTGAACAGTAGTTTCTGAGCTCAGATTCGTATTTATTTCAATAAACTATTCCGAACTAATAGAAAGACCGAGTTTATGTCAGGAACCGGATGGAAAGGAGCCCTGATGTGAATATCAGTCGTGGGTACCTCAACTTTGCGGTTGCGACTCTCTTCCTAAAACCCGGGAGGGGGGGGCAAAACGCGGAAAAGAATAGTAGACCGTGGCCGACATGAGCGAGTAAGCAATTCTAGATAATGTTTTGTTTAAATCGGGCCTCTTCTCCTACTTCCTGCTCGATGCGAAAGGATAGTGCGAGCACATCTCTTGTCCTGTGAGGATCTCAGACATGTACGTGAAAAGTGGCCAATGAAACTATGACATTGAGGGTGTTCTGTCGGAAACGCTGCTTCGGACAGCTGCCCGCGGCTGTCCGCTGAGTAGCAATGATCACTAGCGATCATTGGCGACCATACTAGACTTTGCAGAACTTTCACGGGGCATCACCAGCATAATCAGAGACACGAAATACAGGCAAAATCAGCCCTATTTTTGGCCGTAGACCGTCAACTGCATACAGCTGCGTTATCGGCGTTATTCTCTCGTGTTTCTGACATGTTCCGAGGTGCCGAAACAACACAACTGTTGGAAACGCTGGAGATGTAGACGGCTGCAGGCGGCCGTTAGGAAAGAGGCACTGGCGGTCTCCACTATAGTGGAGATGGGTAGGCGTCAAAAAGGCGGAAAATCTTCAGCCTCAAGAAAAAAGAAGCAGAAAAACAACGAAAATCAGAGACGTCAAATACACACTTTTGCCCTGCCGGCTGCATCAATTGTCTTCATCTTCTGCTGCATCGTTACCTGCTGATATCTAAAGACTGCTGCGACGTACAGAATTGTCCAGGCGTTTCTGACAACAACCTGTCAGAAATGATGCCTCAGGCATCATCGGTCTGACTAATCAGACGACGGTCGAGAAAAAGACGAATTTGCACAAACAATTGAAGACGACGACAATTGAAGACCTAAATTTAAAAAGCTTTTGAGCATTTCTTTGACTTCAGCCGTCTCTAGAGCGGCATTTCTAACACAACCCCCCAGCCAAAAAAAAAAAAGGATCCAGGATAGCCACACTTGAAATATATGGGGAAATGAGGTTTAGCTGCCTAGCATGCCGGTTTATTGGTTAATCCTAAATTGTGAGCAAAAGCTTTCAAAATTCAAAGTATCTAGATGTGCCGGACTTAGAGAACAAGATTGGACGTTATGTGGTCAGCACGTGTTGAATCGTGATCGATTGTGTCGTTTTGGGAGATGTATTCTATTCTATAGAAGTTTTCCCGATGATCCGCCGGTTCCGGTGATCCGCCGGATCCATGCCCACCAACACCCACCATTTCAACATGGAATAATTCAGCAACCATGGAGGCTCTCGATAAGGCGCTTACTTTTCTAGAATCGTCAGAATCGGTTAATTACGCTGAGACTGCAAAAACCTTCGGTTGCGATGAGACTACGTTGCGACGGCGCCATCAAGGCAAACAGCGGTCAAGACAGGACGCCGACTTCTTATACAAGTCACGGCTGTCAAAACAGCAAGAACGAGACCTTGTTGCTTATATTAATAAGCTTACTGCTCGTAGGATTCCTCCTACCTTGCCTATGATTAGAAATTTCGCTCGGGATATAGCGAAAGTTGACGTCGGAAAGAACTGGGCTTACATCTTCGTTTAACGTTATCGCGATAAGCTAGATTGTAGTTGGCTTGATGGCTTCGATATCACACGGAAAAAAGCCGATAATGCCTCTAGGTATTAGGCGTATTTTGAGCTTGTAGGTTGCCTTATATTAGTATAGATTCCTAGCTAATTGCAAGAGATCCGTGTAAAAATCGATTAATATAATATCCTCCTTTGCAATACGTATAACGCTGACGAGAAGGGATTTCTCTTGGGTATAATTAACCGTACTAAGAGAGTTTTTAGCCGTAGTGCTAAAAAGCAAGGCAAATTGCGCGGTGCAGCCCAAAACGGCAATCGATCCTGGATAACACTTCTGGCTTATATTTGTTAGGACCTGACTTCGCTCCCGCCGTTTCTTATATACGAAGGTAAGCCAGGACAGGTATAAGACTCCTGGGTTGAAGAATTTGATCCAGAGCATCAATCAGCATTCTTCGCAACCTCAGAAACAGGCTGGACAAGTTATAAGCTCGGGATGGATTGGCTGATCGGGGTATTTAACCGCTTTACTAAAGCAAAAGCTCGAAACGGACGTAATTATCGGCTTCTTATCACCGACGGCCATTTTAGCTATATTAATATGGACTTTCTAGAATGGTGTAAGCAATATCGGATTATTGTCGCGGTATTTCCTCTATATTCCACGCACCGTCTCCAACCCCTAGACATCTCGCTCTTTAGTCCTCTATCCACGGCATACACGAATCAGCTCGTTTAATGGATAGCAAGAACTTAAGGCCTTATTAGGCTAACGAAGCGCGAGTTCTGGACCTTATTCTGGAGTGCATATAAGTCTTCTTTCACTTAGGAGAACATTAGGAGTAGGTGGAAACGCACTAGTCTTCTCCCTTTTAAGCCGGAGGTTGTATTATCTTAGATAACCTAGAAGACAGAGGGCGATTCAGATACGGGATCTGATTTAGCAGGTTCGGCTACCCTTAAGCAACCTTCTGCTCGAGAGTTACGACGACTGGTGGATAAAGTGGTTGGCGACCCTTCGAAACTAAGAGACCCGGATGCCTAGAAGCTAAAAGATACCGTCGAAAGCCTATAAATCCAGATAGAACTACTCCGAAACGAGAACTAAGGACTCCGCGAGGCAGTTTTTATTGAGAAGAAACGTAGGTAACGTGGTAAACCGCTTAAGGATTATCTCTTCGACCGTGTAGATCCTAATTCGGCTTAGGTTTTTAGCCCATAAAAAATAGCCTAAGCTCGATTAAGAAAGGCTGAAATTGAGGCCTAAAAGCAGGAAGAGATTCTTCGGAAGGAAGCTTAGAAGATTGAGAGATAGCAGAAGGCTTAGGAGCAAAAGGAGCAAGTCCTAGAGAGGAAGAGACAACGGGAGGAAAAAAAGGAGAAGAAGCGGCAGGAAATGGAGGCTAAAAAGCAGGAGAAAGATCTCAACCGACAGCTTCGAGAAGATATCAAGCGCCAGAAGCAAGAGAAAGCACTAGAGAGACGACAGAGGCGGCCAACGACTTCTAATCCCGCCGGAGACGGCACCGGGAATCGGGCTAAAGCAGCGATCGCTCTTCCGTCGAGGCCCAAGTCGTCAGCGACGTCGCAATTACCTACACCACGGCTGAATATCAAAAAGAAGGGACAGGAGACCACTCCAGCCCCTACAAATCGCTCTAATAGACCTTCCTTAGCGGTTGAGAGCCCTCGGGAGGCAGTAGAGGCATTTCGGAGCTCGGGACGGCCGCAGCGAAATAGCAGGCGACCACGGTGGCTTGATGACTGCTACATAGATTGATATATTTCCTATAGCTATATTCTTCTCGAATTTTAAATATCATAGGATTTGATTGAGTAGTTGTTGTGTTATTTGAGATTGAAGGTGTTGGTGTTGGTGGGTGGACATCCGGCGGATCACCGGAACCGGCGGATCATCGGGAAAACTTCTA
>Ga0247774_1000057_pt1 | contig 49942 bp, 44 predicted proteins | sample UWRJL001104B6_FD_179933 | JGI IMG/M metagenome (GOLD analysis project Ga0247774, IMG submission 179933) | Plant litter microbial communities from Arlington Agricultural Research Station in Wisconsin, United States - UWRJ-L001-104B-6 | ecosystem: Environmental > Terrestrial > Plant litter >...
CGAGTTCGAAACGGATATGCGTTGGTTCGTTGAAGTGTCCCGCGTAGGGGAGAACGGTGTCGCGGACGAATACTGCGTCGAAGCGAAGCAATGGCAGGCCGCGTTGCAAGAAGCTCGCAAGCTTCGCGGAGACACCGGTGCGCTCTCCAAATTCTCGATTGAGTTGCTCGACCGTGGTTACCGCGCCGTGGATCCTGCGCTCAAGCTTCGCTACCTGATCAACGAGGCCCCGCCCGACTCGACGCTCACCGACAGCGAGGAGGCAGCCAAGAAGAACGACGCCCGGAACGAGGCGGCGAGCAAGCATCGCAGCACCGAATCGCTGGCGCCGAGCGCGTACGCCACCTCACTTGCGCCAACGCCGTTCACCACCTCGCTCGCCCCCCCGGGGACGTCGGGCTCGAGCCTCGTGCCGCGTCCCACCTCGCACGCCGCGCCCCGCCCCAACTCAGTGACGCCTCCGCGCGTGACACCTGTCGAAGCCACCCGCATGTCCGAGCCGGCGCGCGTGTCCGAAGCGGCGCGCATGTCCGAGCCGGCGCGCATGTCCGAGCCGGCGCGCATGTCCGAGCCGGCGCGCGTGTCCGAAGCCGCGCGCGTGTCGCAACTCGTCGTGCCGCACGATCCCGTCCCGCGCGCGCCGCTGGTGCCGGGTAATCTCGGTCTACCGCCGCAGCCGTTCGCGCCGCGCGTGCCGCTGTTCGAGCTCGTGCGTCAACGCGCCGAAGAGCCGCGTCCGGACAGCCCGATCACCTATCGAGAGTTCGCGTACGCCGTGGAACCGGGCAGAACGCGCGCCGAAATCGAGGCACTCCTGCAGGATCGCTACCAGGCAACGCGCGCCGCGATCGAAGACCGCCCGCCAGGGAAGTTCGTGCAGTTGGCCGTTTTCGATCACGTCTTCAAGCGTCGGCCCGAGCGTCCACCGCTCGCGACCTTCGCCTGGAAGGACTGGCGCGGCGAGCCCGTGTTGGCCTTCCCAGGCTTCGGCGAGGAACCAATGGGGCCGCTGTCGCGGGTGCCGCCAGCGCCGGAATCCATGGCGCCGCCCTCGAACGGCGTGGCTGCGAGCGCTCTGCCGCACGCGCGCAGCCTGGCCGCACTGCTGCCGCCGCCGTCCAGCGCGCCCGCGTCGACCGAGGCAGCAAAGGGGCCCATCTCGATTGTGCCCATGGCGCCGGTCGTGATTACGTCGGCGCCTCCGCCGCCCGCGTCGGTTGCCCCACCGCCCGCGCCGGTCCCCGCCGCGGCGGTCGAAGCCGAAGCTCCGATCGCGGAAGCTGCGCCCGCGACTGCAATCGACGCGGAAATTCCGATTGAGGAAGCCGCGCCCGCTCGCGCGCTCGAAGCGACCGCCCCGGTCGAGGAAGCCGCGTCCGCGCCGGCCTCCGATCTGGAAATTCCAATCGAGGAAGCCGCGTCCGCGCCGGCCTCCGATCTGGAAATTCCAATCGAGGATGGTGCACCCGCGCCGGCCTCCGATCTGGAAATTCCGATCGAGGATGGTGCACCCGCGCCGGCCTTCGCGGCGATTTCGGCCGACCAAGCCGCGCCCGCGCCGGTCGCTGCCGCGATTTCAATCGAAGCGGCACCTGCGCCGGCCTTCGCGGCGATTCCGGGCGAGCCAGCCGCAGCCGCGCCGCCGCTCGAAGCGCCCGTTTCGATCACGGAAGGTGGGCGGGCACCGCTGGTCGAATCACCCATTCCGAGTGAGCCAGCAACGGTCGCGCAAGGCTTCGAGCTCACGTTCGAGTCTCAGCCGGGCGGGCAACCGCTGAGCGCACCTGCGGCCTCGAGCCCTGCTGCCTCCGAGCGAGCCTCTCGCCCGCGCATCGCGTCCGAGAGTCGTCGTCGCGCCGGCGAAGATCTGATCGGTGAGCTGTTCGAGATCATGCACGAGCTGCACTTCGCGCGCGACGTCGCGGAGGGCTCGCAGTTCGTGCTCTCCGTGCTCGACGAGCTCTTACCCTGTGAGGGCGTGCTGATCCACGTCTTCGACATCAATACCGGCCATTTCGTGGTGGTGCGCGCGAAGGGTCCGAACGACACTGCCGTGCTCTTGCAGCGGATGTCCGACCAGGATCCACTCGTACGCTCGGTGATGCGCAGCTCGCACGCCCTATCCGTGAAGAACGCCGCGAGTGACCCGCGTTTCACGGGCTCACGCTGGCAGGCGCTGGGCGTGGTCCCGCGCGCCGCCTTGTGTGGCGGCGTGCAACTCAGCGGGCGTTACCTGGGCCTGATCGAAGTCGCCAACCCGCACGGCGACGTCCCGTTCCACCAGAGCGAGCTGAACGCGCTGGATTACATCTGCGAACAGTTCGCGGCGTTCCTGAGCAAGAAGCCGATCGTTTTGAGCGCAGACGTAGTCCTTTCGCGCGTGTAACGCGCATCGGCCCCGCGTCTCGGCTACTCTTTCTCCGTCATGGCGGACCGACCTCGACGCGAGCGCTTGCTCACGTTCCTCTTACTCCCGGTGATCGTGCTGGCAGTCTTGGTCTTGGCCGGCGTGATGTTCCGCTCCAGCTTTCAGCTCGAGAAGCTGCGCGAGCAATCGGTGATCGAGGCCACGCTACTGCTCGCCAACGAAAAGGCCGATCGCTTGGACAAGCGCATCATCGAGCAGGACAACGTGGTCCGCTCCGTGATCGACGTGCGCGAACGCGAAGGCTTCGGCGCGAAATGGCTGGAGTCTGCGGCGCTCCAGACGCCCACGGTGCGTGCGGTGCTGCTGCTCGATCTGAGCTCGCCACAGCGCGACGTGGTGGCCGTCGCTTCGCGCGCCCCGGGGCCCGAGCACGAGCGTTTCACGCACTTGTTGGTGCACGCCATGCTGCCCGAGATGAAGCTCGAACGCGTTCCAGTCGAGGAGCTTCGGCACATCCACAAGAGCGTGCGCGGGCAAGCCTATCTGCTCAGCCACTGGGAGCAGATGCATGGCGGCCGACACTACTTGATCGTGGTCTGGCACGACGTTCCGCGCATCGTGCACGACGTGTTCCCGGCCTTGTATGCGGACGCGCAGCAGAGCCGCGTCAACGTGGTCGACGGTGAAGGTCGCATCGTGTTCGGACCGCCACTGAGCCGCGGCGGGCTCACTCTCGGACGACCCTTCGAGACCACGCTCTACAAATGGACGCTGAACGTGACCATGACCTCGGCCGAGGAGCTGGTGGCGGCGGTGGCACGGCGCCGCGTGCTGGAGATGGTGCTGGTGGGCCTTTCGGGCATGGTCGTGATCGCGGGCCTGTTCGTGATTTTGGTGGCTGCCGAACGCGAGCGGAAGCTGTCCAATCTGAAGAGCGATTTCGTGGCCAACGTGTCGCACGAACTGAAGACGCCGCTCTCGTTGGTGCGCATGTTCGGCGAGCTACTGCAGAGCGGTCGCGTGGAAAATGACGAAAAACGCCGTCAATATTTGCAGATCATCGTCAGCGAGAGCGAGCGGTTGGGCGCACTGATCGAGAACGTGCTCGACTTCGCCAAGGTCGAGCGCGGTAAGGCCGCCTACGAATTCAACTCCGGACGCGTGGGCGAGGTCGTATCGCGTGCGGTCGAAGCTTGCCGCGTGCGCGCCGAACGTGAGCAGTTGGCGCTCGAGCTCAGCATTGCCGATGGCCTGCCACTCGTCGACTTGGACGAGCGCGCAATCGAGATCGCCGTCATCAACCTGGTCGACAACGCGCTCAAGTATGCGCCGGATGGCGAGCTCGTCGCGATCGCCGTGCGTCAGCACGGCGGCAAGATCGAGATCCGCGTCAGCGATCAGGGCTCGGGCATCCCTCCGGAAGATCGCCGCCGGATCTTCGAACGCTTCGTGCGCGGCAAGACTGCGTTCGGCAAACAAGTGCGCGGCAGCGGCATCGGCCTGGCGTTGGTCAAACACATCGCCGAAGCGCACGGTGGCGAGGTGTGGGTGGAAGATGCGTCCCCGCACGGCAGCTGCTTCGTGCTCACGCTTTCGCCTACTCCGAGACCTCTCCCTCGTCCGTCGCGGACTGCATTTTGAGCAGCTCCTTGTCGCTCAAGTAGATGGAATTGCCCGCAGGATTCGCGGCGGGGGCCGGGCGCGCGCCGGGCGTTTCAGCGGCTTTACTGGCCTCCTCGACTTCGCCCGGATCGACCGCTACGCTCGCATCTTCGGCGCTGCCCGGGGGCGTCAGTGCAGACACGGCGGGCGCGGGCTCGCTCGCCGCGGCGGCGGCGCCTGGCAAGGCGGCCGGCAACGCAATCGCGTCCAATAGCGGGTTGTACTTGGCGACGACCAGCAAAAATTGCTCGCGCTGATCTTTGTTCAGCACGCGCATGCCGTCGAGGTTCAGCGTTTCGGCGTCGAAAAACTTGCCGTCGCGCTGCGCACTGAAATGCAAATGCGGCCCCGTCGAGCGACCCGTCGAACCGACGTAGCCGATGGTCTGCAGGCGCTTCACCTTGTCGCCGACCTTGATGCCGGCGACGTAACGCGAGAGGTGTGCGTAGCCGGTCTCGATACCATTGCCGTGCATCACCTTGAGCAAGTTGCCCGCAGCTCCGCCCGGCCCAATGTAACTCACCGTGCCGGGCGCCGCCGCGCCCACGGGCGTGCCCATCGCTGCGCCGATGTCGGTGCCCATGTGCGGCATGATCTTGTGCAAGATCGGATGCATGCGCCGGGGATTGAAGGCCGAAGTGATGGCCGCACCGGGGATTGGCTTGCGCCAGCCGCCCTCGTACGGACTTTTCCCGCTCGCGTCGTAGTAGCCGCGCAAATTCGGATCGTCGAAATAGTACACGCGCAGCGGCTCGCGCTTCGGATTCGCGGACACGACCTCGACGGCTTCGATGCCCGTGTAGCGCGCGAATTCGCCCAGCACCGTGACCTCTTGCCCGATCACGCGCAGGCGATCGCCGCGCTCCAGCTCATCCATCGACAGATGTCCCTGCAGCGAAAGCGCCACGACGTGCCCGAGCCCGGTGTCGAAGCCCGCGCGTTCCGCCGAGGAATCGAAGCTCTTGCCATCGTAGACCAGCGCGCCCGTAACCTGATTGCGTTCCACCTTGAGGTCGAGCTTGCTGCCTTTCAGGAGCCCGTCGTCGCCCTCGCGCGCTTGGTAGATCTCTTCGGGGCCGACCGTGTATTCGAACGCTTTGAGGCGCGACGAGCCGCGCTCGAGCAGCGCGCTGAAGCGATCCGCTTTATTGCACTTGTCGAAATCTCGCACGCCCTTCATCGCGGTCAGCACGCGATAGGCTTCTTTTTCCGGCACGCCGGCGCCGCTGAGCGCCTTGATGAAAGGATCGCTCCCGACCGTGCCCGAGCTCGTGCGCAGGTTCGGATCGCCCTTGCTGTCGGCGATCCGCCACGGGCCGGGCAGCTTCTGCCGCGCGCGTTTCGGCACCGGAGGCGCGCTCTCGATCGGAGCCGAAGAGCCAGCGCCGGAAGGCAGCGCGCTACTCGCAGCTTTGGTCAGTGGTGCGTTCTTCTGTCGATCGAGGTTGATCAGCAACGCGACCAACGTGAGAACGGTGGCGATGCCCATCAGCGTGCCGAACACTGCGATCAGTGTCGGTGACAGTTGCTGCCCGAGGCGCGGCGGCAAAGGCGCCGAGGGAGCTCGCCCCGCGGAGCCGCCCAGGGCCTCGAGCTCGTCTTCGGGCGCCGCAGGTTCTTGCGGCCGCCCAACCTCGTCGAGCCCGCCGTTTACCGGGCCGTCCGCCGCGGAGTCCGGCCGGAGGGCATGGGCGCGGGCCAAGAGCCGCTCGCGCGCGCTCTCCACGCGGGGGTCGTTCGGCGCGTGCGCAGACGGGTCCGCCGCCGCCTGGTTGGCGGATTCTTCCGACGCTAATTGAAGATCGGGTTCGGGATCTCCGTCGTCGCGTACTGAAGGATCCACGACACGGCCTACGTGGCGCGATCCCCCGGCTCCCGGAGAAGAGGGCACGAACGCGGGGTAGCAGTGGACGCCCAGCGGGGCAAGCGAAGCGAACCGACCCGGCTCAGAATCCAGCACGATAATCGCTACTTGAAAAATACTTCCCGCGGCGGAACCCGGGCCACGCGGATCCCGCCAGGGAGGTCCTGAGCCGGCCCCCTCGCGGGGCTTTCGCACACGGGGGCTTTTGAAACAGACTGTAAGTCATGGACGACCATCTGAAGCAGCTGCTGCTCCTCGGGCGCGAGCACTATCAGAAGCGCGAGTTCGACAAGGCCGAATACTTGTTGAAGCAAGTCGTCCAGCAAACCGATCGCTTCGCCGATGTGTTCGACATGCTGGGAGTGATCGCCCATGCCCAGGGTGATTTCGAGCAAGCAGAGCTCAACTTCGAGAAGGCCGTGGGCCTGAATCCGAACTACACGGAAGCTCAGCTCAACTTGATGGTCACTTACAACGACCTCGGCAAATACGACTCGGCGCGCGAGGTCTACGCGCGCATTCGCGGTCGCACGGGGGTCGGTGAGGGGCCAACGGATCCGTTCGCGATGGGTAAGATCGCCAACATGCATGCCGAGACCAGCCAGGCGTATCAAGACGCGGGCATGCCAGCGGAGGCGGTGGGCGAGCTCGAACGCGCGGTTGCGCTGTGCCCGTCGTTCGCCGATCTGCGCACGCGTCTGGCCACGCTGTATCGCGACATGGGTCAGAAGGAACGCGCGCGCGAGCAGCTCGAGATCGCCAAGCAGTACAATCCGAACTATGTGCAGGCGCGCGTGCTGCTGGGCGTGGCGCTGTTGTCCGCCGGTGAGCACTCAGCTGCGATCGATGAGTTTCAAGCGGTGATCGAGCGCGACGCCGAGCACAAGAGCGCGCAAATGTACCTGAAAATCGCGCAAACCCAGCAGCGCAACTCGGTCTATCCTCCCGCTTGATGTTCCAGCGCTCCGGTCGGCTGAGTCTGCTCTTGCTAGTCTTGCTTGGCGTTGCCAGCGCCTGCGGCGACGTGGCAAAGGAGCGGCAGGTCTCGCCCGCAGCCAACGCCGGTTCGGCTGCCGTGGTCGATGCTGGCGTGGATGCTCCGCTCGAGGAAACCGAGCCCGTGCCCATCGGCGATGCTTCGAGCGCTGATGATGCTGGAGCTGCCGACTCCTGTCCGAGCGAGGCGGTCTTCTGCTGCGACAGTTGGACGGGGAGGCGATCGGCGCCAACTTGCGTCGCTGGCTTCAGCGATTGCGGAAGGCACCTCGACATGCAAGTCGTCGATAGCGAGTGCCTGCGGACACCGGACGTGTGCCACGTCGAATCGACGCAGGAGCTAGACGGCAAAGCGTGCTCGTCCGCGGGGCTGCTCTGCCCCTTTGGTCGCGGTTGCTCGTCGTGTCGTTGCGAGTGTCAGGTGAGCACGCTGCTGTGGCGGTGCGAGTGCACCGCGTGTTGAGTGACGATGCGCGCGTTGCGCCGTAATTGGGCTCGAATTTGGCGTCGTTTGCGCGGCGAGCGGCAGTCGCCTGCGCGCGTCGCGCTGGCTGTCGGGCTTGGGCTGTTCATCGGTTCTTTGCCCGTGTACGGCCTGCACTTCGTGCTGTGCGTGCTGGTCTGCCTGCCGCTCGGCTTGGATCTGTTATTGGCCTACCTGGTGGCCAACATCTCCAATCCGCTGGTCGCGCCGTTCTTGATCACCTTGGAGGTCGAGATCGGATCGCTCGTGAGCACTGGCCGTCACGCGGGCTTCAGCTTGGAGCGCGCCAGGCAGACTGGGATCCTGGGGTTCGCCTTCCAGGCGGCGTTCGGCAGCATTTTCGTCGGTGCTGGGCTGGGGGCGCTCGGCAGCGCCATCGCTTACCTGATTGCGCGCAAACGACGCGCGAGCGCGGCCGCAACCGCTACCAGCGAGAGCGACGCCGAGGATGAGATCGACGCCGCGATGCAGCGCACCATTCAGCGCTATCGCACGGCGGCGACCGGCGATCGCATTTACGTGGCCATGAAGCTGCATACCGATCCGCTGACTCGACTGCTTTCGGAGCTTTCGGGAAGCTTTGGACGCGTGCTCGACGCGGCCGCCGGCCGTGGTCAATTTGGCCTATTTTTATGGGAGCTCGGCCGCTGTCGCGAGCTCTTTGGCTTCGACTCGGACGCGCGCAAAGTGGCCGTCGCCGAGCGCGCAGCCGCCGCTGACGGGCAGTTCGAGACGCTCGATTTGCTCGAGCTGGGCGAACGCGAAGTGGACACGCTGCTGCTGATCGACGTCTTGCACTACTTGACGCTGCCCGAGCAAGACGAGCTCCTGCGGCGCGCCTGTCGCTGCGTGCCGCAGGGGCGGATCGTGATCCGAGAGCTCGACGCAGGCAATGCCGCGCGCAGCCTCGTCACGCGCGGCTTCGAATGGATTGCCAAGGTCATCGGTTACAATCGCGGTCGCGCCGGGCGTCACTATCGGCCCGCGCGTGAAATCGTGGCTCAGCTGAGCGGTGCGGGTTTTTCGTGCGAGGTGCTCGGTGCTTCCGAGGGTACGCCGTTCGCCAACGTGCTGATCGTCGCCGGCCGCAACGCGGGAGCTTCGTAGCCGAAGACCTCGGCGAAAATCGGCAGTGCGCGTTGTGCAGCGCTCTCGACGCTCGCTGCCTCGCCCGTCAGTGACAGGACCGTGCCCACGCCGAACTCTTGAATCCCGCACGGCACGATCAAGCGAAACAGGGCTAAATCAGTGCTCAGATTGAAGGCGAAGCCATGCATCGTCACCCAACGCGAGATACGCACACCGATCGCGCCGAGCTTGACCGGGGTGCGCGCGGCTTGCTCACCGGGCCAGCTACCAGGGTCGGCAAGGTCAGCCCAAAGGCCGATGTATTTTTCGATCACGCCGCTGTCGATGCCATAGCTGCGGGCCAGACCCATCATCACGCGATTCAAGTCTTTGACGTAGCGCCGCACGTCCATGCGGTCCGGGTGCAAATCCAAAATCGGATAACAGACGAGCTGCCCCGGCGCGTGCAAGGTCATGTCCCCGCCGCGGCCGGTCGAGACCAAGGCGATGCCCGCCTCGGCCAGCGCAGCCTCGGAGGTCAATAGATGTTCGGGCGTTGCCCCTCGGCCGAGGGTGATCGTCGGCTCATGCTCGACGAACAAGACCGTGTCGGCGATGCGCCCGGCCTTGCGCGCCTCTTGCAGCTCGTGCTGCAGCACATGCACCGGCTCGTACGCTGCGCGTCCCAGCCAAAATGCGCGCAACTCCCGCTTGCTACTCATTCCGGAACCTTGGCGCCAGAATCGACTAGCTCGCTGCGTAGGTTGTCGATCTGCTCGGTGAAAATATTGGCCACGTCGGGATCGAACTGAGAGCCGGAGCAGCGCAAAATCTCGTTCACCGTGACCTCGTGCGGCAAGGCGCGGCGATACGCGCGATCGCTGGTCATGGCATCGTAGGTGTCGGCGACCGCGATGATGCGTGCGATCAGCGGAATGTCGTTGCGCGCGAGCCCGAGTGGGTAACCGCGGCCGTCCCAGCGCTCGTGGTGCAAGTGCACGCCCGGAATTACCGGTTGCAGGAACTTGATCGGATCCAAGATCTCGCGCCCGTACGTCGGATGGCGCTTGAACACCTCGTACTCTTGAGGCGTGAGCTTGCCGGTCTTGTTCAAGTTCATGACGCAGCCGATCTTGCCGATGTCGTGCATCAACGCGGAGTGACGCACGTGCTCGATTTGCACGTCGTCCAGGCCCAACCAGCGTGCCAGGTTCACGGCGTAGCGTGCCACGCGCTCCGAGTGACCGGAGGTGTAGCGATCCATCTTGTCGATGGTGCGTGCAAGGCTAGTGATCGTCTGCTGAAACGTGGCTTGCAGATCTTCGTACAAGCGCGCATTTTCGATGGCGGCCGCTGCGCGCGAGGCGATGATGCTGAGCAACTTGCGCTGGCCTTCGTCGAAGCGCTTGCTGGCCGTGAGCGACACCACCGCGATCCAGCCCAGCAGGCGGTCGCGCATTTTGAGCGCGATGATGGTGATGCTCTGCACCTGGCGCGAGGGATGGGTTTCGAACAACTCGCGCGCGCGCGCGCCATGCTCGACCAACGAGCTTTCCTGTTTGAGCCGCTCGACGATAACTTGTGGGCTCAGTCCCCCGACCTCTTCGCCTTCCGGGAAGGCGGCGGCCAAGCTGACGTTGCGCGGAAAGAACGCGCCCTCGCCGTTGTCGAGCCAAGTCATCACCATGTCCGCGCGGATCTCGTTCAAGCCGCTATCGGCGACGGTGGCGATCACTTCATCGAGTGACAAGCTGGCGGTGATGGCTTCGCTCACCTTGTACAGCGAGAGCGCCTCGCGCAGCCGCAGGTTCTCCGCAGACAGCCGGCGCTTCTCCAGCCCACGCTGCACGATGTGCACGATTTCTTCGACCTTGAAGGGCTTCAAGATGTAGTCGTACGCGCCGCGCTTCATGGCATCGATGGCGGTCTCGACCGTGCCGAAGCCGGTCATGATCACCGTCAGCGTGTCGGGATGGGTACGGGCCACCTCGCGCAATAGGTCGAGCCCGCCCATCTTGGGCATTTTGAGGTCACTGATGACCATGTCGTAACGAGCGCGCTCGAGCTCGTTGGTCGCGCTCACGCCGTCTTCGGCCGTGCGCACGATGTAGCCCTCCATGCCGAGGAAGTCGGCGATGATGTCGCGGATGAATTTCTCGTCATCGACGACGAGCACCCGCGGGCGATCTTCGGGGTAACTCGAGTCGGACTCGGCCATCCTGGATGGGTTCTTTTCGGTGGAGCTCAGAATAGCAGAGTACCCTTTCAATCGCGCACCGTGCACCGCCCGTGATCGCACGCTGGCGACGCATACGGAAGGCTCAGAAATCAGCTGGCGACAGTTTTTTCCGTCACTGGCAGCTAGCTGCGTTGGCTGAGCAGCCCGCCCAGCGCTCGCCGGCGCGGCTCCGGGTCGTGGCTCTTCAGATAGGACAAATTCAAGCAATTGATCAGGGCGTGGGCCGCGATCGGCCCGACGAGCGAGCCCGTCAGCTGGAAGATCGCCCCGAAGGCGAGGCCCATGACGGTGGCCCAGCTGATCCATGCCCAGCGACTCGGACCGCGCAGTTGGGCGTGCACGATGCCAAAGGCAGCTGCCTGCAGCCACAGACCGAGCCACGGTTCCAAGATGCCTCGGAACCAAAGCTCCTCACCGAGCGCGCTGAAGGCCGCGACCGCGACGATGCCCGCCGTCGTGAGGTCCCGCGCGACCGGGCGCAGCTCGCGATGTAGCGTTCTGGCCCAGGCGTAGCGCGTCACGAAAACGCGCGTACTGAACGCCACCAGCCCACCGAGTGCCAGCCCGATCACCAAGCTATAGGCGTGGCCGAGCGCAGGCGGCAGAACCAACCAGGGTTCGCTGTAGCTGAACGGCGATGTGCCGCGCCACAACAGGGCAACCGCAACCGCGCTCGCGCTGGCGGCGAGATAGGCGATTGCGACTCTGCCCCAGCGAAGCATTGCGTGCTTCGGAATATGGCACGGCCGCGCCGCGCTCGCACCTGCGCGATTCGCGCCGATTGCTTGCCGCTTGCGCGAAACGAAGCCGGAACGTGCAAAAGACGTCACGCAGCTTGGCGACGGTTTGGCGAAAGCTAGTGATGTGCTGCCGCGCCGGAGTTTGTTAGAGTCCGGCGCGCGTGGGAGAGAGCAAGGAATCGCCGGAAGTACTGGAGCGGTTTTCGTCAGCCCTGGGGCTGGTGGATATCATTGCGCGTCAAATCTTGCGCACGCTCGGCGGTGCGGGCGACTTCGAGGAGCTGCTCAGCTTCGGGCGCGAAGGCTTGTGGGATGCTGCACGTCGTTTCGACGATTCGCGTGGCGTCCCATTCCGTGGTTACGCGAATTTCCGCGTCCGCGGCGCGATCATCGATGGGGTGCGTTCATCGGCGCGGCTTTCACGCCGAACCCATGAGCGCCTGAACGGCTTGCAAGCCGCGGCGCGCATCAGCGAGGGCGCGTTCGAAGACGTTTCGGTCCCGCGCCCACCCGGCTCCGGCCCCGCCGAAGCCGAGCTCGCGTTGGCCGAGCACTTGGCGGCGATGGCGACCGCCATGGCCGCCGGCCTGATCGCGCCCACCGCCCACGGCGAGTCCGGTGAGCGCACCCTGGTCGATCTCAGCGACAACCCGGAGCAGGTCTATGGCCAGGCCCAACTGCTCGCCCTGATTCGCACGGCGATCGCGGAATTGCCGCACGAAGAAGCCGAGCTCGTGCGCCGGCACTACCTCGAGGGAGCCCGCTTCGACCACGTGGCCGAGGAGCTTGGCCTGAGCAAGTCCTGGGCAAGCCGCCTTCATACCCGCGCCCTGACCCGTCTCTCCAAACGCCTGCGCGCCCTCGCCGAGTAAAAACTCCAGGCCCGCGATCCGTCCGTCCCCTCATCCTGGGTCGGGGACCTCATCCTGGGTCGGGGATGGGCGGTCGGGTGGTCGGCCTGTGGCGCAAGCCCGGGATGAGCTCGCTTGGTGCGCGTGGGGATGGAGCTCGAGAAAGCGCGCAACCGGTGCGCTTTTTGACCGACGTGGGGGGGATGGCAATTTCCGGCGTTCGCGGTGAGGGGACGGTATTCGAACGGCGTGCGGCAGTGCCGGCTTTGCCGGCGGCAGCGCAGGCCCCTGACGGCGAGGGGAAGGGGGAAGGGGTGTTTGCGCGGGCGATGCGGGGGCTGGGCCGGGAGATCGATCTGGGGGAGGCGCGGACAGCGCGGGCTTCGCAGTTGCACAGCTACGACACGGCGACGCTGATCGCGCTGCAGGTGGGCATTTATCGGTACACGGAAGCCGTGGATTTGGCCTCGAAAATTGTCGATCGTGCGACCAATGCGGTGCGTACGGTGCTGCAGGGCGGCGGACACTAGGGCTGCGTGTTACGCTCGCGCGGCGTTATGTCTGCGGAGCGTGTGCTGATCGCCATGAGTGGTGGCGTCGATTCGTCGGTCGCCGCGGCGCGGCTGTGTGCTCAGGGCTATGACGTCGTGGGCGTCACGTTGCACCTGTGGGACTACCCGGACGACGGCTCCGTGAAGAGTCGCTGCTGTGCGCCGGAGGATGTGCACGATGCGCGCCGGGTGGCGGATTTGTTGGGCATTCCGCACTATGCCTTCGATCGGCGGGAGCTTTTTCAGCGCGAGGTCGTGGCGCCGTTCGTGGAGTCGTACCTGGAGGGCGAGACGCCGAGTCCTTGTGTGCGCTGTAACCGCGGGGTGAAGATCCGTGAGTTGTTTCAGCTCGCGGATCGCCTGAGCGCCGCGCGTGTGGCAACCGGGCATTACGCGCGCGTGCTGGCGAACGGCACGAATTTCGAGCTGCATCGCGGGCGTGATCACGGCAAAGATCAGAGCTATTTCTTGCATATGCTCGGGCAAGACGCGCTCTCGCGCTTGATCTTTCCGTTGGGCGATAGTGACAAACCGGAAATTCGCGCCGAGGCTCTGCGGCTCGACTTGCCCGGGGCGCAGAAGGGCGAAAGTCAGGAATTGTGCTTCGTGCCGACGGGACGTTACGACGCATTCGTGGCCGAACGAGCACCTGAGCGCGTGCGGCCTGGGCCGATCGTCGACGAGCAGGGGCAGCGCGTGGGCGAGCACGACGGCGTATTCCGGTTCACGCTCGGACAGCGCAAGAACTTGGGCGTGGCTCTGGGACAGCGCGCGTACGTCGTCGGGGTGGATGCAGAAACGGCGACCGTCACGCTTGGTTCGGTAGACTCGCTGAGCTCCAGCAGCGCCGAGCTGTGCGAGGTCGCGCTGGCCGCCGATGTGAGCTTACCGTTGCGCTGCGAGGTGCAGGTTCGGTATCGCGGGCGCCCCACTCCTGCCGAGGTTCGGCGTGTCGGCGAGGCGCTGCACGTGTTCTTCGATGAGCCGCAACGCGCCGTGGTCAAAGGGCAATTTGCCGTGTTTTTTCAGGGCGATCGCGTGCTCGGCGGCGGCATGATTCGGGCCGCCTCGCGGGCGCCGCGGGTTGAGGGTGCGGCGCCTTTGGCGGAGAGCCTGGCATGAAAGCCCGCTGGGCCCGCATGGCCTGGGCCCGCATGGCGGCGTGCGTGCTCGCGCTGACACCGCTCGGCTGCACCGTGGGTGAGGGTGAAGGCAGCGTCTCGAGCGACCACATCTGGGTGGCTGGCTGTTGGAATGGCGCCTTCGATCTCAAGCCGGACTTCTTCGGCGCGAACCCGGATCCGGGCGAGTCCTTGATGATTCGTGTTCAGCGTGGCGACAACATCGAAGAAATGTCGGACGGTCTGCTGGTGCTGGTCAACGACTTGCCGGAGGTCAGAAAGCAGGTCGGCCAAGACTTGGAGGTGGGCATGCCGCGCGGAGTCACGCCGTCGGGGGTCCCGATCAAGCCCGATGAGGACCCGCCCAAGATCAGCCTTTCTCTCTACCTCCACAACAGCTGCCATCTGCAGAACGGCACGATTTATTCGGTCCGGGGCACGATCAACTTCAGCTCTTTGTTCAGCGGTGACCCGAACGAGAGCTCGTCCGATGCCCGCCTGACCGACGCCACGTTCGACGCCTACTTCGCCGATCCGCGTGAGGTGGTGGAAGCCGATGATCCGGAGGCAGTGACGAGCCACGTGACTGGTAATTTTCGTTTCTTCTTCCAGCGCGGGCAACCGGCGCAACCCTTTCAATAGCGCCATGCGAACGCTGGTCGACTTACGGCTTCGCGAAGAAGCGGCCTGCTTCGAGCTACGCTTCACCTGCGTTCACTGCGTGCACTTTGCAGCGGAGCGTCGCGCGTGCGCCAACGGCTATCCCAACGAGGCTCACCTCGAGGTCGATCTCGAACGCGCGGAATACTTGGAATTCTGCAAGGATTTCGAGTTGGTCTGAAGCTGCTCGAGGTAAAGTATTGGCGCGCTCGCATCCTCCCACGCTGATCACCGTGGTCGCTCGCACGTTGCGCGAAGAGTGCGGGGTCACGCGCGGTACGCGCATCTTGCTCGCGCTTTCGGGCGGCGGTGATTCGATGGCGCTCTTGCACGTGCTTTCGCTGCTGACAAAAAAGCAGGGCTTCTCCCTGGCTGCGCATGGCGTCGACCACGGGCTGCGCGCGGAAGCCAGCACTGAGCTCGACCGCGCCCAGGCGCAGTGCGCGGCGCTCGGCGTGGAGTTCTCGCGCTCGCGCCTTGCGCTGAGCGAGGGGGGCAATTTGCAAGCGCGCGCGCGTGACGCGCGGCGTGCTGCACTTTCGTCGGCGGCGGAGCGCGTGGGCGCGCAGCTGGTTGCCACGGCGCACCACGCGGACGACCGCGCCGAGACCGTGCTGCTAAGATTACTACGGGGCGCCGGGCCGCCTGGCCTGGCCGTGTTACCGCCACGCAGCGGGTGCTGGATCCGTCCCCAGTGTCGAGCGAGAAAAGCGGACATCGTGCTGCATTTGCGGCGTCATGCGCTCGAGTTTGCCGAGGATCCCTCGAATCGGGAGGCGCGCTTCTTGCGCACCCAGGTGCGCTTCGAGCTCGTGCCGCTGCTCGAGCAACTCTCGCCGCAAATTGTGAGCCATTTATGCGCATTGGCCGACGCGTTGGGTGAAAGTGGGCAGCTCACCGCCGATCTGGGCACGCTCACCGACGAGCACGGCGTTGCGCTTTCGCTCAATCGTGCGCAACGTCAGCTGGTCGGACGCGCTCGGACCTTCGGGCAGCGTGCGGCGAGGGTCAGCTTGGCCAACGGGCGCGAGCTCACCCTGGATTCCGTGACTCTGCAGCCCATTCTCGCGTCCGCGCTGCCTCGACCGCCGCGACCGCGAAAACGCTGACGCAGCCGCGGAATTCCACGCACCCGAGCATGGTTTCCCGTGCCTCGAATGTTTCGGGTGTTTTCCGAGGGTTGCTCGAACAAATTGCCGAAGCCACTTACGAATTCGCGGAAATGGCCACACACAACATTGTGCCCTGCATGTCTACTCTGGAATCGACGTTTGGCCGTTCGGGTGGCATGCTCCGAGAAGTCTTAGGCACGAGTCTCCGAGGTTTAGAGTGAAACAACCGCACAAGACCCTGTTGCTGTGGGTCGTCCTGATCGTCGCCTTTCTCGCGATTTGGCAATTCCTGAATCCCGAGAATCCGAGGAGCCCGGACATCCCGTACAGTGAGTTCGTTGCGCTCGCCAAGGCGCCGCGTGACGCGAAGCACATCGAAGAGGTCGACATCAAGGATCGTGAGTACACGTTCCAGATCAAAGACCCGAACGCGAAGGGCACGCCGCCCCGCGGTCGCACTGTCGGTCCTGCCGAAGACAACGCCCAAGATCTGCTCTCGCATGGCGTGAAGATCACCTACCAGAAGGACGAGGGCAGCCCGTTCCTGACGCCGGTGCTCACCATCGTTTTGCCGATGGTGTTCGTGATCGTCATGTTCTACCTGTTCATGCGCCAGCTGCAGGCGGGTGGCGGCAAAGCCATGAGCTTCGGCAAGAGCCGTGCGCGCTTGCTGAGTGAGTCACAGAACAAGATCACCTTCGCCGATGTCGCGGGCATCGATGAAGCGAAGGACGAGGTCGAGGAGATCATCGCCTTCCTCAAGGACCCCAAGAAGTTTCAGCGGCTCGGTGGGCGCATCCCCAAGGGCGTGCTGATGATGGGCCCGCCCGGTACGGGCAAGACGTTGCTCGCGCGCGCCATCGCGGGCGAAGCCGGCGTGCCGTTCTTCAGTATTTCCGGCTCTGATGTCGTGGAAATGTTCGTGGGCGTCGGTGCCAGCCGCGTTCGTGACTTGTTCGAGCAAGGCAAGAAGCACGCGCCCTGCATCATCTTCATCGACGAGATCGACGCGGTCGGTCGTCACCGCGGCGCGGGCCTCGGCGGCGGTCACGACGAGCGCGAGCAGACGCTGAACCAGCTGCTGGTCGAGATGGACGGCTTCGAGTCGAACGAAGGCGTGATCATCATCGCGGCCACCAATCGTCCGGACGTGCTCGACCCGGCCATCCTGCGCCCGGGACGCTTCGATCGTCGCATCACCGTGCCGCGCCCGGACATCCGCGGTCGTGAAGGCATCCTGGCCGTACACACCAAGAAGGTGCCGCTCTCGGGTGACGTACAGCTCGGCATCATCGCGGCGGGTACCCCCGGCTTCGTGGGCGCCGATCTCGAGAACCTGGTCAACGAGGCCGCGCTGCTGGCGGCCCGTCAGGACAAGGAAGCGGTCACGATGGAGGACTTCGAGCTCGCCAAGGACAAAGTCTTGATGGGCACGGAACGTCGCTCGATGGTGATGAGCGCGGAAGAGCGCCGCACCGCCGCTTGGCACGAGTCGGGTCACACCATCGTGGGCAAGCTCGTGGCCGGCAACGACGCGGTGCATAAGGTCTCCATCATCCCCCGCGGTGCAGCCCTGGGCGTGACCATGTTCCTGCCGGTCGAGGACCGTCACTTGATGACCAAGGGGCAGACCCTGGCGCGTATCGCCATGGCCCTCGGCGGTCGCGTCGCCGAAGAGGTCGTTTTTGGCGAAATTACCACGGGCGCCTCCGACGACATCAAGCGTGCCACCCGGCTCGCCCGGGCCATGGTCTGCGAGCTGGGCATGACCAAGAAGCTCGGTCCGGTTGCCTACGGCGAAAACGAGGAGAACGTGTTCCTCGGCCGTGAGATGACGTCCCGTCGCGAGGACTACTCGGAAGACACCGCGCGCGAAATCGACGAAGAGGTGCGCCGCATCGTCGAAGAGCAGTACGCGGTCGCCAAGCAAGTCGTGGTCGAAAACCGCGACAAGCTCGAGCGCCTGGCGCACTCACTGCTCGAGCGCGAGACCTTGGATGCGGAAGAGATCAGCGCCGCACTCGACGGCCGCGAGCTGCCCACGCGCCAGCGCGTGGTCATCCCGTCCTACGCCGACAAGCGCAAAGACAAGGTCGAAAAGCGCCGCCCGGCGAGCATCTTCGGTGCTCCCAAGCCGGCCGGCACCTGATTCGGTTCGGGTACTAGCAACGCAGCATGAGCAGGCTGGGTCTTCGGATCCGGCCTGTTCTGCTTTTGTGCCCCCGCAAAGTGTTGCCCCTGTGGGCGGTTCGCGGTACCGCGGCTTCGCCCATGGCGGACGACGCGCCCCTGCCCGACCAGGCCCCTCGAGCCGACCCGGCGCCCAAAGCCGAGAAGTCCCCGACCCAGGAAGAGGTCCCGACCCAGGAAGAGGTCCCGACCCAGGAAGAGGTCCCGACCCAGGAAGAGGTCCCGACCCAGGAAGAGGTCCTGACCCAGGAAGAGGTCGTTCGGGAAGAGGTCGTTCGGGCTCTGGAGGCTGACGAGGCACCTCCCGCGGTCGCGGCGCCCTTGTCTCGCGAGCCCCCGATCCCGCGAGCGTCCTATGTCGTTCCTGCGAGTCCGCGGCGAGCGCCCTCGGTGCTACGACAAAAGCTGCGAATCGGCGTCGCGTTCGTGGCCCCGTCTTTGGTGATCGCCGGGAGTTTGTTCTTTATCGTGAGCGGCGAGCCGCGTGCGCCGATGGTGGGCAAGGCAATCAGCGCGCGGCCCGCGCCTTCGTCGGCGCCGACGCAATTTCCGGGCGAAGTAGCGGGGGATCCGGCAGAGCTCAACGAGCCGGTAAGCGACGCCGGCCCTTCACTCGAGCAGCCCGATCAGCTCGTGCCCGAGGTCAGTGCGCCCGGAGCAGGAGTAGCCCTGCCCCCGGGATTCGAAGATGAAACGGGTGACGATGAGCCCGCTCCGTCGAAACCCGCGCCGCCCAAGCATTTTGTGACCGTGCAAGAGGCCGCGATGGGCAGTTGTTCGACCGAGAGTGTGGACGGCCTGAGTCGGCAGATCATCGAGCAGGCTCGTTGCCTCAAGCCGAACGAATTCGTACCGCTGCCCAAACGCGCCAACCTGGTGATGGCGCCCAACGTGTATCCGTACCTGGAGCTCGGCGCGCGCGATCGCCTGCTGAAGGCGCTCGATTCGAAGAAGAGCCAAACGATGACCATCAACAGCGCGCTGCGCACGGTGGCTCAGCAGTACTTGGTCTCCCATTGGTCGCTGAGCAAGATCTGCGGTGTGCAAATGGCCACGCGTCCCGGCGAGAGCAACCACGAGATCGGAACTGCGCTCGATATCAAAGAAGCCGCGAGCTGGCGGCCCGCGCTCGAAGCCCAGGACTTCAAGTGGCTCGGCGCTGCGGATCGCGTGCACTTCGACTACAAGTCTGCATCGCCCACGCGCGCGGCCACCGATGTGCTCGCGTTTCAAAAGCTGTGGAACCGAAATCACAAGGACGACGCAATCAGCGAGAGTGGCCGCTTCGACGCTGCCACCGAACAGCGGCTGAAAAAAGCTCCACCGAGCGGTTTTGCCCTCGGTGCGAGTTGTAGCAAGTCGCGCCCGCGCTGATCGAAGCTGGTCACACGCGCGAGCTTCACTTCTCGGGCAAGGCCAGCCAATGTTCGAACGTCGCTGCCTGGCCATGTCGGTCGCCGTTTGCATCGAGCAAATCCCAGACCGTGGCTTGCTCGATGCGGAAACGCCGCCCCGATGCAGAGATCCGCACGCCCGCGTAGTCGTCGATGAAACCATGATCATGCACGCGGGCGAGCAGCGCGTCTCGCTCTTCACGCAAGAGCGGTTCGGCCGAGTAGCGCGAAGGCAATCGCGTGAAGGCAGCGAAGTCCAGCTCGAAGACGTCGAGCGCTAGCTGGTTGCCGTAGAAAAATATCGGGTCCGCTTGGGTGCCGTGGGCGACAATCACTCGCGGCGCCGTCCAGCACGCTTGCCAAAGATTTGCAGCGCCGGGATCGATCAAGTGACGCCCGGTGAGGCGCTGGTAGCTACTCACCACCAAACTCAAACGCTGGCGCGTGGCTTCGCTGGCGGCGGGCGGGTTCGTCATCGAGTTAGGCAGCGTACGGTACGACACGCTTCGTCGGGAGCTAGAGCAGCTCGCGAGCGCGCGCGATCAGCGTGTCACGCTGATTGAGGCTCGGTTCCTCGACCACTTCTTCCAGTAGCGCGCGCAGCACGCGGCCGATGTCGGGCCCGGGTTTGACGGCCAACTCTTTGATCAGCGTGCCGCCGTCGATGGCCAGATCTTTGACGCTGAAGGCAGCGCCTTGGGCGATCACTTTGGCGACGTGCGCTTTGAGCTCGCCGATGTGCTGCAGATCGACGGAGGCGTCCTTGCCTTTGGCTTGCACGTCGGCTTCGCTCAAAGCGTACAGGTCGTCGACCAATTCAGGCGAGACGCGGCGCAGCCAGCGCCGCACCGCCGCGTCGCTCCAGCTGCCGTCGTAGCAAATCAAATGGTGACGCACGAGCGCGACGATGCGCGTGCGTTCATCGTTCGAGAAGCGCAGCCGCTCGAGCATTGGGCCGGCCATCTCGGCTCCGATGCGTTCGTGCTCGTAGAACGTATAATCCTCGGTTTTCTCGCTGAACGCGCGCGTGCGCGGCTTGCCGATGTCGTGCAGTAGCCCCGCGATGCGCAAGATCGGATGCTGCGGGCAATTGTCCAGGCAGCGCATGGCATGGCCCCAGACGTCGAAGGCATGATGGCGATTTTGCTCGCAGCCCACCGACTCCAACAGCTCGGGCGCGGTGATGGCCAAGAGCCCGTGGTCTTTCATGACCTCGAAAGCACGGCTCGGTCGTTTGGCCTTGGTTGTCTTCAGCCATTCATCTCGCACGCGCTCCGCGCTCACTTTGCGGTAGCTGCCGAGCGAGGGCACGATCGCACTTTCGGTCTTGGCTTCGAGCGAGACTTCGAGCGTGGCGACGAAGCGCGCGGCGCGCAGCACGCGCAGGCCGTCTTCGCCGAAGCGCAGCGCCGGATCGCCTACGGCGCGTAGCACGCGCGCTCGCAGATCGCGAACGCCGTCGAAGGGATCGATCAAGCGATCTTCGAGCGGGTCGTAGGCGATGGCGTTGATCGTGAAATCACGCCGGGCGAGATCGTCTTTGATGTCGTCGACGAAGTACACCGAGTCCGGGCGGCGACCATCGCTGTACTCGGTTTCACCGCGCAGCGTGGTGACCTCGTAACCCGCGCGCTTCATCAGCACGGTCACGGTGCCATGCTGAATGCCCGTGGGAATGACGCGGCGAAATAGCTTCTGGACCTGCTCTGGGCGCGCAGAAGTGGCGATGTCCCAGTCGCCGCGGATGTCTGCCTCGGCCTTGCCGTCCAGTTGCGAGAGCAGCTCGTCTCGCACGCAACCGCCCACGATCCACGCGCGAAAGCCGCCCTCGCGCAGACGCGTACACAGCTCGCGCACTTCAGCGGGGATGTTGTCGCTCAGGCGTTGCGTGTCGGACACGCACCACCCTGTAGCCTAGTTGCCCCAGGGATTCACGATTTCGCTGCCGCCGATCGAAGACTTCGGCTTTTTTGCGGGCACACTCGGCTCAGGCTTCTTGCTCGCCGTGGGTCGATACCCGACGCCCGCTCGCGTGAGTTTGTCGAGCTTCACGACCTCGCGCGTCGTACTGCCGTCGAGCGTGATCTTGTCGGCCTTGTAACCGTCACGTCGAATCTCGAGCTCGACCGATTGGCCTACTTCGACGGCCACCATGACCGGGCTCTGACCGAGATCTTCGCCATTGCGGAAGACGTGCGCGTCGATCGGGACTGCAGCGAGGAGCACCTGTTTGCTGGCAACTACGGGCCTCGCGACGGCGGGCACGACTGCCGCGTTGGGATCGCTGGCTTTGCCTTCGCTCGTCAGCGTAGTTTGTGGGGATTGCAGCGCGGCGCTGCTCTGGCTCTTGGCGAAGATGCCGACCACGATGCCGACCGCAGCCAGCACGCCCGCGACGCCCGCGTACAGCGGCCAGCGGCCACGCCGAGCTCCGGACGGCCGCGATGGCATTGCCGGCACGGGCTGCGGCATTTGCCCCTTCATGAAGTAATCGACGGGCACGTTGAAGCCGCCCGAGCGCGCCATCATTTCCGGTACCGCATCCGGGACTCCGCCCGCGCTCAGCTTGTCGAACTCGAGGATCATTTCCTGCATCGACTGGTAGCGATGCTCCGGTCGCTTCGACAGACACTTGAGGATGATGGCTTCGAGGCCCGGCGGCACGTCTTGCGGTACGGGCACCAGCGCGCGGATCGGTACCGGCGCCTTGTACATGTGCTGCGTCAGGATGCCCATGAAGTTGTCGGCATCGAAGGGCAAGCGACCGCTCGCGAGCTCGTACAAGATCACCCCGAAGGAGTAGATGTCGCCACGATGATCGACGGGCTGACCCGCGGCTTGCTCGGGCGACATGTAGTGCGGAGTACCAAAAACGGCCCCGGCGCGGGTGAGCTTCGCGCCCTCGGAAGAGGACGAGACTTTGGCGATGCCGAAATCCAGGATCTTCACGAAATCCCGCTGGCCACCGCGGTCCACCAGGAAGATGTTGTCCGGCTTCAGATCGCGATGCACGATGTTCGCGGCGTGCGCGGCTGACAGACCCTCGACGATTTGCCGAGCGAGATGCAGGATGCGCTGCACCGCCAAGGGCTGCGAGCCCTCGACCAGCTTGGACATCGGCTGCCCATTCAGATACTCCATCACGAAGTAGGCAGCGCCGTCCGGGAATTGCCCGAAGTCACTGATATCGATGATGTGCGCGTTGCCGATCGAGGACGCCGCTTTGGCTTCGTTCAAGAAGCGTTCGGTGACCTCCGTGTCGCGCGCCAGATCGGCACGCAGCACCTTCATCGCGACCTTCTTGCCGATGATGGTGTGGACGCAGCGGTACACCACGCCCATGCCGCCTTCGCCCAGCAATGCCTCGACCTTGTAGCGCCCGTCGATCGTTGCGCCGAGGTACGGATCCTGGCGCATACGCGCGACCTGACTATTGGTCACCTCCACGTCCGAATACGAGATGCTGCCCGGCGCGATCGTGACCACCTTGAGCCCGACGAGCTCGTCGGCGGTCGGGGCACGCGTCACATCCAGCGGAGGCTCTTCCTTGGTCCGCGAACCGCTCACCGGTTTGCGCGGTGGCGGCGGTGGGCGCTTGTTGTTCGGCTCGGTCATCGCGAAGGGTGCATCAAATACGGACGGCGCTCGTGCTCATTGAGTCTAGTGACTTAACGACATAATCCTAAGGCAAAGGTTCCACTTTCCGGTTCCCTGACTGACGGCTTCCCCGGTCGTGCGCAACACTGCTCAGGAGTTCAACCCTGCCACCCGGCAGGGCGCGCTGCCGCGGACGTTCCAACCTCAACCTGGGTCGCCTCAACCTCAACCTGGGTCGCCTCAACCTGGGTCGCCTTAACCTGGGTCGCCTTAACCTGGGTCGCCTTAACCTGGGTCGCCTTAACCTGGGTAGGTTGGGGTGCGGGCAGGTCGGGGTGTGGGCTGCCCGCGGCCTGGGCTGCCCGCGGCCTATCCCGGGAAGGGAGGCGGGGTCGGGAGCGGATAGGTGAGGGGGCCGAGCAGAAGGTCCGCAAGCGTTGCGTAGTCGTGGCAGGAGCTGATTGCCGCCGGTTTGTGCCAGCGGGACGCTTCCGGTGTCTTGCTCGGCCCCTGTCTGCTACATGGCGGGCCGGATGGGATTTCCGCTCGAGCTGGCGCTCCGGTACATGCGATCGAAGAAGCGCGCGTTCGTTTCGGTTGGAACGATGTTCGCGGTGCTTGGCGTTGCCCTCGGTGTGGGCGCGTTGGCGACAGTCATCAGCGTCACGGGCGGCTTTCGCGCGCAGTTCCGAGAGAAGGTCCTCGGGGTCAACGCTCACGTCCTGATCCTCAAATATTCCAGCGACTTCCGCGAGTACCGGAAGCTGATGGAAAAGATGAAGGGCGTGCCGGGCGTGATTGGCATCGCGCCTTTCGTGATCAGCCCGATGATGATCACTCATGGCGATCGCACGGCGACGGGCGTTTTGCTGAAGGGCGTGGATCCGAGTCGGGTGAAGGACGTGCTGGACCTACCGCGACACATCGTACAGGGCAGCATGGAAGGCCTACGCCTCCCTGGGGGCAAGCCCCCCGAACGGCGCCGCCAAGGTCTGCTGGACAATTTCGACTCTACCGATGGGGACCCGCTCGAGCCCCTGCCGCCGCTGCCCTCGCGCAAGAGCGCTGCGCCAAGCGCTAGCACGAGCGGTGCGGCCCTGTCGCCCAGCGACTCGGCGCAGCCGCCGAGCCACAGCACGGTGTTGCACGACATCGAGAAGATCGTCCGCGACGAGGCGCTCGGCGAGCCCGATCTCCACAGTCACTCGAGTCCTTGGAGCACGGGCGCAGCCGGCGCCTTGGTCGATGGCGCTGCTGCAGAGGCTGTGCTCGATCCGAGTGCGCCGGTCGGCAGCATCGTGCCCGAGGGCGGCTACAAGAGCGAGCTCCCAGAAGACGACGTGCTGCCCGCCGCTCTCGATCCCGATCCCTGTCGCGATGCGGAGTCGATCAAGCGCCTACCGGGCATCATCATCGGCGTCACGCTCGAGCGGAACCTCGAGGTCAAACTCGGCGACTGCATCCAGGTCACGAGCCCGACCATCGGTTTCACCTACAACCACGGCGCAATGCGCGCGCCGGTCGCCAAGCAGTTCCGCGTCACGGGCGTGTTCGACGCTGGTTTCGATCAATACGATTCGAAGCTCGTGTACACCGATCTCTACCAAGCGCAGCCGTTCTACGACACCGGCGACAGCGTGACCGGAATCGAGATGAAGGTGAACGACATCGAAAAAGCCCGCGATATCGCGCGCGACATCGATGGCCGCCTGCAGAACGGCATCTATCACACGATGGATTGGGAAGAGCTGAACCACGGCTTGTTTACCGCACTCCGCATCCAGCAGCTGCTCATGAGCCTGGTGCTCGCGCTGATCATCGTGGTCGCCGCCTTCACGGTGATTGCTACGCTGATCATGGTCGTGCTCGACAAAAAGAAAGAGATCGCCGTGCTCAAGGCGATGGGCGCGAGCAACAGCGCGCTCTTGCGCGCGTTCCTCTATCAAGGCGCAATCATCGGCGTCATGGGCACTGCGATCGGCCTCGGGCTGGGCGTGCTCTTGTGCAAAGTCCTGCTCGTCCACGCCCTTCCGCTCGACCCCAAGGTCTATTTCATCTCGCACCTGCCGGTGCAAGTACGCCCGATGGAGTTCGTGATGGTCGGCGTGTTCGCGATCCTGGTCTGCCTCGCGGCCACGGTCTGGCCCGCGCTGCACGCCGCGCGGCTGCGACCCGCGGAAGCGTTCCGCGAGCAGCAATAGCCCGTGTCTTGATTCCGGGCTGAACAGAACCCGACCCTGAACAGAACCCGACCCAGGATGAGCCGAACCCGACCCAGGATGAGGTAAGGGTGCAAGCCGAACCCGACCCAGCCGAACCCGACCCAGGATGAGGTAAGGGCGCAACTCGATTGCGTGCGGCCCGACTGGTTGGGGTGACCACTCCTCGCGAAATTCTTCCGGATCAATTCCATATGATCACGCGGCGCTGTACGCAGCGCCAGTTTCTTCTGACCCCGTGTCCTCGCACGAACCAGATCATCAGGTACTCCTTGGCGCGTGCCGCCGAGGTCAGTGGTGTTCGACTGCACGCGGTGTGCTTCATGTCCAACCATTGGCACGGTGTCGTCAGTGACCCGCTGGCCCGCTTGCCGATGTTCCTCGAACACCTTCACCGGCTGATTGCGAAGGCTCAGAACGCCTGGCTCAATCGCCGCGAGAACCTCTGGGCGTCCGAGAAGACCAGCGTTGTTCGTCTCCTTACGGACGCAGATGTGCTGGAGAAGATGGCATACACCATCGCGAATCCAACGTCGGCGAAGCTCGTCCGGTCGCCCGAAGAGTGGCCCGGGGTGCTTTCATACTGGTCGAGTGAGAGGACCGAGGTCGAAATGCCAGACGTGTTCTTCGACAAGTCCGGCGATCTCCCCAAGCAGATACCGCTGAACATCGTGCGACCACGGATTTTCAGTCAGCTGACGGACGAACAACTAACGCAGATGCTGCTCGACAAAGTCGAAACCTTCATCGAACATGCCCGCGACGAGGTCGTGGAGGCTGAATCGTCGTTCGTTGGCGCCACGGTAGTGCTCAATCAAGCCTTCGATTCGAAGCCGAAAACGGAGCAGCCGCTCGGTTCCCTCAATCCTCGAATCGCCGCCAAATCGCCTACGGTACGCGTCCGGGCGATCCAAAGCATGCGGGCCTTTACCAAAGCGTACCGCGCGGCCTGGCTTTGCTTTCGCGACGGCATTCGCGACGTCCTCTTTCCAGCCGGCACTTACGCTCTGAGATTACACTCGGGCGTTCGGTGCGCGCCCGGCTGACGCCTGATCTGCCATCTCCAGATACGCACACAACGCATTCACCAACTGCATCTGCCGTGGCGTCTTACAGCGCACCCGCGTGAGCTCCGGATTGCCCACCAGAATGACGAGCGCTTGCGCTCGCGAAGTCGCGACGTTCAGCCGATTGAGGCTGTACAAGAACTCGAGCCCGCGCGGCGCGTCCTCCGCGCTCGACGACGTCATCGAGTAGATGACGATCGGCGCTTCGGCGCCCTGAAATTTATCGACTGTGCCCACCTGCACGTCGTTACCGAGCTGGCTGTGCAGCGCCGTGACCTGCGCGTTGTAGGGCGCGACCACCAAGATGTCGTGCGCCGTCAAGACGCGCGCTTCGCCTTTGCGGTCCACGAAGCGGAGCGCGCCCGACAAAAGTTCGTCTACGATTTCGCGTACTCGCGTCACTTCTTCGTCGGACTGATTGGTATTTCCGCGATGTACGACCGGGACGAACCGCAATCCGCTGCCGCCAAATGGGGCAGGCCCTTCAATACGCTGTTGTTCCAGACCCAGGATAGGCTCCAAGCGACCGTCGTAGAAGACGCGCGAGGTGAATTCGCAAATGGCCGGTGCCAAGCGGCGTGTCTCCGGCAAAAACACGCCGCGATCCGCCGGCATCGTCAAAGCGTCACCGAGGAGATGTTCCAAGGCCGAGGCGTCCGCTCCCGGCGGGTGCGAGCCCTTTTGCGGCTGATCGAGCTGCGCAGGATCGCCGAAGAGCACGAGGCTTTCGGCGGCGCTCGACACGGCGAGTACGTTCGCGAGTGACATCTGGCCGGCTTCGTCGACGACCAGCACGTTCACGCTCTGCTGCAAGTGGTCGGTCACCCATGCCCAGCTGGTGCCGCCCACGACGTCCAACTCACCCAGGTTGAGGCGCGCGCGGATGGTGGCATAGTCTTTGCTGAATTCGAATGGCGCGTCCGTGTCGACCGATTCGTCGATGTGCAAAACGCGCATGGTTGCGTCGCGCGCGGCGACCGCGCGGAGCACGCTCTTGATCACGCGATGACTATTCGACGTCACTCCCACGCGCTTACCCTCGCGCACTAGGGCCACGATCATCTCGGCCGCGCGATAGGTCTTGCCCGAACCGGGCGGCCCCTGGACGGCCAGGACCGACTCGTGTAGCGACAAGGCCAAGCGCTGAATCGCGAGCACCGTGTCTTCGCCCTCGCCAACCAGGGAAATTCCAGGGGTTTGCCCGCAGCGCGGCGGGTTTTTCAGCAGCAACTCGCGCGCCGCGCGAAACGAATCGCCGTGTTCCAGGATGTCTCGCCCGAGCGCGAGCAGACGCGCCGCGTGCGCCTTCGTCACGAGCGGTCCGCCCGCGATCAGGGCGGTGGGATGCCCTTTCATCGACGGGCCACGCTTCAAATGCACGAAGTCGTCCCCGAGCGCCAGCACGTCGCCCGCGCCCTTACCGGTATCGGGATCGTGCGCGCCAGAGCCCAACTTGATCGAGTGCTCTTGCTCTGGAAATTCGTAGCGGCACACGCTCGACTTTTTCTCGCTGCCGACGACCGACGCAAACGTCAACCCCGCGAGCACCGAGCGGTCCTCGATGCGTTCGCCGGGCGGAAGCTCGAGCGCGCGGTAGTATTCCCACCAAGTTTGCTTGCTCTCTCGCCAATGCCAATCGAGCAAATTGGCCATCAGTCGTTCGGCGGCTTGCTCTTTGCTGTCGAGCGCCGGATCCTCCGGTAGGCGTGCGAGCAGCAGCGTCGCCAGCTCCGCGCTCTCGTTTTGCGGTTCCTCCGCGGACGGTTTGGGTTTCTCCGGACGCTGCAAGATTCGCCCAGTTTTCTGCTCGAATTCAGCGCGCCGCGCCTCCAGCCAAGCGCGCAGTCGATGAGTCGACAGGCAATCGTCGAGGTTGTAGCGCTCGATCGTGGTACGGAGCTCGGCTTCGCCGTGCTCGCCTTCACCGGTTTCGAGTAGCCAACCGAAGAACTGCATCGCGCGCGCGGCGGCGCGCAGCTCGGTGCTGCGTTCGAAGTCGTAGAGCCCTTCGAGTTGCTTGAGCGTGTAGCTTTCGACCGAGGCACGCACGCTGCGCTTGACGATGCCGTGCAGATCGACGAGCACGTGCTCGCGCAGCAGTTGGTCGACTTGGCTTTCGCGCGTGCGGTGTCGACACGACAAGTTCTTGAGCGCGTCCGCCTCGCGATGACCGAAGTGGAACACGTGCAGCTCGGGGTATGCTTCGCGGCCTGCGAAGATGCGGTCGATCACCGCTTCGAACGCGCGCTTCTCTTCGGCGTGCGTTTTGGACCAATAGCCGCGGTAGTGGGTCCCCGGCTCGCGGAGCTCGAGTAGACCGAACAAGTACTCGAGGCCATTTCCTTGCACGAATGGATCGCCCTCGAGGTCGAGGAACAGGTCGCCCGCCGTGGGCACAGGCAACCGGTCGAGCCCAAAACTCGGCTCGACGTCGAGTAGCAGCTCGTACAGCGGCTTGCCCGCGGTGCGCCCGGCGACTTGGAGTCGCGCTTGTTCGCGCACGCGGCCGAGCGATTCTCTGGCGATGCCAGCCACGCGCAGCCCGGGGTCGAGCGCACCCAGCTCGCTCACGCGCACGACGTTTGCGGCACTCAATCGATCGCGCTGCCGCGCCGTGATGCCCGCCACGAGCGACAAATGGTCGTCGCCGCGTCGGCGTTCCTCGCAGCGCTTCCACCAACTGCACACGCCGCAGTGCTCGACGGGCTCGGGATACCCCTCGCGGGGAGCGCGGTCGGCCACGAAGGCCTGCAAGCGGTGCTTGGCGAGCCGGTAGTAAGACAGATAGTCGGCCGTGCGCAGCGCAATCAGCCGCACCTCGCTTCCGCCCGGCGCGATGTACAAGAGCTCGGGCTCGATGCCTTGCTGCTCGGCCAACAGCTCGCTGTACGCGCACAGCTGCAGCACCGCGCGCGCTTTGGCTTCGTTGGCCAACTTGGCGTCGGCCACCACGTAGCTGTAGGCGCCCAAGCGGCTGGGTCGATCGACCTTGAGCAAGAAGTCGGGGCGCCCGAACCAGCGCTCGTTCACCAGCACGCCTTGGGCGATCACGTCCGCGCCGCGAGCCATGGCTTGCTGCGTCGCGAGTACCGCTTCCGCTCGCGACGCGTCGCCCGGGCCCATCGTGATCTCGGCGATGTCTGGGCGAGTCCGGGCTAGGTGCTCGAACACGCGCGCCTCGTGCTCGAAGCCGCGCTTTTCCAGCATGCGTCGCTCGAGCTCGTTTTCGCCTGGGCGCTGGAGCTGGCCCAAGGCGACGCCCAGCTCGAGCACGGTCTTGTGCTCGCACTCGTTGAAGCCGCTCAGATCCGTGGCCGAGAGCGAAAGCCCCGAGCCATCGCGCGCGGCTTTCACGTCAACCCGCTGCGAGGCGTTCGCCGACTACCCGTCGCAACAGCCCGAGCACGCGTGCGCGCAATTCAGGGGCGCGGAAGGGCTTGCTCACGAAGTCGTCGGCACCGGCTTCGAACGCTTGCACCAGCTCGGAGCTCGAGGAGTGCCCGGTCAAAAACACGATCGGCAAGCCCTGGTGTTGCTTGTCCTTGCGTAGGCGCTGGCACAGCTCGAGGCCAGTCATACCGGGCAGAGCCCAGTCGAGCAGCAACAAATCGGCCCGGTTCTTGGCCAGCCAATCCAGGCCCTCTTCCGCCGACCCAACCTGCAGCGTGTTGATGCGTGCGCTGTGCAGCATGGTGCAGACGATGCTGCGCATGCACGGGTCGTCGTCGATCACGAGCACGGTGCTGCCCGGGGGCGCCGACACTTCCTCCGCACCTTCCGAGCAGGGGGGGGGGATAGAGGGCGAGCACTCGCCATTGGCGAAGCGGCACAGCTGGTTCCAATCCCGCTCTTCGAACGTCAAATGCAGCTCGCTGCCGCGATCCGCGACGCGACCGGCGACCGACGTCGCATCGTTGCCGATGGCGAACGTGGCCACGAGCCACTGCCCATCGACGAGGCCGTCTTCGACCGGCAGCTTGACGTCCGGCTCCTCGCTATCGAGGGCTTGAGACATCGCTGCGAAACTTTCGAACTTGTAAACGATTCCCTGCACGCTCGGCACCCAGCGTAGTCATAGATTTCGACTTGCGCCAGTTCGCGGCAAACCAAATTCTGGAACCGGTCTCGCTCGCGCTCGTTTTCCATCCCACCGTACCGCCTACACGGTGGGCACACTGCAAAAACGCGACCAATTCCGCCCCAGGCTGCCCCTCGCAAAGTTCATGCCGCACCGGACCGTGTGACCTGGGCTGGAATCAGCCGGAAGCGTGCGTCCAGACATCTGAGATGCCACGCCACCCGCACGCCGCAGTGAGACTTCGCTACTCAGGCGTTCTGAGCGCGCTCAGTAGGAGGCATGCGAGCCCAATCGCGCCGAGCGCGAACCAGGCGTTGGCTTGTGACAGCTCGACCACCGGGTCGCCGCCGAGCAGGTTGCGTAGGTGACCGCGCGGCCAGGGTGCGGCCAGGGCCGAAGCGCCTGCGCCCAGGACGAAGTCGACGATCAGCGCCCATTTTCGGCCGCCGCCGCGTTTGCCGAGCAGCGAGGACGCCCCGAAATAGAGCGCGTACACCACGCCCGCGAGCAACGCGATGCCGACGCTCGCGCGGAGATCGGCGAGCAGCGAGGGCGCGCTCGGGGCATGGGCGCCGAGCAATGCCGCGATGGTCAGCAGGGCGCTCACGAGCGCGCTGCACAGTGCCGATGCCAGGAGCACGCCGAGCAGTGCGGCGCGGCGATCGCTGCCGTAGCGCGCGACCGCATCGACGCTGCGGTCGAGGCGCTGGCCTTCGCATGCGCGTTCGCTCACCAGGTAGGCCAAGAGCGGCAGCGCGATGCCGAAGACCGCGCCGCGCAGCGCGTCGTCGGGCGCGCTCGCGGCGTCGCTCTGGCGCTCCAAGACGCCGATCGCGAACAAGCCGGCGAGACTCAAGGCCAGAACCAGCAGCGCGCTGGCACTTTGCAGGCGTTCGCGCGCGAGAGCCAAACCGATGCCGACGCCGTTCACGAGGGCCTCGTGGCAGTGCCCGCGCTGCGCGCTTGCTCGTAGCAGGCTTGGGCCAGGCCGGCGCGTGCGGCGGCCAGGGCTTCGAGCGGCGGGGCGTCCTGTTTCAGGGCGGTGATGCGGATCGCTTCCGCGCGCGCGTTGGCGACCACGCTGTATGCCAGGCGCTCGAGCTCGCTGCCGTGCACCAGCAGCTCGTGGCCCCCCGTCCATTCGACGCCCGAGATGTCGGGCGCTTCGCTGAGCCGTGCAGCCAGGCGTCGCGGCTCGAGGGTGTGGACGCGCAGCGTGACGGCGCCGAGCGCTGGGCGGGCTTGTGCGGAGCCGAGCCACAAGCCGCGCTCGAGCGCGCTGGCGCGCTCGCTCAGGCGCGCGGCGTCTTCCAGACGGTTCTCGGTACAGAGCACGACGGCTCCCGCCGCAGCAACACGCGAAAGCGTTTGCAGCACGAAGTCCTGCGCGACGAGGCCCACGACGCTCAGCGGCTCGTGCAGCGCGAGCAAGGCCGGCTCACGATGGCTGAGGGCGATGCACAGGGCGATCGCGCGCGACTCGCGTGCGCTCAGCTGCGACACGCGGCGCGCGGCGAAATGCGCGAGGCCGGCGGCATCGAGCACGCTCAGCGCGGAGCTCGCGTCGCCGCGCGCACGCAGCGAAAGCCCGATTGCGCCGCTCACGTCGCGCGCCGGCAGCAAGCTCTCGTCGGCGCACAGCGAGGCAATGCGTCGTCGCGCCGCGGCGTTCGACCAGGCGGCGACTCCGTCGAGCAACACGCGTCCCGTGGCCGGCCGGAGCAGGCCCGCAGCGAGCTGGATCAGCGTGCCCGTGCCGTCGCGTTCGCTGCCGATCACGACTTGGGTGCCCGCCGTGAAGCTGGCGCTGACGTTGGTCAGCTCGGCGTGATTGAGCGCTTCGAAACGGAGCTCGCTCACGAACTTGCCGCCCCGGCTGCGAGCAGTCGCGAAAGCAGGCCCGAAAACAGCCCGGGCAGGCTGGGAACCGCCGGATAAGCCAGCGAAATCAAGACCGGACCCAGCACGAGCAGAGCCAGCAGCGCGCGCGGATGACGCGGCGAAAGCTCGGCCGAAAAGTGCGCCAAGAGCGCGAGCGCGAGGCCCAGCGCGCTGGCGTAGACCAGCACTGCAGGCGCGACCGAAAGCGCCCAGCGCAGCGTGCCACCACGCGCCACGCCGACCAGCACGAGCAAAACTGCGGGCACGCCGACCAGGCGCGTGACGCGCACCGTGGCAGCGGCGGTGCGCGCGCGCAGCAAGGCTTTTTCGGAGAAACCGCGTTGCAGCGCGAGCGCGCTCAGCGCTTCGCGCTCGGACTGCTGGGCCAAGGCCTGTGCCGAACCGAGCGCGGCAAGTGCACCCACCACCCAGGACAGCGACACGAGTGCCGCTCGCACGAAGCCGTGGATGGTGGAGGCGCGCTCGCTGCCGCGCGTGAGCGAGATGGCGATCGCATAGCTGACGAATACGCCAATGGCATACAGCTTCGCCGCGCGCAGCCCGTAACTCTTTTGACGACCGAGATCGAACAGAGCGATCAACGCGCGCTCGCGCTGCACGCGCAACCAGAGCCCTGGAAGCGGGGGTCGCTGCGCGGCGAGGGGTGCGGTCACCGAACCGAGTCTAGAGCCACTCGCACGCCCGGCGATAGCGCTGAAGCGCGATCCAGCCAGCGCTGCGCGCCTGGATCACCGAGCTTTTTCAGGCTGATGCCGAGCGCGTAGCTGGCCAGGGCGTCGTCCGGGCTGAGCGCGATCGCGCGCTCGGCGGCGCGCACGGCCGCTTCGGGCTGGCCGTGAGCGAGCTGCGCGGCGGCCAGCCAGGCCAAGGCATGCACGGCCAGCTCGCTGCGCGCTTCGCCGAGGGGTGACAGGCGCGCGATGGCGGCCTCGAATTCACCTCGGCGGATCTCGAGACGCGCGGCCAGGATCGAAAGCTCCGGATTGGCTGCATCGAGCGCGAGTGCGCTTTCGATTACGCTACCGGCTTCAGTGACGCGCTCCAAGTGCAGCAGCGTAGCAGCCAGGCCCACGCGGGCCGCGGTCGCGTCGGGCGCGACTTCGACCAAGCGTCTGAATTGCAGCAAGGCTTCTTCGTACAGGCCGCCATCGTAGAGTAGATGCGCCAGGTTCGCGCGCGAAGGCGCAAACCCCGGATCGACTCGCAGCGCCTCGTAGTAGTCGCGCGAGGCGAGATCCGGGCGGCGCTCGCGCTCGGCCAGCACCCCGAGAGCGTGGTGCGGCTGGGCGACGTCTGGGTTCAGGCGCCTGGCACGAGTCAGCAGTTGGCGGGCGCGCTCGAAATTCCCCCGCTCGAGCTCCACCAGGCCCTGGTTGGTCAGAGCGTCCACGAATTTCGGGTTGTATTCGAGGGCCAGGCTAAAGCGCGCGTCCGCCGTTTCCAGGTCCCCGGCGGCCAGCGCGGCGACCCCGGCCTCATTCAGGGCCAGCGCCTTGGGCGGTAAAGGTGCCGTACCAGCGCACGCAAAACAGGAAATCGGCAGGCATAGGGCAATCGCCGCGATCCGTTTCATCCCGTCCGGTCGGTCAGGCACCGGACCGGTTGCGTACGAACGACATTCGGGTTACCCGAGTGCGCCCATGGCAACGGATTCCGAGCCCGAAAGCGGCGCCGCCGACGAGCAACTGGCCTCTGCAAAGAGCGCGGGGGCGGCGGGCGACCGCCCAAAGAAGAAGAAGCTCAAGCGGCCCAAGCCGCCCATTCCGAAGACCGAAGAGGAGATCGACTCGCCGTCGAAGATGACGGTGGGGATGCTCGGGGTCCTCGGCTTGCTCACCGTGACCATGTGGGCCTTGGCCCGCGGCGGCTGCAATTACCACCCGCCCAAAGAAACGCGCGTGCCGCGCACGGTCACGACCGAAGACTTGGCGCGCGATCCGAAGAACGCGGCGATCGAGCTGCAACAACGCTGGCTCACTCACGATTTCACAGGCGCTGCCGAGCTGGCCACGGGCGAAGTGTCGCAGCAGCTCGAACGAGAAAAAGCGGCCTGCAACGCGGCCTGCCTCGGCGAGAAGAAATCACTGGCGGACAAGGTGCTGACCTCGGCCATCATCGTCGATGCGAACATGATGGGCGCCATCGCGCGCGTCACGAGCGTTGGCTTGCCCGGGGGTCCCAAAGTCTTCTTGCTGCGCATGGAGCGCGCTGACGCGGGCTGGAAAGCCACGCTGCGCAAGCCCGACGACGGCAGCGCATTGCCGCTTCCCCCTTCGCCGCACGATGCGCTGCCCACCCCGTTCAGCCCGGCGTCGAGCGCGCCCGCAGCCTCGGGGTCCGCGTCCGGTTCCGTTGCCGCACCCGCGTTTCCGCACATGATCCGCCCGCCCGCGAGCCCCGCGCCCGCGTCCTCGAAGTAACGCGCGCCCTGTGGCTCACTCCCGACCTCACCCGGCGTGAGGTCCTGGGCACGGGCCCTTCAGCGCTCGGCCAGCCAGGTGTCGATCTCGGAGCGGGAGACGACGCCAGCGGCGGAGTGGCGCACGGTGCCCTGTGCGTCGATGTAGATCAGGGTCGGCAGCATGCTGATGCCGTAACCGCGCGAGACGCTGCCGTCGTCGAGGGCGACGTCGAAGGGCAGCTGCCAGTCGCGCTTGATCCGCGAGGCGGCGCTGGGATCTTCGTCGACGCTCACGGCCAGGAAGGTCACGTCTTCACCTTGGTGCGCGTGGAAGGCTTCCACCAAGCGGGGCGAGCTGCGCTTGCAGGCGCCGCACCAACTGGCGAAGACCTCCATCAGCACCGGTTTGCCGCGCTGCGCAGCCAGGCTCACGCGGCCCTCACTGCCTGCCAGCGGTAAGTCGAAGGCAGCGGCTGTGCTGCCCGCCTTCGGGCCCGAGGAGTTGCGCACGAAGTGGCTGGCCAGAAAATAGATGCCGCCGCCGATCGCGCCGTAGCGAGCGAGCTCCCATAACTTGTCGCGGATGAGCCGCGCGCTGGGCCAGCTCACGGCGACAAAAGCCGCCTACCCACCCCAAAGCCCAGCAACCCCAGCGCCAATATGATCAGACCGTGCGCGGTCCACAGGTGCCACGCTTCATGGCTGGGACAACCGATCCCGACCGCCATTGCACCCCCGATGCCACCCACCAAGCCCGCTAAAGCCCCCGACAGCCGCGGTGTCATCGGGTTCGTGCCGCGCCAAGCGAGCAGCACGCTACCGCCCACGATGGCGCCGAAGCCGAGCGCGATCAAACCGCACAGGACCGCATGCGATGCGCGCGCGCCATGCGAGAACTGTTCGAACGGCACGTAGCTCCAAGCGGCGTACGAGAGGTAGGCGAGGAACAACACGGGCACCAGCACCGCCAGCGCGATGCGTACAGCGCGTGAGCCGAGCAGGCCGCGCCGGGGCGCGAAGCCGATGAACAGCACCGCCGCCTGCACCAGCCCCCAAGCCACCGCGCCGTACAAGCCCAGCCGCAAACCGAGCTCCGAGCGATGATTGCGCAGGCCGACCCAATAGCCAAAGCTTGCTACCAAGCCCGACACGGCGAGGCACAACGACAGCCGACCGAGCGCAGACATGCCGCGCTTGGCGCACAAGTTCTTGGTGCACGCACCGCAGATTTTTGCGGATACGGCCTCGCTCGGTGCTTCTGGCTTGGGCCAGGGCAAATCAGCGAGCGGATCGGGGCTGGGCATGCTCATGGTGTACGGGAGTACTGCTCGAGTTCTTTACGCAGTTGAGTGTAACCACGATGAACTCTGAGCTTTACGGCAGTTTCGGTCGCGCCCAAAACGGATGCCGCTTCGGCCACGCTCAGGCCGGTGATTTTTGTCAGCACGATCGCCTCCCGGTAATTCTCCGGCAGGCGGTCGAGGGCGACTTCCAGGGCATCGGAAAGCTCCGCGGGCAGCGGACGCTCTTCGTTCTGCTGCTCAGGCAGCGAGCCGTCAGGGGACAAGTCTTCAGTCCTTACCTGAGCGGAACGGCGCTCGTCCAAAAACGAACGGCGCGCGATGGCGAGGATCCAAGGTAGGACAGGCGCGCCTTTCAGGAAGCTGTCACGAGCGCGATGGACCTTGGAGAAGGTGATCTGAAGCAAATCTTCGGCGCGCTCGCGATTACGGGTGAGGCGCAGCAGATAACCCATCAAATTCGGGGACACGCGCCGATACAGAAACTCGAACGCTTCCGCCTCACCATCGACGTAGCGCTCCATGAGCTGCTCCGAGGTACTCTCGGCGAGGCTAGGGCTGCGCTCGGACGTCAAGCTCGCCGCTTCTAACGCGGGCCAGATGCTGACGCTATAGCTGGTCACGGCTTATCCACTGAGCGGTTTACGGCTGCCGTCGACCCAAGGTTTCTTAACCGTTAAATTCGCACTTGTCGAAGCCGAAGGCTTGCGCTGGCGGGCTCCCGGCCGCATGGTCGCGGGTTACGCACAGCGTCAGGGCGCGGCTAGGCGGTCTCCCCCGTAAACGTGCCCGTGCCCGTGCCCGACTCTCCCCCCTCGCGTCCGCCCCACACCGCGGCCTGAACACCGCGCGCAGCGAGCTGCACTGCTGGCATGCGAGCGCCCCCCTCTTCTGGCATTCCTCAGGGGGCTGCCTCTCAGCGGGCCCACTTGCACAGGTGCGTGACGTCGAACGGTGCCGTAGTGCGTTTTTGGGGCACAGGCTCAGATGAGCGACTTCAGGTCGAGCATCTCTTCGACGTCGGGGAGCAGCACCAGCTCGACACGTCGGTTCTGTTGGCGCTCGGCGTCGGTGGCGTTGCCGCCGACGGGGTCGGTGTCGCTGTAGCCGGCCGGATGTAGGCGAAGGGGGTCGAGACCGCCGCCGCCTTCGACTGGCGCGCCGGGCTTGGGCTTCGCGTCTTTCACGGGCAGGGGCGCGATCAGATACAAGAGCACTTGGCGAGCGCGCATCGCCGACAGACCCCAATTGTCGCCGAAGCGGCCGCCCTTGAGCGGCTTGTTGTCGGTGTGCCCGGCGATTTGAAAGTAGCGCCCCGAGAGTTGTTTGTCGTTGCGGATCACGTCGGCCACCGCGTCGAGCACCTTCACGCCGTTTTCGCGTAGCTTGTCGTCGCCCGAGCTGAACAGCACGTCGCCCGGCAAACGAATCACCATGCGGTTGCGCCGGATCTCGACCTTCAGCCCGAGCTCGGTCAGCTTCTTCAGCTTGTCGCGCAAGACTTCGAAGCGTTGCTTGATGCGTTCGAGTTGCGCCGCGCGCTCCTGATACTCCTTGAGCGCGCGATTGACCTCTTCCAGGTTCTTGGCCAGGGTCTTGTTTTGCGAGCCGGTCTGTTCGAGTTGCTGGCTCAAGGACGACACGTTCACGCCCATCTTCTCGAGCTGCTCTTTCAGTTGTAAGACCAACTGCCTCTGTTCCTCGAGCTGCTTCTGGTCGGCCTCGTGAGCGGCTTTCTCTTTCTCGTTCTGTTGCGACAGCTGGTTGTATTTGGCGAGCTGTGCTTGCCACTCGTTTTCGTTGTAGCCGCAGCCAACCAATGACAGTGCCAAGACCGAGACCGCAAACCAACGACGCATCGCTTCCAGATCCTCCGACCCGAGCCCGACGCTCGGTTGTCGGCCGGACAGTCGGCGAAGGCCAGGGCGCTGTCAACCGCAGGCGCGTTGCCCGCGGCCTCCGCCGATCAGCGCGAGCGCGCTCGCCAGCGCTAGCGTCCAGCAAGCGGAGGCCGGCGGGGCGGGTGTGGGCCCGCAAACGAGCTGAGCGAACGCGGGTCTGCCCGCGACGGCGCGGCCCGGCTCTACCTCGAGCTCAGGCGCGTGATCGATTCAGTGAAGGATGGGTTGTCGAACACACGCCTGCATGTCGAGCGACTGATGTTCATGCCGATTATCGTGACGCTGATCAGCGAGACCGGCACCGGCAAGGATGTGCTGGCGCGCACGATTCACTAACAGAGCGCGCGAAAAAACGGGGCGTTCGTCGTGTTCGACTGCGGCGCGGTGGCAGCGAACCAGCGTGACGCGCGCGTTTGCGGCTTGGAACGGCGTGGCCTGCAGCGGGGGCAAGCCCTCGATCTCGGTCGAGGTCGCAGGTCCAGCCGCACGATGTGACGTTCTCTCGCTCCCGAGCGCCGAGCTGCTACGAAGTTGTCACGCCGCGGTCACATCAGTCGGCTAATCGCAGTGCCACAGATGGCACGAATTCTAGTGATCGAGGACGAAGCCGACATTCGGCAAGTGCTCGACTACAACTTGAAAAGCGCTGGACATGAGGTCTTCGAAGCAGCACGCGGCGCGGACGGCCTGCGCCTGTTGCGGGAGCGTCAGCCGGATCTGGTGTTGCTGGACTTGATGCTGCCGGACATGCCCGGTACCGAGGTTTGTCGAGCCATCAAAGACAATCCACAAACGCGCACGTTACCCGTGGTGATGCTCACCGCCCGAGGGGAAGAGATCGACCGCGTCGTCGGTTTCGAGATTGGCGCCGACGACTACATCACCAAGCCGTTCAGCGTCCGCGAGTTGGTGTTGCGGATCCGCGCGGTCTTGCGACGCCAAGAGCTGCCCGTCAACGAAGGGCCGAATATCGAGTTCGGCAACCTTCGCATCGACCGCGCTGCCCATCGCGTTTGGGTCGAGGGCGACGAGGTGGAGCTCACGGCGCTGGAATTCAAGCTCTTGGTGACGCTGTACGAGCGCCGCAATCGCGTGCAATCGCGCGGCGCGCTGCTCGACGAAGTCTGGGGCGTGGACACGAAGATCTCGACTCGCACGGTCGACGCTCACGTCAAACGTCTACGCGAGAAGATGGGTGAGGCGCGCGACTACATCGAGACCGTGCGCGGCGTCGGCTATCGCTTCGCGGAGAATCCGCTGGTCGAGGCTCTCGGGCTGAGCTGAGCTCGCCTCGCCCAACGTTCTGCCACGAATTCGTTGCTCGCATTCGCGAGCTTGTTTCGGCTGCTTTGCCCAATCGCCACGCGCCCCGAGCAGGCTCGGTCAGCGGAGGCAGAGCAAATGGACGTATCAAACTTGGCGCTCCCCGACTGGGGGTTGCTCCTTGTCTTGCTCCTCGCGAGTTTCTCGCTGTGCATGACCCTCGCAACGCACTGGTCAGTCCTGCGAGTGTGCGCGCGCAGGCCGAAAAATGACGGCCCAACGCCGGCAATTTCGGTGCTGAAACCGCTGTGTGGCGTGGACGAAGGGCTGTACGAAAACCTGGTCGCCCTGGCCCGCCAGGACTACCCGCGCTTCGAGCTGGTGCTGGGCGCCGAAGATCCAGACGATCCCGCGCTATCGGTCGCGCGCGCGCTGCGTCGTGACTTTCCGAAGCTCGAAATACAAATTGTGGCGGGCATGCCCGCCGTGGGCATGAATCCGAAAGTGAGCAACTTGAGCGTGCTCAGCAAGCACGCGAAGCACGAAGTACTACTCATCTCGGACTCCAACGTTCGCCCTGACCCTGGCTACCTGCGCGCGCTGGTCGCCGAGCTCGCCGATCCCCGGGTTGGCCTGGTGTCGAGCGTGCTATCCGGCTCGGGCGGGCGCAGCCTGGGCGCCCGGCTCGAAAACCTTCACTTGGCGAGCTATGTCGCGCGCGCGGTGTGCGGCGCGGCAGTATTGGCCGCCCATCCCTGCGTGATCGGAAAATCGATGCTGTTTCGCCGCTCCGATCTGGAGCGGGTGGGCGGCTTTGCGCTGGTGCGTGACGTGCTGGCCGAAGACTATGTGCTTGGGCAGGCATTCGAAGCCGCCGGCATGCGTGTGGCACTCTCGGCGCACGTGCTGCGCACGGTCAACATGCGCCGCAGCGTGAGCCAATTCGCCGGGCGTCACCTGCGCTGGGCGCAAATGCGGCGCCGTCTCGCCACCCGTCTGTACTGGGCGGAGCCCTTGCTTTATCCCGGCCCGCTCTTGCTGGTCGCGCTCTTGCTGCTGGCTTGCGGTGCCCAGCCTCACTTCGTCAGCGCGGATTGGCTCGCGCGCGCGAGCGGGCTTTCGTTGGCGGCGAAATACCTGTCGGATGCCTGGTTGGTGCGCGTGATCAATGGTTGCTTCGTGCGCGCCTCCGATCTGCCCCTGATGCTGCTCAAAGATCTGGGCATGTGGGGGATCTGGGGGCTTGGCGCCGTGCGTCGTCGGGTCAACTGGCGCGGGCACCCGATGTTGATTGGGGAGGGCTCCCGCCTGTACCCGGACCGCCGCGAGTCCAGCCGCGAGCCGGCGGTGGCACGCGCTTGATTCGTAACCAAATGGGGCCGGCTTCCCCCACGGCTCATTTTAGGGCTAAACTTCCGCTGCAACAGGCCCGCACAGCCCGCCCTGGTCGTTTATCCAGGAGTGCTACCCGGTCGCCATACAATCGTCACAATTTCCCGGTACGCGGTTTCTTGGATGACACGCATTCTAATCGTCGAGGACGAACCCGATCTCCAGCAGGTGCTGGAGTACAACCTCCGGCAAGCTGGCCACGAGGTTTTCGTGACCAAGCTGGGGCGCGAAGGCCTGCGCGTCGCGCGCGAGCAGAAGCCGGACGTGGTCCTTCTGGACCTGATGCTTCCCGACATCCCCGGCACCGAGATCTGTAAGCAACTCAAGGAAGCGCCGGCCACCAAGGGCATCAACGTCATCATGCTCACCGCCCGCGGCGAAGAGATCGATCGCGTGGTGGGCTTCGAGCTAGGCGCCGATGACTACGTGACCAAGCCGTTCAGTGTCCGGGAGCTGTTGCTTCGCATTCAGGCCATCGTGCGTCGTGGCAAGAACGAAGTGAAAGACTTGGAAGCCACGATCGAGTTCGGCAAGCTCAAGATCGACCGCGAGGCTCACCGCGTGTGGGTCGAGAGCTTGGAGATCGAGCTGACCGCGCTCGAGTTCAAGCTGCTGGTAACGCTCTACGATCGAAAGAATCGCGTTCAGACGCGCAGCACACTCCTCGACGACGTGTGGGGGATTCAGGCCGACATCACCACGCGTACGGTGGACACCCACGTCAAGCGGCTGCGCGAAAAGCTGGAGGCAGCGCGCGACTACGTAGAGACGGTGCGAGGTGTTGGTTATCGTTTCGTCGGCACCCCCGACGAGGCGACGACTTGAAATTCGGGATCCGCGCAAAACTCTTCCTGATCTCGCTCGGGGTGATCTTCGTGTCGGTGGTCGTGGCCTACGCGTACGCCGGCAACCGCCTCGAGCGCGAGATGACCGATCGAGTGCGTGCCGAGCTGATCGTACGGGCCAGGCTCGTCGCGCTCGGTGCCGAATCCTCGTACGCGCTGTGGGAGGACACTCCGCGCTGGCATGATCTGGCGCGTGAGCTCGGGCAGCGTGCCAACGCCGAAGTGGCGCTCTTGCGCAAGGACGGCACGTTGTTGGGCATTTCCCATCAGCTCGAGGACCCGAGTAACCTCGGGGATCGACCGGAAGTGCGGGAAGCGCTCGCCTTGCCCGCGAGCTCCCCCGGCTACGTGTCCGTCGTGAACGGGCACTTGCTGGTGGTCGCGGTGCCGTTTTCGCGCAACGACGAGCTGGCGGGCATCGCGCGCGTCGCCCTGCCCCTGACGGAAGTGGACGTTGCTCGCGCCGAGCTGGGCAAGACCCTCAGCGTTGCCACGGCGCTGGCGTTGCTCGCCGCCGTGATCGTTTCAACTTTGGCCGCGGAGCTGGCCTCGCGCACCGCGCGTTCCCTCACGGAGGTTGCACGGCGTATGGCCAGCGGTGATCTGAGCACGCGCGCCCGGCAAACCGGTGAAGATGAGTTCGGCGAGCTGGGGCGTGCGCTCGATCAACTCGCGAAAAACTTGTCACGAACGCTGGCAGAGTTGCGACAAGAGCGCGATCGCTTGGGCGGCATTTTGGCGGGCATGCAAGAGGGCGTGCTGCTGCTCGATCACACGGGCCACATCTTCGTGCTCAATCCTTCGCTGCGCGAGATGCTGCTGGTCGGGCCGGACTCGGTGGGTAAAACCGTGCTCGAGGTGGTGCGCCACACGGAGCTGAAAGAGCTTTTGGATCTGGGCCGCCGCTCGCCCGAGCCCGTAACCCGTGAAATCGACTTCGGCACGCTGCAGCCGCGTCGGCTGCTGGTGCGCGCCGCGCAATTGCCCGGTGACCAGGGCGGCTTATTGGCCGTGTTCGTGGACGTGACCGAGGTGCGTCGCTTGGAATCGCTGCGCCGGGAATTCGTGGCGAACGTTTCGCACGAGCTGCGCACGCCGGTGACCGCCGTGCGCTCGGCGGCCGAGACACTGCAGAACGCAGCCGCGGAGGATCCGGTCGCCGCGCGAGCCTTCATCGGCATCATCGAACGCAATGCGGAGCGTTTGCACGACCTGGTGGAAGATCTGCTCGATCTGTCGCGCATCGAGTCGCGTGGCTTGAAGCTGAACATCGAACCGTTGCAAGTGGATCGCGTGTTCGATCAAGTGTTGAGCCTGTTCAACGAACGGGCCGCGAAACGCGGCACCATTCTGGAAAACGACGCTTCCGAAGAGCTCCCGCGCATCCTGGCCGATCGCCGTGCACTGGAGCACGTGCTGACCAATCTCGTGGACAACGCCGTCAAATACTGCCCGAACGCCAAGATCTGTCTCAGCGCGATAGCGCGCGAACAGAGCGTCGAGCTGGTCGTGGAGGACAACGGTCCGGGCATCGAGTCACGGCATCTGCCTCGCTTGTTCGAGCGCTTCTATCGTGTCGACGCGGGCCGCTCGCGAGACATTGGCGGGACGGGCCTCGGCCTCTCGATCGTGAAGCATATGGTCGAAGCCATGGGCGGCAGTGTGCACGTGGTGAGCACGCCCAACGTCGGAACCCGCTTCAGCGTCGTGCTCAAGAGCGACGAGCCCGAACACAAGCGCGCCGCCTAGCGATCCCTCGGCGAGCCACGTCGACGTCCCCGCATCGACCTTTACTACGCGGCGGATTACAAATCACTCCGCGCGCTGACCGATTACCTCTGGTAGACTGCTGCAAACGCGGCGGCAAGAGCACGCCCTAGAGATGACCCAGGCAACCTCGTTCTCCTCGTCGCCGCACCCGCCTCGGATCCTATTTTTGTACGGCTCGTTGCGCAAGCGATCGTACAGCCGGCTGCTCGCGGAAGAGGCGGCGCGAATCATCGCTGAAATGGGGGCCGAAACGCGCTTTTACGATCCCTTCGAGCTGCCGCTATGCGACAGCGTGCCGTCCGATCACCCGAAGGTGGTCGAGCTCAGGAGCCTCTGTGAGTGGTCGGAGGGGCAAGTTTGGACCTCGCCCGAACGACACGGCGCAGTCACTGGTGTGCTGAAGAACCAGATCGACTGGATCCCACTCAACATTGGCGCCGTTCGCCCGACCCAAGGCCGAACGCTGGCGGTCATGCAAGTGAGCGGCGGCTCGCAATCCTTCAACGCAGTCAACTCGCTGCGCCTGCTGGGTCGCTGGATGAGGATGTTCACCATCCCCAATCAATCGTCGGTTGCCAAGGCCTACGAGCAATTCGACGACGACGGCCGCATGAAGGATTCGCCCTATCGCGATCGCGTGGTGGACGTGATGGAAGAGCTGTACAAGTTCACGCTGCTACTTCGAGACCATCGAGACTTCCTGACCGATCGCCACAGCGAGCGAAAGGAAGCGGCCGCCAAGCTGGTGGCGGAAACAGCAGCCAAAGCCAGCTCGTGACTCGCTCAGCATTACTCGTTCTTGCAGCGACAGCCGCTCGGCCGCAGGGGCTCGCAGTCGATCACGCGCCCCCGTGCGTCCACACCGATGCGGCAACATTCGCCGAGCAGCTCGCGCAACTTCTCGCGCCCGCGCTGGACCCGCGATTTCGCGCCCGACAATGAGATACCGAGCACCACGGCGGCGGCTTGCTGCGTGAGTCCCTCGAGCTCGGTGAGCGTCAGCGTCTCGCGATAGGGAGACGGCAGCTGATTGATGAGCGGAACGAGGTAAGCGGCGACCTCCGCCTCGAGCGGGCTGACGCCACTGGTTTCGACCACCGCCGTCGCTTCCGGAGCTTCCGGATCGGCCAACGGGTGACGGAAGCGCTGTCGATGACTCTCGGCAATGGCGCTGCGAGCAACGCGGTACAACCAGGCGCCAAAGCGCTCGTCATCGCGCAGGTCGGGCAGCGCGCGTTGCGCGCGCAGGAAGACGTCTTGCAACACATCCTCGACCTCGGATCCCGGCACGCGCCGCGCTACGAACGGCCGAAGTCGTTCTTCGATCTCTCGATGGGCGCGGCGCGTGGCGTTGCTGATCACTGCTTTCCTGCTCCGGGGCTGCAGCACTCGGGACCGCAACACGAAGCTGTCAGCGCGGGCTTGGTTGCTTCGATCGTGGCGGAAACGACGTAGTTTTCCAGTCCCGTGCCCGGCATCCAATCCTTCATGAATTCGCGGCTCTCGCCACGAGGCCGAATGGCGATGTCGGCGAAGCCGGCCTCGGTCAGCATGCGTTGGAGCTCATCCACCTGCGCAGCACCACCGACGCAACCGGTGAGCGCGGATTCCGCCCCTCGCAGCCGCTCGGGGATCGGCGCCGTGGCCACGACGTCCGAGATGGCGAGGCGCCCACCGGGCCGCAACACGCGAAAGGCTTCGCCAATGACCTGCGCCTTGCTCGGCGACAAGTTGATCACACAGTTGGAGAGGATGACGTCCACGGACGCATCCTGGACTGGCAGGTGCTCGATCTCTCCCAGGCGAAAGTCGACGTTGGTCACGCCGGCCTTGCGCGCGTTCTGGCGAGCCTTGCTGACCATTTGCGGAGTCATGTCGACGCCGATCGCCCGACCGGTAGCGCCGAGCTGGCGAGCGGCTAGGAAGCAATCGAAGCCCCCGCCGCTGCCCAAGTCGAGGACGATCTCGCCTGGTTTCAGCGCCGCGATGGCCTGCGGATTGCCGCAACCGAGCCCGAGATTGGCGCCGCTCGGAACTGCGGCCAGTTCCTCTGCTGAGTAGCCGAGGGCGGCACTGGCGCTTGCGCTGGCACCGCAACACCCCGGCGCGCAGCCCACGGCGCCGTTGCTCTCGGCGACCTTCCCATAGTGTTCGCGAACGGTATTTCGTACTTCTTCTGCGGATGAATCGTGCATCGTGACCTCCTGTCGATGAAGACAGTGGGTCCCAGAAAAGGACGCAGAAAATCAGCGCCAGTGCTCGGCTTCGAGCAAGCTGGAGACCCGCGATCTCACGTCGTCGCGAATTTCACGCACCCGCTCCACCGGCTTGCCCTTCGGGTCCTCGAGCGGCCAGTCCAGGCGCCGAAGGCCTGGCACCACTGGGCAGGCCTCGCCGCAACCCATGGTGATCAGGATCGTCGCCGTCGCAGCCAGCTCATCCGTGAGCTTCTGCGGAGCGATGCCTTCGAGGTCGATGTCGACCTCACGCATCGCGGTCAGCACCTCCGGATGAACGCGGCTGCCGGGCTCCGTCCCAGCAGAAATCGCACGCGCCTTCGACTTGTCAACCAGCGCGTTGAACCAGGCGGCGGCCATCTGTGAGCGACCCGCGTTGTGAATGCACGCAAATAGTACGGTTTTCATGGATACCTCGTGATCAGCAATGGCCGTCGAATACTCAGACGCTCAGCGAGCGCGCCCTCTCGGAGTCGGTCTCAGCGTCGACGATTCGCCCTGCAGTTTGCGGCAGTGACGGAACGAGCCAACGGAACAGCGCCGTGGAGGCCGCGGCGCCAACCAGCTGAGCCACGATGAAGCCCGGAGCGTCCGCCGGTCGAATGCCCGCAAACGTGTCGCTTGCCGCACGCGCGAGCGTGACAGCCGGATTGGCGAACGAAGTGGACGCCGTGAACCAATAGGCCGCGGTGATGTAAGCCCCGACCGCGAAAGGAGTGTAGTGCCCGTGGCGTCGAGAGACGCCCCAGATCACCGATAGCAGGCCAAACGTGGCCACGAACTCACTGAGCAGTTGCGCCGGGCCGCTGCGCACGTGCTGCGAGGCCGAAAAGATCGCCTCGCTGAACATAGCGTGCGCAAGCGCCACGCCCGAGAATGCACCCACGACTTGAGCGGCCAGGTAGGGCAACACGTGGCGCCAGGCGAGGCCGCCCATGGCCGCGTCCGCGAGCGTCACCGCCGGGTTGAAATGGGCGCCACTGACTGGCCCAAACGTGAGAATGAGCGCAACCAGACCCGCACCCGTGGCAACGGTGTTCGCGAGCAGCGCGATGGCCACGTTTCCGCCAGCCAAGCGCTGCGCCATGATTCCCGAGCCGACCACCGTGGCCAAGAGAAATGCGCTGCCGATCGCTTCCGATGCCAGGCGTCGCGTGAGGGAGACTTCGTTCATCGAGTGGGCATTCCGATTCAGCGTACAATTACGGTTTAGAGGCCACCGATTAGCGCTTTCAGTCGGCGCACGACTCGGGGCTCGATGCAGTAGCAAACGCGCGGACCGTCGACCTCGCCACGAATCAGGCCGCACTCCTTGAGAACCTTCAGGTGCTGCGAAACCGTGGACTGCGCGAGCGGCAATTCTTCCACGATCTCGCCGCAAACACAGCCGCTTTTTCGCACGAGCAAGCGCAAGATCTGCACTCGCGCAGGATGCCCGATGGCTTTGGCGAGCTCCGCCAGTTCCTCGTCTGCCTGAGGCCCTTCGACGGGCCTCAGATCAGGACCCTCGACAACCGGGGGGCAGCATTCGGCTGCGTTGGATGCTTTCATGGGCCGACGACCCTGCCGCCATTCATCGTAATTAGACGATATGCTGGCCCCAGGCGGCCGTCAAGGCTGGCTCACAAAAGGCCAACGGGGCGATCCCTTTCAGGACCGCCCCGTTGTTGTTTCGTGCCGTGACTAACTAACCTAGTGACTAACTAACCTAGAGGATGATCACTTCCACTCGATCCAAGAACCCGAGTTCCAGCCGTCGCCATTGAAGTCGCCGGCGCCGATGAACTTGGCATTGGTCTTGAACGGTGCTGCTGGGGTTCCACCAGCGACTGCCGTCGTCGGAGCCTTGGGCACTTCCGCGTAGCAGTTGAAGCCGGCGGGAGCGTCGCCACCGAGGGTGTCCTTGTTGGCGGCGTCGTTCAGGTAGGTGTCTTCGACGAACCCGTAGTCGCCCTTCAGCGAACTCGTGTTGTCCGCCGGAGAGCTATCATCGTCCGTTGCGCTCTGGCCGTTGGATAGGCGCTGACCGAAGAACAGGCTGTTCGTCCAGGAAACGTAGGGATCGGCGTTGGTCCCCACGTGGTTTCGCAGATCGATGCCGTTGTCGAAGCCAGTGATGATGGCATTCAGGAGCGACGTGCCGGATGCCACGTTGCGGCGGATGACCCCGCCGAAGCTAACGGACGAGCCCGTCTTGTTGAGCCCGCACAACGTCGCGTTCGAGATGTGAGCCTGCGCGAGCTCGTCCTCGGGTGCCGCCAGGTCGTCTTGATTGCCGTCCCACTCGAAACCGTTCGGATCGCTCGAGGTGCCTTCGACCAGGGTGCGCCCGAAGATGTATTGCAGGTGCCCACGGTAGCCCAAGTCGGTGTCGAACATGTCGTCACCCGAATTTTGGCAGATCAAGTGGTCGGCATTCACGGTGCCCCCGAAGAACTCGAAGCAATCGTCCTGCTGATCCTTCACCTCGATGTGACTGATCGTGGTGCCTGCGCCCACGCCGCAGAAGCTGAGCCCGTTGATTTCCTTACCCTCGACGATCAAGTCGCCGCCGAATTCGACCCGGACGTACTGCATCTCGCCGCTGCTATCGTTGTTATCGAAATCAGCAGGATTGGTCAGGCCGAACTTGGTGCGCGGGTCGGTATAGCCCTCGTAGGTGCGCGTATAAGTGGGTGTTTCGTTGACGCGTGCCACGGCCGCCTTGCCGATCAACACGATGCCGCCCCAGGGCCCACCGGAGATGAACTCGTGCGTCGTGGTGGTGAACACGATCGGCGCGTTCTTCGTGCCGACGGCATGGATCTTCGCATCCTGCGGCACGAACAACGAGCCCGCGTTGGGCTTGGAAGAGCCCTCGATCAGCGTGCACGGGTCGATGGTCAGAGTGTGTCCCGGCTTCACGAACCAACGGCCCGCCAGTGACCAGACCGTATCGGACGTCAGATGGTCGGTCGTGATGTTGCCCTCTGCGTCATGCGGGATCTCTTGGATCCCGTTCGCACGCTCGCCGTAGATGTCACAAGCCGCGGGTTGATTGGTTTCGCCCGCCGCTCCGCCCTCCGCTGACTCACCCGCCGTGCCGCCTTCCGAGGTCTCATCCCCGGTGCCGCCGCTGCCGGCCTCATCCACGGGGGTGCCGCCATTGCCGGCTCCGCCCTTGCCGCCGCTGCCCCCGCCTGCTTTGCCGCCGCTACCGGCGTGCGAGGTGCCGGGGTTATCTTCATCGCTGCTGCAGGCGACGAGGCCCGTTGCAATGAACAGGGCTCCAAGCCCGACAATCGAAAGCATATTCTTATTCACTTTGAATCCTCCTAGACGGGCACGGGTTTAAAAGACGCTCATGGCATCGAAGCGCGGAGCCAGTGACTTTTGCGTGTCATTCTTCGATAATTCATGGGATCGAGGCGATATTGTTTCGTGGCTGCAACGCGGACTGCACTGAGCACCACAGCTGTCCGCATTCGCTTCAGTACGTGTACGTGCCCGTCAGCGTGAACACCCGCCCATCGCGATATTGAAGCGTCACGCGGTCCTCGCGCCCGCTCTTGCCGATGGTCTCTTGAACGCTCGCGTTCAGCAGGTTCGTCACCGTGAGCTTGAGCGTGGCGTGTTTCACGACCTCCTTGGCAATCATCGCGTCGATCAGATGAAGCGGTTGCGCATACGTGTCATCGAGACCGCCCGTGCCGACCTGCACGATGCGCGGACCGATCACGTTGTAAAGCAGGCCAGCGTCGAAGCCCGCCTTCTCGTTGTGGTAGTCCAGGCCCGCATTGATCACGTAGGGAGCCTGATTGACCATTGGGCGTGACTGGTTCGTGGAGTTGGTCAGCCCGTTCTCGTTGTCGAGCTGGATTCGTGAATGCGCCAAGGTCAGATTGCCAATGAAGGTCACGTCGGTCAGCTTCGGGGTGATGAATCCGAGTGACTTTCGCGCCTCGAGCTCCAAACCCTCGAGCTTCGCGCCTTGTGCGTTCTGGTAGGTGATGATGCCCGGCGTGCCGGACGGAAACACGTACGGCTCGATCGGATCCTTGAAGGACTTGTAAAAGAAGCTGAACGCGAACACCTCACGAACGGACGGAAACCATTCGAACCGGAGATCGGCATTCTGGATGTAGGTCATCTTCAGCTGCGGATTACCGGAAATCGGATAAGCCCCGAAGAAGTCGGCGAACACGAATGGGGCGAGCTCGCGCATTTGGGGTCGGGCGAGCGTTTCTGAAACGGCCAGGCGAAGCTTGGTGCTCTTCGTGGCCGAATAGGTGGCGGACAGCGCGGGTAGCCAATCCGTGCTTTTGATCTTCGCGCCCTTCGGCGCCTGGCCACCCGAGAATTGACTGTAGGGATCGATGGTTTGATCGGTGTGTTCCATGCGCACGCCGCCGACGAGTCGCACGTCTTTGACTGCCTTGGCATCGAACATCAGGTAGCCGGCGTAAATGTTGAGGTTCGCCTTGTAGGCGTCTTCTGGCTTCGTTGTCTCTTGCAGATCGATGATCGTGCCGACGTTCTCGTTCTGATAGACCGGCTCGGGACAGTTCAGCCGGTAATCTTGCCCCGGACACAGGAACAGATCGTTCGGAGCGCCGCGCACCTTGCCGAGCGTGAAGCGTCGCGCAGCAAAATCTCGAGCCTTGCCCGTGACCAGCCCGCCGACCTTGAG
>Ga0247774_1000058_pt1 | contig 49536 bp, 43 predicted proteins | sample UWRJL001104B6_FD_179933 | JGI IMG/M metagenome (GOLD analysis project Ga0247774, IMG submission 179933) | Plant litter microbial communities from Arlington Agricultural Research Station in Wisconsin, United States - UWRJ-L001-104B-6 | ecosystem: Environmental > Terrestrial > Plant litter >...
AACACGACCAAAAAAAGGCTCCGAACATCCCGCCAGAGCCCAAGCCCTTCGGACCTTGGCGGGTAACAAACCCAACAATTGGAAAGAAATCCTAGCCATAGACCGGGCTTTTTTTTTCTTTTTTTCGATACATTCCATCGTCAACAGAAGCTAAATATTTGGTTTCCAGGCTACTTTAAGCATCCCTGCGCCATTGCCCTGCTCTCCTCCAGCTGCATCCATTTGACCAACAATGACACGGGGACTAATAAATAACAAGCTCGCGCAGTGTCCTATTACACAGTACCTCCCCTCTTTCTGCCTCGGGTTGAGTTTCAGAAAGCACAACCACCAGGAGCAGATATGCCTAATCCCCTCAGTAGACGCGTGGAATCTATTTAGTTCATCCTAGTCTTGAATGATGACCAGGTACTTACTCGCCCGTCCCTGCAGCATGGAAGCCATCCACGCTGACATTAACAGCACCGGCTTGGACGAGCTAGGGCTGTTAGTTCAGTATGCGCCACAACAGCGGCTTAGTGCTTCTTACCGCTCGCGAGAGATCGTCGATCAGGTCTGTTACGTCTTCGATGCCGACACAAAGACGAATGATATCTTCAGGCATCTGCCTCTCTTTTCTTGTCTTGGCGTCGATGCTGGCATGACTCATCTGGCATGGCATGCTGATGAGACTGTTGACGCAGCCAAAGCTTACACTAATTCCCCAAAGCCGTGCAGCCTCGACAATTCGTTCCGACAGTGCAGTATCTCCCGTTTCGAACGACAAAACTGCTCCGGCTCCCCGTGCCATGGAGCGGTGAAGCTCATACTGAGGGTGCGACTTTAAGCCTGGATATCTGACATGGAAGCCATGTGACTCGAGGAACTCGGCGATAGCCTGCGCGTTTGCTTGTTGCTTCTCCATGCGGATGGCCAGGGTCTTAATACCCCTCATCAGAAGAAATGAGTCGTTTGGAGACAAGCCGCACCCGGTAGCGTTAATGGTCCAGAAAAGTTTGTCGGCAATGTCCGACTTATTGCAGGCGATGACGCCAGCCATGATATCGTGGTGACCGGAGAGATACTTCGTCCCCGACTCATAGACAACGTCGGCCCCTAAATCCAATGGGTTGCACAGCATCGGGGACATCATGGTGTTGTCCGCCACGACCAGAGCCTTCTCATTCGCCTCATGAGCACGCCCCGCGATAGATGGGATGTCGACTACCTTGATAAGGGGATTCGTCGGTGTCTCGAGCAGAACCATGGCTGTTTTTGGGGAGAGTACACGGGCGACTTCCCCAACGACTGTGGTGTCGACATGATGGACAACAATGCCTTGGTTTTTGGCCATGTATGTGAGAAGTCGGTGAGTGCCACCGTAAAGGTCGTCGCCCGTAATGACTTCGTCGCCCGGACGAAGAAGCCGGACAATAACATCAAGGGCCCCCATCCCAGAACTAACTGCCAGAACTCTGGTTGCATTCATGATCTTGGCGAGGTGTCTCTCCAGGTGTGTCCGGGTTGGGTTGCCTGACCGCGTGTAGTCGTACTGCTGCTGTCCGCCTGCTGCTGCTCCCTGTTTGAATGTGGCTGACTGGTATATTGGCATGCTGGATGCCCCATATTGGTCTTTGCTCTCCGTGTACACAAGCTCGGTCGCAAGAGCATAACGTCGCCGGCCGTTGCGGGGGCTTGACGGGGCTGGGGATGGAGGGAGATCGTGGCCGTCGAGGTCGACACGTTTTGAGGAAGCCATACTACCTGTTGTAGCCATGGTAGGCGGCACCATTGTACGCTATTGGAACGGATGTTGGGATAATTAGCAATGCAGAGGTGAGAGGAGTTTCAATTCCTCAGAGCCGGTGTGAAAGTTCTAGCTTGATTTTTGTACATGACAAGTACCACGCTGCAATGTGCACGCAGCGACCGAATGTCGGAGTGCACTGTGATCCGCCGATGGCAACATACAGGTGCTTTATGACTCCAACGCCCCACGCACCCCGGGGTTTGGCGTTTCCGTACTTTTATTACTGTGTCCCAGGCGCCGAGAATCAGTAGCACAGTACCCAGTCCGTATAACAAACTGTGAGGGGCAGTGTCTGTTAAGCGATGGTGGCGTATGCATCTGCCCGACAAACTAAAGTTATCCCATTATCGGGGATCTAGTACTTTGTGACCAGGAGCGCAGCACAAGTCACGGCTAACCCTAACTCTGGCAACCCAACCATCTTGACTCATCGAAGGTAGATGAGGCGACTGAGGTTGGTCAACCAAGACGTAGACATCTTCTCCTTGTCAACTAGCACATCGAGCCTACGAGCAGCCTCCAACCTCATTCACATACTAACCATCGCAGGTAATCATATATGAGAGGAGTGCCTGACAAAAAAAAACCAGTAGCCTCGCCGCGCAATGCCTGTTCCGCCAATACTTCCCCGCGAGGGCCAGAGAAACATTCTCATCACCAGCGCCCTGCCATACGTGTAAGATTCAGCCACTCTTTCTCATGACGGCAAATCCTAACAAGTGGAACAGGAATAATGTGCCACATCTGGTAAGAGAGCCTCCCGCCCGGTCGGATGCATTGCGACGCATGAATCTAATGGTCCAAGGGAAACATCATTGGTAGTGTCCTCTCGGCCGATGTATTTGTAGGCTTTTTCTCCGCCAAACTTGTGGCATTCTTACTTACTCTGGTAGGCGCGTTTTTGCAAATCAAGGGGCATGCAGGCGCTTTACGTGTGTGGATCGGTTAGTATTCCCTAGAAAAGCCGAGGGATACGCGCCGTCTCTTACACCTAGTATCCAGGATGAGTACGGGACAGCTACAGAAACGAAGGCACTAGAGGAAGGCGTCGACCCACCTACCCTATGCGCCAAGTACCACGCCGTTCACAAGGAAATCTATGACTGGTTCAGGATTCAATTCGATGTTTTTGGTCGAACGCCAACCCCGCAGCAGACGCAAATTGTTCAATGTCAGTGCTGCGTAGCCCAATATGGCGGAGTGTATGGATGGTAGCGGGTCCTGGCTTACATCGAGAACAGCAATCTTCTCGGACCTTTGGAAAAATGGCTTCATCGAGGAGCAGGAAACCACGCAGCCGTTCTGTCCCGTGGAAGGCCACTCAACTGTGAGTTGATTGCACTCACGCCCCACTGCTTGCCAGGTTTCATACTCACTCTCCACTCTCTTCAGTTCCTAGCCGACCGCTTTGTTGAAGGCGAGTGCAGCATATGCCATGATCTCGGTGCCCGCGGTGACCAGTGCGACAAGTATGTCCAACCCCCTGCACATCCTTTGTCGTGGCTAGAATGGCGACGTTAATTGTGGTAGATGTGGCAATCTTCTCGACCCACTGGAGCCCGAGCCGACTAAGAACAACCAAGGCGGAGACCAAGAATCCGGTGGACGAGCAACTGGATGGCTTCTGGTATGGGCGAGCGAGTCTTTCCTGGCCTAGACGGTGCTAATACATTGACAGAATCCTCGTTGCAAACTCGACGGAGCAACCCCAGAAAAGCGCAAGACAAAGCGTTGGTCTCTCTCGGCCCCTGCACTCATGTTGGTACTGATGCCTACTTGCAGACCTCTATATTCGCCTCGATGCCCTGAGAGACGAGATTGTTGAGTGGTTCAAGAAGGCCAGCCACGAGGGAGAGTGGAGTACAAACTGCATCTCTATTACTCAAGCCTGGATTGATAAGGGACTGTGCGTTACAGACACGAAACTGGCTAATAAACGCAATCCTGTTTAGCTGACCCAAGTAACAGGAAGCCTCGTGGGATAACACGAGATCTCCGGTGGGGTAAGTGACCCAAGATCGCGATGGGTTTTAATCCTAACACAAATAGGCGTTCCAATTCCCTCTGGCCTGGACGGCCTGGACGACGAAGAATACAAACGCAAGGTGTAAGTGTCCCCTTGGCTGATCAGACAAAGGGTTGACTAACCACTGGTCTGACACAGTTTTGTAAGTACGCCACGTCCCATGGGGTTGGTTCTGGGTAACCGGTAGGATGATGTGTACACTCTAACGTGGCCTCCGAAGTACGTTTGGTAAGTGATCTGCCTCCCCTATCTCTCGTAGCCTATATCATGCTAACGAGGTCATGCAAGGTTCGACGCCTGCATCGGATACATGTCAATTACAAAGACGTACACAGACGGTGACGACCTCGACGGCACGAAGTGGGAGCAGTGGTGGAAGAACCCCGACAATGTCTCCCTGTACCAATTCATGGGCAAGGACAATGTGCAGTTCCACACAATCATCTTCCCAGGATCTCAACTTGGCACCCGTGGCACATGGACCAAGGTCCATAAACTTTCGACGACGGAGTATCTCAACTATGAGGGCGGAAAATTCAGCAAATCGAAAGGTATTGGTGTGTTTGGTAATAGTGCTAAGGATACTGGCGTTGACGCCGATGTCTGGAGGTTAGTAACTGCCTGTGGCCGCGATGAGGCCTTCGTCTACCTTGCTAACTTCCAAAGATACTATCTCATCTCGAGGCGGCCAGAGGCGAGTGATTCGGAATTCAAGTGGCAAGAGTTCATCGACGCCAATAACAACGACCTGTAGGTGTTTTAACAACGCAATACAGCGGCCCAGAGCGCCTAGTTAACAGGCGGCGTTGTGTAGGCTCAAGAACCTGGGAAATCTGAACCAGCGAGGTGAGTAACCAGAGCCTGTTCCTCCATGGCCGCATCTGACCTGTATCTAGTCATTAAGTTCTGCCAAGCCAAGATGGGCGGCATCGTCCCGGACTACAAAATATACTCGGACGAGAATCTCGAGCGCCATAAGCAGGAAGTGAATGGCTTCTTGTCTTCGTACTTGGCCAACATGGAAGCTATCAGGCTTCGAGCTGGTCTGGCCGATGTCCTCCATATCTCTGCGTAAGTGATGGCCCTCTTTCAGCCCCCCTTTAGCCCTGTAGATTCGGTTGGTGTGTGTACTACGGTCGCTGACTAGGTCGGGAAGCCTCGGAAACAAACTCCTCCAGGACAACAAGCTTGACAACCGTCTCTTCTCGGAGCAGCCTGATCGCTGTGCCGCTGTGATTGGGATGGCATTGAATCAGCTTCACCTCATTGCAAGTGTTCTGGCACCTTACATGCCAGAAGTTTCTAGCACCATGTTCCGGCAGCTTGGTGTGGACCATGTAGCCAGTATTCCTGATGTTTGGGAGGTCGGCATCATTCAGCCTGGCCATGTGATCGGTGAGCCGAAGCTCCTCTTCTCCGCCATTCCTACGTCTAAGGTGGAGGAATGGAGGGAGGCGTTCGGCGGTGAAGAGGCGAGGCGGCAGAAGGCCGAGGAACAAAGGAAGGCAGCGGAGAAGAAGGCGGCCAAGGAGCGAGAGAAGGAGAGAAAGAGGCAGAGGAAGGAGCAGGATAAGAAAGAGAAGGCTGTTTCCGAAGCTGACACAGCCTCGGGCTCTGGGAAACCGGACATAGAGGGTACGGCGGATCAAGTCGGCGACATCGCGGTATCTGTGGCCAAGACAACCATTTAGACTTCCAGTGGACAACAAGGGGCGCTGGGAGAGTGCGCGTTGCTGCATGCGGTAATAAATTCAACCTCTATAGCCGGTGCCATACCACCTACTATCTACATATGGATTAACCTTTTCCGGGTACTAGCCAACTCGACAAGGGGCACTTAAGATCTGCTTCCATAGTGCCTGCCTGCCTGCCTGCCTGCCTATGGATTCGCCTGCCATAGCACTTACCCCAAGAGAAATCCTATTCGGCAGATGATTGCCCATGTGACACACGGCGTCATGCAACTGACTCAAACAACCAAGACTACGGGGTAGTTGCCTTCCGTGTGCCAGATAGGCGTCCGGTCCCTAACGCGCTCATAACCCTTCTTCGATTATGGGTTGAACTTATCTGCTTGTCGCTGTCGTGCGCGATCCAAGAAACCATCAAACTCAATCAACTCAAGATCGCTCACTGCTCTACTAGAACGACGGGGGATATGCCTACGACCAGGTCGAACTACGAGGAACCCCCGTGTTAGATGGAGCTCATATTTGCGCTGAAGTGCAATGCTCTCAAATGCCGACAGCGCTTGGCTGACGAGGCGCTTGTAACAACTTGTGGGTGGGTTAGGGAACCCAAACTTTTCGCATTTGTCGCGCACTTCCGAGGACGAGAATGCATAACCACAACTCCAACTGACCAGAACCAGACATATATTTTGCTTGAAGTGCGCCGAGAGACTCAGCATTCTTCGCCAGGCGTCGGGAACCCGAGGTCCATGTCCCGCCTGTCAGTCGGATCTACCAAGCAACGATGACGCCATCTTCTCTAATTTGAACCCGACCGAGGAGTACAAGACGTGTGCCCTCAGTGGGCTGCCCCCTGAAGTGGTGATGGAGTGTGCCAAGCGAGCCTTGAACTTCTGGGCATACCAGGCCACATACGAGATGTAAGGCAACCACTACTCTGCTCCGAAGCGAGCGAGAAATTCCATGATTTGCGCTTTGCTGACAGTGGTTGCCATTGAGACAGAGCTTACCAGGAACACATGTACCAGACGCTAGGGGAGAAGTACGGTACCCAAGGGGCTCATCTAGATCGCATCATCAACGAAGCGAATGCCGAGATTGAGTCTTTGCATGGGAGAATCAAGGGTGGGTGGATTCCGGCCGCGCCCGCCCGTCACTGTGGCACTCGCTCCAGGCTAATCTCGAATCTAATCACTTTCAGCCATGGCCACAGACCAGGACGCCCTTCAGCGAAAGAACCAGGAGCTCACCCAAGCTTACAACGAGAAGACGAAGAAACTCACACAAACCCAAGAGCTCTATGACAAGGTCAAGCGAAAGGCAGAATTCAGTCAGATGAGGACCGCGGTGTCGGAGGCTATGAATTCGAGTCTTCCCGGTCCGAGCACTGTAGGATACGGCGCCACACCAGATTACACGAACCACCAGTCCCGCCTCGCACCCTACCACGGAGCTCACGACAACATATTTCATAGCCAGCCCACCACGGTTGAGATTCCATCCTTGGGCCGAGACCCCGCTAGCATTCTCCATGGGAAGCCATCACATGGTGAGCACTGCTAATCTCTGCTGGCAAATGTGTGAGTATTAACTAGCCGTGGTTAGACCTAGGTGTGGTGGGCCCAAATCTAGCTGCGCCGCAGAATTGCAGAGACGGGATGGTCCGGGACGGCCCCGTATGCGGTGCGAGATTCAGGAGACCTACAGTTCCTACTCCCGTCTACCAATCCCCTCGCCAGAGACGGGGTATATTTGGCATGGCCACGAGCCAACACATAACTCCAGGAAGCCGGTGGGCCTTCCCGGGTATGGGCTTGAGTTCGGGGTTGAAGACTAGCCTGCCACCTCGGAGCCGGCCTGGGCTAGCAATACCTGACGGGTTTGGCAGAGGTAAATGATAGTTGCGGGCAAAAGTCGAGACGCTTCACTACTGACATATGGTCGTAGCACCAAGCCGCCCTCTGATTAATTCGCCACTGGTGGGGACATCCGCGCGGGGGGCGCTGTAGCGGCAGGTCTGTCTCGGGAATCGTCCTGGGATAAGGGTGGTAACCTGGATTGAGGCCTGCTAGCATTGGGGCTTGCGCGTGGGCCGGCAGTTTGAAAAGGGAGAGAGTGACTATTGGGCCGAGGGACGGGACAGGGGCAGACAAGAGTCGAAATCAGAAATCCAGGGTAGCATTCTTATCTTTCGCCTGGCCTGGGTCGCGTGTGTCGGAGAGCTCATCATCCACGGGGGGGAGGCTATGAGGCTCAATGACGAGGCCATCATTACTGCTAAGTTTGAAAGACAGGTTTTCCTGCCACCCCCCGTCCTCCCAGCCACCGCCTCTTTCGTGGTGTACCGGTAGGCAATGCTGGCGCACCTGCCCTTGGACTTGCTTGTTGTCGTGGCTTTGGGATAAGGGAGAAAGCTCGAGAACGCCATCACAACAGTGTTCGACCCACCTTATCAAGCCCGATGGTCGGGGATATAGTGAGATGGGCAGAGTTAACATGGCAACGAGCCGGTCATTGTGGTGGCGCAACAGAGCCCTCAGGCCCATCGTGAATTGCAAAACTTCGGTGGGGTGGCTGCAAGCAGAGCTGTATAGAGCTGGACTCAGAAGGGACGGGACGACCACTCGATGCAGCGTCCCTGCCGCTGATACTGCGATGCTCGACTGGACCGCATGAATGAAATCGGCTAGCGGCCGGGCCTGCCTTTTTTGGGCGGCCCTTCCCTCGGGGATTGGGAAGGACGATGACGGATAAAAAGAAATGGAGCCTTGGACACAGGATAGATCCAGGCGCTTGCCCAGGTCAAAATTATGGCAGAACTTGAACATCTCATCGGCCGCGCCTCCATGTGTTTCGTTAGTGTGGAAGTCAAACTCAGCAGTCGACCAGCGATACTTACCAAGCTTGCGTGTATTTCCTCCCACGCGTTCGCGGACTGCCCCAAGATACTCGTAGCGCCACGCAATTTTCAATTTTCCTCTTTCCTCATCTCCAGATGATGATCCAAGCCTCTTACTTGCAGTGGCTGCATGAACCAGTCCGGGAAGCTCCATCTTCCACGCTTCACCGTAGCCAAGTACATGGACATGGTGACCATGCACAAGACCTTGGGCGGCAAAATACCGCAGAGCTATGCCTCCAAAATCGGTTGTACCGTGCTCTTCAAGCAGAAGGCTAGTACCAAGGGGAAGGCCAGAATGCCCTGCCAAAAGCTGATCCAACGAGGCTGTCCCTGAAGAGGTGGTCAAGCGTCCGTCGAGAGGTGATGGCTTTACTCCTTGCGGTAATGTGGCTTTCTCCGCGGTGTTGTCAGGAGGTGCCGGGGATCTAGTCCCTGGGTTTGTTTGTTGCAGGGGCTTATGCTGTCCGATGATGACCTTTTTTTTCTGGAATCCCATTTTTCCCTTCTCCTTTCGCGTCTATTTTTTGGCAGGTGTCGCAAAGCACTAGTCCTGCCTGCTGTATTGGCGGGATTTGTTGACTTGTTGAGCCGTGGTTCTAGCTAGCCATAAATAAAGAGTTGATGAAGAATAAACAGAGTGTGAAGGCATGAGGCTACCAAGAAAGGGTTAGGCGCTGTGATTTGCCGATAAGAAACTGATAAACTTCCCCCCACATTTGTGGCCTACCGGGTTCCCACCGCTTAACAGGAGAAAGATTGGTTTCAATGTAGGACCCCTCAAGCAAGCAGCCGCCCCCGCCCCCGCCTGCCCCCGCGAATCGCTACTACTGCGAAGTTCAAGAATTTACGACTACCGCTCCACGTCTTGCCAGCACCAAGCAATTCGATTTTCGCAAACGGAGCTCAGATGACGGCCCTCGACACGAGCCAAAAATGCGGAACACAGTCGTATTTGCTGGCTCGTCGTGCCCGGCGTTAGCGGGTCAAATATGCGAAAATCTCGGCATGGCACTTGGTGATGCCGAACTATCGCAGTTCGCCAATGTAGGCTTCCTTTCTTTGCTTCTTGCCTCACATATTGCCTTGGTGGATGTTTGTGGTTGCGTTGTGGTAATTAGGACTGACAGGCATGACACGGTAGGGCGAGACGAGCGTCAAGCTCATGACCAGCGTCCGCGAGAAGGATGTCTTCGTCGTCCAGTCGGGTAGCCCTCGCATTAACGATAGTATAATGGAGCTTCTGATCATGATCTCGGCCTGTAGAGGCGGATCGGCAACAAAAGTAACCGGTGAGTTGACCTGATCCGAGCTATTTGAACTGTGGCGGAGGTGGTGATGGTGAGCGGTGCTTGCTGTGCGGATTGGAAAGAACTCTCTGACAAGGACCCGGTCACAGCCGTAGTGCCATATTTCCCCTACAGCCGCCAGTCCAAAAAGAAGTCGCATCGAGGGACTATTACAGCACGGCTTCTGGCAAATCTGATGGGCATCGCCGGCGTTAAGCATGTCGTCACGGTCGACCTCCACGCATCACAGATGCAGGGCTTCTTCAAGTGCCCCGTTGACAACCTCCACGCCGAACCGCTTATTGCAAGGTGGATACGCCACAACGTTCCGAACTGGAAGGAGGGCGTCGTTGTCTCCAAAAACGCTGGCGGGACCAAGCGTGTGACATCATTGGCGGACGCGCTGAAGCTCAACTTTGGCATCGTCACGACGGACAAGAAGCGTGGCCCCAACATGACGGCGAGTATGATCATGAACCACCTAGACGGCTTTGAAAGGCAGCCAATGCTAGAGTCGATGGGCAGACTGCGCCGCGGGGTCTCGCCGTCACGGCAGTCGGCAGAGGCGGACTCGTCAGGCCCGTCAGATTTAAACCCTGGTCTGCGCGCCAGAAGAGGCATAGATTCCGAGGCATTTCACACGAACGGTCAACAGAGAGCCAATAGCGCGGATTCGCAAACGCATAGATTGCTCGACGATGCGACTCCCACGGTGTCGACCCCGACAGACGAATGTTCCGGTGGCGTAGAAAGCCTTGTGATGGAGCCCGAGGCGCATTGTGACGACAGGCGAGCCGGCGACGTCACGCAGGGACGCCTGATCCAGGGACACATTGTGGACGATGATTTCCCCTCGCCGTCATCCCCTGCAGACACAAGCCAGCCAGATGCAGATCCCATGGCCATGTCTCATTCGTCATCATTCTTTGCAGCAGAACCGCTCGCCTTTGGGGGTTCGGGGGCCGAGGATGCCGCGTCGTCGGACGAGGAAGAGGAGACGCTGAAGGACCCCAAGATCGAACACATGATCACCCTAGTTGGAAACGTGAGGGATAGGCCTGTCTTCATTGTGGATGATATGATTGACAAGCCCGGGTCGTGGATTGCCGCTGCCGAGACTGTGGTCAAGCGAGGTGGGGCGCAGAAGGTTTACTGCATGGCTACGCATGGCGTCTTTGGTGGCGATTGTCTCGCACAGATGCAGGCCTGCGAATGTATAGACGCCATCATCGTCACAAACAGCTTCCCAATCAACGAGGAGCAGGCTAGGAGGACCAGCAAGCTGGTTGTCCTGGATCTCTCGTTCTTACTGGCTGAGGCGATTCGTCGCAACCATCATGGAGAATCCATCTCGCCATTGTTTCAACACTACAATAGCTAGACACGGGGTATGACTATGGAGAAAGCGAAGGCTGAGGGGCCCATGCCTGGCTTGTGCTTAGCAATAGACTACTAATGATACAATGATACATTGGACTACCTGTTCTACCTTCTAGCTGCCACCTACGTGGGACTGCGAGCCGTGCAACTCGTCCAACAAGAGCGAAAAGGCATTCGCCGCCCCCCCCGCATGTTCCGTGGTGGCTTCCTGCAGCAGCAGCTCTTCAAGCGGGCGCCCCTGACCAGCAGCCTGGATGATGCGCCATGCTCGCCTAAACTCGTCTCTGATAGCCACAATTCCATTGTGCGTAACGGTCCGAGCCACGTTGTGATCTGTCTCAAAGGGATCCTCGACAGCAAATAGATAGCGATGGCGCACTTCCTTCACCTCGCAGCTCTTCTGCGGTGAATGCGTTTGCCTTCTCTCCTTGGGTTGGACTGGCCCCGGACTCTGGCTAGGCTCCCGGCCAAGGCTTTCGGCTGGATTCTGCTCGTCAGGCGACACCATTGGCGGTGGGGGAGGTTCCGAGGTGGTTTGCTCGACGACGGTCACGGTTTTGGCCCCCGTCCAGCCTTTCTCTTGTTTGGTGAGCAGGCCTCCCATGGTACGAAGGCTCAGCACCTCCCTTCCCCAGTCAAATCCTCGGCCAGATAAGGTCGATAACGGTCCACTATGGGCGTAGTACTCGAAAAATCCCCGAAGAAGGTAACCGATGGAGTCCGTATTCTGAGTTGCTTCTCCCGACCTCGCCAGCCTCATGATTGCTTCTTCATCACGCCAAAACCGCACGTCTCGTCCCTTGCAGCTAATAGTCTCGTCCTTCCCCTCAGTGGTACCTGGATGTGGCTGACTGTTGTAGCCAAGCTGCTGGAGGTTTGGGCAAACAAAGGGCTGGGCAACGTTGACGAGGAAGTGAAGCACCATCAGAACATAGCCATAGCTGCTGAGGGTGCCTCGATACGGTGTATTGACTCCGCGGACTTTGGCCCAATGCTTGACAAACAAGACCAATGGGCGAACTCGCCCGTCTATGTGAGAATAGCAGCGGAGAAGAAGCGTGTTCTGCAGTGCGAGGTGGGCTGAAAAGTTGATATCGCATTGGACGCCAGCTCCCGTCTTGGGGAACTCGAGCTTGTCTTTGTATGGATCTCGTGGCTGGTTTGGCGCCAGCGTTGCTGGATCTGAGAGCTTACGAATTTGCTTCAAAATTTCTCTATGCTCCGGCTGGTTCTCGTCGATAGGAACAGCAAGACGACTCCGCCCATCTTCCAGCGCAATCGCCTTTAACGGCACTCTGAGCAGGGCGATGTAGGTTGAAATGGCACAGGCATCTGCGTCTGGGTAGAGGTTCTGGGAATGCGCCCTCTCGAGTTCTAGCGCCAGCTGGAGACTCTTATGTCGAACAACCACCTCGTCGAGGGTCGGTGCCCGTCCATCCTGGGCGCTGATAAGTTCCTCGGCCGCTCGGCGGATGTTGCCGCAGAAGATTCCCGAAACATAGCGTTGTTTGAGTTCCTCCTCAACATCTTCCGGCCCATATCCCGTCGCCGGTTTGATATCACCTCGAACTTTAAGGGCGCGCTCGTGATAGTGGCTGGCCGATTCGAACTGGGCTTGCTCAAGGAGAACCAGCTGGACCGAGCGGAACCGCTTTATCTTGTCGAGAAGATTCTGCAGTTCTTTGCCGTGATATATTGCCTCTGATCGGTGCGTGACCCGGTCATGGAGAGTCTTCCACGTCTTCACCGTCTGCGCTAGTTGCCGCTCATAGTCGTCGGTCCTCTCGCGTACTTTGCGACCCTCCCACTCTAGCAGCACGGCCTCGCCTTCAACCTGGGCAAATACCCCAACTAGGGTCCGCGCACAGCCTTGATCGAGCATCTGGTCGAACTGCAATGATGGGTAAGCTGCCAGGCGTTGTCGAAGCACAGTGTTGCGTAGACCATGTACAAATGCTTCGCAGACCTTAATCAGGATGGCAGAGTCCTCGATGCCGAAATCTTTCTGGTTGGAGATGGTCAGGTCACGGCCGCCAAGTTTCCTGAGCGCCCGTTTTGCTGACGCGTAGTAGCTGGAAAGCGACTGGTTCTCGGCCTGTCGGAGAAGAGTGCGGCGGGGACCGTCGTGCGCATGGCTCTGTAGGGGATCAAGTGTCATGTCTTGAGATGGGCGGGCTTGGAAACTTTTCTCGCGCCCATGTGTAAATACACCTCGGGCAGACCCATGGTCATCATCGCCCTCCTCCTGTTCCTCGTCGTCCGCGGCATCGCCCTCTTCGAGGTCTACGCCGCTCTCCCACTTTTCTCTTTCTCTTCGGAGGTCGGCGAGCAGCTTTTCCGACGGGCTTTCGCAGAGCTTAATAATAGGCACTCTGGTGCGAGTCAGGAGTCGCGCCCCGAGTCCAGCATCGAGGAAAGCTCTCTCGATCAAGCGCGGAATGGGAGAACCTGGTGCGTCTGGTTGTATCACTGAGTTGGGTGACAAGAGCCCCAGATCCATATCCGCCGCCTTGGTGGCAAATCCAGAAGAGAGACTGCCAAAACACCTGAGTTGCACCGAGCTCCTGTCAAAGCCGTTGCTGTTGCTACTTTTCAACTCAAAGTTGGTAATCACCCGACGACAAATTTCCTGGATAGAGACTCGAAAGGCTTCCTTCTGGGCAATTTCGCCTCGCTCGATTTCAGCGCCGGCGAGGACTTCGGAGCAGAGGTGGCCTAGCAGCGATTCTTGGCGAGCAAGAGCCCCGGCCGAGTGATGGTGGTGGTGGTAGTGATGGGAAGGCCGGCCGGGAAAGCGCGGCGTGGGCAGGTGTGGGCTCTCGTATAAGGCTGACACGGAGCCGGCTGAGTGGTTGGCCCGCCGTCCATGGCCACGGCCATAGTGGACAGCGGCATGGGGCGTTCCATCTCTCGAGCCGGCCTCACTTGTCTCCGGGGGCCACGTCATCGGAGGCGGCATGCCGTGGAATGGGGCAGGCTGCGGATGATGCCAAGCATGTCTCTGGTAATAGCCGTCGGCCGCCGATGTCGAGTGCTGCCGATTGTGAGCGGGAGGGGGAAGGTGGAGGCTCCCTGGTGAATATGTCGTGTATGGTGCTGAGCTTGGTGCTGGAAGTGGAGCTGCAACTCGAGGGTCGAGTGGGAGAGACAACTGGGCGCTCATCTGCCGTCTCTGCGCTTGATTCGGCCGCCTCCTAGTGGTCTTGGGCAAGGACGGGCTAGCTCCTGGCGGAGACTGGTGTTGATTGCTTAATGAGCCATCGCGGCCGGAGCTGATGTTGGTTCCAGTGCTGCCATGTGGTGGCGCCGACTGCGGGAGGGGCGGAAACTGGCTCTCGTCTGGAGGGGAGGAAGAACCGGCATTCGTGAGAATTAAGCTGCGAAGCCGGTTCTCAAGGCTGGAAGGGTGAGTTTCATGGCGATGCCCACCCTTCAAGCCTGACTGCTCGTTCTGAAGGTCGCTCTCCATCATCCAAACTCGAGTTCCGCGTTACTCCTCCGGCCTGAGTCGTATTCTCGCCGCCGGAAATATCGAGATCCCTCCCAGAGAGGGAGGAAAAAAGATATGTATCGAATGGGGAGGGCCAATATTCCCAGATAGATTAGTGTTCAAAGGAAGGGTGGCGCGGAAATAGATGGGCAAGCCGGCGCCGATTTATTTTAAGCTAGTATCGGAGAACGAAGGATGTCGAGGTCAATGCCCGCAACTGAGGTTTTTGCCCCCCCCCCTCAACATGCGCATTCTTTAACTTCCCCGTCTGTTTTCGGGGAAAGGGGCACAAGCATGAAGATTTTGTAACTGGAGATCATCGTAGGCTCACGAGCCGTGGAGCTATTACCGTTGTGCCGCCACCCAAGAAGTCTAAGTGAGCCAAGTAGTGAAACATTTGGTCATCACAGCAGGCTCTCAATACAGCACTTGAGTATTACTTCGAACGAGCACGGCAGAGATCCGGCAAACATTTTGGGGTGCCATTTTGCTAAATGGTATGTACTAAAAACAGCAGCCCAGTCTGTGAGTAACAAGGTGCAAAGTAAAAAAAAAAAAACACACAAATGGTTGCGGGGAGATTGACGCAAAAGAATGAATGCGATCTAGATATTTCTAGTGACCAGGAGGTTGAAAGTAGCATTGGATCTCCTGGAACATTGCCAGGTCCGAACACAGAAAGCGTCTCTACATTGGCACATGATGGATTCTATAGTGGGTTTAGCGCCGCGTAAAACTTTTGTGCTGTCACCTGGCGTGGGCCAGACTGCCAACTGCATACAGTTTGCAGATTTGATCGATAAATCAGAGGTAACTTCCAGGTTCCCACCATCATTGCGGGACTGGGCTATCCACCGTTTCCCATTTCAAGGCAGCACATAACAAACCTCGCTGTGTGCTATTTTGCTGCCCGAGCAGCAGTCCCTCGCTTTTTGCCCTTTGCTCAGATGCGCAGGCATTGTTATGGACACACCTAAACAGTCCAACCCTTCGCTTTCCTGCTGACACGCGTTCGCAAAGCCGCGATAATTGCCAGTCAACCTCGAGTCATTCGCGGACATCTCTGAACGACACCTCGCAACAAAGTCGAAGATCGACCGTCATGAGTGGCGTGCCCCCTCCCTCTAACTTGCCTAACGGGCAGAATGGGCGGGACCAAAGACGACCCAGACAAAATGCCAACCCGCTACGGCCCTTCAGAAGACGCCCGGCCGACCCCTTGGTAGCGCGGAAAAGAAACACACCACCGCCGCCGCGTCCGAACCCACCGCGACCAGCTGCTGAGTCCAACCCGCTCGGCCTCAATCGCGCGTCAACTCTCAAGTCGGCGGAACAGCTGGAGAAGCTGCGGAAACAGCATGGCGGTTGGTCGGAACCAATGCCCGAAGCGTGCGAGGAGTACCCCCTTGTCACCACGAAAAGGGCGCTTCGGGAGGGAATTCGTCATCATATCATGCGCTTCCATCGGCCCACGCCTACTTCTGAAGTTGGAGAGGGTGAAGAGGACAAGAAGAAAGACAAGGGGATAGACCCCACCGACCCTGCAACCTTCACGCGACCAGTCACTCTTCACAGACGCGACCCCCGCCAACCGGCCCCCGGCCGTGTCGTAGCCCGGCTGGAGGAGACGCCGGAGCCAAAAATGGTGGACGAGAAAGAAGCAGAGAGGCAAGCCCAGATTAAGGGTGAGCGAGAGGCACAGAAAGCGCTGGACCAGGCTAAGATTGCCCCGACGGTGAAGGAGGGAACGGCAAAGAAAGCCAAGAAAGCCAAGGAGGAGAAGATCCACTTCAATCGCAAGGCCAGGACGGAGCAAGCGCAGAAGGAAGCCGATCTTAAGTACGAAGAGGCACTACCGTGGCATCTCGAAGACGTGGATGGCAGAAATGTTTGGGTTGGCAACTACGTGTCGGCCCTCTCCGGCACCAACGTAGTCTTTGTAGCAGGCGACAAGGGAGAATTCAAAATGGTGCCTTTGGAGAAGTGGTACAAGTTTACGGCCAGGGCTGCTTTCGAGCGCATCCCCGAGGACCAGGTTGACGAGTTTATGAAGAAATCGGCTCGTCCCTCCCGTTGGATGATGCAAGGGGTTGAAAAGAGGGAGGAGGAGCTCAAGATGAAGAGGGAATATAGAAGTGGCGGAAAGCGTCGCCTGCAGGCTGGAAACCACGAGACCCGCGGCTATGATGAGGTAGACATGGAAGGGGAAGAATTCGATGATGACGACGAGGGACTCGTATTGGAGGTCGAGGACGAGGATACGAAGATATCGCATGAACGTATCCGCCAGAACCAACTTGGAGCCAACCTCTTTGGTGACGGCGACGAGAAGGAACTCGATGCCCTCGAGCAGCACGAGATGCGCCAGGACCAGCAGAGGCGGGTGGCAATGAAGAAGTTGAAAAAAGCCACCATTAAGCGCGAGGGGCTTAATGAAATGGAATCCGAGTCGGACGACTCAAATCCCTTTGAATCATCATCGGTAAGCTTGTTCTTGTTTTGTCTTTATTAGCGTGTCGCATCTTGGCTAACTATATCAATATTGTAGTCGGAGGACGAGTCGGAGGACGAGGACGACCAGAAGCAGGCAAAGGGAGAGGACGAAGACAAAGACAAGATTAAGGCGGAGCCACAGGATTCGGCTCCCGTAGGTGTAGCGACGCCGTCAGGCAAGCAGAAGACGTCAGATTCCCCCAAGAAGATGAAGACGCTGAAGAGACCCGGCTCGCCGAACCTGTCCGAGTCGAGCGGAAACGAATCGGCGCGAAAGAAGGCCAAGAAGTCCAAAACTGCCTCAGCGCACCAAAGTCGGTCGTCGACCCCAATTCCCGGAAGTCAGAGCCAGACGGCCGGTCAGAGGAGGAAGATTGCCGCCGGCTCGACCAGTGACGGAGAGGCTACGGCAGGTGAGATGTCAGATGGCCAACCTAAGAAGAAGAAAATCAAACTGGTTGCGAGCGGCGGGCGAGGCACCCCAACAGGATCTCGCCCCGGAAGTCCGCTGCCAGGTCCCAATGCTGGTAAGAACAAACTTCTAGGTGTCGAGCCTTCCCCCGACCTGGATGCGGCGCCTAATTAACCACGTTTCATTCAGGCTCTCCTTCTGCTTCTCCGGCTAGGGATGGCCAGCCGTCATCTAAGTCTGCCATCTCAGCCTCGGAGATCATCGGGGCGCTGCCACCGCCGCCTGATGGCCTGGGTATATCGGCCTTCTTGAAGATATTCAATGATCGTGTTGGCGATGGGCCAGGCAAGATGACAAAGCCAGATTTGATTGCCCTTATCAGGCAAAACTGCCAGTACGGTGCGGATAAGCTGTTGCGTCGGAAGAACTGAGGTATATTCGTCCTTGGCCCTGAGGATCGCCAGGCGAGGCTCCTCTCGGCCCCGATATTCTGAATACATGGGGAGCATCGTTAGATGGCGGCTACCGGCGGCTACCGGCGGCCACCTTTGGCAAGACAGTTTGTACATATATCGATATTAGATAGAGCGGCACCATTATGCCATTCAGTTAACAGAGCTAGCCTTTTTGGTATGCTGCTATAGCTTACATCTTGCATAAGGATATCCCTATCTCTACTCGTCCATTTGCCAAGAATAGTCCAGGTCCTTGTTTCTCTCGCGCCGATTGATGGCTTTGAAACGCTCCGCTTCAAACCCATTTCCCCTGTCGACTCCGTCCCATCTGTACCCTGGCTTGATTCCGTAGCGGTTGGGTGGTGCAGCCCCGGCATAGACCGGCCTGCCTTTCGATCGCTTCTTCTCGGTTTGCGTCGAAGGTTGTCCACCCGGGTCCAGAAACTGCATCATCGGGTCGTTCCACCGCTGTTTTGCCTTGAGCTCCTCATTCAGGTCCTCATCGTCCGCATGTCGAGCCACTGCCATGAACTTAGCATCCTCGAGCTGCTCTCGACGCTGGCGTGCTTCCTCTTGCTGAACCTCGCCTTCAAGAGCCTCCTTGGCTTTGCGTTCCTTTTCGGCTTGAGCAGCAGTGGCTTGCCTCGCTTCGGCTCGGCGCATGGAAATGTCTATCCGCTTACCAGTGGCATCGCGATAAGCCACTTCTTCATTCTTTGTAGTTTTTCGCATCCGTTCGAATTCTGCCCGCTCCTGGCGTTGGCGCTTCTTCAACTGGGCCGCGACTGCGTCTGCCGATTGTAGGCCAGCGTGAGAACCGTCGCTCATCTTCACCACCTCTTCGTCGGCCGCTACAACGGGTAGCTCGTCGTCAGCCTGGCGGGATGCTTCGTTCTCGGCGGTAGCCGCGGCAAGAACGGCATCTGCGGCAGCAGCAACCGCGGCCTCATCATCTCGATTTGATGCCGTCCCGGACCGTCCGCCTATTGTGGTCCAGCCGGATTTTTTGACCTTGCGAAACTCGGCAGATGTGCCTGCAACGGCCGCCGAGGCGAATTCGTCTTCATCATCCCCGTCGCGGCTAGCCTTGGCCCATGTTGAAGTATCGTCCTCTGTAATGAGCAGTCCATCTGCCTCTTTGTTCTTCCGTTTTCGCTTTTTGCTTGGTTTGGAGTCGGCAACGAGGTACCTAGACGCAAGGTAAGAGTTGAGGTCTGATGTCATGGTCTCCGAGGTATTCGTGATGTGAGCTCCCACGCCAAGTATAACTTGGTTCTCGACAAGGGGCAAAAGTTGAGGATGAAGTTTGAAGTGGGTCGGCACTATCCAATAAGGTTAAGGTAGCCACTGGCTACCCACCTTTCGCCTTTGTAGACCAGTCAAAACTCATCCATGCATGCACGTCAGTATATCTTCTTATCGGGTCATAGCGGTGGTGAGTTACTAATTGAATATCTGGGGCTTTTGCTAGGCTAGCAGGCTGGTAGCTTGGCGAATGGCAGACGGCAGCAGCCGTGTCCAGTTGTACCTGACACTATCTGCGGACTTTGTCAAGCACAACTGACCGTCGTGAGGCTCAACCTAAACTTGACCCGCTTGGCTTTCGCACTTCGCAGTACGAGAAGTACGCTTATCCACCCGTATCGGCACCTACGAAGGTCCCTTGAGCCACATTGAACCGGGAGCCGACTCCCCAGAGCATGGAGTGGAATAGAGGACGGGAGAGGAGAAACGCTCGACACAGTGGGTCTGACATCTCCGCTACAGCATGTTGCCGGGAATATTTCAGCCTTGAGGGTAGGTGGGCGAGTGGGGCTGACATTGGTCGTGATTCTTCTAGGATGTGCAACGATATAGCCCACAATTTCTGTCGGCTCGAAGCTTCTACGCATTCCCCGAGTCCTGCCTCGAGCGACACTACCCTCCGACTACCACGATAATCGGCCGAGGGCTTCACGGCCCCCTGGCGCCGTCATTCTGTCTTGATGCAATCCCCTAGCGATGATGGCTCCATATCAGAGTCTCTATCATCTGTTCCTCCGGCTGTGTCGACAATAAGGCCACCAAAGACAAGAAGGCCTGCTTCTCCTATTAGCGACGTTTCTCGATCCCAGCCCCAGCCACAGTTTCAACCCGATGTTACGCTCTCGCATAGACACTCGGGTCGGCCGGCCGCGTCTCTCTTCGCTTCTACGCTGACACCACCCGGTTCGAGGTCCATGTCTCCCGTCGGACGAGGTTCACCGGCTAGGATAGCAGCCGGTTCCGTTTTCGACGCTGGCATGAGCCGTTTACCAGTTGATAACGCCGCCGATAATCCTGGGGACCCGCTCAACCTGGTGTTGCAGGCCTTCGTACCACATGTTGCAGTCTTCTCGTCGGTCGATACGGACGAACTGATGTGGGAGAAGGGTTTTCCACATGGTCTCTGGCAGCTGCTGCGGCCTTTTGGAGAGCGCGTGCCTGGAAAGGTGACAATCCGTGACAGTATTGGGGCGAGTAGGTCGTGGGATGACTACTCGATACGCTTCGTTCGCTTGGGTGAAAACATTGAGGCGCCTGACGTTTTCTCCGCATCATCCAGATCTTCTCAAAGCATGTCGCAGTCCCAAATACTGAACGGGACTGCCGTGGCGGCAGAGAAATCAAGGGCAAAGCTTTCCGATGTGGATTTGGTTGTCGACCGCCACCTAAGGTATGCGGAAGAATCGCTGCAGGGACTTCCGAACCAGGCGTCGCCAATTCGCCAGCGCCTTGACGAACAGGCAGCGTCCCCGTACTACTCCCTTTACTTGCGGCGGCTTCTCTCTGGCATTCCGATTGCGCCCCACGAAACCTTCGGGCACCCGGTCGCCTGTGTTATTGCGATAAGCTCTAGAAACACCAGTCCCATCGAGGAGCTTCGCAAACTATACACGGAAACGAGACAAGGGAAGAGTCGGCTACCAGACTGGGTCGACGGCGACTACTTGAGATACTACGTACTGTTGCACGACGAGGAGAGGGACGACATCACGAGATCCATGCAACTATTCGAGCAGATGAAGCGCCATCTAGGGTTACACTGCCACCTTCTCCGTCTACGCAGCAGCCAGAGTGCCGAGACGGATGATGACAGCATTCCGCTTCCTAGAAGCGACTGGTTGACGGCCGGGGAAGAGCTGGCTGAGATCCAGAGAAGCGAAGTGGAAGACGAGTTTGTCGACGCACCACACTATATATTCGACTCGGATGCAACCGCCATCCGGACCTTTGTTCGCGAGATGGTGACACAATCGATAATTCCGACCATGGAACGGCATGTGGCAATTTGGAACGAGAACGTGGCGTCTAGACGCAGGGGCATCACCGGGCGACTGGTAACATTTGGAAGGAAGTGGGCAGGCTTTAGTAGTAGCTCAAGATCGTCGTCGGCGTCGGTTAGCAGTAGCTCGTCTAGCGGCTACGATGCTCAGGGTTTCTATAGGCCCGAGTCGCCCGAGGCAACCATGAGGAAGCTTGCCGATTTTGCCGTCATGCTGAGAGACTGGAAGCTGGCGCAATCGACGTACGATCTGGTGAGAGGCGACTTTAGCGAGTCCAAGGCATGGAAGCATCATGCTGCCGCGAACGAAATGGCGGCCATCAGCTCCCTCATGATGGCGCAAAATCTATTCTCCAAATCACGGGCCGAGGCGATAGATCAGATGCTCGAGGGTGCATTCTACTCTTATTACACCAGGTGCAGTGATGTTTGTGGAGCCCTCCGATCTCTTACTCTCGGATTGGAGCTCCTCAGGCTCCGCGGAGGAAGCAGCATTGACGACGCGGCCAGGTGGGGCGTTCGTCTGTTGGACTCCAAAATACCCGGCCCCGTCGGCGACGCGCTGCTGAGGGAACGCATCGCCGTGTGCTATGCATCCAAGCAGGGAGTGGGAAGCCAAAACTGGGGCCGTCGTCGGCGCAAGTCGGCATTATGGAGCATCATGAGTGCCGAGGCGTGGATCGGGCAGGCCAAATACATACAGGCACAGAAGTGTTTGAACGAAGCGATGAAGATATATTCTGGATCGGCGGCCGAGGCAGACCATGGTGGCATTGGAAAATTCACCATGGCCAACTCGTTCATTGGTGGGCTGCAGCAGCATCTGACTGAGAAGATGGACGCGACCCATGCAGACCTTGTTAGTGGGCGTCTGACGGTACCGGATGCCGAGCCGCCCGTGGACGAAGAGAGCGAGGCGTTGGATGCTGCCCCCGTACGCCGTCGCAGGGCTAGTACCTTGGGGGGTTCTGGAGGCGGGGCAGCGAATCTGGAAACAGCGCCGCTTAGGGACGATTCCCTGGCCGTGACCCAAGGACCGCCAGCGCACGCAGCACACACTGCTCAAGCCGACTTCGACTAACGACACTCCTCTCTGTGCAGGTGAGGTGTGTTGATGCTGAATCTCACATGGCGCGCTGGTCCTGAAAACTAGACGGGGCTTGTGCTTGGCGAAACTCAAGATAGTTTCATCAACCTGTTGGCTCCTATCATGACGACTCATGGTCAGTTGATAATAGGGAGACACGGAACCGGAAAGATATATGCAACAATTGCCTACACGCGAACAAAATAACTGCATGGATCGTGTTAGCAAGGGGCGGCTGGTGATTGGTACGGGCACAAACCGACATGACTGATGTATGATGAAATATTGTTTACGTCGACGCTCTCATGTATAAGACTTAATCCTAACAACGTCAAGACCAACTCGAGGCATTGCCTGACGTTTGTGCCTGTATGAGTAAACTTATCGGCCACGTGTTGTCGAGAGTAATATGGTCCTAAATCCATGATTCTGTTGTCTCCTGGAGCCACTTCGTAAGGGGTTGAAAATATTTGCTATATACCTAGGTATCTACATAATGAACAGGCGATGAAGAGCACCTTGAAGTGCTAAAAGACTGAGACCACTCACATATGAAACGGCATTGACGTCCAGGTGCAAAAAGCGGGAAGCCCTGGTAGCGGGTAGAGGGGAAGATCACTTCCTACTATTGCATACCCGAAGTTGAGATTCTCTCTCGTTACTTGCAAGAAATTACTGGTGAAACTGCCTGGCCGCGAGTCCTCACTTTCCTTGGACAACCTGAGTGCTTTTACTAGGAAAGTCATGTATCTAGCCGATTCAAAGTCAGCGTGAGGTATGGCGGGGATACGGCGACGATAAAAAACTTACCTTCTTGGAGACTTCCAGCCATTCATCTACGCTTCTAAGATGAGGGTCGGTTGAAGTTTCAACCACGGTTTCGTGACCCCAAAGAACCACATCAGTGAACTCCGCGCTGACTTGTATTGGGGCCGTTATGTCTTGTTCGTCGCCATTGTGCCCCCGTCTCTCTTCCAACGTGTCTGGCGGGGACGCTCCTTTGCTGACGACGAGCCCGCGGTACTCATCGGGGACTGCCGCCACTTTGCCATGTAGACTACGACCCCGAAAAAAGGCTACACGTTTCCCGTCTGCGAGTCAATGGATAAGCTTAGGTTCGCAGCATCCACCGCTTGCTCGTCGCACCTTGAGATGAGTCTGCAACCCAGTATTCCGGCAGCTCTCCGACTGAACCGTCGTGGTGTACCCGACATGGCAGCAGGTGGGCAGTGACCTTTGGCTTGGATGTCCCGTCGTGAAAGGCGAGAATTGGAGCTGACATGTTTTGGACGCGACTTATTTGCGAGTCTGGTCGTTTCGGTTGCTCTGGTTTTGTTTGGGGCTTACTTAATTGAGACTTGATGAGTTAGTTAACCAACTAACTTAGGCTGAGCGCGTTGACGCGTTTGGCGGGATTTGCTTGGTAATCTTCGTCCGTGACGAAATGGGGTCCCGATATTTCAATATCCCCGTTCCAGCGAAGTGTCTGTAATTCAATTGCCCTCCTCGAGTCCTTTTTTTAATTTTTTTTTTTAGAGCGGTTCTGCACCGTGCCTCTCTGTCCCTGCCTCTGGTGTGTTAGGAACTGCGATATCGGCAGGCTCTTGGTGGACCCTGCCGGCCTGCGTTTCAGTAGGGATTAAAGCGGTAAAGCTACACTGCATTGCGATGCCTGCGAGCATGCAGCGACATTTCAAGTCAAAATACAACCGGCTACCGTACTCCTTACCAAAGTTATTTTGCATTTAGGCTCCATTAAGCAGTGAAGATAAGCCAATTCGCGACTATTGCTTTCTCGCAAGGTAGACGATGCGTGGTCACGAGCGCAAGACCTTTTCCGAGGTCCATGGGGACGCAGAGAAGACGTTTAATGCTTCGATGGCCAAAGACCGACACCGGTCAGAACCATCGCCGATGCACAAATCTGAGACGCAAACACAGGATCACCTCCGGACTTGGTAGGTGCCGATCGTATGGGGTATACCTTCGTATGGGAAACGGGAACATTTGCCCTGGTAGGCATCTCTCTCCGGGGCACTCTGGTGTGAACAAGACGAGCACAAGGCGGTCCTGTCCTAGTCAGTGGGATGTGTGTTAGCCCCATGCACTCGTGACTGATTCCCAAACTTGTCCCAACAAATTCCATTGTGGGCAAGTACCAAGTCACAATATTTGGGCCGACACCTAGGCTATGGCAAGATCATATTCGAAACTGCCCGTGGCTTAAGAGCTGGACGTGCATCTGCAGAGGTGCAGCATTGCAGCACGACAGGCAACGGCATTGAGCACTGTTTGGTGGCACCTTGTCCTGGGGTCCCCCCACCCGCCTCGACGACTTACACGATTTGAGCTCCAGAGCATCAAAGCTGGTTGGTAATGAGTAATACGGCGCCGGATACGGATCAACAGGAACTGGCTGGCAAAATTTTTATTATCCGACAGGCTAGTCAACCCTGTGACCCATGAGCGGGCAAAGCGGTATTTAGTATCCGCAGTCGCAGCTGGACGTGTGAAGTTGGACGCTGCACCGCTGCAGCGCAGTCTGCGACTCTGCGACTCTACGTCTCTAGAGGGAACTATGGATCCAGAATTCCGGGGCGGATTGCTCGGATATCACGCTCCCGTCAACGTCACATAAAGCTAGCGGCGACGAGGTCCGTCCGCTTGTACTTGCAAGCGGCCTTTCTGTTAGTGGCCCTTCTGCAGAAAGACGGCCTAAAAATTGGATACAACTGTATTTGGATACCAGTTCGAAGTACTTACCGGCAAAGGTATTTATTAGTAGAGTCCGCGATTAGCAGTGGCAAGGCTTCTTAGGGCTTCTACTGTGCCCTGCATTCCTGGTTTCAGTTGGGCTCAAAAGTGACACGCGTTTCCGTCGACTCTCAGTCGTCTTGTGATCTTGATCGACGCGGAACAAATCGAGTGCCGAAGTCAATAGTTCTTTCCTCATATTTACTACTTAGTTCGAATTCGGTGCTGGCTCTGTCGCTTTTCCCCCCTCCATGTGCTTGGTCTCTTACACAACAAAACGCAGAGTTATGACGACGGGTGAGTTGTCGGTCAGTTGAGCTACAATGTCTAGATTGCTGTGGCCATCATTACCTCCGCACCTGGCGCGGCCTGTTGCAAGGGGACTAGACCTGTTGAGAAATGCGGCGGGCAGCTTAACCTGGGGTCCAGCTCTCGCTATTGCGAAGCCGGCCATCCTTTCCATCCTCTCCCAGGTTCAGGTTGGGACTCTTATATTGGTAGACGAGCCTGAGCAGAAGGAACATGTCTTTGGACGGCTTCTGTCCGCGAAGCAAGGTCGCCAGAATGGCGTGTCTAGCGTGCTAGGCGTCATGGATGCTCCTCGGGTCAAACTTGTAGTTAAAGACGAGGCTTTCTGGATGCGCCTGCTCCTCTTCGCCGACATGGGCTTTGCCGAGGCTTTCATGCTAGGCGAGTTGGAATGCGCCCATCTGACGTCTTTCTTCCAGGTAAGCTGCTCCGAGGCCACTCCTGTCGAGTGTCATATTGAATATCTGACCAGCTTTTTATCTTGAATCGCGACCACCTTGGGAACGGGACAACTTGGATATCCATCTTCTCATCGGCCGTAGCCAGCGTGGCTCGGAGCACCAACACATTATCCAACTCATTGCTGAACATATCGGCGCACTACGATATTAGCAACGACATGTTTGCCGCCTTCCTCTCGCCTGACATGACTTACTCCTGTCCCGTATGGAAGGATACAACCGCGAACGGTGGCTTCGAGGAAGGGCTTGAAGAGGCGCAGCTGACCAAGCTACGAAAGTTCATCCGGGGGGCCAAGATAAAAGCAGCGGACCACGTGTTGGAGATTGGAACAGGATGGGGATCATTCGCCATCGAGGCTGTCCGCGAGACGGGCTGCCGCATAACCAGCTTAACTCTTTCCAAGGAGCAGCTCGAGCTGGCCGAGCAACGTATTCGGGAGGCCGGCTTCTCCGATCGAATAGATGTCAAGCTGATGGACTATCGCGCGCTCCCCGTTCCTGAAACACCGTACGACAGGATCATATCCATCGAAATGCTCGAGGCGGTTGGCCAAGAGTTTCTCGGGACTTATTTTACCTGCGTTGATAGGCTGCTCAAGAAGAAGGGAGGCATTGCTATGTTCCAGTGCATAACGATGCCTGAAGGCAGACATGAGGCTTACTCCAAGTCTGAAGAGCAAGTGGAAACTTCACTGCAAGGACACAGCGAGTGAAGCAGTTCGCTAACAAGGAATTCTTACCTAGTTTCATTAACCATTATATCTTTCCTGGTGGCTACTTGCCATCCATCACCCAACTTTTGAACCACATAAGTCAAGCGTCTCGGGGAACCCTAATTGTGGAAAAGGTCGAGAATATCGGCGGACATTATGCCAAGACATTAAGGCTGTGGAGAGAAAATTTCCTGCGAGAGTTTGACTCAAAAATTGCACCATCCCTGAGAAAGCAACACCCAGGAATGAATGCGGAAGAGATGGCTGTTTTTCGCCGGAAATGGGAAGTAAGTCGAGGAAAGAATAAGCGCGGACGGATCGGTTTTAACGATCGAGTCGATGGTATCGGTACTGACGGAATAACCATAGTACTATTTCACGTACTGCGAGGCGGGCTTTTTGACCAAGACTCTGGGGGACGTAATCATCACTGTCGGGAGAGAAGGTGCCTTGGAACTGATGGAAGGAATTCCTATTTAGATGGGGAGATGCTGAAGTTGGCACCTAATTATCAATGATATGTGATTAACGGATAGACAGATATCAAGCGGACCAGGTTCCTCACCTGTCGCGTGCAGGCTGAGGACCCCTCCCCCCCACTACACGTCATGGGCGTTGTTTGTGCCCAGTCACCTGTGCCAGCAGAGGATGCCTAGCGGCAGCAGTTTCCAATTAAGAAAAACAAAGGTGCTATCACGAAACAAAAGAACTTAAGAGTAGAACAACTCGAACCAAGAAATCGCGCGGCCTTCACCAACTACCTGTAAATACACAGAGCCCCTTCTCCCCCATCGCCCAACGCCATTCTGCAGGCGTCCAATGTATCCTCGAAGCTCGTGATATTCACATGTTGGGAGACCGTCAAATTTAACATGGGAGAGGTTGCAAATTACCTAGTCCAGAACGATGACAACTTTCGAAAGTTTGTATTTCTGTCATCCCACCTGCCATGGAGCATTTAGCGACTCCTAAGCTAACGCTAACTTGACACAGGGCTCGATTGCCTGCCCTCTACTCGGACTTCCGACCGCAACGCAGCCTCAATCCGGATGGGTTCCAGGCCAACGTGAACGCCTGGCGCAGGGCTCTGGAGCGGGCAGCGTGGGACGGGCGGATAGCAACAACCGCCGCTGACCCAAACCACCTCGTCATTAACGTGGATGGAAAACTAGATGGAGCTTTGGAACACAAGCAGTTTGGGCGGCCTCTAGCCCTCGGCACTGTCGTAAGGGAGGCAGTATCGGTAAAGGGTCTCCTCCCACTGCAGGACTTCCTGAAGTCGAAAGAAAGCATATACCATCGGTCCTGGACCGACCTTCCCGGAAACTTGGTCTCATGGGTATTAAGTCAGGTCTGGCCGACCGGTGGAGTACAGGGGGAGGACAAGCTGCCAGGAGGCGAGTTTGTCGTTGCCAGAAACGTCGAGCTGGTGGCTAAGTCCCTAGCCGACTCCGTTTCCAGCACGACGTCCTTGCTTGACAGCATCTTCTCCAAAGAATCCTTCTACAGAACTTTTCGCGAGACGTTAATATCGGGCAAGGTTCTGTCTGAGACGGACGTGGACGTGTTGCTAGTATTCTCGTCTCGCGACAAGGGCTTGTTGTCTTATAATGGGAAGGTTGTCAAATTCAATCGCACCACGGATAACAACAAACCGGCAATTACCGAAGAAGACGCGGCGATAGCGTCGCTGAAGGATCTTATTGAACATATCAAGCGACAGATAATGCCCCTGGTGGCAAAAGTCGACGCGCTTACCGCCAGCGCAAAGGAGGCGGTTGCTCGGAACGACCGACTCTCGGCGCTGGCGGCGCTGAAGACCAAGAAGATAACGGAAGCATCGCTGGAGAAGCGGTACGCGACGCTGTCACAGCTGGAACAAGTGGCGTCCAAGATTGAAGAAGCCGCAGACCATGTCCAGCTCGTGAAGGTTCTGGAAGGCTCTGCTGGAGTTCTGAAGAGCCTCAACCTGAAGGTTGGCGGCGCCGAGAGGGCCGAGGAAGTTATGGCCAACCTTCGCGAGCAGATGAGTGAGGTGGATGAAGTGGGCAATATCGTAACGACAGCAGCCATGGAATCGAGCGTGGTGGACGAGGCCGAGATTGATGACGAACTAGAGGAAATGGCTGCCCAGGAGAAGCTGAAATGCGAAGCAGTAGAAGGGGCGGGGAAAGCAGAGGAAGAAAAACAAGAAGCAACTTCGGTAGTGGACCGCCTGGGTCACTTTCCCGCAGTGCCAGAAGAAGGGGGGGGGGAAGCAAGACAGCAGCAGCAGAGTGTCACGAAAGAGAAAGCTACCGCCTCGGCAACAGAGGGGGTACGGAAGCTGTCACTAGTGGAAGCATAGCGTCAGGAGGCATGTATTGCGGCACAGGTATAATAACGCTCTTGTTGACATGCCTTTTGTTTAGCGCAGTTTTTAACCTTTATATCTTTTGGATTGGAAATTTCGAATGAAGTTGTGACTGGCCCACCTGATGTTGATATGTAATTACTATTGCGTCCTTTTGTCCTCGTCCGGTGAATCGTCGGCGCTGGTGCCGGCGCTTTCGTTGTAGCCGCGCAAGGCCTCGAGTAATCTGGTGACGCCTTCGGTGATGTTTTCCTCAGATTCCCATGAGAAACAGAGGCGAATATGATTCCTGAAGGTTGCGGATGCCTCGTCGCCGTGCACTTCAAACATGGCGCCGTGTCCGACAATCAAGTTCTGATGCTTTCGCGCATGGTCAGCCACTACGGCGGCGTCGAATCGCTTGGGGAGCTTGATCCAGACAAAGTAGCCCCCATACACATGGCCACGTTGCGTATTGCTATCACAGATGGAAATGTCCACATCGCCGATCTGCTCTTGGAGAGCACGGAGCGCCTTGGTCAGGATGTGATGCCGTCGTTGGAGGCCGGGCCTCGTAACTTTGGAGAGGTGATTGTCCAGATCACCGCTGGCAAGTAGTCTCCAGGCAAGAAATGCAGCCAGCTGGCTCGGGGAGCCTCCTGATCGAGTGGATCCCGTCTGGGAGAGTCCGTATGAAAAGGCGGGCGTGGCCTCGGCCCATCCTGTGCGCATGCCAGGTCCGACGATTTTGCTGAAGGAACCGTTGCTTACAGCATGCCCAAAGTTCTGGTCGTCGTCCTCGGTAGGGCCAAGCCGCCTTTCTATGTCGCAAAGCCTGGGAAGCAGGGGGCCAAGTGCGACATGGTCATTACCCTGACAATCCCCATCTGCCGCGGAAGAGAGCGAGGACGTGGGCCACTACAAGACAAGAATAGGCGTCATCAGCCTCGGGCTTCCCAGGGGTAGCGTTTTGTCGACTTAATGATCCGGCATCACTTACTTGAAGAAAGTCGTATACGTCATCACACACGACCAGGGAGTTGTACTTCCTCGCGAGATGGACTAGGCTAGTCCGTCTTTCCAAGGACAAGCTCTTCCCCGTGGGATTCGAGCATGAAGGTACAACGTAAATGACATGACGGTAGACTTTTCTCTGGTCCAGGTTTTTAAATACCTACAGATGACAACCCTTTAGCAAATTAGATCCCCCACTCCGTGGCATTAGTAGGTAGTAGAAGTGCCCGGCTTACCGGCTTATCAGGCATATTTTGCGTCTCCGCCTCTAGCATGGCCTTCTCAAGATATGACAAGTCGATTCCATCATCGTCCTCCGGAACAGCTTTCAACCTGCCTGCAAAGCCAGCATCGGCAAAGATTGGGCATGCCAGATAGTAACACGGCGCTGCCATCCAGATGGCCACGGTATACCCGGGATCGGTGAAAGACTGGAGAATGCAGGCTAGATTTTGGCTGGCGCCGCCCGTGATGCAGAGCCGCCCGGCATCAGCGGGCACACGGTACAGCTCCCCTAGCCATCGCGCAAGCTCCTCTCTTAGCGGTTGATAGCCTAGTTCCGGCCCGTACTGGAGGGAGGGTACATAAATCGAAGGATCCGAAAGGACTTCTTGGGAAGCCTCCTTCAACAACCGGGCTGGCAAAAGGCTCGGGGATGGCCATCCTCTGAGAAGATTCACCTGTGGTCTTGACAGTGGCATAGGACTTGGCGCACACATTGCATAATCAGATGCCTTGCGCCGCGTCCACGCTTCAGACACGGAATGCGATGATCTAGCACGGTTTGTAACGTGCGTTGATTTTTGTGTCTTTCTTTGTTGCTGCTTCACATTTGTAGCTTACTGACGGCGGGGTCGACGCGATACTGGAGTTGACGTAGAAAATGTGGGGTTGCTCCGCATTTAAATTTAGTAGTGTTTTCGTAGAGAGGTACCTATCTACCTAGACAGTTAAGTGGCTAGCCGTGGACAGAAACTTCCACCATGGTGGTATATGTCTCTAGGCCCCGGGATGAAAACTATCTATATGAACAAATAGTCTCTATTAGCATTTACCGCCTGACGGCATGGAAGCAGTCGAGACAGACCAAGCTTCTAGGGGTAGTATAGGTAAGTTGTAGCAAGGCCGCCATTTAACCCCCTGCAATTACTTCTTCGAGAAGAAGGACATGATATTTCCCTGTCCCTTCCCGGTCGATTTTTTTGCCTTGACTGAACCACTAGAGCTGGACGGGGTGGCCATCTTCGGCTTCTGACTAAGAGGAGCGTCGTCCTCGGAGAAAGACTCCCAGGCCTCCTCCTGGACTGTGACTGTTGGAAACCGCGTATTAGTGGCTGATACAGAAAATGATGAGTGGAGTCTTCTTACCAAAGTAGCCTTCTTCGTCCATGACCGACTTTTTTTTCATCACCCGCCGTCGGCCTCGTCGTCGGCCATTTGATATGTTTGACACTACCTCAGCCGGTTCGGGCTTTTCTTTCTTAACCTCCTGCGAGGATGGCTGATCTACGTCCTCATTGTCTCCCATAGGCGAGTCTGCGTCGGGTGTGCCTTCGGTAATTTCTCTCTCGCTGGCCTTATTTCCCGTATCATCCTCCTCCTCCTCCTCCTCCTCCATCATGCGGCGGAGGTCATCCTGCCGCTGCTGTCGTGATTTTCGCGCCTCACCTCTTTTGGAGGCCGCTGCTTTCACAGGGAAGTCATCGTCTTCCCCCTCATCTGACACCGCAAAAGCTGGAGAATCCTCTACCGGTTTTGGCTTCGAGTTCGCGGCTTTCTTTGCGGATGCCTTTGCGAAGGACTGGAAGATGCTGCCAGATGCGCCTCGACTACCTCCGCCCGCGGAGGCCGACTTCTTCTCTGAACCTGCAGACGAGGATGGGGCCGTCGTGCTCAACTCCTTCGGTTCTGGTTTGACGGCTGGAGTTCCAACCGACTTGCCCGGAATAGCTCCAGGGATGGGTCCTTTCGCAGGCACAGCCGCTGAAGGCATCGATCCTCGCGCCTGACGAGTTCTTTTCGTGGCATGGGCGTTTGCGATGGTACCATAGGTCTTGGGGCCATCTACGGATTCGATGCTTCCCATTGATTCGCTCAGCTGGCCCCGGGCGTCAGACAGAAGCTGAAGGTCCTGTCACGGAATTTAGCACGAGGAACTTCTATTCTTTTATCGAGTCTTTCGTCATACTCTGGCAGGGTGCGGGCCCAGGCTGTAAATATGCATGGACAAGACATTTTCATACTGAGATAGAGCATCTACAGATATCAGCCTGGTCGAAGCCCATAGCAGTGAGGCCTGAGATTGGATGCATACCGTTGAGGTTCTCTTCTGCCGCAAGTGTAAGCGTTGAGGTGTGAACTGCATCTGACAATGGTTCGAGATCATCATCGGTTCCCGACCCGTTCATCTCAACATCCCCGTCGACATTGTCATTGACGGGTAGCTCTTCTTCTCGCTTCGTTCCATAGATGAGGTATGTTGCGTAGACGCTTTGGGGCTTGGCATCGTTCTGAAACCTCTGGTACTCATAAAGCATTCTGTGTCCCGTTAGAAATTGAATTAAATCTAAATATCTTACCCCAACGTACTGCTTGGCTGTGTTAACATGGACCTTTAAAGCCCGACTCAAGACTCGATACGTTGTCTAGACCCCGATTAGCTGTGCTTCTGCTTAAACTTTTTGGGTCGCTGTACCGTTTTTTCATGAGACAGGATCTGGCTGGCGAGATACCTGCGAAAATCGGTATTTTCTACCATGGTGGCCGGAATGATGGGAGGGTTGAAGTAGGGTTGGCTGTGCGCGATAGCTAGGCGGATGAGAGATCGATAATGTTCAGGACTCAGGGCTGCTGTCGTTGACGCGTGGGGTAACTAACGAAAGAACGCGGTATCACGTGTAAAGTGGTGTGCATTTATGTACTAAGAAGTGCATTTAGTATAAATTCCGCGGGAAGATACTCAGGGATATATGTGGTCCGAGCGTCTTGACCATTCGCTGTTCGCCTTGAGGGCAGCGAAGCCTGGAGGACGCGTCTGCTGTGAGGTTTCTAAAGCTCGGGACCTACCCAAGTTTTATGCCCCATGCCGTCCACTCTTGGCTCGTTTAAGGCACTTCAAACAAGTCTCCTCCAGCAAAGACGCTCTATGCCTGAAAATCACACCATTTTTCATTTGTTATCGCCCTAGTCTCAAACAGGCGCTTGACTGTCTACAATTGCGAAGCGGACTTCCTTCCAGTCGAATTTCCACCTGCCGCGAACTGCGGCTGCCCAGATAACTCAAGCTCGGCTCATCACAATCGCTATGGCTGACCCCGAATTCTCGAACCTGGCCGACTCGACAGACTGGCTTTCAACGGGTCTGAAGGGCCTGGCACCGGTGGAGGTTGCCTTGCGATGTCAAGTCTGCAAGGACTTCTACAAGACGCCCATGACCACGACATGCGCGCACACCTTTTGCTCTCTCTGCATTCGAAGAGCACTGGCCAGCGATGGAAAATGTCCCTTATGCCGAGCCTCGGACCAGGAATCGAAATTGAGGAGCAATCACGCCCTGGAGGAGGTCGTTGACGCCTTTGCAAGATGCAGACCCAGCGTAATGAAATTTGCCAAGGAACCAGGCCCCAAATCACAATTGACACCGAAGCCGACACTGAAGCGGGGCACCCTGGAAGAACAAAGTGACTCGCTCGAACAGAAGAGACTGCGCCGTTCAACTAGACAAAGCAAGCGGTCGAACGAGTCGCAGTCCTCGTCCGACTTTCGACCGGGCTCCGGGCCCTTAGGCGTTGACGAGAATGACGAGGAGCCAAGTGACGGGGATTATCGCGAGGAGCCAGGTAAGGAGCGCCAAGTTACGGCTGGTCTCTTATCTGGAGTTCACTCTGCTAACTCATGCTGAACCAAGACAATAACTTGACACCTTGTCCCATCTGCGACCGGCGAATGAAGGACTGGCAAGTCTTCAGCCACTTAGACAAATGCACCGGCAAGCCTTCTCCAAAGAAGCCTCCGGTCGAACGATCGATTATGGCAGATGGCTTGGGGCTCAGCACTGGAAGAGAGACGCCAAGTCTGGAACGGCTCTCCCCCTTGAACTACTCTATGCTGAAGGACCAGGCTCTGCGGAAAAAAATGACTGAGCTAGGCCTATCGTCAAATGGGCCAAGAACACTTCTGGAGAGGAGGCACAGAGAATGGGTGACAATATGGAACGCCAATTGCGATGCTGCAAGGCCCAAGAAACGGAGAGAGCTTCAGCAAGATCTCGAGCTGTGGGAACGCACTCAAGGAGGCCGTGCTCCGGGAGTGTTACGATCGGCACATGGTGCAACCACGGTCCGTGATAAAGACTTCGATGGAGCTGCTTGGGCCGCGAAACACGATGTGTCCTTCAAGGACTTGATAGCGCAGGCGAGGAAGAGTCGAGCTGACACGAAATCTATGGTTGGCAATGGCCAGAAAAAGCCGGTGGAAGAAGGGGTAGCACATCTCGTGGAGATGGGAAGCTTAGCGTCTGAAAGTACGGCTGAAATGGGCACTGAGGTTGACGCTTCGGCGGAGGAGCTTGTTGGAGGGTTACTTCTGGCCGAGAAGTGCCAAGGTGTTTTTGGTTCTAGACACACAACGCCAAAGCCCGCTATCATTTCCGACACTTCAGTCCCAATATTAGGAGATGGTGCTACTCATGACCGATCTGTTCAGGGAGCCTTCAGGAGGGGAAGCTGAGGTTGGCTGAAGGAGCCTCGTAGCTCAATTTTGATGCCAATACTAATTACGCCACTTGCACGACGCCATAGGTAGGAATGATAAATGACTGTATATCATTAAATCGGTAATGCAGGCGACGAAAATAGCTCGGACAGATTTTTGGGGCAGCATCCTGGGAAGTCATGTACCAAAGAACGTAGGTTAAGGTTTCCTAATGGGTACTAGCGCAGTTGGTCATGCAAGCGATTAATGTCGGGCAGGGTACGCGAGGACCAGACAGACGCGTGCCCCGCGCGTCGCGAAATCAATTAAACAAGCCCGCTAACGACATCCTGATTGACCCACGATTTTCCGGTGTATTCTTAAGGCTGCCCACATCAACCCCCTCTCTCGCTTTTCTGTCTATTTTCTGCTCACGACCTCACGGCGCTAAACTCGCAACCATGGTATCGAGTGACGTTAACTACATGATGTCGGATGCGGCATCACGGCCCGCGGCAACGCCCCGACGACGATTTCCAAGCTCGTCAGGTGCCCGACCAAGAGCTCCGCCGTCGGAATCCAACGTAGGCGTGCCCAGCGACGACGAGGGCGAGGGCTTTGCAGATGATCATGTCCCAGGCCGGGGTCGCCGGGGCCCCAGTGATGTTCCTCCCGTCGAGGACAAAGTCGGATTGACTGTGCAGGAGAACTTTGAAGACTTTATTGAGAAGTGAGCATCTCTCTTCCGCCCTTGAAGTCTGCTCCCGTTTCTGACAGCTGGTTGTGCTTTAGGTTCGTTGAAGATGCAACCCCGTCTGGCGCTCCTGTATCTAGCGCCGTCACCACGGATAAATACTACGTGGCTCAGATCAACAACATGCGGACTTACCAGCTATCTACCTTCTACGTTGACTATCGCCATCTTCTCTCGTACCAGAATGGTGGACTTGCCGACGGTGTCATGAACCAATACTACCGGTTCCTCCCCTTCCTCACGGGCGGTTTGCACAATATGATCGCCAAGTACGAACCCCAGTACTTTCGTGAGCACCGGCAGCCTACGGCTTCGAGCAATCTCACTACCTCGGCAGCGAGTAACGTCGGCTCGGCGAGCCAATCGGACCTCGGAAACAAGACCAGCAACCAGCAAACCGATAAGCTCTTCTCCATTGCTTTCTACAATCTCCCCCTCCTCTCGCGCATCAGGAGCCTCCGGTCCAAGAATATTGGCCAGCTATTGTCCATCTCCGGCACGGCCACGCGAACGTCTGAAGTGCGGCCGGAATTGTCCCTGGCTACATTTGAGTGCCAAGCCTGTCATGCCATTGTGCCCAATGTCGAGCAGACGTTCCGATACACAGAGCCAACGCAATGCCCCAACGAGACGTGCCAGAATCGGTTTGCCTGGCAGCTCGACATCCAAAAGAGTACCTTTGTGGACTGGCAAAAGGTACGCATTCAGGAGAACAGTTCCGAGATCCCGACGGGCAGCATGCCGCGAACCATGGACGTCATCCTCCGAGGCGAGATGGTGGACCGCGCCAAGGCAGGGGAGAAGTGCATCTTTACTGGAGCTTTGATAGTCGTTCCTGATGTCAGCCAACTTGGTTTGCCCGGAATCCGGCCGACGGCAGTTCGTGATGAAAAGAATGCGCCGCGGGGCAATGATGTAGGCGGTAGCGGTGTCTCCGGACTGAAGGCGCTCGGCGTCAGGGACCTCACCTACCGGCTTGCTTTCCTCGCTTGCATGGTCACCCCTGACTTGGGAACGGCCAATGCGGCTACAAGCAAATCCGGATCGGTGACCGATGTCATCAGCGCCCTCACGCAGACATCCCCCAACGAGGCTCAGACCGTCGAGGAGGCGCAAGCTGCGGTTCTCGCGTCCATGAATCCGTCCGAGATCGAAGAGCTTAGACAAATGGTGCACAGCGACCACATTTACTCTCGATTGGTTCACTCCCTGGCGCCCATGGTCTACGGTCACGAGATTGTCAAAAAGGGAATCCTTCTGCAGCTGTTGTCCGGCGTTAGCAAGTCAACAGCTGAAGGCATGCAGCTCAGGGGTGACATCAACATCTGCATCGTCGGCGACCCGTCCACGTCCAAGTCGCAGTTTCTCAAGTACGTGTGCTCCTTTGCTCCACGAGCCGTGTATACGAGTGGCAAGGCTTCGTCGGCGGCCGGGCTTACAGCCGCTGTGGTGAAGGATGAGGAGACCGGCGAGTTCACCATTGAAGCGGGTGCGCTCATGCTGGCAGACAACGGCATCTGTGCTATCGACGAATTCGACAAGATGGACATTGTCGACCAGGTCGCCATCCACGAAGCCATGGAGCAGCAGACAATCTCGATTGCCAAGGCGGGTATCCAAGCTACCCTCAACGCGAGGACCAGCATTCTCGCAGCCGCCAATCCCGTAGGCGGGCGGTACAACCGCAAAACAACTTTGAGGACCAACATTAATATGAGCGCACCCATTATGTCGCGTTTCGATCTGTTCTTTGTCATTCTCGACGACTGCAACGAGCAGACGGATCGCCGCCTCGCCGATCATATCGTCAGCATCCATCAGTTGCGAGACGATGCCATCGAGCCCGAGTTCAGCACCGAGCAGCTCCAGCGATACATCCGTTTCGCTAGCACTTTCCGCCCCGTCTTTACTGACGAGGCAAAGGAGGTACTTGTGGAGAGGTACAAGGAACTCCGCGCCGATGACGCCCAGGGCGGCATCGGCAAGAACTCGTACCGCATCACAGTTCGTCAACTAGAGAGCATGATTCGTCTCTCCGAGGCCATTGCTAAGGCTAACTGCGTCGATGAGATAAGCATCGACATGGTCATCGAGGCTTTCAACTTGCTGCGTCAGTCCATCATCTCGGTTGAGCACGACGACGTCGAGGTGGATGATCAGGACGATGTAGTAGAGGACGGGGCTACGCTGCGTCAAGCTGCTGACCAGGCGGCTGGTCACGATATGGAGGGCGACGCCACTATGGCTGATGGGGATGGCCAAGCTGATGAAGATGGCGCACAGCCGACTCCAGCGCCTGAACAGAGGAAGCACACTATCACGTACGATAAGTATATTGCCCTGGTCAACATGCTCGTGCAGCGTGTGAACGAGGACGAGACCGGTGCTGGGGAAGGCGTCGAGGACGAGGCTCTTGTTCAGTGGTACTTGGAACAGAAGGAGGGCGAGCTCGAAGGCGAGGAGGACTACAACCGCGAGATGGCACTCGCCAAGATGGTGCTCAAGAAAATGGTCAAGGTACGGTAGCTTCCCTCCTTCGTCTTGCGGCGCCCCGTACATTTCTGCCTTTCTGGGCCCTGTTCTCAGCACTTTAATGCTAATCCGTGTCGAATAGGAAAATATTCTCATGGCGGTCCGTGGCCAGGGCTTGGCTGACGAGGACGGGTCCGGCGACGGATCTTCCGCCCAGGCTGCCAAGGTGGTTTACGTACTACACCCCAACTGCGCCATAGAGGAGGTCTAGACAAAGAACGGGCCGGCTGAATCAGATTCACTCGAGTGCTTCATGAAGTTTATGTAATGGAACTGGTCGGAGGTCCTGCGGGTAGCTGATGTACTAAAAGTAGTAAGGGCGTTTTCGGAGTTGACCATGGATGAGGCTGGCCTTGTACGCTGTTGCTGTTCGGCAGACGGGGCACAAATAATTGGTTAACACCCGTGGTTGTCTATACATGCACACCCGAGTGACCGGATTGCGTACGTAAAGAGTATTGGTTAGTAGACGATTATTATGTCTTCTCAACTTCCTGTCTACAGCAAGTCTCGAGTCTCAGGTGAACAGAGTCTAATGGGTTATTGATTGTTTTTCTCTTAACCTAGTTGGGCCCGCCGCACTGCCGACTACAATTGTAAACGCTTAGAAAGCATTTGCGAGCCACCGAGCCGAGCATATCCTCACATCTTGGCCCGGTCTTACTACTCGTGTCTAGTGTCTCTACTGTTAGGTCTGACACTTCCACAGCCACGCCTCCTACCCTTGCCCTTGCCGTAGGGCGAAAAAACGCTCAAAAGCAAACTTGTTGCCGTTGTTCCTTCTCTTCTGCTTGTCGACCGCTATACCTTCTCTTTCATACTCCTGGAGCCGTGACTCTGTATCCTCTGCCCGACCCCTGATGTTCTATTCCATTGATCCGTCCAGGGCCGTTCCAAGACGCCCAAGCTTGTGTGAGCTCATCTCACTTGCGTCGGCTAGTGCGGCATGTTCTTTGATGCGTAAATAATAGTAGTAGGTTGCTAATAGTCGAGGCGAGTATAGTCGGAGGGTGGCGAAGAAAGTTGGGTTGTTTCGCGGGGGATGGAAGGGAAAGGGAAGAAAAAAATAAAATAAAAATAAAGAAAAAAGCAAAGGGAAGGCTTAAAGTATACAGTCGATATCTTCCCCGTCGGCGCCGATGACTGGGCTCGTTCAGAGTGTTTCTTCGTGCAGATTATGATAGCCAAATCGTGGTGGGCCAAATCGCCGATTCGTGCTCTAGACGTTGGATGCTTGACCTGACCGCCTTGACCATTCCGATCCACCTGGTCGCCCTCCGCGATAACCACCACGGCCTCGACTCGTCGATGACAGCGAGCCTGGAGTGCTGTTGCCTGCCGTTTCGGTGGGAAACGGATTTGAAGACTCCCTCTTGCCATCTCTGAGGCCGCCTCTGACACCCCGAGGGCGAGGTCCTGCTGCCCTGGCATGGCCGGAGCCGCGATAACTGCCCCTCGTTGAAGTCTTGCTCCACGGCACAGCCCTGGGCTCTCGGTGCCCGATTGCGGGCAGGTACACACATATAACGGAGCTCGCTGCCGCCAACTCAAATATGTCGGTTGATGTGGCGTCTGTCAGGAGGAATTTCCTCGGGAGCGGCTTTGGCGCCATGGCAGGTTGCCAACCGGCTTCGGGGGCTTTGTGCGGGATACAGACTGGAGGAAGGGAGCCCATTTCCTGCTCCTCGAAGCACTCGTCAGCCATAGGCTTGGTCATGACATCTCCAGGATCCTTCACAGCACCCGAACCTCCCGGGAGGGATACAGTGGCAGAAACCGATCGAACCGAGTAGTCGAGAGCACGTTTGCTGGCGGATTCGACGGCCGGTGATTTTGGCGGGCCACCTCTACGGCCGGTCAGTTCATAGATCTTCTCCTGCCACTCCTGCTGCGAATGTGGAGTGCTGTTCGTGGGCATTGCCAGGTGCGATTGGGGTCCTCCAACCGAGTGGCCTGGTGGGCTTGTCTGTTGTAGGTGAGTTGGCGTCGTCGCTGCAGAGCTTGCCCCTCTGTACGGCGCCGGGCTCGCCCAAGCAAATGTGGAGTCGCCTTTCTTTGAGTTGTGTGCCGCCGCTGACGTCGACGTCTGGGTCGCTGCCGGTTGTACCGGGGCGGGAGGCAGCTTAACAATGGGCTGCGGCCTCGGCAAGGAAACATGGGGATGTGCAACATCGCCATCGTACACTGGGTGGCCTGACATAGTCGGTGGCGGCGGGGATGGTGATCTATCATGATCTGCAGGCATCTGACTGCCGTGGCGCACGTCCTTTGAGGGAAAAAACCTCGACGGTCGAGGTTGTGACGATGTTGCCGCACCTTTCGGGGGCAAGATGGACGAAGGCGAACCAGCTGGAGCAGAAGGCACGGAAGTGACATGGGGCGGTGGTGGTGGGCCCGCAACGCCATTTGGAGCTGCGCTGGTGCTCTCCTTGGAACCGATGCTCGCGGGTCGGACTCCCTTTGGTCTGGGCTCCAACTGGGTTACTCTCTCTTGTCGCCAAGTGTGCTTGATGGTTGGCTGTGCCTGCTCGTACGTCAGACCTTGCTCGGCAAGACGCCTGTCCAACTCGACGCGTTCTTTCAATTGCTGCTCGCGAATGGCGTTGTCACTGTGAAGCACGGTATTCACCCAGCCCTTCTGAGTCTCACCGTATGCACGTTGGCCAGGGGAAGCGGCGTAATCATCGCCTCGAGATTGTGAGTACGACTGCCCAGGGGCCGTCGCGGCCGCCGGGGCCGCCGTGGGTACCGGTTGGCCACGGCCCGTTGAGCGGGCTTGGCTCGGCGGTGCAATGGGGGAAGGGCCCTTAGAGGGGGTTTGAGACATGGCAGCTGGGTGCGAGTCGGGCACACGGCCTAAGTCAGGATTGAACGTGCCGTTACCAAGTCCCCGATCATTATTGGGGGAGCCCCAAACGTTTCTCAACCCTTGCTGACCACTTGATGGCCATACCGGGAATCGATCTTGCGAAGTTGACGATGCACCCGAGCTATCCCATGGATTGGACTGCTTCAGATCGGCGGGCCCGGCGGGCCGGGGATGCCCCGCGACCCCTGGCTGACTGCCTGTGGTTGACCCAGAGCTGTTTGCCTCTAAGCTGGATGACGTCGTCAGGCCGTCCAGGCCTTCTTTGCTGCCATCTTCGCCAATGCCGCCGGTTTGGCCAGAGTGCGTTGTTTCGTGGGTGGTCGCTATCTCATCCTTACCCGAACCGTCTTTCCTGGCGCTCCTTCTTTCAGGAGCGGGACCCATGGCCGCAAGCTTGAGGCGGATGCGCTCTTGCTTGGCAGCCTCTTCTCTCTTCTCTTCTTCCAGACGCCGCTTCATAGCTTCCTCTGCCTTTTCGCGCATCAGCCGCTTCTGATACTCAACCGACGGCTCATCCGTCGACGCGTTAGTCCCGGAAGGCGGTCTGACATCAGGCGGCGTGCTGCCGTAGTTTGGCGTGGCATGCATCATAGATGGTGATGTTCTGTTGGGCCAAGCGTGGCCCGTTTGGAGCCTCCCGCCATGCTGTCCCGACGGCGAATAGTTTCGCGGTGACACCGGGCTATCCGTGGACCCTGTGAAAGAACCTCGTCTGGTGCCTAACAGCTCGGGTGGGCCCATAGGCGTCGGCTCGTACCCTTTCCCGATTCTTTGCAGATAGCCGCTACCGCCACTAACGTTGGAGGATCCCCGGCGACGGCCAAAGGGGGCTTCTGGACCCTGGCGCGAGGTCTGAAAACTCGGAGAGGGTTCGGGCGCGTAATCATTGTGATGTGGCCGCTGGAGCACAGCAGGTGGACGGCTGTGGACCTCACCGCCCGAGCGAAATGAGCCGCGGCGATCACCAACTGGCTCGTAGCGGCCCGAGTGCGAATTATACAACTCTCTACTGGCCATATTGGGACTGTCACGCCAAGAAGAACGGCTGAAATCGTCAGGTGCTATCTCCCTTGTTGGGGGCTGACTCTGGCCCGTCGGCTTGGGTGGCGGCATCGCTTCCCTGTTCGTAAATCGAGGTCCTGGCTGCTGCGGTGGGAGATCCATGGCTATTGGTGACGCCTTGTCGATAGGCGGAAGCGGGGCCCAGGGAGATTTGGCCGGTGCGGGAGGAGCTGGGGGTTTCGCGACAAGCGTGACCTTGTCCGTAGAGCCGCTCTTGAGAATGAGTCCTTTACCCGATGCCAACCCGCCCACTTTTGTTGTTTGCGGAGCATTGCTTATTGGCGCCGGCGACCTAGGTTTGTCCACATAGGATTTGTCTTTCATGGAAGATGCTGTCGTAGGGGGCCGGACAGGCGTCGGGTCCGGCGCATTGGTGGAAGCTTCGTCGGCTTGCGGCAAGGTGACTTTGGTGCCATCTGCCCATGTCACCGTTTCAGGCGCCCAGTCGTCATCGTCATCATCGATGTCAGCCCAATTGGACTGGCCCTGGATATTCTCCGAATGCAGTCGCGTGGCCATATGAATGCCGTACTTTTTGAGCTCTTCGTCGGTGAGCTTCTTCGGGTCGGGAGCAGGGACAGCTAAGCACGGCATGTCAGTCATCTAGTAAGGGCAAGCCGCATGGGGGTAGAGGGCCTACGGCGATTCTTATTCCAGACTGCGTTCGGATCCGGAGCAGTGGCGGGCCGTCCACCATTGACGGCGAACTTGGGAATGGAATCTCGACTTCCGGTGCCAGTTTTTGCGATTAGCCGCGGCCTCGTTGTAGAGAAGGTGGATGTTGATGTTTGCGCAGTAAGGCTAGCCATTGTTGAGGGCTTGTCGCCGATTTTGGCCGTGGAAGGGCTCGAGGCCCCCTTTGCCGACAGGAAGGTCTTGTTGACCGAAACCGCCTTGAAAGTGGTGGGCTTCTTGACCGAAGACGTCCTACTATGACCGTTTCCATCCTTGGTTTTTGATGCGTCCGTATCTGATCCTCCGCTGACACTCCCATCTACCGAATGAATCCTATCCTCAACACTGGTGACGCGTTTGTTCTCGATGTCATCAATCGTCGGGCCGCCGTTCACTGGGGATTGGCTCGGGTGAACATCGTGTGATGGTGATTCAGATTCGGCGCTGGTAGTCTGCAACATCGTCAGCCTAGTACCCCAAACAGTGCATGCGCGTTGCGCAAGATGCGTAGGGAGCAGAAAATCTTGCCCTCCCATCACGGCAACAGAATGCTTAGGCGACCACATGCCGCCCGAGAGAACAAAAACTTACTAGCTGGGGATCAGACGGAGCATGGGAATCAACGGGCTTCTCGAAAGTAGGCTCAGTTGCCATCATACGTCGTCCTGGATGCGCGCCGAAGTGACTGGACAGTCGAGCGGATTACAGTTGTCGCTCCAGTAAGGCTCGTCGGCAGAGGCTGTCAAATATATCTGGGGATTCGGGCTAAATGAGATTCCGGGAAAAAAGGGGGGGTTAATAGCGCAAGCCTCTGGAGAGTTCTCGTAGATAGCAGCAGCCGGGTCGAGGCTGCGTCGAATGGCGATGACGAGAGAGGATGGCGTTGATGGTTAATGGGGCTGCCGTGGACTCGTCGGTTTGATGACTTTTGACTTCACTGTTTGACTGTTCAGCAAGGAGCAACAAGAGCACTTGCAGGGCGGATGGGGTACGTACCCCGCCAAGGACGCGATTTGATTGGATAATTTTAAAGTTGCCTGCGGCCTGGCCGCCCAACATGGTTTAGCGTGTTTCCTCAGCGGTCGTCGCCCTCCCTTCTAACAGAATTCCTGTCAAGTTGTGCCAGAATTCACTCATTGACGGGAAGCCAGGTAGTGAGATAGTGAATCTCGACAGCTCGCCGTCATAATCGTCTGACAGCAAACTGCCCGGCCAGCAAACATTTCCGCACCTGAAGTAAGCAGAAAATTGTTGCTTCCCATCTACAGCATGAACTGGATACATTCATAATTGTTTAGCTAGGCAGATAAATGAGGCACAACAGAAGAAATTTTTGAATGAGAATCTTGTGCATAGAAATCGCCCAACTTCGTCTCGCCTCTATATCTATTTACATGGATAGTGGCCGCTGCAGATAGCATGAATTTCCAGACTCCATGCTCTAGTGAGCATTATTCTTGTGGTGTCCTGGGTTCAAGGTTAGCTGAGCTTGCTCTTAGAGCTCACACAAGTGCTCCCGAGCAATGATACTTACTGAGATGGTAGTAGTAGTTCTGGGCATAACCAATCGCAAGGAGAAACGCAATGGCGTGGATGATAGCTTAAAACGGCGTTAGTTGGCCATTTCTAAGCAATTATGAGAAGCAGACTACGTACGCTTCCCTGTCGGGTTCTTTCCAAAGTGCTTGGCCTGGTATCGACCAAGAAGGCCAGTCGGCTTCGCCTCAGGATCCGCACCACGGGGGAGTTTCTCGTAGAAACTGACTACCCGTTGCATCCGCACCGCATCAGGATTCGCTCCGATTGCCTGTAACGCGTTCTGTTAGCTCCATTCAACCAGTGTCCATATCCTGTGTTGAAATGACGCTTCCAACGATCGACAGGTTGTCGTGGCCAGGAACGTCAAGGCTCGGCGGATTGAAACTCGGCAGGGAATGGTTCTCACTTTTGGGTTTGCAACCTTCGACAATTCGTTAGCAAAGAGCTACTGGGACGTGGGAGGTGGGAGCAAGAGAGCGAGTTTTACCTTAGGAGGGATGAGCGTCGAGAGCGCCCGCTTCGGAACGAAACTCATCTTGGTAAATCTGGAGGCCTGGTCGGGCTGGTAGACCGGTGTAGGGCTCTAATATTCTACCCAATTGACTTAGAAAGGGTGACCTGCGGGGGTTCGCGATTGTTGTCTCGATGCTTTTGATGGTGGTTCGACTAGACGTGGGATGTTGCCGCTTGTATGAAGGAATCTCGGAAGAGAACTCGCTCCGGATCGAGGTTCACGCGGGTCAACCAATAGGACGTCTTGGTCTCAAAGCACGGGCCAACATCACAGATGCAGACCTCTTCCCTCTGCACAGTACCGTCGCACCCTTCCGTCAGTTGTCGAAAACAATTATCGCATTCGGAGTTGCCAAGGACAACATAAGCTTGTCTTCAACGCACGAAGACACCGTTGGGAATTACAAAATGGCGTCTCTCAGATGCCCAGGCCTTTTAAGGCAGGTAGCTGCTCGCCGAACAATTCAATTCCCAATCAAGCGGCTCGAGAGCTCAATGACGCCAGCCACCGCTCCCTCTTTGCGGACGACCGACCAAAATCAGCCAATCTATGGTGTGGAGGAGGACAAAGCCACCTCGTACGTGCAGAGGCTATGAAGCATATCCATCTCATGGCAAGGGCTCACAAGTCATAGTACATTTACCCCAGTCCCGAAACGCGTCCAAGACGGGAGTGAAGAAGCAGACCTTCTCCCCGCCGCAGTCATTTCAGGAGCTCCCATGGAGTTGCAGGCGAGGCAAGTAAGGTATGGATAACTCGACCCAATTAGATGGAAGATCAAGGTCCTAAACAAGAACTTGGGCAGGATCTACCAGGAGACGAAGCCGGCTACACAATCGGGCCACTGGAATGGTCACCAGTGGCGGATGGACTGGGACATTTTACCGAAAGGCCACCGCTGGGAGAATCCGTTGATCGGTTGGCAGTCATCGGCCGACATGATGCAAGGAACCCGTATATTCTTTGCAAGCAGGGAAGACGCCATCAAGTTTGCTGAGAAACAAGGCTACGAGTACTATGTGCAGGAACCCAACACACGATCTTTCACGCCAAAGGCTTACGCAAACAATTTCCTCTACTCGCAGAGGAAACTGAAGCATATCCGGACCAAGTAGGTCATTGTATTATAAACGTCGAGATCCGACAACCTGTAAATAGATACAAGGTGGTTAGGTGCCGACGTAGGCTCGTCGAGTAGTCTTCTATTAGATGCTGTCTTGGCTGTTCGAAAATCAGAGCTATACATCTCTAAGCTCCAGCTTGCCAACTCTAGTGTATGATGAAGTCTTTGAACGTCCACTTCTCTGTCAACTTGCCCTTCGCCTGCTTCTTGAAGGGAATCTTCTTCCGAGCCTCCAGTTTTCCACGCACAATTAGATTCCGGTACCTGTCTCTCATAAGATTACCCTCAGGCTTCAGTCGCCGAAGGGAATCTTCCAACTCATCGGGAAGTACCAGCTCCAGGTCCTTTTCGGGCAGCCGCATCTTGCCCAATGGTTTCCGACGAAGCTCATGTTCATCCCCTTCACTGCCACTTTCGCTAGCTTCACCGTGGGAGACAACCGGCGCGTTCTCTCGCTCTGCCGCCTCACGAGCCTCGCGGGCGTACTTCTTAATTGCATGAACCTGCTCGTTCTTCTGCTTCAGTGCCGCTTCGTGCTTCGCTTTCCTTTCTTCCTCCTTTCTCCGCTTGATCCTGTTCCGCTGGGCTTTGGTTTTCCGCTGGGGTCTCGTGGTCGACGGCTTCTCATCTTCTGCACCGCTCTGAAAACCTTCCCACTCAGAGTCTTCGTCCCATTCGGACAGCTCTGCTCGAAGCTCAGCCGCCTCGGCAATAGCGCCAGAACGGACAACTGCTTCCCTTTTCTCCCGCTCTGCCTGCTCGGCGGCCAGACGCTGACGCTCTGCTTCTTCTGCCCTTACACACTCCTGCGTATATCGGTGCTCGTAGTCGGCAAATGTCGGATTGTAGCTATATCCCCCCAATAGCTTAGGCACGGCTGGGATAGCCTTCCCATTAGCCGCTAGAGAGATGGGTTCATGTCGTACAGTCTCAGGTGCTTTCGGTTTCGTATCAGCGGGCAGGAAGGAGATATTCTCATCAGGGCTCTTCGGCTGAGCATCCCAGATGTCATAGCCAGCATCTTGGACCGTAACCGTCTGATCATGATGACCATCTGCGATTTTCCGGAGTCTGGCTACCTCCTTATGAGAAACGTAACTCGCTCGCAGTCGCTTTGTCGGAACAATGCCGTCTGTTGCCTTATCCGCGGGACGCTTTCGAGAAGAGACAGGCTTGACTCTGGATCGCTGGGCAATGATCTCGTCCGACTTTAGCAGTCGCCGCCGGTTTTCCGTTTGTTTTCGAATTGCCAGATCACCAGCAACCTCAACAGAGAACAGCTCTGCGCTAGGGATCTCCTGGATGGGAGCACCTCTTTTAGAGAATTTTGGTCAGCTGCATTCGCTAACTTCATGCGTCGGGTAACACTACAGCCTAGTTTTCTCTTCGTTCAATTCCTCGAGTCCCTTCTCCACCTCGGAAACGTCCACATTCTTTCGCCATGCTTTTTTTCCCTTTCGAGATGGCTGGTTGTATTGACGAGGACGGTCAGGCGACCTGGAAGGGGCCTCAATAATAGGCATCGTATCTGTGATTTTCGTAGCAGCAGTGATCAATTCATTGTCTTCGAACACGAATGTGGGGTACAAAAGTAGAGTCAAAATGGAAGCCGAAAATTTCTTGCTGGCTAGCTTCTCCCGCCAGTACTTAAGCGGTGGCAACAGCGGGGTCGACTTGAGGGTGCGAGGACCGTCTGGCAATTGATGGCAACTGGGTATTGCTGCCGTCTAGCCGACCCAGCCATCCGTGCACAATCAAGGTAGGTGGGTAGCCGTCCATCCTCCTTGCCCAGCAGGCGGCCCGGCGTACCCTGGCCGCAACAGGTGTGCAAACCAGGTGGCTTGCGCCTCAGAACATCCCCTGCAACGAGAATGGCTCAGGGGAGCCTCATGCCGAACAGCAATCGCTACTTGCTTCCAAGTTCCCACTCGCAAGACAAGCCCCCAAAAGAGCAAATCTCGTCATCATTCAGCCATCCCATGTGCCAGAGTCATCAATCGAACTGCCAGGCACGACGGCGCCTTTCTTCATCGAATAGCGCGGTCTCGCTGCTTTAATCCGACCCATTGTCACCCATCAAATTGTCCCAGCCTTTTCCAAAATTGCCGCCTCCATTTTGGAGAATCACTAGAATCCTCCCCTCAGGCTCAAACGTGTCAGACTGACTTTGGAACCTCGCCATGACGGACTCGGCGGAAGTTAAGATGAGCGGAGGCCAGACCGGTCAAAAACCAGGACTGAACTTAGAGGAATCGACAGATGCCGTTCGAATGACGAGCTTGGCCCAATCGTCATCAAGTGCCGATGCAGCCGACTCGAAAACAAGAGCAGACCAAACCAGTGGCAAAGCAGGTGAAGAAAAGACCTCGCATTCGATACGGGATGCAAAAGGCACAACATTATCGGGGGGGGATTCCCCAGGGGCTGGGGCCGAGGACTCGCAGCCACAGCAACACAAAGGCAAAGAAAGGGCACCACGCCCGCCGTCCCTGCCGGCAAAGAACGACGAGGATGACATGGCAATCGGAGCCTCGACCGATGATATCGCCAAGCCGGCTACGAAAGGAGATGCTCCCGTCTGTCACATTACGCTGCTCATCTCATCAGGAAAGAGGCATCCGTACAAGATTGACGAGAAGTACCTTGCAAAGCGGAACGTCTCAGTTCCCGGCGTGACCGAGACGGGTGGAATGGACCCGTTTAGCATCAGCGTGTACACTCTGAAGGAGCTAATACTACGAGAGTGGCGAGACGAGTGGGAGGCAAAACCTGATAGTCCGAGCATGATCCGCCTTATACATTTCGGGAAGTTGTTGGATGATAAGGATCAGTTAAAATGTAAGTGCAACTTCGACCTATCGTCTAGCGTGCTAACTGACGCGTCGTTGCAGTGTACAAATTCAGCCCTGAGGCTAGCAATGTGGTGCATATGAATGTTCGGCCGACTGACCTGGCCGAGGACGAAGAACCAAAGTCGAACAACAAGAATGCTCGGGACGGGGCCAGGGATGACGGCACACGATGTTGCGTGATATTATGAGTTGTTGGTCGGATATTTTGACATGGACTGCCACTTCCTGGGTAAAGGGAACATTTGAAAGGTTACGGAGTACAGGAGATGTATGGCTATCATGAAGTTTCTTGCTGTATATTATAACCAGCTACTGGGCAGCGACTGTCTCGTGTCCAATCCTCTAGGACCTAACGGACAGGAAAGCCGGGCGATCCGTTCTCATGCGCATAGTGCCGGTGAGGAAGATGGATTCACATTCTCCTGAGCAGCGATACTGGCCATAGAAATACAGGGCATGAAGACCAGGACCGTCTCCCAAAGCTTGCAGTGACTCTAAATCTTGAGCTTCCTCTCCATCTCGTCGTGGAATCCAGGAATTGACCTCATCTCCTCACCAGTGAAGACATCCTCCCACGATATAGTACTGTCGGTACCCTTCAAGATATCCTCGTGCACGCTCGGCACGTTGTCACCGAGGACGGCAGGCCGCCAGGTCGTATCCCGCACAATCTTCAGTTCCATGCTCTGCCGGATAGGTTCAGCCATGCCGTACATTCTCCGCAACATCTCCAGGCGCAAGTTTTCCTGGGTAGCTTGCCAATTCTTCAGGCGCGCTTCGAGGGGATGGGCCGAATCAGGCTGCGGCGTGTCCGTCGTATCTGTCGACACCTTGGGTCCAATACCGGCGCGGAGAGTGTCATGGACTCCAGGTGCTGAGGGAGCCGAGGTGGACTGGGTCACCTGGCTGAAGCTTGAGGGGGCCGTGGAGGCTGGGACGATCCGCATCGACTGCCAAAGTCAGGACTACACAACTGTCAAGGACTAGTTGGAAAACTCACCATCTTGGCTGCTGCAGGATCCGTCG
>Ga0247774_1000059_pt1 | contig 48739 bp, 40 predicted proteins | sample UWRJL001104B6_FD_179933 | JGI IMG/M metagenome (GOLD analysis project Ga0247774, IMG submission 179933) | Plant litter microbial communities from Arlington Agricultural Research Station in Wisconsin, United States - UWRJ-L001-104B-6 | ecosystem: Environmental > Terrestrial > Plant litter >...
CCCCCCCCGCCCTTTTTTTTTTTTTTTTTTTTAGTTCCCACGACATCCAGTAAGGGAGCTCAGCACCCAGGAAGTTGGCGGGCGGGGCAGCCGTGGAACCTCTCCCGTTTCTGATTTTTCCCCCACCGCCCACTTCGAATTGTTGCATAGGAAAATAAAGGCAAAATATAGAGTAGCGGGCGTTTTGCCTGCTGGCGGCAGCTTGTTCATTTCGCCTCAACGGCTCGCGTCACATTTTATTTCCTCGGTTACACGCTCACACACGCATACGCAAAAACCCTTCGCACTGTGTACGGTGTTACGACCGACGAAAAGGTACGAGGAGGACGCATTATTGAAGTGCGTGTGGGTGGAAACGCGAAAAAAGGGTGCTTCCGCCTGCGCCTGAATCCTTCCCTTCCTTCATCCCATCAGCTAGAGGGAGGGGGAGGGGCAAGGGATTTGACGAGAAAACCAGGTTTCCGCCCCCACCCCGCAAAAGCGGGCTTCAGTCGCGTGTCGGCAGGTACATCGTAACAGAGCACGGAGGTATTGAAAGCCCAACCGGAATGTTTCTTGGACCGAGGCCAGGTGTAAAATTGGCGCACAGGTCCATGGCTAGAAAGTCAGCACGAAGGCTCATTGAGTGCGGTATCTGCCGGAGAACAAACGCAATTAGATTTTGAGGATCTCGCGCAAAAAACCGATCAGTTCCTGTGCGTACCGCTAGCGGTAAGTACATGCTTAAAAGGTGATTCTGAACTTCCGCTTCCCCGTAAGGATGGTTCCTGGCGGGCGACAATCCCCTGTTGAATTTGGGGTGGTACGGAACGACAACCAAGCACAAATCTCGTACTCCATTTACTCACCGAGACGGCACTGACGGTGCGTTTCGATAAATTGCCGGGCAAAATGGGTGACTGGAAGAGCTGAGCACCAAGCTCTCTTACGCCGGCCGCGCAGCTTAGCAGCTTCAGCTTGGGCAGCTTGGGCAGCTTGGGCAAACTCCGGGCTGGCGAGATGGCGACCTGGCCGCAGTTTCCGGCCCGGTTGGCGCCGCGAGGAATAAGGAGAACACGAGCCAACTTTCGTGAGGCTGGCTTGGCTGTTACCATGTCTCTTCCGGTCATGTGCTGTCGAGACCCGTTAGCCAAAGGCTCGAATCAAGTAGTGGATTGCTGTGCGGAGATTCAGCCACTACGCTGCCACCAAACGGCGATATTTAGGACATCCGTGAGTGCCGTAAGGCTGAACGATGCTTCTGTGCATGCCTCTTTCTGCAGATCATCCACATTTGTGGGGGCGACAGAGTTGAAGGATGAAGCTGTCAGGGCCCGTTGGAAGTAGTGCATGTTTGAAACACTGCAGCTTTCCCCCAGTAAGTCTCTGCAACACTGCAGAATCTGAAGGTTCTCCGCGCCCATACCCCTCGGGGAAGTAGGCGTGGCGTTTTCCATGCGGCCAGGAAGTAGTAGCAGCGATAAGTACAAAGGTACAGAGGTACAGGGACACTGATTCTGACATGGTTGTATGCCCTCGCTCACCACTCGCCACTCGAACACCTCCCAATGAGCGAGAACCAAGGATCTGGCCAGGCCTTGTCTCCAGGCAGCAAGTATGCCCGGTTCTCCGAGTCGCGACCGATGTGATGGCAGATGGGACCGTTTCTCGGCCCCGCTCGAACTGGATACTCAGTTCGAGGCACACACCACGGGCCATTCTGATATCAGCCTTCTTGCTATGATTTGATCATATTTTCCTGCCGCCGGGCAAGGGAGCGAGACATTTTGTCACGATCTAACTGACCTCCCTGATCGATAAATGTCCATGGCGGCGATCACTACGTGCATGGCACCTCTCATTCCGCACGGCCGCTGAAGGTGATTGAGGTGCATCGTCGTCGGGCTCGACCGTGGCCATTCCAGCTGTCCTCGTCAAAGAGCGGCGCCGGCGTCCACACGCTTGCATAGTCGCACAGCATTTGTAAAATGCCTAAAGCGGGGGAGAATGAAGCAGACCGAGAACGAAAGGGTTGCCGAGAAAGGTCCTTGGGAGTTCTTTCATTCTCGATATTGATGTTTCTTGAGTTGTGGCACCACCCTCAACTTCAATTCTGCGTGCCAGTGGGATGGTTGGAGACGGGTCAAGGGGAGAAAAAGGACCAAAGGACCAAAGGGAATGTGCAGGGCATCCAAGTTCCAACCTGATGAACACTGGTCCACGGGAATAACCCTATTCGGGGTAGGCACGTCACACATCCTTGAAGACCAGGCCGGAGGGCCAATTCTTTGATGATTCGTGGCCGCGACCCAACAATCGAGGTTTGGCCCCGTTGCGAGAAAGAGACCATGCCTGTCAGAAGCCTGTCAATGATAGCAAGGTGATGCCTTTGGTCTCCGTTGGCGATGCTTGGTTCCGCGTCGCACCGTTCTTATCTCAACAAAAACCAGTGGCGCGGACGAGAGCACCACTGCAGCTAGGCGCCAACGCTCTCTTCCCTTCTGCTACTGTCTGAGATGGTGAACCCGACCATGGAACGAGGCCGATCGCCGTTGGCTATGTGGAATTCAGGCTCACTCGACCCCGGGTAGTGTGCCTCGTCAATATGAGAGTTGCGACCAACACATCGCTGCTCATTCCTCGCGCCTGAGCCGACTAGTGATATGGGAGGGCATGAACATCACCAAAACTCAAGTGCCAATTCCGGAGATCAACCACGGGCCAAAGCCCCGTGCGTGCCAGCGGAGGATTCTCTCTAGTTTTACGCTTAGGGTGGGCTGTCAATCACAAGAGAAGGCTTCTTGAACGTTCCGGGAACTCTGCATCGGCGGATCGAAATATCCGGGCGGCAGGGAAAGGCAGGCTCCGATCGCGGGAGAAGGAAAGGTGGTGGCAGACGGGAATTTGGCATTGGCTGGGCTTTCGTCCGCAGAGTCTACCAAGTACGTGACTCGCCCACGATGCCCGTGCTATTAATTAGACAAAGCAGGCGAGCATCCATTGCCTAGACGCCGCTGAGTGGAGTAGGCAGGGGGCAGGGGGCAAGGGGAACGTCGCTGAGGCAGAAGCCAGTCAGATGTCTAGCAGGTCACCTTGGCCCCAGGATGTAAATTTCCGGAATTACCTCTGTATAAACCGGAACGCAACGGCGGCTTGTGAGCTCGATAAATGGTTTACTATGCAGCAGCGAGTAGAGTTGCTCCATCTGGAAGCTCCCAGCCAAGCTATCTGGTCAATCGCCGACGCTTGGAACCAACAGCCTACACAGGCCCGTGGAACTTGGCGTGCTGTCTTGACGCCAGTCCGTCGATCGCCATTCTCGTTTCTGCCTGACCCGACAGCCTTCGGGACCGGCCGCCATGCTTCCTGCCGCCCGGCCCACATGGATGGAAGTTGATGTACTTTCCCTCTGTACGGGGGCACGCTGACTTCATGGATCACGGGAGAGTTCCCACGGCGTGTGGAGTAGCAACTGTGATGACAGCCTGATGAAACTAGAAGCGTGGCTTTCGTGGCCTTGTCACCGTACGTCCCGCGTGATTAGAGACTGATGCCCAAGTCCGCCTCAGATAAGAAGCCCAACGCCGAGGTTGCACCACCACGGCGGGGCTTCGAAAGCAAGGCAACGAATTGGAGAAGTATTTTTGCAATCAAGAATCGAGATTTTCAGACAGCCGCCAGCTCGACTGTTGCGGAAGCCAGAAGTGACCCGATACTTTGGAAGCGCTCAATATGGGTCGGCGTTTAGACGGTAAGCGGAGGGCAAAGCTGTCTGTCATCTCGGGAAATGAGTTGGTAACATTGCCTTCCATGCAGTTGAATAGGCGATGAGATATTATGGGTCGACGGGCTGGAATGAATGCCGACGGTCGATAATCATAGATATTGCTGCTGTCGAGGGCGCAACGCGCCTGGGGGGATGTCAAGATAGCAGGGTAGACGCGACCGGGAATAGAGTGGCTGCAGAGCAGGCCAATCGAGACGGGGCTCCCCAGCTCATTCAAGCGGCTACAGAGACCAGAGGTCCCAGGCATGCAGCTTCTCAAACACCTGGTTGCATGCGAGGCTCCCTGGACATCGCTCCGTGGCTTGATGAAGGATTCCTTAGTGGTTCACCTCCACTGAAGAAGAGTGTGCGGGTCGGCCGTGCATTCTACACCGTCCGCGAACCACGGCTCCCCGTGTATGCTGGCTCGACGAGGACTGACGCGAGGCAGCTGCCGATCGATGTCATGGTGGGGAGAAGGTGGCGGCGGGCAGTCAAATGCTCAACCGGCATCTCCGAGTGGTGCCGTGCGAGCATACAGTGCGGCAGCACTGCCCTGGGTAGAGGGCCCTCAGTGCGGTGCCGATGGTGACATGGGGAGCGATACTATGCATGCCGGGATACTTGCCGTGATGGTCGTGTCCGGCATTCCTCTGTCTATGGCTCACAGCATAATGATGGGGAAATAAGGAAAGAGCTAACGAGAGCAATGGGCAGAAAGCAGCAGAGGCTGGTTCAGTGTCTCGTTTGCCATGCCGACGAAGCCGGTGAGTCTATCGGGGCTGGCCGTTTCTGCTTGGCCAGCCGGCAAAAATGGGACGGCACGCAGCCATACCTCCGCTGTACTTTCGTGCCATGGCCTAGGCACAATGCGACCGTGTCATTTTTCGAGTTTTCTAGTCAGCGGCTGGGCCGGAGTCGAAGCTGTTGAACTTCTCCTTCAGCTGAATTCGATTGCGAAGTGGCGGGACAAGCTGGTCAAGGTGTCGACCGGAATAGCTCGCGCCCGCGCGCGCTTGTTTCCCATGGCGTCTAATTGGGGGCCGGCCCAACGTTACTCAAGCTCTAGACGCCGACCTGGTTTGCGCGACATCGAGGCGACAAACGAGAGAGACGCGAATGATCATGGGATGGAAATTTCTGGATGAAGTTGGTGGAGGTGGAAAGAGCATCTGCGCATGTCGGCGATGGAAGGTTCTCAAAAAATTTGACGCGCGCGTAGCGAACCGTTGGCCAAATTGGACTTGCTTTTCCCGATGTGTCATTGGCTGTAATCAATGCCCAAAAGGGGTTAGCGGATCCCGGTGGTTTGGGTCTGCCGTCTTATTGTGGGGCGGACAAGGAAGAGACCAAGAAAGTTTTGTGACAAGCGGGGCTTTCTTTGACGCACTGTTTTCTAGCACTGTCTCAACTCCCTCTGTACTTAGTTCGTCTAGCAGTTACGAATAGCACGCGGTCGAGAAAGACACCCTCCAAGATTTGCTTCTCCGGACGAGTGCCACTCATTGCGGCATAATCGTATCTGTAGCTTCTACCCATCGACGCAGTGAAAAATATAGAATGTCCAATGCCCTATATTTTATTTTCGTCGGCGCATCACCGGGTCCGCGGATAGGGTCCTGCGCCGCCCTCGAATCCTGCGACCGGCATCGAAAATTTCCCTCCGCATCCGCCTACCTCGTCGCTAATTTCAGGATGATTCACAAAGTCATATCTTCACTTCGAGAGTATTTGGGGCGTGGAAGGTAGCCATCCATAATTTGTACCTTTTTGATCGGAGAACTTGGTGGGCGGCCTTCGCAGGACTGATTCCATCGGGACTTCGCAAATGGGGAGGGGGGAAGCCCCGTATTATTTCCGACAGCCGTCGGGTGACAAAACCCGCTTCGTCGCTGTCCTTCGTCAAGTAGCCAGGCCTGCCGAGTGATCAGAAGCAAGCAAGGCAAGCCATCTGCGCAAAGCTTCTCCATCTGTCCCGATCGAAGTCACCGAATCACATACCCTCCCGTTCTGCCATGACCAGGGCTTGCCCCTGTCACTGAAACGGACCCATCGACACACCCAGACCATATTGCGACTACCCACCAATTCGCTTCTCGTACGGCAGTTTTGTAATACTTCTGGCATGCAAGAGCATCCAACATTCAAAACAACACTTGTGGTCAGGAAATTCAGGAGTGGTTCTGTCCTGGGTTGTCGACAGAGAATGCATCCCACCACCTTCGTCTGCGGCGGCTGTTTGCAATGGCAATAAACCACAGGATAAGCGCATAAAACAACTGGATTGGTGGTGTTTCTGCTTTCAGGGCGGGACGTACTCCAATCGCGTATCATGGCCCCAGACTCTGGAGCTAAAATGGGACAAAAGAAAACGTCGCGAGGACGTACGCCGTGCTAGCGCCTGAAAGGCTCGTTGGCGAGACAAGAAAGCCGACCGGCCACGGCTCGCGCTGATGTATTTCCATCATCACGCAATGTTTGGGCACTTTTGGAGGAGGTGCTATGCACTGATGCTCGCCAAAGAGCACCCTCAGAACAATCGCTATCGACATATGGGTGATGGCCCCCGCGTCTTATTAGGCGGAACAAGATAATCCCATGTCCAGATTATTGGGTAGGGCTAGGCTCTCGCGGGTCTGGCAGTTATCGAACTTGTCGTTCGGTTCAGTTCAGCGAAGACGTTTCGCTTGCGACACGCCCGGCACTTCCATGTCGAACGGTCGGGGTAGGTATTTGCAAGAGATTTTGCGCTTGTTTTTTGGTTTGGGCCGGATACTTCACAGAAATCCGACCAAGCCGCGAGAGCACCGGACTGGTCTGCGAAAGTACATGCGGAAGTCGGCCGGAGTTCTCCCAACCCCAATTCCTCCCGCCCCTCCTTTTGGTCGGACGACAGGTTCCTGGTTTACCCCGTGTTCTTTCGCCTGTTCTTGTGATGGACGCCCAGGTACGCTTCTTCAAAGTCCAAGTAGACAAGTCTCCTTTCATATGTTTTAATTACTATTGTGACTACTTTTAACTCACCGACTCAATATCGGTGTCAAACAGCGGCACCGATCGTACCCCCAAAGATACACTTTGATTTCTACCAAGGTACCGAGGTAAAGTGACTCTCTGGACGAACCGACCATTCCGACCTCCCCAGACACATTTAGACTCGGTGTAAAATTTCGCAGAAGCAAAGAGAGTATGTAACTATATATTAGGAAGATGCCTAGACTGTTGAGTCCCTGAGGGCATGATCTGGAACACGAAAGTATTCCGCTTGGTAGCCTCCAGGGAGTTTGCCGTCGTCTTGCCGGAAGAGGTACGAGGTGAAGTACGAATGTACAGGCTGCTTTGTACACAGTACCTCCCAGCGTGTCGATCCACTCCCATAGCCGCAGGTACGTACCCGCCCTACCAGGCACCTGAACACTAAGAAGATTGGCAAGTGGGGCCGCCGAGGAATTTCATTATGTCTGATCGCACTGAAGGACGTACAAGTATCTACAATGAACAGGATACATGGCGCCCCGAGAACAACCCCAAGGAGGGCTCCGCGATTGGAATGTCGCTACGGTCGCCTTTTTGTTCATTTGTTGCTAATTTGCCAGTGGACGCGCGGGTCGAGGAGGCCTGCCCTAGAAGTTACTTTCTGGTGTTCAAATGACGAACTTGCAAGAACATGCGCTGCAACTGGTGCAAGTCGACAACTATTGCTTCCGTTAAAAATTTATCATCGACCATCGAGCTTGGTGGTCACCATGGCTTCTCGAACGGTTGAGAATGAACAGTTTGGGTACGCAGATCTGGTAGGCTGACAGGCGCGAGACGTTAGGTGCCGTTGCCAATTGACGGCGCAGATTCGTGCTACCCTCACAAAACTGATGAAGGCGCAATTTGTGGCGGGTGGCCTGTAAGTCTCCAACACGGACACATTCCACCAAATGTGCTAAGGGCACGCCTCGCACACCGCAGCCCTCATCTAATATATTTTTCCAAGACAGTCTCTGCCTTACGAGCCACAGTTCACGGGGTGTCTACGAAGTACGACCACGCCTCATCTGGCCCAAAGCGCGATGCGTCTATGGTCATTTCGACCCGACCCCCCCCCCCGCCCCCCCCCCCCCCCCCTTCAAAGAGGGAAGAGCAGGGCTAAAGCGTGTCCGCTCCGACGCCCCTTGGTACAAGCTCTACGTATGGGGTACCTTCCGTATGTAATGCACCGCACCCCGGGCCCGAAGCCCGTTTGTAGTGAGGGCCACAGTGGTGAACAAGTGTCCACCCCGGCGCTTAAGGAAGCAGAGTTGATTCATACACGCACACCCTAGATCGCCAACGCTTTCTCCCCCACAAGGGTGGATGCCATGGCAGGGGCCTTTCCCACACTCTCGTACTCTTCTTGCGGACTTACTGGTTGATGCCTGGCCCTCGAACCGAGGGACCTGTCAGTCGCACTCCTTTCACAACTACCAAAGCCGGGGTGTGCAAATACCCTTTAGCCACGAGGCTCACTGACATGCACCCGAGATTTAAGAACGACCACCGTCCCAACGCAACGGGGCTTGTCTCGCCTGGCCTGGGGTCGGTGTAACTTTTATATATTCCATGTTCGCTCTCCCTCATGTCACAATCGCGTTCACTCTAGAATCTCATTGAAGTCGAACTCACATTGAACTTGGACAAAGACGTGGTGAACTACGGGAGAGGGGTTCAACAACACTCATGAGCTCCGGCTTTGTCCAACTTCGCATCGTTGCCACCAGACGTCAGGACAGGTTACAAGTTTCTGGCTCGTTTTTAGTTCTCTATCCCCTCCTTCCACCGCAATGACCGAAACGACATACTCTCGCGCAATAGACTCCCACCCGGACGGTCACGGCCTCGCAAACACGCTCCCGGCAGTGTCGAGTCCCACAGTACGATCTACCTCTGTTGCCTACGAGGACTACGCGAATGTGAGTAAAGCGTTTTGCTACCATCCGGTCAGCGTTGGCACTCTTAGATATATGTGCCTGAGCTCCAGCTCAGTCAGGCTTGGTGTGCTAACCACTACTTCTTCTCTAGACGTCCCCATTCTCGTACGCCTCGTCTTGCGACCCCAGCATCTTGACTCCAATCTCCTCGGTTGGATCTCCCTCCATGCAGCAACAATCCAAGCTATCGCGCGGGTATTCGCCTTCGGGAGGCTCGCAGCAGCCTACCCCTCCAGGCAGCTCGAAAATCGGATGGGCCCAAGGTGGTGGTTCCCCCATGACCGTGCATCCCGCATCTGTCTCTGGAGACCACTTCGACATGGCATACGTGGCGGCAGACCCCAAGCATCACCTCCAAGAAAATCCAAACGCATATTATGGTAACTTCGCCGTGCCGGCGCCCGACCACATCAAGTCAGAGGGCCCCGAACGCAGACTGTCGTCATACTACAACTCTCTGCCTTCGGGCGTGGCGCCATACTCAATGATGCCCAGTCCTCTTCCTCCCATGCCTGAGAACATGATCCCTCTTAGTTCGGCCTACCAACCACGACCTAACGGCCTCTGCCCGGACCCGGGTCTCCCCATCTATGGGTCCCCCAACAGACGCTACTCGCCATCAAGGGAGGGTTTCCCAGACCGCGTGACGAAGCCGAAATCAAGATCGCAGCGTCGCCAAAAACGCCATAGCGAGGCTGGGGACTTTACTAGTCTGGAGGGTAGGGACGTGACGCAGGCCATGGAACAAATCGAGCTGGACCCCAACACGTCGGAAGAGTGGAAGTGCGTTCTCGAAGCCTGGCTGCAGACAGGCCATTTGAAGGGAAAGAACCAGTGGCAGGAAATACAGGCCATTCACGAGAGGAGGGGTTTCGGGAAGAAACAGATTCAGGCGCTACAAATGATGCTGACGCGGGCCAAGGCAAAGTGCATATGGTCGGACGCAATGGTGGGTTTTGATGTCTAGCCGCCAATCTTTGCCGATTTCATGGCCGCTAACTGTACTACAGAAACATCTTCTCAAAGACTGCTGGGTCAAACTGCATGAGGACTTCTACGTGCAACTAGCAGCCAGGTTCAACGAGGTTTCGGGCGTCGCCCTCAGCTTCAACGCCGCCAACATTGAGGCCAAGCTTGTCGAGATGCGCCTCGAGGACATGTACATGGACCCCGAGACCAAGATCCGCCCGAGGAAGAGGTTTGCCGGCGGCAGCAAGAAGCGATCGCGACCGAATGCTGCCGAGGTGGACGCCGAGCTGGACAATATCGAGCCTCTGCATATGACCGAAGAGCGGCACGAGGAGCTGTTGGACCAGATCATCAGCACGCGCGGGAACCATGAAGCGTTGCAATACGATTCCGCCGACGAACAGGAGGGCGGCCCCAACGTTGGTGCCTACGGCGGAGGTGCGTATAGCTCTGAAGCCGCGCCGGGCGGCGCTCACCAGAGCGAACGGGTAGCGCGACAAGCATGCGAGGAGATGATAAAGACACAACTACTTGGTGATCACTAGAGCTATTTTCCTTATAACTTTCCTTTTTATGTTACGTTGAGATAAAATGGGTTGAATGAGCTGCGGTTTTCATTATGGATATGTCGGTCTAAAGAGACACTGCCACGACGGTGATCGCTCACCATTTTTTGCGTTCCTGTTTCCAGTTTTTATTCCATCATGGGTCTTCTATACTAGACAGCAATGAATGCGGGTCTAAACGCCCTCGGGGGTCCCTACACTCCTTTGGAAGAGTGATAGCGAGTACGAAGGGGAATCAATATAGGAGGCGTTTGGGGTTTGACCCAATCGTACCTTGCAAGATTTTGCCAGCCAAAACTTTATCATTCCAAGCGAGTTACGAGTTTTTAATCCGAGAAAAGAATCCCGGCTGCCCCAAGCCTCAGTATCTGGAGGGAAGATGTCCTCGGAGGCTCCGACTCTTAGCATGTCGGTGGAATTAGGCAAACAGGCTGCCATCTGGTATCCGGGTCTCCTGGGCACCAATTTGGGCCTGCTCAACCGGCTACATAATGCATACTGCACATCGGCTTTCGCCCGACAGCCACTTACTCTCTAATGAAGCCAACTTGCAACGAGATATCGTATTGAACGACGAACCGCTGCCTTGGACTGGGTCCATTTCTTATATCTTTTCTCCTACATTGTAATTTGGGAATACAGGGCCAAATCTAGGCAGGGTTCTCAGGTAACACGCACCCCCCTGCCCTGTTCATGCGATCGCCCGGGGCTGTGCTGTACTCGCTTGTTTTTCGCGGGGATGGGTGGCTTGCGAGGGGGGCTTTGCGGGTTGGCCAATTGACATTTTGCCGTGGCATGTTTCTTGTGGGACAGAAGAGCTAGTGTGGCTCTACTTAGTATTGGGGTGCGAAACGGACAGGAGCCGTGGCCTGCATTTTGTGATACAGTGAGACAGCACCTAGCGACTTCACAATCTGGGTGTCTGCTGCTCTCACTACCTGCCAGGGCAATCTAGCAGGCGGGCACGTTTCTGGACTCGTCCTACGAAAAGATGATCGGATTAGATGGAAATTTTTGTCGAGGTGTGACCACATACCCAAGAGGGGGGAAAAAACCCCCCCCCCCCAGGGGCATGGTTGGCTCTGTATGAACATGCAAGAGAATTGTGTCATACTGGCAAAGTTTGGTTCAGACAGAGAAGATTCGGGGGTGCCACGCGACTTGACAGTCTTCTGTGAAACAACAGTCCCCGTGCGCACTGCACCTAGGTGACACCCCCTCTAGAGTCCTAATCGATCGCCCGCACCTCCAAACTCGTTCTTCGACAGTAATGTTCAAGTTCGGGCTCGAACCTCTTGCTTGCAATCCTATCCAAGCCCTTTCCTTCTTTGATTAACCAAAGAAAATCTCAAATGATATTCAGGACGTCACGGACCCTCGTCAATCATCATCGCAGTCAGCTCTTAATGATTTCTCGATACGAGAGAGGAGCAGTGGGTTTTAACAGAGGAAATAATGGCCTGGTCTCGGTCCCGAACGCCGCACTTCTGGCACGTGAATCATGGCTGCCGTGTCACCTAAGCGGACTAACAACCTTTGCAATCTGGATCTCGTCACATCACAGTCCCAGGGGCCAGGTGGCTTTTTTGCGCGGCTCCAGCACGGTGTGCCACTGGTAGTCTGGCAGGTCCTTGGCAAGGAACAAGCCCTGGGAGTGCAGGGACATGAGAAGCACCTAGGCTCTTTGACGTCCCCTGCGCTGATCTAGAGAAATGGGTTGAAGCTGCCTCGCGACCAAGTTGTACCGCCGGCAGCCGGCTAGGCCAGGTCAGACCATACCCTGCAAACAGCAGCGCGACAAGCCTTTGCGGCCAGACCATCTCCCGGATCTTACGGAACCCTTCCGGCGGTTGCCGCCTGGCGACTCCCAGCGGCCGTAGACTGCAATCCCACTCGAATCGCGCGAAACCTTATCCACCCTTGTTGAGAGAAAAAAACGGCCCGCGGGCCACGCCAAAAGCAAAGTGCTGAACCTTCATCCCTGTACTTTTGAAGATACTTCCTCCTGCCACTTTCCTCTTCGATAATCCCTGGGACGAATCGAAGGGGGGCGTGTCATTTTCACCAACAACCTCACCTGACACCCGTCTTGATCGAAATGCCAATGCCCTTCGGGGCATGACATCAATCGGGCGCGCGCAAGATCGGATCATAACGGTCCGCCGCCTTGCGAGGACAGACACAGAGAGCTTTCCACGACTACAAGCTGCACTCGGAGAGCATCCACTTTCAGAGAGTATGCGTGCACTCGTGTTCGCAAGCGATCAGCGATTATCAAATACGAAAACAAGAGTAAAAGTCGAGACGGCGTGGACGAGCCGCGTCGAGGTGCCCATGTACGATCTACTCCTTTGTATCGAACGAGTTTCTGCTTCAGTTAACGTGGGTTTGCACAAATTGTAAATTTACTTCTATGTGATAAATTAGGCGCCACCTGCAGCTTCGTTTATTTCCCATTCAGGCCGTACCATCCTGCTGGTAAATAACATGACCGATTCTCAGTAATCGGCGAGTACGAGCCGCGAAGCTGCTGCCGGGGCTTTAAGCGTAAGTACGGGACCGACAGGAACGAGGAATGGTTGTGGCTAACGATATTGACTTGGCGGTTACGGCACACCATGTCCAATTGGAAGTTACAACTGCATGGCCAGGAGCAAACACCAATAAGCATAGGGAAGGTCAGTGTTGTCCTGGAACTTGCAAAATGCCTCCGTCTTTGGGACCGGTGATCGACACGCCGCCCGCAGAGACAGATTCCACCTTTCCAATCTAATGATTGGCGCTACCAATCTATTAGCGGGGCTATGATCTCTCGGAGAGACGATCGCCAGCTAAGACGTCAATTCCGTGCACGCTCTGCCACTGATAACGACAGGTCCTGCCGGCCGATTTTGTGTGGGAAACTGGGGGGACCGCTGTGTCCTGGTCCAGACCCTTGTCACTTCTGGAAGGGTACGGGGATGGGCTCAGGATGCCGGGACCGTCGGCACCTTCAACCCTACCCATGTCGCATTCCGTTCATCCTGAAAATATGCACTTCGAGGATTGTCCTCCTCTCATTAGAAATGCATAGCTGCGACACAATGCCCATGTATTGTACAATGGAATGCGGTAACACCAAACCGCTCTCGAGCACCGATTTGCCCCGCCGCGAAGTTTAGCCAGCATTGACCTTGATTCAGTCACGACAAAATCGGTTCCACGCCGCCTCCTCTCCATCTGCCTTGACATGCTCTCAGCCCTCATCCAAGGGTAGTCTATCTGCCCCGGCCATGGGTAGTTTGGCACGATGGAGGAATTCGTTGAGCACAAGCGATTTCCATCCGATGACAACTTTCCAAATGCGTCGCAACTGTTGCCATCGTCCTTGCCAACCCTTTCTCCCACGTAAAACAGCCACCCGCGATGGGCTGTGCAACTTTCAGCTCGTCAGAATAAGCTTTACACTTGGCCTTTGGTTAGAAGGCGCTCTCACAGCGACACCAAGTCACGTTTTGCTTATCAAAAACTCAGAGGGCATTGTGCCTCCTTCGTGGCGCCTAGAGTTACACGAACCATTGCGAAGAGAGTTCCTCAATTTGTCAACGACATTGCATTGTCGTCGCTGCAGAATCACCACAGGCTATGAGCTGCGATTATCGAGATCCTCCAAGTGGCGATACGAATTCCTTTCTCGGCCAGAGCTGTTTTGCGGTGCTCTGCCCTACGGCGCTCTGCCCTACGGCACAGACTCGCATGCTTGCGTCTGTGTTACCTCGCTTAAACCCGAAGCTTGTTCTAAGGCTCTTCCAATGTCTCGTGCCGCATTTGCTTGCCGCATCGCCGTACCATGTTCATTGATGTTGGACGAGTCGAAACACGGCCGCTCCTGCTTGTTGAAGACGCAAGCATGGAGCGAACTTCGCCGCGAAAGGACTGTTCACGTGCCAACACTAGCCACTCCCCACGAGGATCCATACGTGTCCTGCGGCCGTCACCTCTCTCGGCAGAGTTCGACGTGGCTTGACGATGCTTCCTTGCTTGGCAGAAGTTGCCATGTATCCAATCAATTATGGCTGACGGGAGCGCACCTACAGAAACGATTCTTTGTGCGACCGTCCTCACATTTTGAACCGGCGGGACAGCCTTCTGTTGGCCTTTCCTGCGGGCTACTCGATTTCATTCAATGCATTGATGTTAAAATCTGAAGCGCTTCCTACTGCCAGTTGCGGCAGTGGTGGAGACAACTGCACTGCAGAATGCGGTGTGGGTGTCAGCTGTGGCAGATGTGGCGAGGCTCTCAAGATGAAGATGCGATGGCGCCTACCTCCTCGGCCCTATGCAACTTGTTATCGTTGTTGGCGGCTGATCGCATTGTCGGCACTCCCCCAAATGGAATCGTCATGGACTTCCAACATCGCGGATCCCAGTGCAGGGAAATTATTCCAATTCCGGCGGGAGCCGCAGATCAATGCAGGGGGACCCAGCCAGCGAATACTACCACCTTGTATCGATTATTCTGACAAATCCTCAGGTCTAGCCACATGCTGGTTCGCGCAATGAGTTATGGCATGTCGCTTACTACTGCCTACTGCTGCTATTTGAAAAGCGATTGACAGCCGGCCGGCAGCCGTCGCGTACGACGCGGTGTGGATAGTGACACGGAGGTGCATCCCGAAATGTTGTCAAGATTGTTGGTGGCTTCGAAGAACGTTCTCCGTTGGTACAAAGGCCCGAGATCCGATTCGGTTGGTGCCTGACCGCGAAGTAACGGACGGATCGTTTGGGTGTGGGGTATGTTTCTCGATTCTTCGTGTCCGTTGGCCAGCCTTACGTCTGACCACCGTGTGATTTCTCGATCATGCCTAGAATCCGGGGAGTCATTCTTGAACTGCTGTTGGTTGATCGCGGCAGCCTTGACGCCATAGCCGACGCCCGTCGCCAACGCAGACGCGGACGCTATCTCCATGTGGACAGCATTTCCGAGCTGGCCTTTTGTCACCTGAGTCACCTCCTCAATGACGAAAGTTATTGGTGTCGTTCTCCTTGACTATGAATTTCCTTAGACCCTTTTCCTCAAGCGAGGCTTGCTTATCTTTTCAGGCATGGTGGACGGGGACTGACTCTCGGCCGTATTTTTGAATGACAAAAACGGGGTCGGTTGGGGAAGGTCGTAAACTGGCCTGTCAGGCGCACCACTGGCATACTTTACTTCGTGCCCCGATACTTTGCGCAAGGCTCCTGACGGGGCGGGACCTGGAAAATGGACCCCACTATGAACCGACAACACAGGCATTCCCAAACTCGGCTGTTTCCACCCGCCCGAGCCGCCCTTTCTCTTTCAGGGCACAGTCGCCCGATGGGGAACTGTTTAGCGAACACTAGGGAGATTCTTCAGCGCCTGAGCAGCACTTGCGGACACAAGCATTTGCTCGCGCCGGCAAAGGGCCGTGTTTCGAGATGAGATCACAAACCATCTCTCCCGCCGACGTTAGAAAATTTCAAATGGTTCCATGTACTCTCATTCGACCTTTTGACGACAACATTAACAGCATTCGTAGGTTTAGGCAGTCGCTATTCTTGGACGCCTTCTCCCGCTTGCTGCACCGTCCTTTGGGGAACCTGTTTCTCCCAGCGAATGATTTTGCAAGATAGAATCGAGGTATCGGGTACAACGCCCGCGGTACAGTGCTTTCGTTTTGAAGAGTTACTTACCGGGTGAAAAACTGCCCCCAAAGGGAGGCAGAATCATCAGACCCCAACTCAATCTTCCTTTCTCTTCCCCATCCCGTTCGATTGGCAGAGCGAAGCACCTCCGACAAACTTCTAAATTGGGAGAAAGCGGGTGACTTTGGATAGGGCCGCAAATGCAGCCACAACCATTTTGCTGACGGGAATCTCAATTCATCCTTATCACCAGAAAACCATTTGCTTGTTGTTGTGTCTATTTTGGCCTATCCTAGGTTCGGGCCCCAGTAGCCAATTCGTCTCATCTTGTCTTACGGCGCTCCCATAAATACCCGGCAGGGTCTGTGGTGGGTCACACAGGGACTCGTCATCTAGCCCGCCCCTCGGAAGTCTGAGTTGCCTTGGGGCGCGGGTGGAGAGTGAGACAGGGCAAAGCCTTCACTTCTGCGTGGTGTAACCCACCGCGCTTATGGGATAACGCCCTAAGCATGGTCAGATGAGAAGTGCCCTTTCATAGGATTTCCACGTCGCACAAATCTGACTAGTGAAACTTGGCAACTCTGTCTTGTAGCAGGATAAGATGAAATTGTTTTGACGGGAACTTCCTCCGCCGATCGGTGTCCAGAGTATGATTTCACTGCCGGGTTGGATCAGGCCATCGGTTTCCCAAATCTCCGCGCCATCCGTCGTTGCCATAGCGGGACACTCGCATTCTCCAGAGCCATGGCTAGGGCATGAGAGAAGAAATCAGCTGTACCGCTAAACTTTTTTTACCCCCCTCCCTCCCCCCTCCCCCGACCCTTCTCCAGCCCGGTTAGAAGAAGTGAGAATCTAGTGGGTGATGCAGAGCGAGTGAGTTTTGGTACGCAACAGAACTTCGTGAATTTAATCGAGAGCCACCTCCAGGCGCTGGATTTGAAACACGTACTACCATCCCTAAGAATCTGACGCTCCTTCGATATGAGCTTAACTTGTTGGTTATCCTGTCGTGGCGTCTGCCGGCTGGGGAGGATAATCGCCCGTCCCGACCTCTTCACTTCATAGAATAACATGAGTATGATGGGAAGGTGGAAGTGGGGGGGGAGCGGGGGACCCGCACGCTGCTGAGAGTAAGCGCGATATCTCTACCGACTTGTCGAGAATCCGTGGAATTATTCGATTTGCTTCGTAGTTCGTACCGCCGTCACGACAATAGGAGAATTCATCCTAACTGCGTGCACATTCAAGTCGTAGCGTTGAGCTATCAATTTACTCGAGCCTAAGGGAAAGAATTTCAAGTCTTCCGAGAGTTCCGAATCTCCTTAATGAATAATGTTGGTTTGGCATTTTCATTAACGTCGGGATGCTTTAACAAGAATGAGGCAGTAGCCCTACGTAGTTAGACAAAGTAAAAGCGCGGCAAGGCGAAGTTCTCCCCTAGCTTCAGGCTGTTCTCCCAGTGCGTGGAACTCCAGAAGTCAAAAAAGGCGCCCGTGTAACCATCCCGCCTTTCTTCTCAAATTAGCTGCTTGCCAACCTTTTGACTTCGGCAACTCGTAAAAGTCTTCTTGCATAGCACAGAATAATATCTGTCCGGAACCCGACGCGGATGAAAACCAATACCAGGCGGCGTCGGATTTTCAGAGCTTGAGCGACTGGAACCAGCCCCAGGAAAGCTCGGTGCCCTGGTCGCGCGGGAAGGCCTGCGTGAAAGAAAAGGAACGGTCAGCCACGAAGGTGAGGAAGGGGGTGGGTCTAGAATTTTTGTGTGACCTTGAGCGGCAATCCGTTGCGGGCAAAAGCTGGGATTGTCAAGTTGTATCCGCTACAAGTATATACATGGCCGGAAATGTCACTGCAGGTACTTCCCGGCGCAGCTGGTTGTGGGTCTCGCTGCCAGGGCTCTCAAATAGCGGGTTGCATGCGCTGTAAAATATCGGGCTACAGGGCCTCACAGGTCTCGATCGGCGCCCTGGCCAAGCTCTGGGGTCATTCTTTCAGCGGGTTTGATTTATTTTCTTCTTCCATCAAGTCATTGTCCCGCCATAGGGCGTTTCCTCTCTGGATGGCCAGCCAACTTTGTTTACTTCTCTTCTACTTGCCCATTTCTAGGGAGAAATATTCGCAGGGAAATTCTTGAGCCGCACCTGTCCCCCAGAACGGCGCAAGGCACTATTCTAGGGTTCCTCCTGGCCCGAATAGCCTCGCCGCAGCCCAACCCTGGTCCGCCGTCCCCAATGACAGAGATCAGCAGCAGATGTGATTGAAATCGAAATCACCTTGAGGACGCGCAATTTTCCGTTGGTGGTCCTTAGCGAACCTCAAAGCCCCCTGGACAGCATGACGTAGAGTACGAATTTCTAAACTCGGGAAAGGCGTGATATCCACCCGGCCTTCCTTTCTCCATGCAGGACATATCTACAGCGGACACACACTGGATATGTATAGATAATCGGGAGAAGTGGCGGGCCCTTTGCGCCTTTACAGGAGTAGTGGCGGGACATTGTTTAGGGAGATACTCTTTGGGGACGTTCATCTGTTCAGCTCTCACTCTCCAAGAGCCCATCGGGAACCCGCCAACCCCGTTTCTCAGGGGCGCAAAGAGGCGTGGAGTAAACATGAATAAAGCAGGGGAAAATTGAGAACTTCGTAACGGGACTCGTCTTCTAGCACCCTGGAAAGTTCTCTCCAGGGCGTGCGAGCACACATGGAGTGTATCCAGACACTGTGTTCCCCATAGAAGAAAACACTCCGTTCCGTTTCTTGGCTACGCCTCTCTTGTGCCAGACGGTAGTATGGTTCTCAATAAAGCGCTGATGTAGATGCGATGGCACAGGCAGACTTTGATATTAAACGCCAGACGGAGCCCGGATGAGCATCGTCATCCCTTCAAACGCTAGGGTTGTGTAGCATTGCTTATACCATATTCTGACACCGGAATAATTTTGCGGCGCGCACATAGGCGTTTCTCAGGAAAGAATACCAAGGCGAGGGAATCAATGAGGACCACCTCCTAAGAGGGTTAGTTCCTGGACCAGACAGTAGATGGGCCATCAGAATAACCGAAGTTCTGATACTGCTCAACGGGACGCAGCGGATACTGACGCTGAAGAAGAAAGAAGGGAAAAAAGAAGAAGAAAGGGGGGGTCTTAGCCTTGCTCCCAATAATCAATATGCCTATACGGCGAGAGGTTCCACACGAGAATAACGTTCTATCGAGGAAGACATTGGAAGGAATATGTGGCTTCTCGTCATGCGGGCTGGCGAGAGTCGACGCCTTTAATGCCATTCACGTCCCTCTGGAGGGTTTCAATGGATTACAGAATGCCAGAAAGACAGTTTCAAATCCCAGACCGCCTAATATCGTGATTCCTTGTGCCATATACCTCATTCGAAGTAGAACGAATGTTGATGGCTAGGTGGGGGAGTGATAGGTCACGATTGATGGGTCTTTGTGAAGTTCTTCATGGCAAAAGAGGATCGGAGAAGCATTTATCACTCTATTACTGTACCTGACTAGCAAAATCGCAACACGCACAGCTTTGGAAAACAGGATGAGCTCCAACATAGCTATGACACGGAATCTTATTCTTGCATGTCGGCCGTGGGCTGACACTGAGAGCAAGGTTTGCTTCATGTCGAGCCATTCGTCAGCTTGGACCAAGCTTTTGGATACCGTCGCGCCTCCTTCATCTGATGATTTACAAATAAAGACGCCTCCAATATCGAATATGATGAACCTACCTACTGTACCGCAGGGCATGATGGCGAATAGGGAATGAAGTTCGAGGTTTGAACGGCATGGGCCTTCTCCATTTCGTCATTACAGTACCCCTTAGCCAAGCGAGGCGGCGCAAAGGAGTGGGTTACGGCATACTGTTCGGGGACGAAGATACCTAGGTGTACTTGGCTGGGAATCTCTAGCCCTTTGGCGGCAGCACCCTCGGCATGAACATGCACGGAAATTGACCTTCAGCTTGACCAACAAGAAAGCCCGCAAGAACATAGAGGGTGTTGCTTATTGTGTTGCTTTGCAATCACGCCCAAGGAGCCAAGAGTCCATTCGGTATGCCAAAGACTACTCCACAGATACGCCCATACATATAACAACGACCCTAGGCGATTCCTCAACTATTAATTTTCCGCGCGAAACGCCTTACAAGGCGGCACATCTCTTCGGAAGTTCTCAAGTATTGTACAGTCGCCATTTTAATCACCAATCCCTGAAAGAAGTGAACAAAGTACAAATACATTCCACGTATGTAAAGCCCCGTGGTTAGTAGTTGAATATCATGAAGCTCGCTCTTCCCCACCTAGTCCAAGAATTTCAATTGTAGGCTCTTTATGCCGCGCCAACCTTTTCCCCTGAATGCACGCGAACAAATGTGCATAGGAAAAGCCTGGGAAAGAGCCTCTTGACCCGCCTCACTGCAGCCTCGCCACCGCCGTGTCGGGGCATCTGTTGGATGTTTTCTGTAAGGCGACAAAACGTGGACGCAGCGCAGTACCCGGCAACCGTGGCGCAGTTTCCTTTTTCGGACTTTGGCTATTGACTCTGTAAACATTTCGGTGTCCACATTCCCCACCTCCCTGGGTGGCTTTGTCAATGGATAATCGGATAATCCGGTCTCCAGTTCAAACCTGGAACTCTGCCGAAAGATATGGCTGATGCTTATCCCTTACCGTGACTTAGTGGAGACGAGGATGGAGACAGGTAAGGAAAGAAATGTTGAATAGTGTGGTCGATAAGGTGTGGAAAGATATGCAAGAAGAGGGACCAGCCTGATTCAGTGAAGACAACTGTATCGTGTCTCGTTTGTAGAGAGGGCATGTTGCTTATCCATGCGACATTGATCACGATTGCAATAGAGCCGCTGGGGTCTCACTGTCCCTCTCTCTGCTCTCGTTCTACGATGCAGCAACGATTTGGAAGTGGCCGGTCAGGACGGGCCCTGGCATTGACCATCGATCTTCGTGGTAATGAAGTCTCATACGTATCATTATCCCTCTCTCGGCCTATTCTTTCGAAGCAGTTGTAGTGTCACTGACATCACTAGTGAATCACTCCCGGACCGTCGCACCTAACTAGCATTATCCCAAACTTAAAATATAGCCTCGAATACTAAAATACGGTACCCCATTGCTAACAAGCAAGCAAGCCGGGTTAGCTCAGCGGTAGAGCACCCACCGAAGTAAAATTCCCAATCCCCCATGTACTATCAGCCGTAGGCGGTGGGAGGCCGCGGGTTCGAATCTCGCACCTGGCATTATATTTCTTTTTTTTCTTTTTCTTTTTTGGACTCTGCATTTATGTGGTTGACGGGTTGAATCCGATGACAGCCACCTTCGACGGAAGAATTGAGAGTGGAGGAAGCCGCTCCAAAACAAAAAGCTTGATTTTTGATATTAGCGGTATAAGTGTTCCCCGGGGTCGAAAGGCTTGTTTGATGTTTTAGGACCTGTTTATTTGGCGGGAAAGCTAGAGAGTGTATAGCGCTGTGTAGTCAGATTGGCATGTTCCTCCATCTCCTTGTGTCAGCGTAGTCTCCTAAATCCAAGTAAAGGTTCGCATCCAAAGTCGCAAAATTACATAAGTCGTACCGCATACATATTAATCTAGAGTTTATATTCTACATGGTCTACTTCTCCTCAATTCCCAGAGCGGTGAAGAGGTTCTCGGTTTCTCCCTTCTCCAACCCCATCTCTCCAATGCTCTTCCAAAACTTGCTCAGATGCCTCGTCCCCGAATCACAAAGTAGTGTAACGACTCGGCTCTCCGGCTCAAGCTTCATAGCTGTCACCACGGCCGCCACGCAGTTGACGGCACTACTGCTACCCACAAAGATACCGTCCTTCTCAACAAGCCAGCGAGCCATCGCGGCCGCCTGCTCGTCCGTCACCTTGACGGCGTCATCAATCAGCTCCCTCCCAGCCTCGAAATTGTGCGTAATGCGGTTGATGCCCACTCCTTCAACGATCGTGTCAACCTGGCGTCTCCGACGCGTCCCCTCCTTTTCCGTGCTAGAGTACATGACGCCGTGCCGAACTTTGTTGTACAGCCCGCTCCCCTGCGGGTCCGCAAGGACGATCTGGATCCCCGGCATCTTGACCTCTTCCTTGAGGTGCTTGGCGACGCCGGAGATGGTGCCCCCCGTGCCGGCACCGGCAACAAAGGCATCAAGCAGCCCACCCGTCTGCTGGAATATCTCCGGTCCCGTGGTGGCAAGGTGGGCCCTAAAATTCGCCTCAATCTCAAACTGATCAGCGAAAAATCCCCTACTCCCATCCTTGCTCGTCGCCGCGTGCTCCTGGGCTCTCGTCCTCGCCAGATTGACGAAATGGCCCGGATCCGTTATCGGCGCGACTGGTACCCGTTCCACCGCGGCGCCTAGGTGCAGCAGCAAGTCCGACTTCTCCCTGCTCTGGTCATCCGGCATGCAAATGTGCGCCCTGTACCCCATCGCCCTCGCGAGCGTCGCGATCGAGATGCCCGTGCTCCCCACCGTCCCCTCGTAAATCGTATCTCCCCTCCCCGGCACCAGCAAGCCCTGCTCCTCCCCGTACCGGATGATGCCCAGCGCAACCCGGTCTTTGGGACTCATCCCCGCGCCATTGAGGAACTCTGCTTTTGCGAGGATTGTGCGTCCGGTCGCGGCCGATAGGCTTTTGATTTTTATGAGGGGCGTATTCCCGATACACCCTTCAATTCCGTCCGCGATGTGTGTCCGCTCGGTGGATTCGGACGAGGTGGATTCGCGGTCTTCGAGCAGGAGGGGAACGGATGAGAAGAAGAGGCTGTCGCGGCGGGGTCGGCCATCTGGTGTGGCAGTGGTATCAGTAGAAGGACGTCGGGAGTGCTGGCGACGCCGACGGTGCCTCTGGTAGCGCCGTTCGAGGTCCGGGTACAGGTCTTTGAAGCCTAGAGTGAGGGAGATGCCGGCGAGGAAGGCGAGGGTTAGGGCGGCGGTACCATATGCGCGGGGATGGTCGGAGATGGACATATTTGTGGTTATATGGATCTGGCCATTGTAGGGAAGAAAAGAGAAGGAAGGAAAGGAAGAAAATAAATGACAGAGCTAAGCTACTAAGAGTCTAAGAAGAACAACGGTTGAGAAACTTGATTTCAGGACGTTGGAGACCTCGAGTGAAGCAAGGAAGGTTCAAATTTAACGGCCCAGCAAGCCTAATACTAAACCCTAATGTACATAACCCTAACTTTGCAATCTTTGCGCAACGAGGCTCTTCTACCTCTCACACTGCTCAATTTTGTTCCGCATCTTCTGAATGGCATCTAGCGCCAACTCGAAATACATTAGTGTTTACTGGAAGGCCCACGTAATTCGGTTGTTGAAGCTCGTCAGGATTTTTATTACCGTATTAAATTCAGATGTATTTGAGGACAGTGCATCCCATTGCCCAAATGCCTTCCAGGTATGACTTTGGTTGATATAGTAGCATGGTGAGAGGTTCAGGCACTTGATAACTCCAAGTGCCGTATCTCGTCGTAGAGGGGCTCTCACCGGTATCGACAAAAATGATGCTTTGGTAAAACCATGCCGCCAACTTTGAGGGTACTAAGATCACCGCTGGATCAAAGAAGAAAGGATAGGTTATTTCTCAGGTTTGAGGTCTCCATGAATAATCTCGCACAGAACCTTCCCATGCGAGTATAATGCAATAGTCGACTTGGAGCACGCGCCAGTCAAGCCATGCTACCTAGTATTGGAATAATCGTTGTGCATCTTATCAGGTGCATTGGCGAGACCGCACAGCTGGTTAATGGACATCTCGACAAGCTGAGAATTGAGCTGAGAACCTTGATAGTCGGGCTAGAATTCGCGAGATTCCGTCGGCTTGGGAGAAGACATTTATAACGTACTCATAGTCGACAGTCTTGATTCTCTCTACAATGCTCGAGTTTCTATTTCCGAGGCAAGGTTTGTTCCCGGTCCCACTGGACTTCGTTTTCACGCTGACAGCCTTGATGGTAACTTTAGGTATGTTAGTAAGGGACAGTCATTCTGTTGGAAGTCCATCACATATAATTGAAGAAATTGGAGACTCATCCTGAAGCGGGATACCTCGCTGAACACACCCTGCTTCCGCCTATCACCCCTTCATGTAAAAGGTAAGAAGATACCCTCCGCGAATTGGTCATACTGGCATTGGGATTCGCCAAAAAACCTGGCGCCCTTGCTTCCACGCCGTTACTACTTAGACTTCCAATCTTCTCGCAGTTGTTGTGAGCGGCAAGCTTCCATCAGTGTAGTCAATTTTATGGAATCGCCCCATCGATTCCAGCAGCTCGGTATTCCCGACATTGGAAAGAAGCAGGGTTTGGAAGACTCGATTTGTGTGATAGAAAGTCCAGCAATCATGTCCTTGGAGCAATCCGGCCCGAGTTCTTGCGTAATGGCTTCAAGGCTGACATCGTCCCGGATGATATTTGCGGGAAAAAAATTCTGCCGACGTCGAACTTGTCTTTCTCCATGTGTCGGCGTATCCCTCCAAGAAATCTTCTGATTCTCTTGAGACTCGTCTATAAAGTCGGTATCGGATTCAGCTGCCGGTTCTTCGTCTTGGTAAAGCTGAGGCGGCCTAGAAGGGACCTCGAAGGTTAGAAGCAGGTATGCATCTCCGTCTGGGATTTGCTCCAAAGTCTCAATCAAATTTGAGTTAAACCAACTGAGCGACAACAAATCAAGTCGTCGAACATCAACCCATTTAGCAATTAAATGGACCTGCTTCATGTAAGCACCGGCCGAATGTTGACCTCCCTTTCCGACGTTCGTTCTTTAATATCTAAGATGCTCCGTTTCAAGGTATAAATGAAGAGTCGGAATTCGTCTCATCGGGACATATGTAGAGAGAGGGCTGACCTTGTAGAGGTAGGCTGGAAGCGGCGGGGGAGCAGAACCATAGGCACACATAAGCATTTCTTGCTAAACCGGGTGTGGACAACGTGGTGTTCAACTCCAAGCTCCTGTCATTTGAGACGGCAATGAGGCCAATAAAAATGGTGAAGAGTCTAGCTGACAGTCCCTTTCCGTGCGGGGAAGTAAATGATTGAATGTAAGTCAACAATAAGAGCCATATCCAAGCTCGAAAAGCAAAGGTGGGAATAAACTCAGCACCTCGACACATGATGTATGTGTTAGATGGTAATAGGTGTTTGCAATCAACGGAGCCTGGAGGAAGACTAGATTCTAACAAAACAATGTTTTGTTAGAATCTAATTGGAAACTAAGACGAAATTTTATCGACACGTCACCATGAATACAGGGAAACAATCTCGTTAGAATTGACATATATATCGACGGCTGAAATGTCAGGTAGACAGACACCCTTCCGAACCACAATTTAGTTCGGAATTCATGATGACTAAGCAACATCACTCTGCACAGTGCCTAAAATTTCAATTGACGCAATTGATACTAGTCGAGCGTTGGACTTAGCTCTGGTGCTTTGCCGTAAAAGCAAACGAACACCAAAATCTGCCTCCGAACCTTTGCTAAGCTCGCACTTGATTCGAAATTACACAAACGGCCCTCGCCATGACACGGAAACGATAAAATAGAAGAATGGAACCTCCCGTCGCAGCGAGGCTTGCCCGGCAGCTCTTGCGACGACCAGCAACAGCACGTAGCGGGCTGCTGCCGCGAGCAACGCCACCTCAAGCTCTCAGAGCTCCAATCGCCGCCGGCCACCACGATGCGAACCGGGATGTGCGGTGGGGGAGCCTCGAGCAGAGGCGGTCACTCTGGGGCATTGGTGGAGGCGACGGGACGAGAAGAGACCGACTGGGGCTGTTGCCCTCGGATGCAAGGTGGAAGCCCAGGAACGACATGTCCCCGGAGGATCGCATGGAGGAATACCGCGAGTACCCTATGGTGACGGCGTATGACTTGAGGGCGTCGCCGCAAAGGCCGAGGAGGGTGAAGATGCTGATGCGGGATTTTATAGAGGGTAATTTCTGTTCCCGCCCTCCCGCCTTTGTTGGTGGTGCCAACCAAAGGAAGGAAACAATTGAAGTTAACGCCAGACGTACTGGTTTTGCAGACAGCCTCTACAACCCCCACTACGGCTACTTCTCCAAAGAAGCCGTCATCTTCTCCCCCGGCGAACCTTTCGACTTTCCCTCCCTGCACGGCAGTCTCGAATTCTACTCTGAACTGGGCCGCCGTTACGCTTCTTTTGAAGATGAGCTCGACGCCCGCGAACCACAACCGAACCCGACGCGCCAACTTTGGCACACGCCCACGGAGCTTTTCAGGCCGCACTACGGGGAGGCTATTGCGCGGTATCTAGTTTCGAACTATCATATCCAGGGGTACCCTTACCACGACCTGATTGTCTACGAGATGGGCGCCGGGAGGGGCACGCTGATGCTCAACATCCTGGATTACATACGGGATATAGATCCGAATGTCTACGACCGGACGAAGTATAGGGTAGTTGAGATTTCGGAACAACTTGCTGCCCAACAAAAGGCTGCGCTGGCGGGGGATCATGCGGGTAAGGTGGAGATTATCAACAAGTCCATCTTCGACTGGAACGAGACGGTGCCGAGCCCGTGTTTCTTCCTCGCCATGGAGGTGTTTGATAATTTCCCGCACGACGCGATCCGGTACGACGTCGAGACCGAGGAGCCCATGCAGGCCGTCGTCTTGATTGACCAGTCCGGCGACTTCTACGAGTTTTACGAACCGCAGCTGGACCCCGTTGCCGCGCGGTATTTTCGCGTCAGACACGCTGCTACGGGGGGTGTATACCCGGCGCCGTATGCGGGGAGAGAGATGTTCAGGAGATTGAGGAAATATGTCCCGTTCATCGGGAACCTTTCCGATCCCGAGTATGTGCCCACGAGACTGATGCAGTTTTTTGATATTTTGGATCGGCACTTCCCGAGCCATAGGTTGCTGGCTTCGGATTTTCATGGGTTGCCGCAGGCAATCAAGGGGCTGAATGCACCGGTTGTGCAGACGAGGTTTGAGAGGAGGATGGTAACGGTTTCGACTCCTTTGGTAAGTCGGTCGCACACCCCTCCCCCCCCTCCTTTTTTTTTCCATACTTTGCAACAAAACTGCTCTACAAGTGATTTTTCGTGTATGTACTGACCAAATTTGGTAGGTCCACCAAGGATACTTTGATATCCTCTTCCCCACCGATTTCATGGTCATGGAGGCCGTGTACAGAGCCATCACAGGCAAGTTGACGCGAGTGCACTCGCATGAGGATTTCATGACGAGCTGGGCGCTTGTTGACGAGACGAGGACGGCTTCTGGGGAGAATCCGCTGTTAGAGTACTATAAGAACGCGAGTATGTTCTGTACTTTGTAAAAACAAACATGAACTACCACACCCCACCTAGACGGGAGCAAAACATGGCCACGTATCAAAGAGGCGGGCTGGCTTTGGCCTCTCTGTATGTACTATGAATACTAGAGACGATGGTTACGAGCCGACTAGAGTTGTTAAAAAGGGCTAAGAGGGGAGATGACATATAGACCATGGTTCATGGGGCTTTGGAATTAGGGCTAGTCTGGTGTATGCAAATAGATACCCCGGTTTCATAAAATTGTGTGGCGTAGGGAATCTGTTCTAACGACGGATTCTCGAGCCAGAGATGGGTGTGGCCATGAAAACACCTTGCCATTGCGTCTATTATTACCAAAACTCGGGAGAGTCGCGAACCAAACACCCCAAGATCCCCTTCTCGTTGACACTTCTAAAAAAAAAAATTACAAATCTCTTCGTCGCTCCTCGTGTCTAAATCGTCAACTTCTCCCCAAGCCACTTCGTCGCAGTAGCAACACCATCATCGATCTTCTCAGGATTTGTCCCCTGTCCCTGCCTCGTCGGCTCCTTCCCACCCGACTTGCCACCAACGACCTCGCTAACGCTAGAAGCCCAGGCTTCGGCGGTGACACCCTTAGAAGCAAGGTACTATTGACCGGACATTAGTTCAAAGATCGATTTCAACGGGGGACAGAGGCATCGGGAAAATGACATACCGTTCCAACATATACAGCATGACATACAGCCTCGGAATCTCCACCAAAGAGGTAAACCGACTTCTCCTTATCCTTAGACTTGTAAAAGTTGATCACCTCCGACATGGCCTTCGCATTCGCTGAGATAGGCAGCCGCCCCACAAACCACTTCGCCTCCTCATCCTTCTTGAAGTGCTCCTGGACAGCATTCATGGCCGTCTTGCTCTCAGCCTTCTGCCGCTTCTTCTGCTCAGCCAAGACGGCGGCAGCAACCTTATCATACCGTACCTTCAGTTCATCTTTTGTGAGCGTCGAGATAGTTAGCTTCGAAAGATCCACGCCAACCGACTTGAGCTCCAGCTCCTTCTCTGGACCCATGGGCATTTTCTCCAGCAAATCCAGACGGTTGGAGAATTCGGTAGCGATGCGCTGGCACTCGTGCGCCGCCTCCCCCGTGTAGCACACAATCCGACGAATCCCCTTGGCAATGCCGGACTCCTCAATGATGATAAAGTCCTTAATGGTACCCGTCTCCCCCACGTGTGTGCCGCCGCAAAACTCAATGCTGTACTTGCGCCACTCTTTGTTGCCTGGGTCGGCAAGCATCTTGTCAATATCCATGCCCACGGAGACGACGCGCACGGGATTGGGGTATGTTTCACCGAAAACGGCGCGGCAGCCCTCGATGCTCCGAGCGAGATCGAGGTCCACGTCCTTGGCGTAGATCTTGTAGTTCGCCTTGATCTCCTCGTTAGACATGTCCTCAATCTTGCGAAGATCGGACGGAGAGACGGCAGTCTTGTGGGAGAAGTCGAATCGGAGCTTGTCCGCATCTACGAGAGAGCCCTTCTGGTGGACATCGCCACCCAAGACTTCCCGGAGCGCGTGGTTGAGAATGTGGGTTCCCGTGTGGTTGTTTCGGATCGGCACCCGTCGAAGTTCGTCATACTCGCAGATTACTTTGTCCCCCGTAGAGAGCTGGCCGTATTCTAGGTAGCCACTGTGAACGATGTATCCGCCATAGGCCTGGACGTCCAACACCTTGAATTCGGCCACGCCATCAATCACCAACATGCCCGAATCAGCGACTTGTCCGCCCGATTCAGCATAGAAATTAGTGGCGTCGAGCAGAATCCCCAGTGGCGTCTTTTCCGGGATGCCTTTTGTTGACTTGCAGAAAGCCTTGCCATCGAATATTACCTGAACCGTCCCCTTCGAGTCGCCCTTCTCGAACTTAGCATCGTCAACAGTCCGCTGTATGTGAAGCTCCTGCTCCAACTCGGCAATCTGATGCACGTTTAACTTCGCAAACGTTTGGACGGCATCCTTGACGGCCTTGCTGGCCTCCCTCGCCTTCTCCTTCGCAACTTCTACCTCATTATCGTCGATTTCCAAGCCTCTTTCCTCGGCCATAATTTTGGTGAGATCGACTGGGAAGCCAAAAGTCTCGTACAAAAGCCAGACCAAAGACCCCTCCAGCTTCTTCTCTCCCTTCTTGGTGCATTCCTGTGCATATTTCTCAAACTGCACTTCGCCCCGGTCGAGCGCACGCGCAAACGCCTCCTCTTCCTCGTCAAGAATCTCCTGGATATCCTTCTGCTTCTTGACAATTTCGGGGAACTGCCCACCCATCTGCTTGATCAAGGCGGGGAGAATGCCAGAGAAGAAAGTCCCGATTTCAGCCTTGAAGTATTTCCTGGCATAGCGGGCGCCACGCCTGAGAACCCTCCGAACGACATAGCCCCGGCCGTCATTGTTGGGTACCGCACCATCCGTAATGGCAAACGTCAAGAGCCTAATGTGATCAGCGACCACACGGTACGCCGTGTCAACGCCATCCTTGTCTTCCTTGCCGTACTTATCCGTGTACGGCCGCGCGCCCGTAGCCTTCTCAATTTGCTGGAAGAGAGGCGTGAAAATGTCGGTGGCATAGTTCGAAACTGTGTTTTGCAGCGCAGACACCAATCGCTCAAAGCCCATGCCCGTGTCAACATGCTTCGCAGGGAGTGATTTGAGCGACTTGTCCTTCTGGCGATCAAACTGAATGAACACAACGTTCCATATCTCCACGACCATGGGGTCGTCCTGGTTCACCAGGCTCGCAGCGTTCCTTCCACCAACTTTGTCGTAGTGAATCTCACTGCAAGGTCCACAGGGGCCCTGGTCACCCATTTCCCAGAAATTGTCCTTCATATTTCCGGGGACAATGTGCTCGTCGGAGAGACCAAGAGACTTCCATATATCCTTAGCTTCTTCGTCGGCGGGAAGGTTCGCAGAAGGGTTGCCCTCGAAGTAGGTGACGTAGAGTCGATCGGGATCTAGTCCGTACACTTTCGTCAGGAGCTCCCACGCCATTTCAATAGCCTCTTGCTTGAAGTAGTCTCCGAAAGACCAGTTGCCCAACATTTCAAAATATGTCTAAACCCAATTAGCCTCCCTCCAGCCGCAATATGGTTCAGCCACGTACGTGGTGGTAGCTGTCCTTTCCGACATCATCAAGATCCTGTCAGGAGGCTGTTAGGAGCTGTAACTTATCGAGGGACTAAGGAGACTCGATAGCATACGTTGTGCTTGCCACCGGCGCGGATACACTAAAATACAATTAGCTCGATCACTCAATGTGGACGGCCTCAACAGTGTGTACCTTTTGCGTATCCACGACACGCTTCAAACTCGCCATATCATCGGTCTTGTTCACCGTTCCGAGGAATATAGGCTTGAACTGGTTCATACCAGCATTGGTGAAGAGCAAGGTGGGGTCATTGTGCGGAACGACCGAGGACGAGGGTACTGTACAACAGTTTCGAGGGTTAGCAATCCCGAGGTTATTTTCAAGGACCCGACCAAGTTTGTGGACACATTATCGCATCGAAGAAAGCCATTAAGCCGTGTGTGGCGCACAATTGCTATCGTTGCCAAAAGATAAAGCTGTCGCGTACCTACTGTGTGGCCCCGCTCCGCGAAATAATCGTGGAACGTTTGGCGGACCCTAGTCCCCGTCCACTTTGTCTCGGACATGTCGTCGCCTGGATCGGCTTTGCAGTCTGTTGCGGGGTTGATCAGGGTCGCAACGGATCGAAATTGTCGAGTTGTTTTAAGCTTGCTGGTTTTGGTAAAATCGATTTGGCGTTTGCTGAAGTGGTGGTTTCGTTGTTGGGATTGAAAAAGGGACTGGAAAGCTGGAGTCGAATGCGCCGGGTTTGTGGGAGCTTTGTAAAGTGGCATACACCAAGAATGACTCAATGATACGAACGCCGGCTGCAGGGAGCGTGCCCCTCCTCCGCAAACACTCAAGCTCGGACTGCGGTTGATACACCACCGCCACACTGACACCTGACACCTGCCGTGACGACCCGGCTGAAGCACAGCCATCGCTTAGCCTTCTATCAGTGAATTCCGCGCTCCCGTTATCTGTCCATTGTCGATATGACTCCTTTTCTCTGGTGATACCGGAAAGGCGGTGAGGGTCTTTGACCCTTTCTTTTGCCAGCCTGCTCTTTCCTTATCGGCAATTGACCAACTAAAGGTTGGGCATTTTTTCCAAAGTTCGGTTTGGCAATGGTGGCGCGTGAAGCTCTGCAGGTCTGACGCGGTTTTTGCTCAGGTTAAAGGTTAAGTAACAAAAAAAACAGGCGCAGCTAACCCTAGCTATAACGACGAAATATATCGATTCCGAAGGCCAGCTGGCTGCCAACTGATACCACTTGTTTCTGACACTAACCAGCATCAGATTTCCTGCCACAGCCACAGCACATTAAGCAGATCCCGGAAGGTCGCAGCATCTTGCATGGTACTAAATTGTGCTCAAGAGTTCTCCTTAGGCTATCGAATAGCATGGGTTTCATTTGATCTAATACGACTCAAAGACGAACTCGAAGGAAGTTATGTGCTACTCTCTCGAAATTGCTAGTCTTCGTTTGAGGACTCCCAAGATCGTGGTCGCAGATGAACCCCTCCCCATAAATGGGAATTATACATGAATTCCCGAGCGGAGCGAAGGCCGGTATGGAGTCGGAAATATACTAGACCTCTTGAGCGTCGTTGTATCCAGCGGCCAACTTTGCTATATGCGTCCCGGATACCGGAACCGGCGATTGCCAAGCTGAGACCCAGTCCGGAATCCCGGCTGACGTTGAAGGTGTGTGACCGTTAAAATTTCCATGCGGCTAGGAGCGGACCATCTGCTCTCAATTCCCCTTCCCCCCTCTACTGGGGCCAGAAGGACATTACTAGGCTGGGACAGGTGTTAGGACAGAACGAATCGGGATGGGCACCACAAAAGCGCTACAACGTCCCTGAGGCGCAGACTATCATCAGGTACATCTTTTCAAAGTAGATGCTTGGTAGCTGTACAGGCTGCTAACAGTACCCAGAGGTACTCTTAGATACGCGGGCTTCCCAGAATTGTCAAGGTTCTTGTCGACATTGGTTTCCTCAAAGACGAGGAGCAGAACTGCTGCAAGAAACCAATCCCTTGGAAGGAGGCCACGCAGAAGATCCTTGGCGCTCCATCATCAGATGAAAAGGGCCTCATCGGCGCTATTTCCGCCAAGAACAACGAGCAGAGAGAGCATGTCTTGGCCGGCCTGAGGTGGATTGGAATGTTTTCGTCAGAAAAGGTAAGCATCTGTGTTCTGCGTTCCCGTTCCCTCGAGGTACTGGCTGCGGGGCCAGATTGCGAGTGCCCATTTGGCGCGGCATTTTATCAACAGATTTCACTAACACCACAGGGCTGAAGACCATCCCAAGAGGAAACCCACTGGGCATCATCTGCGCCACTCTCGAGAAGAAGATGCAATTTGGCGAGGGAGAACGAAATATCGTGATGTAAGTGGACAATCTCTAGCCAACACTAACATAATCGAAGTGCCCAGTCACTGTCCTCGGCGTAACACTTCGAAATATATAAGCGTGGCAGATCTGGGGATTAAAGTTGACTCTATAAAGTCTGCAGCATAAGTTCGAGGTTGAGTTGAGGGATGGTAGCAAGCAGACCAGACTTTCAACTCTTTGCGACTACGGTAGCACTGCGCCAGGTGGCTGCTCAGCAATAGCTAAACTTGTTGAGATTGCCCTCAAATGAAAAGTTCCACATTGATTAATTAGACTCAGTTGGCATCCCATGCGCGGTTGCTGTCAAGCAGGTCAACTAAGGCTATGAAGGGGTTCGAAAATATGCATGGACACACGTTCCTCCCCTATAAGTTGCGATGCAACACCCTGCTTTGCTATTTGACCGAACGGAGCGGTAGAAGGGAGCAGAATACATGTATCAAAAGCGCTTCTCGACATGCGGTCGAGCGCTCGGCCCGTTGGTCCAGGAGAGATCCAATACCAGGAGGTGGCTCGGCGGCGCGGTGCGGAGTTGCGTCGAGGAGGCTTGGATTCGAGCTAGGATGGTGTATCTTGATGATTTGGAAGGTAAGAGCCCGAGATTAGACTTTCGTCTCATCTATCTAGGTTGCAATTCGACCTGCTTGAAAGTTTTATAATTGCTCGCAAGGCGGCGATATTCGCCTATTGTAGTTCTCATGTTTTCGCTTATGTCACTGTTGTAGGTAAGGAATGGTATATGTAAGCTTGGGCGTTGCATGAAAAAGGCAGTTGCATGGCTCTGCCGAACCTTGAGCCAGGCTCTGTCGGCGCCGACGACCGGTCGAGTTCGGCTTCCTCGCCGCCATCGGCGAAGAGCAGAGTCAGCCCCGAGTCCCCTTGGTGCGGGTCTCGAGCAGCCGGAGCCTCCGGTAAACGTTCCGGGAACTAGCGAGTGTAAGAGGAGATCGCAAAGTTGCACGCGGTCCATCTCGGGTCTGTTGGCGAACTTTCCGGGGCGTCCCGGCCCGCCCCTGCTATCGTCCACGAGGACGGTGGCCGTCGAGCGAGATTATTCGCAGGGTCCCGCCCTCAAACCTGACGAGCTTCTGAAACTCCGCGACCAGGCCGGCTTTTTTCAGGACACGCTGTCCCGAGTCCGACTGAAGGTCGAGCGAGCCGCCGCGGTTTTTCTGGTGTCAGCCATCATCTTTTTCGAAGACTCTGTCTGAAACCGATGGATTCTCGCTGCAGCGGCTTTGCTAAGGTGAGTCCCGCTGGCCAGCTAATCATGCAGACTCTCACCCGTCAGCTAGCGGTAAACATAAACTCAGTGACATTTCATACCGCCAATAATTTTAATTTTAATTCTGATTCCATTATGTTGGAGGTGGCCAGATTAAGGTGCTGAGTTTCTCCAGTTCCGTTTTGCACGTGTCTTGTCGCCGCTGCGGGTGAATGATAGGAACCATAGTTCAGGAGGATGTTGTTGTTATCCGCATTTATTGCAGACATGATAGTGGGCCCCCCTACCGGACCGATCGGCGAAGATGTAAGCGTGGTCGATCGGCCGCCGGTGTAATACATAAGAACCGAATCGACGGTGTCCTGTGCCACATCTGTGCTCGCCGAAATTCTGAAAAGGGAAACCTCGTACAAGTACCAACACCTGTGCCTCGGTGTATTCTACTACGCCGCCACTCATAGTGAATCACCCCGCCTTATAAGTGGGCGCCCCCGTCGAACATGATACATCTCGTCAGTGTTAGTCGTTGGTAATTCAAGTTAGCAACAACGTCAGCACAGCCAGCGGCCAACGGCCCAACATTTAAATTGAGACATGAGAGGGTGATTTTCACGCTCTCCTCTTTCTTTTAACTTCACTTGTTCCTCTTTTGAGAACTATATCCCCCGTACTTACAAAGTGGACTGACTTTTTCTACTCCTATAACACAGCACTCTGCCCACTCTACGTCCTCCACTTCACGACCAAATCAAGATTCTTCTGCTGCCCCCCATGGTGCTCATTGCCCCCCCTTCCGAGGTGGCCATTATTGGCGGGGGCCTTGCCGTAAGAAGTCTAGCAGCGTCTCGTGTATCGTTAATGGACACAGCTCGTACTGACATAAACCGCTTGCGTACAATAGGGTCTCACGCTCGCTCTAGCACTACATGACCTCAGTATCCCCTCTACCGTATACGAGGCCCGCTCCGAAGGCTACGATCAAGGTGGGGGAATTATGCTTTCCCCCAACGCCCTCCGTGTCCTCGACAGCATTGGCGTCTATGAACGCGTCCGCGACAAGGCTCTGCACTTCGACGTGCTCTACTTCAAGGATGACAAGGACCAGACTACCGACAAGTATTACTTTGGGTCGTCGGAGCTCTACGGATACAAAGCCATCCGCATCCTACGTAAGACGTTGTTAGACGAGATGAAGGCCATGATGTGGGAGCGCGGCATAGCTATTCACTATGACTGCAAGGTGACCTCCGTCACGGAAGGTCCAGATGGGGTTGACTTCGCCTTCGCAAATGGCAAAGAAGCATCTGCGCCTCTCCTAATCGGGGCCGACGGTATCCACTCTACCGTCCGCAGCGCTCTCTTCCCTCAGGTAAAACCTATCTACGCCGGCTTCCTCGGCATCAACTGCCACGTACAGCGATCCCAACTCCGCATCCCCGAGGGCTACGACCTTCCGGCCACCGTGATGGCGAAGCCCGGTGGCTTTCTTCTCGTCCCACAGAAGCCAGACGGCTCGGAGCTCTTTGTCGGATCGCAGCGACGATTCCCTGAGCTGGACTCGGCAGGCTGGGAGGCGCTGAGGAATGACAAGCAGAAGCTATACGACATGCTTCAAGAGAACAAGGACGACTGGCCCGACGTGGTGCAGTCGGTCCTCGAAGCCATGCCCATCGACCGCATGGGATTCTGGGCCTTCTACGGCATCCTGCCCCTGCCGTCGTGGCTGTCCGACTCCAAACAAATCATCCTAGTAGGCGACGCCGCCCACGCCATTCCCCCGACCGTCGGCCAGGGTGCCAACCAAGCTCTCGAGGACGTGCGCGCGCTGGCGACTCTCCTTGCCAAGCTCTCGCCCGAGGTGCCGCTCGACAAGGCGGCCGCCCAGTGGCAGTCATACCGCCAGGATCGAATCACAAAGGTGCTCGAACTGACCCAACAGATGAACGCGAAGCGGCTTCCCGAGGCGGAGCGGGCCAAGCTTCCGCCTGGTGCCATCTGGAGCGACCAATCGCTTACGTGTGGAGAAGGTGGCGAGCTTCGCTGGCTGTTCGAGCCCGACCTTGCGAAGGAGGCCGAGAAGTGGGTGGAAGACTTGAAGCGGGCGGCTCGCTAATAGCAACGGGTACTTTACGTCTACGTTGCTATGGGATGAAGCACCAACTGCGTAGGAATTTTGCAGTCTACGGTGGCCATCGGATCTAGCTGTCGCTCTCCTGTGACCAAGAGTAATGAAGTGAATCTGTGGCAGAAGCAGGATTTTCAGTTAGTCATGGTTCGCTGGAGAATCGTCCAAATTAGACACCTAGGGTCGCCCAACGTTCACTTCTCCGATGACGAGCAAAAAGGACTATCGCCGTGTGCCATATTAGCAGCTAGAGTTCCAGTTTGATTGCGGCATTCCACAAGCCAGTGCTCAAATCCAGAGCTGACCCTAGGAAGAGATGACGAGGTTAGCGAGACTTGGGAATTGATAAATATCCCGAATTGCGGCACCCTCGGCGGCGACACATGGAGTCCACACGGAAACCTGCTAGCCAATTCAATATGGAACATTTAAGGTTGAAACAACCTCTATCCTGGTCAATCTAAGGACATTGCAAAACTATTTGGGTTCATAGCAGAATTTGCAGGATTTCCGGAACTGCATGGGATGAAATCCTTCAGGTATTCCCTTAAGCCGGGGTCGCACGCGTAAACGTACGTACCCCGAATCCCGCGCGTCATGAGCACGGCGTAAATTTGCGTGATGAATCGTAACAGGTCATCGTCCGAGCAGGTCCTGCCGAGAGCACGGTTGTTCTGCTTGCCTTTCTTGTCAAAGTACGAGTCGCGATCGATAAAAAGACGCCTTCGATCTGGATCGAATCGCAGATCAAGACCAATGATGACGCCAACGTAGTTCAGGTCGTATCCCTGAACGGTATGAATCGATCCCACTTCCTCGAGCGCGTTGCTAGAAGCGACCCAGTCGGTCGGGGTACTGTTCCAGCGGAGCCTCGTCTGACCGATTTCGATGTCGAAGGCATTCCCGTTCCGCCGGGTCCTCCACTCCCATGCGTAGCCAGCGACCATGCGCGAAAGACCCACTTCAGAATTGCGTCGGAAGATTTCGTCTCGCATGTGGGCAACGCTGTCGAACGCTCGGAAATCATACTCCCCAAAATGCAGTCTCACTCGTGGAACCGAGAGAGGACGAGGATCGAGAATCCAGCGAACGTAAGATACAAAGTCTGATCCCGCTTGTACGCGCATCTGAGTCTGAAGTTGAAAATGCCGACCCGACGCACGAGTGTCGGCAACGAGGTCCGACAGCAGCTCCGGGGGCAGATCGGCTGGTCGAACGCCCTGCGCTGCGTCCAAGAGGAAGATCTGGTGTCGGCTCTTCGCCCGTATCCAATCAAGCTGGGTCTTGCTAGTTTCGTCGCTGCCGAAGAGCTGTCTTGTGATGGTTGCGAACTTGGCGTTGAGCATTCCTGATGATTGGCTAGCACGTTGGTTGAGCCGATGGGTCTCGTCAACCAAAAGCAGGTCGAAAGTCCCGTCTGCTTCTCCCACCTCGAAGGGTGTCATAACCATTTCAGGGTGGAGCCCACGCGTCTTCCGAAAGACATTCTTGATGGATCCTCGCAACGATTGCTGCGGCACAACTAGGCCGACGCGGAGAGCCTGGAGCAACCGCCGATTGGGTTCGGTGAAGAAATGGGAGAATCGCGAGTCGCTGTCTAGATCTTCAAGCGAATTGGATGTCTTTATGTCGACGAGCAATTTGATTATATATATAGCTACGACCGACTTGCCAGTGCCCGGGTCGCCCTGGATCACAATCGTGCTTTGGCCGCCTCTCGCGACATCGATTAGGAGCCCCTTGACGATCTCTTCTACCGAGTTCGCTTGATCTTCCGTCAGCGCCTTGAACGGTGACAGCTTGAAGAGGTCACTGTTTTCGATTTCAGGGATAGTTCGCGTGAAGACGCCATCGGCCCTGAGTTGCTCGAAGATACTGCGGAAGCCCTCGCGATACGTCTCGCGTTGGTAGTATTTGGATTCGGTGATGCCGTTATTTCGGTTGAGCACCCGATTGGCACCGTCACCGGCCAACATTTTGATGAGGTAGGACTCCAAGTCTAAACAGACCGACTTGTTGAATTTATCATGGAGAATGACGCGAATGTTCTTCAAGTGCTGCTTCGCGGGTGTTTCGAGGTGCTGGCGCAGCCGGCCCACAGCGTTGAGCGATTCCCCAACATAGATGTCCCTCAGTTTATTATTCGGATTGGCCTGGGCGGTGTCGCAGCCGTCATCCAACACGTACACGACTGGCCAGTTGCCGTGTTTCTCGTCGTAAGACTTCCATGTTGCAACATCAGCTTTGGAGAATTCAAGCCGCGCTATCTTGAAGTTCATCATATTTTGCACTGCTTCCTCGGGCCTTATCGACGGGATACTTCTTGCGCGTGACTTCGAGCTTCTCTAGCACGATCTGCTCAGGATCGGCTCCAATGCGGTCAGCGAGAAGCAAACAGTAGGTCAGCACGTCTGCAAGTTCCTCTCGCACGCGCTTGGGGTCAGCTTCCGAGCTCCACTGAAAGCACTCAAGCAGTTCGCCGGCTTCGATTGCAACACTCTTGGCAAGATTCTCCGGAGTGTGGAACTGCGCCCAGTCTCGTTCGGCAACAAATGCCGCAAGTGCGTCGTGGACAGATTTGTTGACCATGGGGTTCAGTAGCGACGAGTGTCGTCTTTGTCTGTGTCACGAGAAAAAGCATAAGTCGCTGGACATGTCGTCTTCGCAAGCCACAACTTACAATGAAAGCTATGCCGTTAGTTGATGGTTGTATGGTGGTTGTAATCGCAGGACGAAACAACCAGACACGATAATGTCTTGTGAAGGTAGAAGAGTATCTGAATACTACTATAAAAGAATTGTGTTGTGGCTTGTAAGAGAGGTTGCGGAAGGGCACATTTTAGCGCACTAAGCCAGAAACAGAACTACAAACTACTGCTCAATACCTATCGGATATCTGTTGTTGCCTTCGCTACAAAGTCCAATTGGCGTAGGTATGGGTCCAGTGGACACAGCTGCAGCCTCGTCACACTTCTGCATGCATACCTGTATTGGCGTCTCCATTCTCCGAAACCCCACCAAGTCCAGAAACGGGACATGGCGGGGCGCCCCACTACCGGGCACGTGACGAGATTGGAGCAACCAGAAATCGGCATGCTCGACAGCTATTTCCAGCTGATTCTACGACGACATCCCCCTCCCTGATGGCGACGGACGTTTACGGCCAGAGCCTCCCGAGGCGCAAAAGAAAGGCTCAGTCGCAAGATAATGAGAGATTGTCGAAGAGACTTAGTCTCTTGAATTTGGGTAAGCTCCCCCTTCCGATCACAGCTGGCGCATTGCCAATGCATGGTTCACAGAGCTGACGACATCTGTCTTCCAGAGCGCAATGGTCAGAAGCTCTACGTTCCCGTCGAGCGCGAGTCGACGGCCGCCACGACCGAGAGGCCAAAGAAGCGAGTCAGTGGTCAGGATGAATTAATGCAGGTTGACGATACGAAGCATAAAGTGTATATCCACAACATTGACGACGAGCTCTCGTCATCCGAGAGCGAGGCCGAGGAGGGCAGGATTATCTTCTTGCCCGACATTGAGCGACACCTGCGGGCAAACCGAATCCCGGCCATGGTCAAGGCAAACCCCGAGGGCGAGCTTGCGGGGGTCAACTTGGCTGATATGCAGTTGGTCCTCTACAACGTTCCCACGTCCCTCACGGTCGAGCCCGAAAAGGACAACGTGCGGAAAGCTATCATCGAAGCGAGGCAGAGGGCTAGAGAGAAGCAGAAAGCGGGGTCCGGACAAGAAAATGGTGCTGTCATGGATCGCGAACCTAACACAGCAAGGTTGCAATGGCCACCCGCCACAACACAGAAGATATATGGCATCCCCGAGGAGGACGACCCGGACGCCATGGACTTGAGCTAGGGCACGGGACCAGTAATGATGAAGTGACAATTTGCGAACGCATAGCGCATGGCATGATACCTTGGAGGCTGACAGGAGTTCTCGGTCTCACTCCAGACGGTGGAGCTGGTATGCAAACGAGCAGGCGACTAGGCGTTATAGAATCTGATCGAATGATCAATTTCAATGATAATCAATTCCCACGCACCTGAATTAGACCCGCCTGTCCTTACATGTAGTCTCCTTCGTTTGAACTGTTGTGCCAAGAAATAGCTCATGCAGCAGCCGTGATCCTTGGTGACGGTTGTCGAATCGTGCCCCGTTTTCTGTTATGCAAGTCTGGCGTTGCCTAAAAGGCTTCTTTCCCTCCGAACCCTTCCTTCCATAATTTAATTGGCTAGCAGGAGTCATTCGAAAGATCGAGTCTCTGAAGACATATCCAGCGCGTCGCAGATGCCCGACTTCACGGGCGCCTCTCTTATACACTACACCATTTGAAGAACATGGCACGTGGTAAGTGCGCTATCATAATTCAGACATACGTGAATGGCGGGCCTGCACAAGCGACTATGAGCTCACAGCTAACTTTGCTTAATAGTAGTAGGTAAATTGTCTAGTCGGAGGAGAAATCGGCGAACGGGGACGTGGTGGAGATGGTTCTCCTATTGAGGATCCCTCGGGAGCTGGTGGGTGCAGCAACTCCGACGACTAATTCATGTTCAAAAATTCACTTTGTATCGCTTCATAATTGGGCCTTTACGTCGCGGATATGACCTAAGTCTTCTCTTAGTTAGTTAGGGTTGAGGTTAAAGACATATTCGTTTCTTGAGGGATAAACACTGGTTAAGCTTCCCTCTGATGTCACAAACCGTGACCTTCGTCCCTGGCACATACGTCACAAAAATCAGAATGATGCGTGCCGATTCCCGACCCTTGACGAATCTCTCACATTGAAGAAGAACTGAAGCAGTTAGTTCTTGACCCGGCGCAACAGATATGCCTCTACCTGTATCCAAACGCCGCAGAGTTGAGCTCGCCAATGCAACACTCCGCAAGCCATTCAAATCTCCGTTGATAAGTCGGCCAGTCGAACCCCCAGAGGCCGAAAATCGACCCTCGACGAGCCCTTTGACGCATAGTTTTACCTCGGACTCCACAGTTTCCAAAGCTCCAAGTGGCAATGAGCAGCAACGGCCGTCAGGGACTCCTAAAAGAAGGGTAGATCAGAAGCCTAAAGCGGTTTGGGATGTGGCTACCCCTCCAAAAGAGGCTCATGAAATACAAGAGTCGTACGAGGCGTCTCATGGCGTATTACCAACAAATAAAACATTATCTCATGGGAATGGCGCGGTTCCGTCATTTTTATGGAAGGAGCACCATAGTCAACTCGAAACTCGCAATATAGAGCTTGAGAGGGAGATTTCGCGGCTTCGGGGAGATACCTTGCAACAACTTGAGTCACGCCATCCAACCGACAATAAAGACGCGGCCCTAGACAAGCTTATTGTCAAGTGGAAAGCGGCTGCTCGGCAAGCCGCGGAAGAAGTCTTCGAGATGTCCAAATCTCGAGTCCAAAAGTATGTACCTATTCTCATGCAATGCTGCGCGGCCTCCCCACTCGTAACCTGGAGTTTCTGACTTAATGTCCCAATCAACAGCATGGGGGGGATGAGGGAAGTGAGGGCGATGCAGCAACGTCAACTTGAATTCTTGGCACAATTCAACGATGGGCCCATGAAGAGGCCACCCGCCGGCGAGTTCGATGAGGTTTACGATGACTACGAAGCGGACCAAGCCCCTGAGGCTAGGATGGATCCACCGCACACGTCTCAGGACCTGAACTGTGTAATACTTCCCGGCTCTCCATGGCCGAGTTGCGCCTTCTTTAAACACTGTTCAAAACGCTGACGACGAATTCTGGGAGGTTAGGCTTATACGATGAGGGAGATGTTGAAGAGCCTTAATATTAGTTTTGAGGATATTGGGTATGATGAAGCTGAGGATGGGTGGAAGGATTAGGACGACAGGGAGTGTTGACACCTTTATATTCTTGCAAATGATACCCTCCACAATCTGATATTCTACCTATGACATTCACCGTTTATATTATAAGTAGAGGCCCTCTACTCAATGTAGCTAATTATCTAGCACCCATCATAATGTCTGAATGCGAGGTTGGGGAAGAAGGCAGTTATGAAGCTGGCTAGGGTTAGGGGTTCCATCTTTGTTCCATGACTTGATGCATCGAATGTCCTTAACTTGGCCTCCATCAATTGTGACGCATGGTCGTAAGCATCAATTATTACGTTAAACGCTTCATAGAGCTAAGCTGCCTACGCATTTGATCGACCTCGATACCTACCCCCCTAAAAAAAGGACGTCTCACATCAAAACTCGACAATCCCGGAAAGCTCCGCAACATTCTAGGAGGAGCTTGGAGTGCCGAATACCGAGCTGTGGAGCTCCCTGCCCGGCACAGTCAAGGACCCTGTCGCCGGGTTCTTGTTTGACAAAATCAGTTAGTTGGACATTCCAGAACAGCTTTCAATAATGTCGACGGTAAAAACTAGGTGTCCAGCTGGCATAGAATAAGTAAAGAAACGGAAAACGAGGTACCGACCAATGAGGTAGTTTGAATCAAGATCGGGAATCAAATACCCGACCGCCTCAGCCACGATTTATTGCGAGGGTGGATTCGAGGCTTGGTTTTGGGGGTCGGTCAGTAGCCTCTGGAAGGCATACGATCCGAGAGGTGGATGAAACACGTCTGGCACTGGCCACTGCCGCAGATTTCAATTATTCGTAACCTCGTTCGCCACCTCTAAATGGTTTCTCCCTTGACTTCCTGCCAGCGATGATCGTTTCTGAAGATGAATCGTAACAAAACAAGAATCGCTCGGTCGAGTCATTGCTTTTCTACCTTACCCCCGCCATTCCTGCCTCCCCCGGTCCCTTTTTGTTAGAGGCTTTTTCATGATAAAACCACATGAGGATCGACACTGATCAACCCGACGCCGTTCTTCCCTCTCTATTCCCCTCCCCCCTTCGAGAATAGAACCGGACGCATTTTGTCCTTCACCAATACCTCCCGGCGAGTGGCAAAACACGTAATTGAGCTTCGCAAATACATTTAACTACCCCTAGCCGCACGTCACTGGAACTGCGACGACGAATCCACCCTCCCAATCACGATACGAACCAGACACTCTGGGACTGCGTAACTTCCCACGCGCGATCAACCTTGAGAAACCTAGCGGAAGAAGACCCCAGATATCAAATAATCCAGAATGGCGCCTCGTGAGGCCTCGATACTCGCCCGCGACGTCGACCCCGACAACCTCCCCGATGGCTGGGTCATCGACGACGATGGCGTAGCGCGGCCCTGGTGGTATTCCCGGACGGGCTACATTGTCAAGTGGTCCGTCTTTTTCGGGCTGGTGACGGTCGTCGGCCTGTATCTCCTCCTAGGCTACCTCCACGCGAAGAGGAGGCTAAGAAAGGGGCTTGTTCCTCTTCGGTACCACAGGGTACGGCTCTCCTTTCGTTCTGTCTCGTTCTCGTCGTCCCTTTACCCTGCTATGCTCTTTACACACTTTCGAGGAACCTCTACTAGACAAGATGAACTGACGCAAAGATCGTAGTGGCTCATCTCCAAACGCGAACTCGCGGCCGTAGACCCCCGCTACGCCTACCCGCAATCCTCATTTGCTCCCTACGCCCCCGCCCAGGGCTACCACGCTTACGGCAACAACATGAGCATGCATCCCATGCCGCCCCCGCCCGTGTACGAGCCGCCCCAGGGAGGCACAAAGACGGATCCGAGTCAGTGGACGACGAACCCCATGCACCGCCCGGGAAACATGAACGAACAATATCCTGCTCCTGAGTACAGCGCGCCGATGGGTCCGCCCCCGAGCCAACAGCAGCAGCAGTACCAGTATGAGATTCCGCAGCAGAACACCGGAAACGGCGGAGCGGTGGATAAGGCTAAGAATATTGCCGGTAAGGCTCTGGGATTCTTGAAGAGGAAGTAAAGGGGCTGGGAGGACGATTTGTCAAGGCTTTTCGAGATGACGCCTGCCCCTCAGGACCGGCGATTTGAGGACATGAGGTCTACCGGTTTATGAGGACTGGTCATGGTTAGGGACTATACGGCGGGCCACGCGGTAAAAAAGGGAACGTAAATTGCATCGGACGGCGAAATCAGAGGCGTAGATAATGGAGTCTGGAATGGACCTGGTTATTACATTAGCTTTTTAGGATTTTATTTGTGGTGGCTTCGAGCTTGAGGAGTGGATTTGAGAGAAATGCTCAAGTCCTACATAACGTCTGAAGGGGTGAGGGTCTGGAGGTGCGGAATGTAGCTACTTGTGTTGAACATACTTAGACACGACTCCCAAGAACGAGGAGAGTATCGATAGCTGGACCTTTGGAAGAATCCAACATGTGTATTTTTCCCCCAATGTCGCGCTTTCCCCTCTTCGCGCCTTTTCTAGCTTGATTTTCGTGTGTCTTGAGTGTGAATTTTCGAAAGCTAACAAACACAAAACCGGCAGGGTATCCTTAACTTCTCAATGCCCAGAATAGGCCGTTATCCTTGCTCCTGCATCCTTGCATACCCACCCGTGCAAACTGTTTTCCAGCCTTCAGTCTCTGACCAACCTATCCACGCTCGCGTCACGACCCCGAACCACCACTCGGGCCCGCCCCGTCCGGGTTACTTATCCTCAAACTCTCCTCCACAGCCCGTCTCAACTCCTCATCATCGTCATCGGCATCCTCCCTCACCGCATCCGTTCCCTTCCCCTTCAGTTGCCGCCGCCGAAACTCTTCCTCGGCGAGACTTTGCTTCTTCACGTACTCGAGCACGATCTCCTCTTCCGTCATAGCCTCCTGGTTCCGCTGCGCAGCCTCCTTGGCTTCCGCTTCCGATTGCTCGATGGCCCGTCGGAGCTGTTCCTCTTCGTCTTCGCTTCCCGCAGCGACCGGACCCAGACGGGGAGGGATAGGCGGCGGAGCAGCCTTGGACTCCTCGATCGCTTTCCTCAGCTCCTCGTCGTCTTCGTCAAGACCGGGCGGAGGAGGTGGTGCAGCATGGCTCTTGGAAAGCTCAATGGCCCTCTTGAGTTCTTCGTCCGAGTCTTCCACCCCTTGGTCGTGCTCCTCGTGCGGGTCCTGACCCTGCGTAAGCCCAGCGACGTGGAGGACCATGCTCTGCCGAATAGCCTTCTCGATAAGCTCCTGATACTCCTCGTCTGTAATTTGGAGGTTCGCCGGCACACCCTCCATCCCCTTTTCTTGGGGACGCGTCAGGGGAACCGCATCGGGAAGATCATCACCGCGGCGGCGCATCTCCAGGACACTGGCCCGGATTGCTTCCTCGACGCGGGCGTCTTCGTCGGGGTTCCCGCGCGACGTCTCTCGAACCGACGCCTCAATCGCCCTCTCAAACTCGTCATCAATTTGCCTCTGCTGCTCCAGCGTGGTGCTTGAACTTGAAAACGTAGAAGTCGAGGAAGAAGAGGGAATGGGGATGCGTGCCTCGACGTGTCCCTTCTTCCACGCTTCTCTTCGTTTATGTAGTTCCTTTCGTTCGCTCCAGCTAAGATGCCGGGTATGCCGCCAACCCGTCTGGAGCGGTTGCAAGGCGTCCCCATTCTCGTCTTCTGGGCTCGTGGCGGGACCTTTGCCCTTTTCGCCGCGGGCTTCCTTGATTTTGCGGGCGTAAAAGCCCTTGAGGTCAAACTTGACGTTATTCCACCTCGCCAAAATATCCTGCTTCTCTTCGGGCGTGGAAGTGGACATGTCTTCGTTCCCCTGGAGGATGCGGGCCGCGATGATGTAGTTTTCTACGGAGCGGCCTTGAAGTTTGCGGAGTTCGACGTAGGCACCTTGCATGGTGTAGGCAGGGATGGACCAGATACCTGTTTAGCACACAAGCAAATGTTTGTTAGCCAACGTTCCCAAGCAACGCCGTCAAGTGAGTGGTGATATATTTCCCGGACGTACCAGCAGCAGGCTTAGCAACCAAACCCCCAATCCCCTTCCCCACACCCTTAATAAATCCTACCGCACCCTCCTTCTCCATCCCCTTCAACGGCTGCATCACCAGCCCGCCAATGCCATCGGCGAACCCCAAGCCAAATTCCTTGCCGGCGACTTTAAACCCGCTGTACACGCCCGTGACTTTTTCCTGGGGTCGCACCGTGTCGTCGTTGTACAGCTTCGGCGTATTGCGAAACCCCTTAGCGAGGCCGAGACAGAAATTCATAGGCGACTTAACGCCTGTAAAGACAATCTTCTGGACACTGTTGCTGGCTCCGCGAGCGGCTTCCAGAGTAAATCCCCCAGGGGAGGAGGACCTGGGGATGGGCGACCCTTGCGGCACTGGTGTGGTTTTTTGCGGTGTGGTCTTTTGGGGTGTAGTAGGCCCATCTGTGGAGATTATCGACGGTTCAGACGTTACCGTGACAGAGGGGGTAGGAAGAGTGGTTATAGATGCGGCGCTGCTGTCCGTTGTTGTGGTTGTAGTTAATGGCAGCTCGTGGACCGTCGCGGACGGAGCCTCTGAAGGGATGGAGCCGGGCAACTCTGCAAGCATCAAAGGTTGCTCAGTAGTCATTACTGACGCGGTATCAGACGGGAGGGTGCTGGTTGATGTGGTGGTGTGAAGCATGGAGGCGGATCTATTCGAATCAGATCGCTTCTGAGATGGGGAGGCGGGTGGACTTTTGTTGTTGCTGTCCCGCCTGGCGGCCTTGAAAATGTCCCGCGGAAAGTCGGCAATGGCCATGGCGATGCTGCTCATGTCCATGACAAGTGAGGTTGTCACGGCAGAGATGGGATCCCAGGGCTCACCTTCGGTGTTGTACTCTTTTGGGCGCCACCTTTTAACATCGTTAGTTTGCCGGCGCTTCTTGTTTTTGGTAGGCTTTGTGTTTGTCAACTTACAGTTTCAGATCCGAGTACTGAACAAGGCCTTCCCGAGCCAACACGGCAGCTGCAAAACAGCTCAATCGAATTTGGGTTCGTCTTACTCGCCACACCGCCGCTCGACTGGGCGCCAACGAGCACCTCAGGGAGTCCATATCCAAGTGACTATGGAAGCTCTGCCCGCCAACATCACACCCCTTCTCCTCACGAATCTTGGACCCCAAGAGCGTTGCCTTCTCCTGCGTTTCCGGAAGGAGGGCGTACTTGATTGCCGCGGCGAGGTTCTCAGCGTTCAGTTTAGTGTTATGGATCGGTTCCGGGCCGGCCCCCGCCCGAGCGATCATGGCACCCCAGAACGGCTGGTCACCAAAGAAGGGCACCACGATGGTGGGTTTCCCGGCGTTGATTCCGGCAGCAGTTGTGCCGGCGCCCCCATGGTGGACGACACACGATACGTGCTTGAAGAGCCAGTCGTGAGGGCAGTTGCCAATCATGTATACCCCGGGTGGAATGCCGACGTCGTCTGCTCCCAGGCCGCCCCAGCCTTTGGAGACGAGGGCTCGCACTCCAGCGATGTGGATGGCGTCGAAGATAAGTCGCGTCAAGGCATTGGGATCATCAACAACGATGGAACCGAAGCCGATATAGACTGGGGGTTCTCCTTCGTCTAGGAAGGCTGCTAGTTCGGGTTCGGGCGTATATGATGAGGCGAGGTTCAAGAAGTAGAAGCCGGCTATGTCAATATGGTTGTGCCAGTCGTTGGGTTTCGGAATAAGTGCAGGAGACCTACGATATTAGTTGAGACATGTTGAAATAATCTGCTAGGTGGCGACTTACCAGCAATACGTATATGGTATGCAGAGCCTTGTCAACAATCCGGGAGCCCAGATCAAGGAAAGGGGTTCTAGATCGAGGACCTTCTCCCTGAACCGATTGATCACGTCACCCAACCCCTGCCACGTCAACATCTCCACTAGACCATACGACAGAAAGCTCGTCACCACAGCGTCGGTATTCGACTCCTGGACATTCGCAAGGGGATGCGGGAAAGCCTTCGTCGGAGACCATGGCATGCTGGAACTCTTGTAAGCAAAGAACGACCGTGCCTGCTACAAAGGGGGCGTGAAAGAAATACTCACGTAAACATCATATGCAGCGGAATCCCCAACTTCTCAGCAATATGAATATGCGCAAAGCTGGGCGGATTCGCAATAATGGCGTCCGCCACAAACGGCCGATTCGTCGGATCGCCTGGCAACATCACCTCGCTGCCACTGCTGGCAGCATCAAAATCCACCCTGTCATCCCTTCCATGCGGCTTTAGCGGCGCCCCAAGCCCGTCTCCCGGCTCGACACAACTCCTCCAACATCCCAACAAGATATCGCTAATGCCCTTCCGGCGCTTGCTCACCTCTCCACTCTTGAGAGCATCAAACCCCGGCATCAGCCCGGGGTGCTTAACCATGAATGCCATCAGCTCGGCCGGGTCCCCGCCGATGCAGAAGAACTCGAGACCATTTTCTTCGACGAATTTTTGAAAGGTTCCATGCGTGGCTACCCGGATGCGGTGACCGTACGTCTCCTTGAGGACCTTTCCCAGCGCGACGAAGGGCTGGACGTCGCCGCGAGAACCGACGATCTGGATCACCACGTTGAGGCGGGGAGGGGGTGTTTGGCCAGGTTGGCCGCCTAGGCTTGGGGGGATATAGGCCGGCGGCAAAGGGTCTTGGGGGCCATGTCCGGAGAGAAGGGCGGCGGGAGGTGCATCCCCCGTAATCTGACGCCGAATGCTAGGACCTAACAGGTCGGCGAGGCGGTTATTCTTTTGGTTGATGTTGATGTTGACGCGGCCATCGCCTTTGAAGATGCGATTGTCACATTAGTAATCATGAAACGTAGGGGG
>Ga0247774_1000060_pt1 | contig 48406 bp, 36 predicted proteins | sample UWRJL001104B6_FD_179933 | JGI IMG/M metagenome (GOLD analysis project Ga0247774, IMG submission 179933) | Plant litter microbial communities from Arlington Agricultural Research Station in Wisconsin, United States - UWRJ-L001-104B-6 | ecosystem: Environmental > Terrestrial > Plant litter >...
CAAGCTATCCATGATTTAAACAGCAACAAGTCGTCTTTACCACGATCGATATAAACTTAACGTCGTTTTAATGCCTCTACAATGGACTCATGCCAATTCCCTGGCACCTCTGACATGTACGGCGTCGGGATTCGTGTTGGTTTCTACATGCAATGGTACGGCAAAATCCTCGCGTCCTGGATTGCAAAATCAGAAGCTCGTAGCTTGAGACTCTCCGGTTCCTTTTTTGTCGCGGCTACGTTCTTGGCCTTGTGCCTTCAGTCTGCAAAAAAATCACTGCGGCCGGTTGAGATCTACATCATTCTACTTCTCACTTTTGGAGGATACCTATACCTCGTACCTCTCTGGATCTGGCGCTTGGCCACCGGTTGCACACCACGATGGGACCCGGCGAGATATAGACGCGTCAAGTCTAGTAGGATCCATAGCAAGTTGAACTTCGGCCTTCTGGCTTCGGTTTCTCTCTTTCAGCTCTGGTTTTGGGTTGCTATTGCTGGATCTGGAACCAAATTCGAATGCGCCCAATACGGTTTCTTCTTTGGGCGCGTATCCCTTCAGAACACCGTCTTCGTCATTATTAACGTCCTCATCCAAGCTGCTGCTCTGGTTATTTGTTTGGGTGTTCTCTCCCTTCCATTGACCAGAAAGGTGGGCTTATGCATGGAAAGACAGGGAAGGAAATCCAGGTTCGTCATCTGCACCCGATATAATGCAAGTATCCAGGCAATACTGAAACCGCCATTAAATCCTCTCAGTCACTTTCGGAAGGTGGCGTTGCAACAAATGCACAGCCTCATCCAGCTCATCGTTACGAGCATAGTCGTTGTGGCAACCGAGCTCGTTATCAAGTGGAATGGAATTAGAAACGTCAATGACGTATCCACGGCTGGTCAAACAATACCTATGGTCATCGGAATTGGCCTTTTCATTCGGGTTATTTATGTGTATTTCGCCAAGAGAGAAGATACAGAAGGCTCAGACGATACAATCAGCACCGGTTCTATCTCATCGATAACGAGCGGTAGTGCTGGGTGATTCCGAAACAGTAGATCCCGTATTGGGGTCTACCCTGTCAGGGACTGTTTCGCCGAGATCACCAGAAAATCGCGTATGGGGATTTTCGTCTAATGGATCCTTCGTTAAGCAGAGCTCACAGTTCTCGTCGTGCGTCAGGAGTCGCATTATTCCGCATAGAGATAAGCAGTCAGTTAGGGAAAGGGTATGTTCTAGGAATGGCTCGGTTTTGGGGTCCTATGGCCGGACGGAGACGCTACGAGATAGCCCATTGTCGTAACGTACTTGTTAATCAGGTTCATTTGTTGATCTTGCCGATACTATCACGCAGCAAGGGAGGCACCCTCCACCAACCACTCATTCTCTCAAGAGCTTGAACAGCAGTGCGGTTTGGCAGTCATCCTTATATTCCGGCAACCAGTAGGACTGGACAGAAGTCACACTGCAGAAGTCTGCACAATTGTTCCCTGCGCTGTAAGGCACTCTTAGATACCTCAGAGAGGGAATCACGGAGGTGTGGACATTCTTATTACCCCCACGGCCGATTTTCTAGTCGACTAACACGGGCTCTAGATGCGGTGGGCCATGGTGGCACCTCTGGGCCCTCTCATCGGCCTGCCCTTATGCTTTCGAACGGACCAACCTGGTTTCTAACATTAATGCTGAACCAGACCCTGAGAACTGTTCTTAAGAATAGCTCAACATGTGAAAGACTTGAATAGCGCAACGAACCTGATGGTCTGCTCCACCGCGAACGGAGATAGGTAATATTTTTTTCGCAGTCATTTCAGAAGTCACGAAATCACTGTCCCCTTTTCGATATCCAAAAGCTACGGCGCATTTTTTTTTCTACCCAAATTCAGAATCTCTAGAATCAACGATTGAACCATCTTTAGGAATACCTGAATTAGTGCTCACCGACGAGACCTTCGAGTCCGAAAGCCACAATGACTTAACCTATGTCGCGATTACAGTCGGATCGACCTTAGGGGTTAGAAGCCATCCGAACGCTTGTTCCCAGATCTGAGCTTCAGTTCGGAGAGGTGAGAGGCATACTAACCGCACATCTTGGGCTAGAGAAAACCTGGCGTTTGCGTGGTGAAGGAACGATGCATTGCCGGACACGCACGAGGTTGAAATAATGCTTCAAGGATATCGGCGTTCTATTTTGAGCGAATCGAAATCAGTAACCGAGTCTCTAAAGAATCCGATACGTAATGCGGATAACGAAGCACGGGACAGATGGATTGTCGACCTTGGACTTGAGCAACGACAGATTCCACTACTTGGGCACCATGACATGGAGCTACAATACCCCATTTCAAACTGAAGGGGTATTCAGCACTCACGTTGGCCAGAGGACCCCTCGTGGGCGGGTACCGCGACAACCTGGTCTGCTGAGCGGCTCATAAAGAGCCTGCAAACACTCGAACAAGTCTTCCTTCGGTACCAATTTGTGACGGAAGCAATCAACTCCAGAAATTCTAACGATCATGAGATGTCGCAACTTTACCACGCCTTCCGATGTCTGGCGGAGATTCTTCCACCATTACTCTACAGTCTTGCCGGATTTGCATTTGACTATCCGCTGGCCATGAATAAAGACTAGGTCGAGCGCGTTTGCCTTCGTCAGCATCTCATGCCGATTCAGCTCCTTGACATCCCCATCCCTTACCGGCAATTCTGTCAATAGCTACAGAACGTGCACTTTCCTGGGCTCCTTCTCGAGGCGCACAGGAATGCCGGGCGCTCAACCCGCCACGGACTAGAGTCCTTGAGGTCGTGCCTTCCCGAGTTTGGGCGTCAGATTCCGTGGGAGGTGAAATAGGAATGCTGGTTGGGGATGGGTTTTGATGGTGTGAGTCTGATTACTGACGTCCCCACCATGAACTGCTCTCATGCTAGAAGCCTTCCTGCAAGTTACGCTGAATCTTCTTCGGCGCCAGTTTCTATGCAGAATTCTTCAAAATGATCTGCGCGGTAGGCAATATGGGCGTTGTTGGCGTTTTCGGGTGAGCATGGAGCTTGCTGAAGCTCACTAAGCAGAGACGGAACTTACAAGAGAATATACCTAAGGGCTGTTGTGGAATGCGTTATGTTATAGATCGACTTCTACTTGGGGCCTTCGGCCTCACTAGTGAATGCCTCCCTTTTTAGCTAGATGTCGAAGATTCTGGTAGCTAGCCGGTCTAAAACACTCTCGCATTCGCTGGATGCGAGTAGCTGCGTGCAAAAACCAGTCCGTAGTATTACCTACGCTCCACGCTCAGCCTCTGTATACGCTACTCGAATCCGATTGGCCTAGCTATACAGCTATCAAGTTTGAGCTTCATGCAATTGTGTCTATTGCATCCTGATAACTTGATTGGTATGATTACAACGGCTGACTTTCATCAAGGCAGTTGCCTCGTTAGCTCAATCGATAGCGATATGCTTTGTCCTAGAGTTCGAAGACCTACTCTTCGAGAAATGAAAAATGTCCTTGAAGAGTTAATAGGATTCGGGTATTAATTTTGTCGAACACCGCACGACGAAGTCGGGATCAGAAGTCACGAAGTTGGCGAGGCTGGAGCATCTAGTGCATTTCTTATATTCACATCGCACAATGGCATGCTTGGCTTTAACTTTCTGTGACGACTTGGCATGATTTCTCATATATTTCGTCTGGAAATAGGAGTTGTCAAAGGCGGGCGTCTTCAGGCGTTTTGGCATGGATAGAACGTGGCCTGTCTTTCTGCTGGAAGTTCATAAAAGTTCTCGGCGACACGCTATGTCGACTGAGTAGCTATACATGCCTTGAACTACATCGTGCTTCACCATTGGACACCACTTGCTACCAGAATCTGGCTTGGCGCACGCCTTAGTGCACCACCTAGATAGTGTCTTGCAGTTGAGCAGTCCCGTAAATCTCATTTCTGAGGTCCATAGACTTTTAGTTTCTCTCACGACTCGGCAGACTACAGGCGACGGCCAGTCTCCAATTACCACCTGCTCCTCTGGTGAGATGGCAGCGCGACTGTTTAGCCGGCCTTGCCTACACGCTTCTGGCGCTTTTCGCGCACGTACATAACCACCGCTTTACCATCTCCAGGCCTCCGACGATCGATATCGAACAGTCCCGTGGCAATGACCAACTCGCTGAGCTTAAAGTATCCAAATGTGCGGGGATCGAAATCCGGATGCTGCTTTGTGATGAGCGCACCGACTTGGGCGAGGTTAGCCCATCCCTCCTCGTCCGAAGCCGCCTTGATCGCCATCCGCAGCTGCCTCTCTAGGCGAGGGTCGTTCTCGACCGTCGTCAACGTCGCTCGGTTTTGGCGCGAGTCAGCGACGCTAATGCTGGCCTGCGGCACCGCAAGCTGCTCGTCGTTGATGTTCTCGAAGTAAATGAACTTGTCGCAGGCCGAGACGAAGGGCTTGGGCGTTTTGCGCTCGCCGAAGCCGTACACAACTAGGCCCGACTCGCGGATACGGGCCGCCAATCGGGTGAAGTCGCTGTCGCTGGAGACGAGGCAGAAGCCATCGAAGCGGTTAGTGTAGAGAAGGTCCATGGCGTCGATGATCATGGCCGAGTCGGTGGCGTTCTTGCCCTGTGTGTATGCGAACTGCTGGATGGGTTGGATCGACCGCGTGAGGAGCTGGTCCTTCCAGCCCTTTATACTGGTGCCGGTCCAGTCGCCGTAGGCTCGTCTCGCGAAGGCGGTGCCGTATTTGGCGACTTCGTCTAGCAAAGCGCCGGCAATCCCGGGCGGTGCGTTATCGGCATCGATGAGAACCGCAAGCTTAACAACTGTGTTTGTGGTCATCTTGCCACACTAGGCTTCGAGCCAACTCGCGATAAGGCAGGTTGGTATATTTTAGATATAACTACCAGACGGTAAAACCGCCTCGAATGGGCAGCTATGAAGTAAGGCAGTGTGTGATTCTTGGTCTGGCGCCAAAAAGCTCAGAAGGCAATGGTCCAATTGTGTCGAATGCTCTGATCCGACTACGGCTGGCTCGACGCCACTGTGGGGCGGTGGATGCACAGTGCATGCCGATGACAGAATGCATTCAATCCCTTCTGTGACGGTGTGGTATGCGAGGCTGCGAACACATGACCACTGTGCAAAAATACTTACGAGTTGGAACGTCCAGGAAGGATAGCGAGACTGGATTGAAGGAACGGTAGGTTCCGTTATACGAAGGACTGATGCCCCCCATCTGCTTTTCGTTGGGGCCGAGGAGTTGTATATTAAAGTTGTTAACTAATTAACTAGATAAAGATAGAATTGATACATCGTTGGTAGCGACTAGTATGATCATTAACAAAATCCTTATAGAAAACAGTGATACGCCTGTCCAACTGGGGTACAGTACCTCGACATCGACCATAGGATGCAACCATGCAAGACGATTGCCACCCAATGAGCAGCAAACCAATTCCAAAGCTCCCACAAATTCCATACAGGCTATCACCAATCCACGTCGGAGGTGGCCTTGATGGCGCTGAGCCAGGGAGATGATGATGCTATCCCCTCTCTGCCATTATCATATTCGTCCCCGTTGCCATGAACCAGAACACTGACCAGGGCCTAAACCACACCGGCCCAAAGAAATGCCCTTGGTATTGTCAAGCGACCATCTTTGTCACTTGCATTACTATATTTTTACGTTCATTACAGGTCGCATCCTTCCTTGGCTAGATCCGACTGTCAACTCTACACTCTTCGCCAGATAGCCCAAGGCGAGGATCAATGCATGGACAAACCCGCGAACGGTATCCTGTTAGAGGACGAAACCCTACTGTGGAGTTCCAGCGGCTCAGGCCGGGCTCGTCAATTATGCCATCGTGCCACCAATCTGCCGTCAAACTTCGCATCGTGGCGCCATCTCCGTGCTGCTGAAATACTTAGCAGCCACCGGCGATCCCGATCGCGGCGTACATGTTAGTGTTTTTCCGTGAATATATTTTGTATGGTCAAATGCCGTTTGGTATCGCACGCAGAGCCGTAATGGCCTCAATCGAAAGAGAATGTGCAGAATGTCACCGAATCAAGAGGACGCATTGCGAAAGAGCTGGCCTATGCTATGGAGTAAGCCCCGGGTGTATTGAGAACTTACCCAGATGCTATATTTTACGTTGCTAACTAAGGACAAAATTGGCTTGGTAAACACATGACCTGGTCTAACGTCATCCTTTCCACTTGCACTTCCGCCTTCGCGGCCTCAGCACAATACTGCTGCAAGCTGGCCATCTCCGCCGCGACAAACTCGTTGACTGGCCTCTGAGGAACAGCTGCTTCTTCTGCCTCCCACTATCCGCGGCAAATCTTCCCGAGCCGGATCAGCAGAATGCTGGTCCAGCAGGGGCTGTTGAGCGCCAGTTGGTCTATTATTGTCCTGGTGTAGGATCGGAAGTTCTAGCGCCTCGGTATTTCTCCGCGAGGCTAAAATCGATAATTTCGACTTAATTGCTCTCCCCACTAGTGCACATCCTGTCGATGGGTGGGAGCTTTTCGTCTGACTCTCGGTATCATCCTGCCCGTACACCTGCCTCGCCTCTCTAAATCCGACCCAAATGCTCAGGCAAATCAAGATCTGCAGTCCCAGGAACCCAAACAGGATCACCGGGTATTCCAAATGCATTCTCTCCCGAACAGTCTCCCAAGTGAACGAAGGAAGGACAACTCCCCAGACGCCCTTGCTAATCTCTTGCATATAACATCCGACTCGATTCAGGACCCCGACCTGGGTGGTGAAAATGATGCCTGTGAAAGATAAGAGGACGAGGAGGTCAAGTATGGCCGTGGCGTACACCTTTGGCCAGGTTGACACCGGGAGCCGATTGACGAGGAGTTGGACGACGCCACTGAATAGATAGTGAAGAAACATCACTACCTTGACGCCGGTGCGACAGTTCCATCCCTCGGGCGGGACTCTCGCCGCCAGCCATACCCCCCCGAGCGATCCAGTCGCCACTATTGCCAGCGCTATCAAATCGAGGGTCCAGGATGACCTCATCTGAAGGTCGACGGTGGTCCTCGACCACCGGTCCGGGCGGTAGTTCGGCACTGCTCCATGATCAATCTGGTCCTTCAGCGGCGCGACCAAGTCCTCCCGTATTTGGGTGTCAAGCTTCAGTTCAAACTGGGTGGTCGAAATCCCTCCCGCCACCAACCTTGCCAGCAACGTCGAGATCAGTGCCCGGCGATCCAGGTCCTCCTCCAACTGGCACAGGATCCGCCTCGCGGAGTCCCGCGTCTTCTGCACACCTACGATGGAGGCTTGGAACACGGCCGAGATAGCCCACACAACGGTCGTGGACGAAGAGAGACTCCAAATCTGGATGTGCTGTAGGTTGATGTCGTCGTATTCCTCGTGGTTGATGTCGACGTACTTGAACAAGATGGCAACGACGAAACCGATGAGAGCTGCCCCAACAGGTATGAAGTTGATGCGTCGGTCTGCGGCGAGGGAATGTGCGGCTTTCTTGAAGGCTGCTGGGTTGGCAGCTTGGAGGCCGACCTGTCTGAGGAAGCATTAGTGATGCTCGGGCGATGAGTGGGGACTATTGGGTGAGTGGCATACTCGGCGACATTGTCCTTCGGCTTGCCGATAGTGGCGTACGTGATGAGCACCAGCGAGAGTTCTTTGCAATCTGTCTTGACCTCCTCGTCTGTTCGTGCCTGCCATCGAGTGTCGTTTGCTTCCCGCATGTTCTTCGCCTCTTTTTCGACCCTCTTCAGAAGGCGAAAAGAACATGCCAAAGCTAAGAAATAGCTGCCCATTGAATCGACGGGATTGCTCACGAAATGCAGCAACGCAAAGCCCTGCATCCGAGATCCAAGGGGCGGCCTGGGCAACTGAAAGATCAGCACCAACAGCGGCAGCTTGAAGTCGATGAGGCGACTCATGATAGTACGGGCGGCGTACACCATCCAGGGGCCCAGGAGATCAGAAAAGATGAAGTTGTTGCCTGTCGTCAAGTTGAAGGCGTCGCTGGCGTTTAACATGGTGGGCCGAAGCATATCCCAGGGGCAGGTCTGATTGACGACGGTCGTTATGTTGGCAAGAGTTGCTACACTGAAGGCTTTGAGTGGATCGGCAAGGATGTCGACGATGCAATACGGCATCTTGAGAACGGTGCGGTGACTGAGAAGAGGTACTGGGGCCTGAGCAACATGATGGAGACACGGATTGGGGATTAGAGCTATATGGGCATCCGCCCCCACTTGTATCCCAGCTTCTGCGATGAGATTTCCGTGTCTCTTAACATACAGGATATGCAAACTTTGCTACAAGCCAAGACTGCTTCCGCCTATTTGGGCCGAGAAGCCGCGAGGCGCACAAGCTCCTGGGGAGCCACGAGCGAGGAATTGAGGATCGTGTTAAGGACGGCTCAACCGCATTAGGAATGCAGGGTGTATGGGGCGGTAGCTTGAACTAGTGACTGACAAGCTAGGTGGCGTCCGAGCCTGTGGGGGGCACTGCCCAAGACCACCCCGAGTGTTTCCAAATGCACTCGAAGTAGTAAAAGAGGGCGCGGATGTGGGAGTTGTCGCTTGCAAAAGTGCGTAAAGCACTCAGGTTTAGCAACTGGAGCCGATAATCCCAACCTTGTCGACCAGACCATGTCCAGGAATGCCACCCAGCCTCTACGCGGGTAGAACTTCTAGTCTCTGATCTTGATTGTGGATGAAAAATGCTTGCCTTTCGGATTCGTCCGCCACGAATAAGGAGTCCGAGTCCTTGTATTCCTTTTCGCGTAAAGTAGGATTAGTCATGTCTTTAGCGAAATTTAGTGGACATGCTGTTGCGACATGATACCATTACAGAGTTATGTTCTCCTAGTCCAGTGTCCCACAAACTCTGGTGGCCTGAGCCGCATTAGCGCACCGTCATCAATGTTAGTAGGAAGAGCCCGTTAAAGAACTTGCAGGTCTACTCGATCGGATCCAAAATGTCAGGTTGGCCATTGAAATTTGCGTCGACGAATGCAACTCTGTTAGTACCGTAGGTCCTGATCCATAGCCGTTAGTTTTGGGCCCCGAGAGTACGGAACTCGCAGTCATACTTCAAAGGCCGAATTCCGAACCACGCATGGCGCCCCTCCCTGCTGCCTCCCTAAGCTGCAGATGAAGAGGGTCAGAAATTGACGAGGCTTGCGGTAATTTAACGCCAGGTCTCACGTCACGCCTTTACCCCGTCGAGCACCGGAGCCGACATTTCTCCAACTCTGTCAGAACTTTCGACATTTCCATCTGATGACACAATTGGCGTAAGTGAGCGTACCTACTCCCCCCAAAAATGCCTCGACCATACTACAACCGTGTTATCTGCTTTGCATTTGTTGACCGGCTTTCGTAGAATCTTTGTAGAGCAGGGATGTCGAGTTTTTTGCGTTGCAGGAGCTGAGCTTTGTGGCGGCGCCAAATCGCTGTTAATCAACCCAACTAGTATGATACGAGCCTACCTTTGAATATTTGCTGCAATTAGAAATATGAAAGGTTGGCGCCATGAGATGCTACAGCTTAGTTATTGAAATCCCAAAGATTCCCCACGCAGCAAGCTAGCATCGTGACCATTCCCGGTTGGCCGGATTCAATGTGAGGGAAGTTTTTCGAGCCTGGCTGCGGCCAGATTCCGCTGAGAATCGAATGTCCAAGACACAGTAGGCTCGGTATAATATTCCTACTTGTGGCTCCTTCTCACCATCATTTTCCCTAGCTTTTTTAGGACGGAAGGTGGCGGTGGTGGCAGGGTGGACGCTTCAAAGCCAGACAGTTCGTAGGATTTGGTATCGGGGGACAAGATAGTCAATCTAGCCCGGCAAATCCCGCATCCCTATACTAGCGAGGGATGCCTAGAATTCATCCACTGAACAAGCTGACTGCGAACTGTATGGCGATGCACTGATAACCTTCTACTACCATAGATAAATATTGCTTTTGGACGGATTTCCTTCTGATGAGCCGCATTTGATTCCGCACGACAGGGCGAGAATGCCTTGCCTCGGGGCCTCAGCTGAATACCGGCTCATCACCTTGCTTACCAGCACTTAATAATATCTTCGAGTCAGCTCCGCACGCATTCGATATAGTCAGTCAGGCATACCTTCTCGTATGTCGTGTGGAGGCCCCTGCCGTGGAAGGTTCGGCAGAATGCGCGACGACCGAGGGTTGTCCAGACAACAGCGGGAACCTTTATGTTAGCTTCATTACTGCCATTAATGCCACATATATAAAGAGATCTCGCTTTCTGAGGTGCTGTACAGAGTCGAGTCACTAAGACCACCGTTGCGCTCCTCTGGCATAGTCCGACCTTACTCTCCCGCCTAGGCACTACTTGGAATCATGCGCTACCGATCCCCTATGCGAAAGCGACGAGTACATCGAGGGCGGCTACACGAACCAGGATATCATTATCAAGTTGGTTCGGAACCCTGACGTGGAATAAAAATCTCGAGGGCCTTAGGAAGTTTCCCTCAGTCATCAATTGATGTTATGGCCGAACTGTCGGAACTGCTTCCTTGGCTACTTCTTCTTCTTCTGCTACGGTGGGTCAGCATATCAAAATATGGCCGATAAATAGAGTAAAAAACCATACTCGGTACTTGCTCTGCTCGTCTATGCCTCCACGTTCTCTCTATGACCTCTCGCGCTCGCCACCCGCTCACTAGCTCGTCTCGGCCCTTCTCTATCTCGACGCATATGAGCATACGGACCTGCACGTCGCGTAGAGTCTCGTAATAGGCCAATCTGGAAGCCATGTCTCTCGTGTCGCTTCTATAGACGGTAGCTTAGGGAACGGGAACTCCATCTGGGCTTCGGATACCACACACACCACTCGCCAAATCGGTTCATGAGCTGGACCATGGGTCGGGTCGCGTGTCGGCGACTACCGCCTGAGCCGTCGCTGGGAAACGTGTAAGGCGGGACCAGCTCAAACTCGAATAAGTTCGTCGCTACGATTCGCGCCCGGTTCGCTCTGGCGGTCCAGAACGGCAAACGATAAAGGTTTTAGGCGAGGGAAGCAAGCCGACAGAATCTCCCACAGCGGCTGCTTCCACGGCCGCTCGACCCGATAAGGATATCCCATCTCCTGCCGATAGCGGCCCCTCGATCGTTCGCCAGCGTGAAGCGCCACGTGCCGAACGCTCACCAGGAGCGGGTGTCCCGACCCCGCCGTCCAGTTTGCAATTATGCGTTTGCACTGGACGGTGCCGGTGCCTAGCCCGATAACGTCCCGCTCGCTACTGAAATGAAGCCAGTACTGTGTCAGCTCCTTGGGCGGCGGCCGGCTGGTTGTGCGAAACAAAGGTCTCCTCCGTGCTGACAAGCAGATGGTTCCGAACGGGACGTTGTCGGGGAAGTGGCGTAGCGTCGCGGCGCGGGACTCGTGAAAGGTCATCAGAAGGGCTCGAATTATGCGCGCCGAGACGGTAAGATCGGGCCATCTCCTTTCGCGGCCTCTAGATCCATCTAGCCGGTAATAGTTCGCGGCATAGACTCGACCAGTAATGCGCTGTGCGTGTATTATAGAGCGGGGGTGGTTTGGCCACTCGCTGGGGCTTCGGGTGTCCAGGTCGTAATCGACGTAGAATGAATACGCTCGAGTGTTGAAGCCTAAGCGGCAAGCCAGACGTGCTGCCGCAACTCTAGCGGCAAGTTGGGGAAAATGCGAAAGCCATCGAGCTTGGTGTACTGAGTCCGGCGTGTTTGGGAGGAAATTGCTGCCTCGACCAGGTTGAAGATTGGGAAATCTTCTACCTACCTAGTTATGCTTGAAGTGAGCACAAACTCCCTTCTTACGTTGGAGGGGTTCCAAAGTGTTGAGGGACATTAGAAAAACGGAACTTTAACTTAGGGGAAGTCTTAAATTATTTCGTTTAACAGATCAATATAACTCCCTGGCAAATAGCGAACGGTTCACTGATGGTACCCAAACAGGCTTTCGTTTCATGAGCGGCTGAAAAACGGACACCGTAAGCTGAAGCCAGATTCTAGCGAAAAATAAAGGGAGGGAAGAGCTTTCAGAAGCTTATGTACCAACGAGCAACCCCTCCCTTTAATTCACTTTGTGAAGAATTGGTCCGTCCTGTCCTGGGTCCTTCCAGAATAGAAGACATAGACTTCTCGCTAGGTACTTCGCGCCAACCCTGCCGAAGCTCCAGTAAAGGGAAGAGTTCCCGACAACCACCTTCCTAAGCTTTTTTCAACTCCCAAATCATGACATCATACTATAATGGCATTCTCATTGTTTCTCAGCTTCCCACCGGATATCCGGTGGCATGTCTGGCTGGCTGCTCTCGACTTCGACACTCCCCGAGCTTACGCCTTTTACGTCGACCTCGAGTTCGATTATCGCAGCCCGAAGGAGCCGCCGCACTACACGCACCCTACGACTACACAGCTTGTCCCCGGCCGCTCAAACGCCGCCGACGCCTACCGACTCGACGCGTCATGGGAAAAGCGATGGCCTGATCTCACACTCTCAACGCAGCCGATTAGAGCCCTGCTCGCTACCTGCCACGAATCCCGCGCCGCGGCGCTGCATCACTCCCCCGACAAACTACCCTTCAGCACCGTCACCCTGCGCGGCTTTCAGAGGCCAAAAGGCTATGTATCACCCGATCTACTATCCGACGATAATGACGACTCTGACGAGTCTCCGACGGAGAAACCGCCACTTCCCGAACGTCCAGCTGAGTCAACGAGGTACTGGCTCCCTTTCAGCGGCGAGCGGGACATTATTGTCCTCGGCATCTCCAACGTCCAGTGCGAGCGCATGTTTGCAAACTGGGTGGCCCGCGGCGGAGCGCCGCTTCTGGAGGCGGTTCGAAATCTGGCCCTCCACGCCGGCGATAGCTCGCGGGGGCGCTACGACCTACGCTTCGAGTCGGGGTACGGCTGGCCGGCCCAAGTCGTACGGCCCTGGAAGCCGCCGCGTCCACCCTGCCGTTGTGGCCAGCCGGAATGCCAGCTCTACTCCGAGGACCCACTGCTGGAGCTCTTGGCCGCCAGTTGTCTGCGGCTGAAGACCTTGTCCTTCGCCGTCCTCGACAGGAGGGGCGAACCGATGGGAGCGTCGGTTGGCCATGTGCCCTTCGAGTTTGGACTAGTTCCGCCGTGTGCGTGTTCTTCTGGCCGTGCGCATGCATGGCCCATGGTTCGTCTCACGAATCGGTTGCTGGAGTGGTGTGTCTGGTACCCCGAAGCACAGACAAGCTGCCCCTTCCCAACGCTGCCGTCGCTGGAGGAGATCAGAAAAAGGTGGCATCCAAATTGGCCGTACTACGAGACCCTGCGTGACGTGGAAGTCCGCATTCTAAGGTGTGTAGAAGTCGAAACTGGGAAGGATGAGTTGGTCTCTGGGTGGCGACAGAGAGAGATTATCAGTCAAACCCGAGGACGGGGAAGCAACTGAATTTCGAGGGATTTAGGAATATTCACACGTCCGTCTACTATCTATCTAGCTGAAATCGGGATTACTCATAGGTCGGTATTATGAACAAGCTTGATGATCATGCCCTGATTCGTGAAGCCTTTATAAACATATTCATCGCGCTTATATAGCGGATCGGTCTCGTTGACTATAAGCCCCATCTAACCTCCCGCCATAATACAATTAGCGAGACTTGGCCTTGGCCTCGGCGGTGGCCGTGGCCCTCCCCCCGTCGATGGTATTGGCGACATCGCCTATGAGCTTCGCCTGCATTCAGGTGCCCGCCCTTACCGTTGACCTGCCACTCGGCGCAGCCATCGGCGACCTTGACGGGCATGCGTTAGAATGGGATGCCCCTTCATTGATCATCTGGGCCCGGTAGCTGCGGAGATAGCCGGCGATGAGGTTGACCTCCTTGGGATCAAGGTTCTGCGGACTGGCGCCTAGGCTGTTGTAGCAGATCTAGTCGGTGGTTCGGGGAAGAGGCATTCGCAGGCGCGGAGAATGGGCCGCCAATGCCGCAGCCGGGGGAGGTGGTGGGGCCGGCGGAAAGGAGGGAGGCCGAAGTCAAGGCGAATACCGGGCGGCGGATGAGTACACTGAAGGTGAAATGAACATGGCCAGTCTTAGTGCAGTGAATGGGAAGGTAATTTTCTGGCTGTCTATTGTCGTTGACTCCTCTTTGATGCTCATGGATACCTACATTAACTCGCATCATTATTTATATTTTGGCCGTCGACTCGTTGGTTCTTCTGTCGCTATTCTGATTTCCCAGGCTTCCGCTGTTGCTCGGTTAAGTCCAGCGTACGACATGACCTCGACGACATCTACTGAGACCCAACATTGCAATCATGCGATGCCCCCCTTGAAGTCTAAATGGTTCTCGAACCAACGAAAATCATCTAATTTTTGGTGATGTCGCGGTCTGAATTCTGCCCATAACCATGCCGGTTCGGTTATTGAGGCGCCCCGAGAAAATGTGCCATTCGGACGCGTCTTCGCGACGACCAGCCCTCCGAAATCACCGTGCTGCTCGCGTTCGGAAACTCCACCATATTCTGTGGTCAGTATCATGTGATAGGTAAATCAGGTAATGAAAATAACGGCTGGGAAGATCTTAGATAAAAACATTGTGGGTTATCGTATAGTTTAGTTTCATATGTAGTTGTTGCAACTCATGGCCCTAACCTTACTACAGACGCCCATAAATCATAAGAACGGACGGGAAATCCCGAAAGAATCCGAAATTTATCTCCCTGTAGCTTGAAAAGCGTACATGAGGCAGTTTCGGTACATTATTCCCTCTCGTCCATCGCCTACCTACTCACAAACCACTGTTCCAGAGACCGACTGTCGCGTGAAAGTTTTGAAAATCGCGACATGTTGGCTTCACTGAAAAGGGACAAGAAAAGTTCTCATTCAAAAACCTTGCGGAATCAACGAACTAAAATTCTCTTCAGTAATATAGATTCTAGACCCTAGCTACACATAATTCACTCAGAATTAGAAGCTACGTCACAGATTGACATACTTGATATGGCTTCTTGGTATCGTCGGCTGCAAGCTCGTTAGCACCGCACTGGAGATGGCAGTAACAGAGGATGCGATTACGAAGCGATCTGGCTATAACATCTATACTGAAGAACTATAGAAATAAATGCCGAAAACTGTGCATCAATCAACTCTACTCGCATCCTCACACACCAGAAAGGCTATTCTTTCATGCCGTAGACTGGTCCAAAGCCGCACAAGCACCCTTCTTTAACAAGCCAAGCGGCTCTAGGAAGTCAACTGCAACATTGACGGATGCAGCGCATGAGTATGTCTACATCGAAGAAATAGAGCAAGTAAGGAAAGTAGGGTTTTGGTCTACTAACCTTTTTAAGGTATTCATTGTTATCCCTTTCTACTTCCAAAGCATTCAAGCAAAGAAATATACAGTGAGCAATTTTCCTGCCAGCTCTTTTGAAGCGCAGCTACAAGTAATCTGCCCAGAATCGAAAGGCGACGCCCTTGGCTGACGCGTCTTTGCAAGCGTTACTGATATCGCGGCCTAGGAAGCTGGGTTAGAGATGCTGAGTGGCTAGAGCGTTAGAACGTACCAAGCATCCCCGATGTGCCAGCTGCCGAGGAACCACAGAAATATACTCCTATTGTCACCTCGTGTTTGCGCTCAGCGCTCTTGAGGTAGGTTCCGTCCAGAGTTCCGTCTCGTACTGTCGTGAATGCACTGCGGAAGTTTGGTCGGCCGAATTTGGTGGGTGTTTTAAGCCCCGTCAGCGGATCGGCACCCGTGCTTGGGCTATTCAGTGTGATATTAATAATGGCGTTCGCGTCGAAGTTCTGAGTTAAGTGGATGTGTGTCTGAACTTCCGGGATACGCTTCGTCCCGTCGTTCTGTGTCTCCAGCGCCGAAAATAGACGCTCGAACCAGCCAAACGACTCAATGTCCTCACATATCCAGAAAATTTCCACATGTCGCATACCAAACCCCACCGGTCTTAGTCCCATATTACGCAAGTGCCATAGATGCTTGAGAATAGATGCTAATGCCGTTAAACCGATACCGTCAGCGATCAGGATAGCGATTTCGTCCTCAAATATCTTCATGGGTAAGACGTTATATGGCCCGTTAATATGGAGAATTGGCATTTCTTGGCCATTTTGCAGTGCTATTTCGTATTGATCCCGTGGATTGATGATGCTGTCGTACAATCTCGCCTGGGCGTGGCCAGCGCCAAGGCCATTACCCAGAGACCTGTTGAAACCAGGGACCTGCGGAACGTGAACGGAGATGTAAGGATCGAAAGGACAAGACGTAATTGGGAAGGGATGCCACTCGAGTTTGGAGACCCAACGGGCCCGAAGAAAAAGCCATTGTCCCGCCTGCCATTTCAAAGAACACGGGTCGAACTGAATCTCAACCATATCTTCAACCATGATTAGTGCATTATACAATGTTTACTGCATCATCCGACTCACCATATGGGTGGCGGATAACCCGGGTGACCTCGACGAGTCGGCAGGGCCGAATCTGGTGATTGACCCATCGTATCCAACTTTGGGGCCGATTACTCGTGATTCGAGGCGTACGTTTCAAGGTTTCGCGATTTTCCGCGTCTACGCACAGGTGGGATACCCGGCTATTGAAAATCGTGTGCGAAGAACGCGCCTGGCTCTTCTCGCAAGGCCGTGCCAGTGCGAGCGACGTTGAGTCTTCTGCCGTCCCGTGCTCTGTGCCGGTATCTGAATCGCGCGGGCTAGAGGAGAGTGTTGAATCCGAGAGATTCTTTAACTGGCTCCAGCAAAGGCCTCGTTCTCTCTCCGAAATTCCGTCAGAGTCGCATCCTTCGCCTGCATCTGGAGGAACGACATCGCCTACTATCCTTCGAAGTTTATCTGTGATCAAATTGGTGATGTTCCACATTCCTATTTCTTAGTCGGTCTCTCTCGTACTGAACTGGATCAAAAATGAAGCGGAACAATGATATCGAATGATGCATGGGCTATGTCGAGGTAGGGAGCCGCTGCGCCGCTCTCGTAGGAAAATGCGGGGTTATTACAGATACCCTTCCAGCTTATCTACGCCACCCGCTTTTTGGTTTCGTGGACCATACGGATGCTCGCGCCAAGCTCAACCGCAAGTACCGAACAAAACTAGGTGTATGGTAGGGCCTTACCTCTAGAACGCTACATCCATTTCTAGCTTATTTTGACGAGCCTAGGGTAGTGGTGAATTGTTCCCAAAAACACAAGGCAGCTTACAGAGTTGGCAGTAATTAGAGGGAACGGAATGAAACCAGTCCGAACCTGTCGTTTGGTCTCGGTCATACGTTTTCGGTGGACTTAATCACCTTGATATGCGAATTGGCCCACGATGGGGGTCGCGGATGACCGCCCACGCCTCCAAAATGGCCCAAAAAAGCGGGGGCCGGCGGCGTGTCCTGCCTTCGCTCCCATGGTCGGTTCGCGCCGTAAAACCCCACGGCAAAGGCCTAAACACAGAATGGTGGGGAAATACTGGATTTTCTTTTTGGTGTGAAACATTTACGGCGGGAGCAACGACACGGAACTACAGGTCCTTACTCACAGCACTCGGCTAGGCCCCGGCCGGCCTACGAACAACAATCAGGGGGCTCAACAAAATGATATTATAGGGGCACTCAACGGCGTCAAAGAAGAAATCGGCAGCGTCAAGGAACTGGTCATCAATGTCAGTGCAGAACTTACCACGGCATGTGCCAGACTCAATAGATATTACGATCCGAGAGGGCGGTCCGTTTTGGGGCGATGGCCACTTTTGATGGATGATGCCCACTTGGAGGTGGGCTCCAATAACTCTTATACCGATATCGTTCTACGACTGTACTTCCATCTAAGCCACTATATGTAGCCTATACTGGTGTATTCCGAACGACGATCTGTTCTTACGCAGGGCTTGGTGGCCCCGTCCACCTCGTAGCAAGGCTCAAGCACGTACGAAGCAGCTAGGGGTTCTGGAATTCTCTTGGTCATCCATCAACCTCCGTCGCCCCACGGCCCGCCTTCCAGGCAGCAGCCTTGCGAAAAGAACAAGGAGTCGTAAACTTCAAGTCTGTGGTGCCAGACATAGGCAACTACGAGCTCGAAATCACCGTCTCGACGCTTGCGCCAAATGTTTTTGAGCACTTGCAGAAGCGTTATTCATGCTTTGTGCAACCTGAAAGATGGCCTTGGGCTAAGATGGCGCATGCAAACCGGGTCCGTGTCGCCGCCAGTGACCCAGCGCATGCCAGATACGTGTCCGATTATATCCATCCATGCCAAATTACACGTTACGCGGCCAAACAAACCGCCGCGATCTGTAGTCCTAATCCATCTCACCGAAATGGGAAAGGAAAAGAAGCAAGACGAGAAAGGCTCTGTGCCAAGCTACGTTTTAGAGCAGCAAGACCAACCAACCGGTGCCCTATCATAACCAACCCCGCGTAGTCGGCATCATTTTACTCGGCATCGCGGTCGCCAGATCTCTAGCGGACTTCTACACAACCGCTAGGAACTAGATATCAAACGTCGCCTGCACTGCCGAAAAGTTGAGCCATCTCCTCAACGTACTCGAGATTCTGCGTGGGCAGCTAACCGACGGCAAGTTGGGCCCCGACTAGCGAAGCCTTCTCGACAACACGAAATATCATTTCACGCCTGCGACGAGCATATCTGCAAGCTCGAGACCGAAAACGATATATTCAGAGACCGCTCAAATCACATTATTTCGGTCGCCGCCCGACTACCGCTCGCCGCCTGGTTCGTACCAGTAACCGTCTTGGGTCTGCGCTTCAAACACTTCGGTGACCCGCCCCTGGACAGCTTACAGTAGCACGGCGGCAAGGCCGAGGAGAAGAAGCAGGCCTCGCATTGACGTGGCCTCCGTCGGAAGCAGAAGAGTGACAATTGGAAAGACATACGAAAGGTAGATCGTTTATTGCTGATTTGCACTGTACACTGGACTAGCTAGCCATTATGTACAAGTATCCGAGCGTTATCATTTGTCTCCGTAGTCATACAGTTTTTCTTCAAATCTTTAAATTCAATTTGCTAAAGGCTGAGCTATAATTAAACACTACGCAGGATTTTGAAAGGTTACCCTCAATTTTGAAACCTCCGCACGGAAATAGACCAAGAAAACTACCAAATATATCGTGCTGGCCAGTCCTCGAGCATGGGCCGGCGATATCTCTGCCTGGATAAACACGTTCTCTTTCGGGGTCTGGTGATTAATACCGGCAGATCCTTTGCACGTATAAGATGATAAGTCTTCCCAATACGCCGGGTAGTTGTCTATGAAGCAAGCCCAATATTAATAGACCTTACGCTAAACAGGCGTTACGTAGAAGCATATGAGTCTAAAGCAGGGTTCGATTCCATCCGGGAAGAGTCTATTCTAAAGTTTGTCCAAGATTCTGCTTAAGAATCCACTCAAGAATACATCGATAAGTCCATCGTTAGCGATATTCTACTGATATTAAGAGGCCTAGAGCAGATCGGTATTTAATGTTTTAAAGCAAGTCTTTCAGAATCTGACGCTGCTTGCTTAGGGAGAAGCCATTGAATATAATAAGCCCTCGGCTCCGGTAGGGCGTTAAGTTACCGTCCAGGCCCAAGTCAATAACCACTTATTCTAGTACAAACCATAGGCAGCCTCTAGCGAGCTAGTTAAAGCACCTAAGATTGGGCGGCTAGCATAACGGGGAGGAAGACGAGCAGGAGGATAGGCGCCCGATTAGAAGGGTAAAAAATACGTATCTAGCAGAGCCGGTTTCCGGAATCCGGTATTGCTAGCTTATTCTTTCCAGAAGCTAGATTAGTAAAAGCATTGGAATACCTTTACCAAAAAGCTTAGCGGAATCAAATAGCTAAAATAATATCTTTAATAATAGTGCTATAATCCCGAGTTTTACTGCACTCAATATCTCGTTATCTTCTGTACTGTTACGCCGAAGGAAGACCCAGACGTCAAGAACTGGTTGGAGACCCGTTGGGCTCGGACGCCCAGGTCTGCGCACAAACCGTAGGCCTGGGGACTCTGGACACATCCATCTAGTACGGCCACACGAGAGATAGAACTTAGAGAGATCACCAATCTTACATCTACCTATCTACATCATTCCTTAACATACTACTGACAGGTGTGATGATGCCCTTTCTGGCCCGGAGCTGAGGTCCAGCTTATTGCTGAGGTACACGATGAGCACGAAGTCATCGTAACAGGTACTTATTTGGGTTTAGACTTTTACTTCACATATTTCCGGGGATCTGGGGGAGCTAAGCCTAACGTATTACAACCGAGTAGTAAATATATTTTAAAAAGATCCGCGGAAGCGAAAAAAAAAAGTGGTATACCGTCCGGCAAATCTTATGTATAACGCCCCGCGCCCGGATGATGTCTATAACCGCCTGAACTTATAGGAGGTTTTCCGATATGTCTAAGACCTTAGCTAGGGGCCGGGACTAGAGATATTTGTTAGTATGCTTAGAGAGAATAAGCTAGCTTTACGCTTAGATTTGTTAAAAGATCGGCTAGGTAATAGTAGCTATATTTAGCTCCTTCCATCTCCAACCACCATAGAATGACTCGTTAGCCCGCGCTAAATAGGCGGAGGGACTATTTTTACCGCCAACGACTTGGAACAGGAGTCTCTCTGTAGATCACCCGCGGCCCCTATCTCTGATGTCTGGTAGCGGCGAGGGTCCAGCGGAGGATACACTGGCGGGCGGGAAACCACAACGAGGAGACTGGTTATGCACTAGAGGCGGGGCATGGACTAACAAACCAGGTCCTGGAGAACAGCTTAGCTGAATGGGTGGATGTAAAGGAGGCTGATTCGACTTTTATCAACCCGCTGGATCTGAACTTGGATTGGTGGCTCGAGTCTTGTTGCGGAACCCAAGCCGTGCGAGAGTGGTACTGATGGATGTGGCGGTGATACCCGTGTAGAGGCTGGAAACTCCGAAGAGCAACGGCATGCAAAATGCACGCAGATTAATATCTGATCCAAAAATGGGGGTTGTCGCACTCGGGTACGAGTGCAGGCGGTAGTGGTCGGCGCCGTGCTTTATAGCCAACTCAATAGACGAGAAGGCGGCTTCCTTGTTGATGTGGTCCTCGGGCTCCTCGACGTATTGCAGCACTCGGAGCCGGCTCCGTCAACACTTTGGCACCGAGAATGACGGTCTCGTGTCATTTTCGCGGAAGTAGTAGAGCCCGCCAGCCGTGCTGACTGTATTTGCAGTCTTCTCTTTCATCGGCCATGATTTTTCTTTTTGCGGCGTGATGCGCATCTAGAAATACAATGGCATATCTTCTTTTATATCGAGTCCCACTTGAATCATCGTCGCAAATCCATCAATTCGTGGCAAGAGAGTCTACCACTTCGGTCTGAAGTGACCACGAATTCCTGTTACTTCGAAGAGAGCATATTCATGGGCTTTTGGAAGTATTTCACATTCACAAATATTGGAAACATTTCTCTCATTCATATCTGGCTCAGCAGATCCGTATTGATGGCGTTCGGATTTCTCAGCTACCGTACTTCCCGATTCCAGCCTGCCAAACAGAGGACTCAGAAGACCTAGTGGACCTATAGTATCACGAACCGCAACCCTAAACCGCAAATTTAGTCTTGGCCGAGGAGCACTATCCAGCCGAAGAGCACTGCCCAGCCGAGAGAGTCGTGATTTTTGCGGACTCATCGCACGTAATGATATTTAGAGAGCATATATGCCGGGCCGTGGCAAATATTGGATGGTTGGAGGCGTGTGGCGGGTCGGGCAGTTGTTGTGCCGGGCCTTCTAGATCGTCGTAACGATCGGAGTAAGCATTTCTCGACACCCAAAAAATAGCCCCCCTCCCCATCGTTTTACTCGGATCCATCCCCAGCTTGAGTTATCACAACTTCCTTCCATCAAGGGATCAAAGCCGCAAATTCCATCACGCCGACCATCAAATATATCAGCTACATTGCTCAACGACGGCAACAAGACCTACAACTGCATCAACCATGCTCGTCCGCACACTTTTTGCCATCGCCTCGTGCGCAGTCGCAACCCTCGGCGCAGCCCTACCGCAGACCGACGGCGTCAGTGCCAACCAGTTCATCGACAACCCGCGCTTTGGCGTCGGCGACTCGGTGCGCATTACAGGAGATGTCCCGGACTCGGTCCGGATCACGGGACGGCCCAGCGAAGAGACGGATTGGGGGCGCATCAAGCGGCGCGGCGACGATCCGGATTCTGTTCGAATTACAGGCGATGATACGGATTCTGTGAGGATTACGGGCGATGATGCGGATTCTGTGAGGATTACGAGGGAGTAGAAGGGCCACATGCAAGAGGGGGAAAGGGAGTTGTTATCATCGTTGGTGTGAGCTATGTCACTGCCATGGAAGTCACTCGTTCCAAGTCTCGGGGGAGCTAGTTCAGCCTCGCTAAGGTACCTTAAAAGCTTGATGTCAATCAACGACTAGTTCCTGCTTTAGTTCTATCGTTCAGGGTTTTCAGCTCCGAGCCCCAGCTAGAATGAGCCGAAGGTGGAGAATGGGTTGATCGAAGAATAAGCTAGGTCGGGTGGATAGCTCCTTCATTGGGAGAGAGCTGGTGCGGTTACGGGAACAATGCCTGAAAGAAAGTGAGTGCGTAAGTCAGCACAATGTAGCTTTGCACTATGCAGATAGTAACATCACCGTGTCTGTCTTGTACTGTTTCACTTGAATTCAAAGTGTCTTTCCCCCCCTTAATAGATAAGCTGTTTGTGACGTGGGTGGATTTCATTGCTAAGAGCACTGATGGCCCATGATAGGAAGACCAGGAAATGCAATTTGACCCCGACGTACAGTCTCGCTCGATGTCACTTGTTTGCAATTGACATGTTTACTGTGGAGGCTCCGCAATTGACACCAGCATTCTCTCTAGCGGCGCCTGGTGCACAACCGCCATATCTCCGAAGGATGCGGAGAGGTCGTCGTGGAGCAGTTTCTAAAGCGGACTATAAATACCACTAATATCATGGCCTAACCGAGCACTTAGGCGACTCTGAGAACATTGTTTGGGCGGGCAAAGCAACCGACGCCAAACCAACTCTGCGAGAAAGGGGTTATTATGCCTATAGGCACGCTCTTTTACTCCAAAGCTGCTGATGGTCTCTGGCATATGGAGTTCCAACCGCGGACCGTCTGCCGTTTCAGATTTGAATGGGATTTGGCTGGATCCCGACAAGTATCGGTCCTCGAACGGTTCTTGAGTCACGGCATCACTGCTACCTCTGATCTCGCAAGCGTCAGCTGAAACCAGCATGACAAATGTTTTTAACGTGTTCTCCGGGATGAACAGGCCGAACGCGGTCGGTATCGTCGACAATGCGGCCAATGCCGAGAAAATTATGCGGCAGTGCTTTTGAACGACTCTGTCGGGCCGTTTAGTTCGGCGGGAGGCTACTTGTTCTTCGAGATATCCCCGCTGGCCAGCTTTTTCGCTCAAGTTGATTATCTAGCTGATCTTAAGGGCTTTCATAATGCAAGTTATTGCTTGTCCTGCCAATCCCGGCCCTCCATGATAACTGAAGCCTGCGAAAATTCCCTTCATTCTCAGCTGGACATCTGCCTGGCGCCTTGACCGGGCTTGTTTCTGTGTACAAGGTGCTGTATGTGCTGAAATCGGCGCATGGAGAAGGGAAGAGTTTAGACCTTGTCTGAAAGGGATCTCTCTTCAATACTAACGTATCGATTTGAAAAGTGAGTGGATATCCCTTGGAAGTCAGGATGAGTACAGAAACAATGAGCAAAAATCGACAGACTGCGATACACGCGACACCGGCGACAAAAATCGCCAGTTTAAGCGTCCTAGGCTCTTTGGAATCAAGTAACGTCCAGTTTGAGCTCATTTTGCATCCAACATTTTGCTAACATCAACCACAACCGTAGACAACTTGTCTCTCCGGAGTCTGGGCGTAACAAGAGGCGCTCCATTCCTATAAAAACAGCCGAAGACTCGGACGTAGACGTGCTTATTAAATGTGTCTCCCAGGCTGGCGCATCTTTTCCCCGTCTTAGGCGATACCTTTAGGTGTTGTAGGCTACGATGCAAAGTTCGCTGTCGCGGTTTCAAGTTCTGTATTGTAGGCAGATTGTAGAAAGGTTTGGGACGAGCAACTCGATATCTCGATAACGAAGCACAGCCAACCCCACAGCCAACCCCAACCCCCCCGAATAAGACCTGACAGCGTGCTTGCATTCGCTGACGCCGCTCCCGAAGAAGTGGGTCTGGACTTCTTACCCGTTCGTGCATAGGACTTGGAGTTTCGTTGTTGCTCATCGGATTCGTCCCTAAGACAAACCTCAGAATATCAAGCAAGACGCAATCAAAGAAGAGCCAGTTCAACCATGCTTGCCACTATTACCACGATATCTACATACTTCGAGCTAGCTCTCCTATCCCCTAACATGTTTCCACAAACAGTCCAACCCGGAAGTACCTGCTACTGGCTCAACCCCGATGGTAATCTGACGAACGGCGGCCGGCCCCAAGATATGGAATATGATTTGACTAGGCTCGAAATCGAGGCGCGAAGTCGGCTAGAGAAAATGTGGCAAGGAGCAGCGAGACCGTATCTAAGAGTAGGAAGGAGAGTGAAGGCGGGAGTGCGAAAAAAAAAAAAAAAAAAAAAAACCAAAAGCAACGACGGATACGGGGAGCCTGGAGATAAAATATCATAGCTCGTCGAGTAATAGAGCGGCCGTTTCCCTCACTCTACTGCTATCACGATGAGCCTACGTATGCAAATACGTCGTACCAAATTTTGCTTAAGAGCGTAGCCACTTTGAGTCTTGATCAGCTGTATTCGTTCGGTGGATCGTGCCCTACTGGAACAAAAGCAGGGTACTTTAGCATAAAAAAGTTCGGGATTTCGTTGGTGATCCCGTTTCCCGAAACGAGGGCAGAAAACAAAGGCGTGACGTTTAAAGTTAACAACCTGGATTCTGAAAGCAATGGGCAAGGGATGGCGTTTCGCCAAGCCAACGTAGCAGTTCATTCGGTGGGTTCAGGCGCTCCACATACTGAGGTTTGCAAAATCAACGTTTGGTTTGGCAAGCATACTCGAGGTAAAGCGTAAATTACCTTTGTGCCTATTGTGACGCATTGCGAACATCGTTTTTTGCTCTTACTCATAGTACGACACAACGCCTGCACACGGGCTTAGCTCGGCTTCGGTGATAATCACGTGGCATTAAGCGCCTTGTGCCTTCTAGGCGACTGCAACCTCAGATCGCCAATGTGCGGAAAATATTTCTGATTTTGAGACCATCTATCGTCCCAAGGGTTTCAGTAGCTCAAGTAAAGACAATCTCGAACCCAGCCTTATTCACAGGACCCGGCGGGACACGATTGACAAAAATGCACTCGGCAGGGCCTGCACCGTAACAACAATCTTGCCCTTCTTATTAAGAAATGGGCAACTGACCGGAATACTGGCTGAAACTTTAACGGCTTCAATAACTCCTCGATACCGGTCGCCAAACGGCACTGTGGCTCCTTGGCCAGTGAGATCCTTAGCATCGAGACGCCAACTGAACAGAGCCTTACCAGTACTACAGACATGGTTGGGGTCATTGGAGACGACGCTGACGTCAATGCCAGTTCCGAAATGGCGGCCGACGTGGCGTATGTCGTCTCCTCTCCACGAGTGTTAGGCATGACTCATGAGTGACCTTTTGCCCGAAAGTGTCATGTTATTTGTGTTTCAGTCGATCCCTTCGGAGAAATCAACTACGTAGTGGGCCGTATTGGGATCGATTTGGGAGACTAGAGGCAGCGGTGGGCTGCCATGGGGTATCGTCTCTGGTGGCGCCTTTAACGATTTAGGGCCTGACTTGGAGATGGAGACGCTGGCTCTCCGGTCACAACTCACCTAAAGTGAAGCATGAATAACCAAAAGTGATCATTCTAGCCTGTCCATCGAATTCAAAGATAGCGGGAAGACGATAAGAAACTGACGCATAGTAGTACCTAGTCAGCGGCTTCGGGTGGTGATTGCGGGCGGGTATGTTATTTCGGATAACCACCAAAAATCAAGACCTGGATTTGAGGTCTGGGATGGTGGATAGCGGATGTCAGGGTATCTCTATGAGGTTGTCTTCGGTCGGGACTGGACTCCAAGAAGCTGCTTTGCAAGGAACCGAATTCTGGTCGGGAAGAGCGATTGGAACAATAGAGGACAAATGACAACCTTTAGTTAGGTTCAATCCTAAACCTGGGCTTGGGACGGATTGACACGAGTTTTAGAAGAGAATTTCATGCGCAGAAATCAAGAGGTGAATTTCTCGCCTTAAATATCTGTCCATGATAGTTAACCATCAATTGATACAAAACACACACAGTTAGCAGACAACTAAATTCTAGCTCCAGTGCTAGAAGACGTACATCCTTAAGCAATCTAGACAGTGAGATGGGCCTAGTCTGAATAACTCCCAGTGATTGAGGACGGCAAGACGTTGGAGCATGGTGTACGACGCGCAACAGCCAAGAGCAATCCCGATCAAACACATAAAACCTGGGTTTATCCGATCGTACTTATGAAATCCCAACCTCCTGTCTGCCTAACTAAGCCCTTTCGTGACACAAGCTTTCTTAGCACCCTGATCCAAGTCCTGAACTTCTGACAGTAGGCATCATTTCCTGGAACGCACTACACTCGTTTCCGACAATATCTATTGTTTTCCACAACGTATTTCTCAAGTCCATTTAAGATACTTAGTTGCTTTTTAGGGAGGGCTATGTCTTTCCAGCCGTTTTTCAATATTTACGAGTTCGGAAAGAAAGATGCAGATCTCATTTATAAGGGCTTGCAGATCTCCTGGCAGAGGTGTACGAAGGGATTATATGATAGTGAGAGTGCCCTTTAGGCTTTAGCTTTCCTGGCGTTAATTGACTTGTGTGTATCTGTACTACCGTGATCGAAGTATGTTTTTTTGGATGATGAATACTCCGTAGACTAAGAACTGTCAGAGCGTCTTTGCGGCGTCCATACATGCGTCCCGCCAACAAACCCATTTTGTCAAATAGCACCTTGGAAACCCCTTCCATGCGATACAAGTGCAGAAGTCGCACTTCTCTGGAGAGTAATCCTATTGGACCACATGCATAGATTTCTCGCCACGTCACACTCCGCTGACTTTCCAGTCAGGCCGCATGGACGGTATTTCTGCTGCCATGCAAGCTGGAAGGTTTGATAGGCCAACGAAATCCACTAAGACGACCCAGCCCCACCAATCTATGGTCGTGACACAAAGGCCTGCACGAAATATAAAAAGGTTGTGAATTCAGACCGAATCTTTGTTCACCATCAACATCCCACCACTTACTCCGCTTCAACAGAAACACAGCAATTACAATGGTGGACTCTACATGTCCCGTGCCGAATTGCATCGACAGCCAGCTGTCGATTACAGCAAACGTTATTGGGATCCTCACCTTCATCGGTGCTGTCATAACCGCCTATCTGGTTGCGTCGTTTCAAGCCCTATCTATCGGACGGGAGCTTCAAGAGTTTTGCGAAGATTTTGAATCGACAGCAGGACAGCTCTCTTCGTGTTACAAGACGCTACGAAGTTCCGAGCTAGACGAGCTAGCTGATAGAGATACTCTCGAGAATTTAATGCAACTATTGCATCGAGCAAGAGATCAGTTGAAGGAGATGGATAAAGGTATCGAAAGAATCGGTATACGCCGACAATACAGCAAATGGAAGAGGTTACGAACTATGGTTGCTGGAACCGCATTGAGAGATGAGCTCAATAAATCGCTGAAGAAAGCTCAACAGCTTCTGAGTGAGATCCAACTTTGCATGATACAATTGTGAGCCGCTCACCACAGCTACCTTTTCATCACTTCACTAATAAAAATGCTACTCCAGGAAGCAAGACCTTTTGAGATCCTCCTTCTCATTCTATATGAGTCGATTGGGTGATAGGATGACGCCACCTGACCCAATCAAAGGATTCAACTCCGAGAAAACCTCACCTCGCCAATCACTGTATAATATGCATAACCATGAGCCGTCTGCTCTGCCGCCATACGCTACGCCTAGCCAGGGTATCTCTCTTACGCCTAGAGACATCTTATCTACAATGGCGCGCCCAGAATTCCAACAGTTAGATGAGGAGTTGCTCGCAAATCACCAGCTAGCTGCGGTAGAGAGACAGACAGCAATATTGCGTAACAAAATTCAGGATGCGATAGCAAGGCGAAGATTGGCTGCTATTACTAATGAAAATGACAACGTAGGCCCATCAGGGGTTCTGTCAAGAATTCAAACTATGCCAGGGTCGGGAGGATCTGGGGAGGAGCCTGGAGAGCAAGGGAGTTCCAGTCGAGCTACCTGGTAGTTAAGAACACCGTAGATGGTCGTCGAGTAATGAGACGTGGAAGCACCCGATGCTATTTCCAACTAAGTATTTGATGTTTCGATAGAAAACCAGCTAGCTTTGTATCTCGTGAATAATACAATTATTTGTTACGACTAGCTCTGTCTTATCTTCAGCCAGACGGCGAGCCGTCCTGATGCTTGGGGTCTCCCTAATCTACCTAATCCACAGAGAGAAACTGTCTCGCGACTGCGCTAAACACGGCCAAAATACACTTGTCGCTCAACTTATAGAAGTTAATATACTTTAAGTCTATCTACACATGTAGGCTGTGGTTCAACACAATATACATAACACAACAATGCCAAAGCCCAGAATCTGAAAAACACGATGGCAGTCCATTTTCGTCCATATATTGGATAGCTGAGAGATATGCATAATCCCCAGCCTTCGATCCTAACAAACTTCTAATGGGAGCTCAGCCCGTTCTTCGGGTGTAAGCTCGCTCTTGGCAGATCCAATTTTGATAAGCGCAAACACGACGGAAGCGGCTCCTACCAGTTCCACGGGGAGCCAGAAAGCGACCTGATAGCTTCGCCTCAGCCTGAGGTAAGCCCACCGCCCGGAGGCAATGCCTCCCATGCCGAAGAAGAAGTTCATGCCCAGGAACAGGAGGCTGTTAATGAGGGTGCCGGCAAGCCCTTGGTGGCGTGCCAGAAGGTTGGTGGTGATGAAGATATTGCTGGCAGTTAGGTGATTTCGATGCCGATGGTGGACGCGATCATTGCGGGGAAGATGTATGCTCAGTAACTCGCACCCTCCGGCATGATGGCGAACCAGAGCGAGCACACCACGTGCCTGGTGCCGGATATGGTGAGAAGCGGCTTTCCGTGCAGGAGATGCAGGATGAAGCCGCCGACCGTGCCTATGATCAGCTCGCCTAAGATTATTGGTGTGTACCAAATGAGTGTTCACAGTGGTTGGGGCATCACAAGCTCCATGCTGTCGATGCGTTAGCTACACTCGAGCGTCAGACAGGAGGGGATGTCTTGTGGAATTGACTTACTAGAAGCTCGAATAGAAAAGGAAGAGTCTAAACGAGCGCCTTCACGTACTTTAGCGTGAACAGGTCGGCAGGTAGAAGGGGGTTGGTCGATACTCACTCCTCAACGTAAAATGCCGCGTAGAGGAAAGCCAGACCGAGGACTAGAGTGACGATTTTGTAGTGTGTGGCCCACCCATTCGGCGCTATGGAGCTGTCTGTTAGGGTGTACACGACCAGCAGCAGACCCGGCACGATAGTCGCCCCGACCCACCATTCCATTGTAGCATCTTCGACGCTTTTTTCACGACGATCGCAGGGAATGACGAGCAGCGAAATCTTACATATCACAGCTATAAAGATAGGGCCGAGCTAGAAATACCACCTCCACCACAGGTACTGGCCGGAGCGCCGCCTACGAGGATGCCGACGTAGAAGCCGACAGGTACAAAGGCGCCGTACAGGGCAAACATGAGATTCTTGCGCGGACCCGTTCGGTACGTCTCGCTGAGCAGAATAACGCCGGTAGGCAAGATGGCGGCGCACTGGGGACCCTGGAGTGCACGACAGGCGACGAGCACCTGCTATTCCTTGCCGAACCCGGCAATAAGCGACCAGGCGAAGAACTAGGCCATGCCGATGTTGAGCAGGGGATAGGCGCCGTACATGTCCCCTAGTCGGCCGAAAGGGAGGAGGAGCGCCCCGGTGGCCAGGGAGAAGACGTCAGATAGCCATGTCTAGGATTTCCGGGGTATATCGGGCGAGATGGTCAGGGGAGACAGCATAATATGGACGCTGCTAATAAAGTATTCCTATAGAAAAGTGTCAGCTCTCGTGCCATCGTCTCTCATTTCAGGCGCCGAGACGCGCCGCCATCAGCATGGACACCAGGAGGGAGGAGCATAAGTAGTGTGTGCTGGTTTGGTCACGGTCGACGAGGAAAGTCCCATCAGCCCACTAGTTCACTTCACGACGCAGGAGTACTTTCAGCGGACACAAGAAATATGGTTCCCGAATATGTCGGATAATGTGTCGACAGTTTGCGTCACGTATCTTTCATCCCGAAGTTTGGCTAAGAAGAAATACAAATTTGAGGTCGAAGTGGATACGGCTCTATCATGCTGTAGTAAAACTGAACTAGCTGCCACTATTGCGGAAAACCCCCGCAACACGGATGTGAGTTATTTCTGACCCACCCCTATACAGAGTACAACACCCAAAGAGCGTGAGCTCGCCCCTCTATGTTTCAAGTCCAAGTGGCCAAATCTCTAGAAAAACCCCTACTTACAAGGAGGGCAGTTGCCATTCTTGATCCAATTCTGAACCGCCTCGGGTGCATGATCCATGAATTTACCGCCCCAGGCGTCAGTCGCACACACTATACACTGGCGTTAGCAAACAGAAGAAGCCATGTACCGCTTTTCTCTCTTGAAACAGAGATGGAGAGCTGGGAAAGGCTCAACTTACGGCAATCACAAGGGGGACCCTCCTTCAGCTTATCGCTCTGTTTCCAGTTGTAAAACTTCAGCTCGCAGACGGGCAGGGTGAAGAACCCGGGCGTTTTGTAGGCGGTTTGGGGGTCATTTTCCTTGATGAACTTTTGCACCAGATTGTTGAGATGCCACCCCACGTCGTTGGGGGAGTCAAGGCCGTGGCCCACGTACATGCTGTAGGCGCTTTGGTAGAGGGATTGGAGCGCTTTACGTTTTGTCAGCGGCAAGTCCCAGTAAAGATGTCCAGTAGGCACTGGCAAAGACTTACGGATCTGGAAACCTCCGATGGTGGCTACATTTTTATCAGTTGCGCCACTTGGCTCATTATAATTGCCATGTTGATCAACGGATGCCATAATGAGCATGCCCTTCTCGCCGCAGAATCTTAATGCGTCGCCGCCGCCGGTGTTCGTGTGCCACCCAGGGCAGTCTCCGATGACATTGGGGATATAGATGAAGAACACGTTCTGCGAGGCCCAGAACGATTCTAGAAGCTTAATAGCGGCGTACTGGTTGTAAAAGGTGTCGAGGTTGTTTTCTTCGCGCGCATATGCTTGTAGCACCCGGCTGCCGGCGAAAGCGCCACTGCTAAGCATTTCCTTCATCTGCGAAACCAGAAGTTAGAACGTAGGACTTTCGGAGCACCGAGTTCTGGGTTAGTAAAGAACGCACCGTAGACCCTGAGATACCGCCGGCTTTGCCATTGGAAAAGGTGGCATTATGCGATGCCTCCAATCCCGCAAGGGCGGCGTTCTTGATGTCAGGTAATATATCTGAGATATGCAGCACGTCCAAATCTTCTGACTTCTTGGAATCTATATAGTCATTTATGGCGGAGGCGGACGGCCCGAAGAATGATGCAATGGCGCCTACAGGTATGGCCACCTCTGGGACCAATGCTATTGCGACGACTGCACCGGCAGTCGCAACACCAGCGGCCATATTAACCAGAGTCTTGTCGCGCCACTTGAAACCTGGCGTTGCGGGAGCGAATTTCTGGGAGATGGTTAGACTCTTCCATCCACCCCGGGGAAAGGGGGTGACTCACGGATTGGAAGTCGAGGGCACTCGAAGTAAGGCTATCTATGGCATTCGAAGCCACTTTCTCTAATTGCACGAACATTTGTTGGACTTCCATCATTGCTTTGATCCCCAGCCATCCCTGCTCCTTTTCGGCAACTGTACCCCGCGTGAGAGAATTACAGTTTGGTGGGTCGCCGCCGCAGCTCCCGAAGCTGTTTGGACAGTAGAGATCGACCCCGTATCTGTCGGCGAACTCCTGGTGGAAGTCGAAGTTGGGGTCCGACATACGCTGGTTGAACATGTCGCCAATGAGTTGGTCCATGCCATGGCTTGCCCAAGTCTCCGGACTCAGGCTAATAGGCCCATTTCCACAGTCATCAGCCTGTCCACGGCCATTGTTTGGCTGGATTTCGAAGTTTGTAGGATCAGGCCGAGACTGTGGAGCAGCCAAGGCTCCGAGCGACCCCGACAGGAGAAAGGTGATGATGAGGATTGGGGGTTGCAAGTACAACATGACGAATTCAGTTTAAGAGCTCAGCCGCTAGACAAAATACTGTAGTATGCGTATGACGAGGGCCGACGTGTGTGTCGATCAATCCTAGATGAAGACGAGGCGATTACTTTATATAGATTTAGTTAGAAACGCCAACGATTGCTCTACGACTCTTACAATGTCCCCCCAACCTCCTAAATTGTCTGAAAGATCTGAGATAGATTATTGATGGGCTCATCGCCATCGGTTTCTTGCTTCAGATGTGCCCGCATAATACATGTCCGAGCCTTTCGGAGAGAGCGCGTCTATTCTAGGACGCCAAGGTGTCACTGCCACCTCAATAATACGCTCAGCGCATGAAATCGCACGGCTGTGCAAAACCACAGAACTAGAACCAGATTAGAGCATGTCTAACTGCCCCTGAGGCGGCCCCAAATGAACAGAACACTCTCCCGTGGTGTTGGGGGCCAAGGATCGCCAGTCGCTCGTGGACCCTACTTAAATGAAATCTCTGAAACCACCAAGCCGACGTATCCACCTCTCAAGGCAAAGGAATACATTTTGTTGGCGAAAGTTCATGCCAGCAACTAAGCCCGTGAATTAATATACTGGTGGGACGATACATAGAACGATGCGCCGACTACGGCACGTGAGTAGGGGCGTTGGTCGATTTGCGGAGCACTAGGACGGCAGAGGAATGGGTTAGAGAGGGTAACTTGGACCTCGGCCTTGCTATAATGAGCGTCAGCGAACCTAGAGGGCACAACTGTTTCCCGTATAGCGCTTTGAAAGTTGGGGGAGTGTTGAGAAAGGCTCGTCATTCCAGACAGCACGTCTTATTCGCAGAACAGAGAGATTAGCCGATTGCCAGCCCTGTGGAAATGCCTATAGGCTCAGTTCTCTTCGACGACGATGGTCGAGATAGGTAGACCAGCAGCTCAATGACTGAGGGTCAACCATCGGAGAGGTACACGCAACACAGGGCAGCCTCCCGGTACCAGCGGAATGCGAAATTAGTGGCCTCGCAAATTTCCCATCCGACCATAGTATCTGAGCGAGTCTAGCCCGATCTTTGCGGCTTGATTGAAATTTTCTACCAGCTTTTCCGTCTATATAGTGGTAGCAGAGTTTGTGTTTATGTTGAGAATGCCTGAAACACGTTAACGGAGCTTACAATATCACACGGGGAGCCTTTTGACTGGCGTAGGCAGTGGAGCAATTGGCGGGTTGGAGGTGGATCCGAGGCGACTAAGCACGCCAAACTCTTGTAAATTATCCGAAGACGTATCGCAAGGAAGTTCCCAAGCATGCAATCACTCTTGCCCGTTCATGGCGTTTGGGTCGGAACAATCAAAGGACAGACACCCAGTGGCCCTGATATAAACCTATTTACGAGCATGCCTCTGACGTTTCTAGTGAGCTCCCGCCTTTCTGTTCATGTAGCAAGGATTCGTGCCTTCTCGCGCCAACCTGATAGTATTTACTTTCCCTGATTTGGCAGCTAACTAGACGTCAGAGAACCCGTAAATGGAGAGACTCGGATAGAAGTACTCGTCTAAACGTGACTCAGCAACACGTTCAATCTCGGGACTGAAATCCCACCCAACTCGCCTGAATTCGTAGCCCAATTTCTGCATCACGTGGCCGCCTTGCTAATCATGGGAAGCATTCAACATAAACGAGCCGCATTACTATCCGAACCTCTCCCACACAGGCCCTCCCATTCTTTCATTCTTAACAGATTGCAAGAGCTGCAGTCGGCGGACACCCACCAGGCACCGACCAACACGACATGGAAGATCCCGGCAGCAATACCTCAAAGGGAGCTCGCTCCACCTCATCCTAAGCGAGCCGCCCGGGTCGTCTTTCTCGCGCGAGGTACTCTGAGCCGCGATAAAGCAGGCTATCGAAAGGGAGGAACATGAATATTTACTAAGGCCCGTATGCCATGCTCAGGGCCGTGGCTGATCGGTTCTTATACTGGGGTTGACAGCTTTTTGCCCGTGGACCGACATAGAAATCCTCCAAGATCAAGCTGACAGCTGCGGACAGCTGTAATCCAGGCATCTATACTTTCTCCACATAAAGATTAATTTCCCCACCTTCCTCACTGACCCTCACACCTGGCCCTTCGAGGACTTGTGCCTCCCGGGCCGCGCTTCTGCTGCTGCAACTGCACGCCGTGCTGTACGACGGGTATGATGCGGCTGGCGGAGGCGGCGCGCAACTTTCTGCTGCTCGCGCCGCGGATCCGGACAAGGGGTTGGAGACATCCAGGTGCAACTCGGGGTTGTGCTGATGGCATTTTCTGCGGCACGTGAAAGGGGCGGTGCTTTAGTTTGTGGGAGAGAGCGAGGAAGCCATGAAGAGGCTTGGGGGCTGAAGCAGGGAGTTGTCGCCGACCGAGAGGAGACGGAGTAGGAGAGGGCGAGGGGCATGGCGCGCGGTCATTTGAGCGTGGATTGGAAGAGGGGTTCGATCTGAAGGAGTTGACGGAAAGAAGACGGTCTGTTATGCGGATCAGTTGATGGATAATTTTGGACTTTTCTATGAGACTGAAGGCAGGGCTTGGTATTGAGAGATGTAGTTTGCGCGTCAAACGTCGAGATAGGGCGGACAGTACGCCAGGCCTGGTACACGATGAGATGGCCGGTCGTTCACTCAAGAATGTATGGCTGTTTGGAGAAGAGCCTCCATTCCCGTCCCTGTTAAGATTAGATGTCTCATATACAGTAGCGGCCGGATTCAGCGTCCACATTTTTGTATGCAATTTTTAAAAGGGTCGTATTTTAGGCCCCTGTAGCTAGCGCACAATGCATTCTAGAGCCGTATTCAGAGTAGAATCCATCTCTTGGAAAAGAGATCAAAATTGCAGTACTACTGCCGACCAGCTGCAGCCCAACGTCGCCCAATCTCGCCACCGATGAGCTCGCTCTAGCATATACTGTGCGCTAGCTATAGGGACTTAAAATTAGGCTCTCTCAGAAACTCTTTGCATACAAATATGGACGCTAAACCTGGTCGCGACTATACTATGGTAGTGTCAGGAGCAAATGGAACAAACGAGTATTTCCAGTTAAGGAGGTCAGTGTTAAGGTAAGGCACAACGACGCACCGCCCTCGCCCCGAGGGCACCAAGGCATACCATGGCAAACCCGGACTGTACCCAACGGGTGGGCAGCAGCGCATGGTACCCTAGCGCCACCGCTGCTTGGGAGAAGAGAGAAAATGGAGGATGCAAAAGGGAGGAGGGAAGAGGAGAGAAAATGGTGGGGATCAGAGTTTAGAGTGCTTCGATAATAGGACCTACCGTTGCGATTACGCTGCTTCGTCCCCCTTCACTCTACGCAAGACCCCTTTAGGGCAATACGAGCCTGACCTGGGATACGTGTAGCTAAGATTTAGTCCCCTTTAGAGCCCCTGTAAAACTGATATATTTTATTTTCACTCTCTGGAGGCGTATAGTATTGCTTTTCTGCTTAAGCCATTTTCGAATGCTTCCCTGATTATGTCCTGAGCGAACCTGAGCCATGGCAGCGAGCGAGGGTGAGCTTGGCCGACGCTGGGTGGGGGCCAAAGAGGGCAATCGACGCGTAATGCAACAGGACAAGATGTACCTCGCTGGAAACCTACAGCTCAATCGACCGGGCATCAGGACCAGCGCCGTGGCCGGATACCAATATAACATTTCGAGTCTTGATATAAAAGAAACCCTCGGATCTGAGCGGTCCATAGCTCAGCTATTGTCTAGATTGTTCTCATTGAGACCGTAGTCGATGTAATAGATGCAATCGTCGTCATCGGCGGCGACAGCGATGCAGCTCCCTCTTTCGTACGCTCCGTGTCATCATCATTTTGGTCATGCTCAGCCCCAAAATCGATAGGACCATCTTCTTAACCCTCGTCACAGTCCACCTCTTCATCTTTGGACATGTAATCATTACCGTAGTTGCGGAGAGAGCCTCCGGACAACTTGGGCAGTTCTGTGCCCTAGCCCGTATATATCCCCTACTTCGGTCCTCCCATCATTATACCGCTACTTCGATACAATCTCGGCTAACTCACAGCTCCCTGCGGTCCGTCTTACACCGCCCTACCTGACTTGTGTCCTTATAGAAGCGCAGATGAGCACCCGCGGCACCAACACGATGTTGCCGCCGGAGACAGCACCCTTCTTTTGATGCAGCCTTCTGTAGCATCACCACACCTGACAAGTATCAAACATGATCCCAATCGTCTCTTATTATTCGCAGCCTTGATGTAGAACTTCTCTTCCTCCGCGACAGTGGGCGTGGAGGAGGGGCAACCGACGACAACGTGCTACTGCTGTATCCATATCGCAAGGTATCGCGGCTCTCGTCGGCGTTAGAGGCAGCCGTTCGAGCAGCAGCAGCTTTTGATTCTTTCCCGCTGGTTGGGACGTACCGGATAAAGGGCGTAACGTTTAGGATAACGGCAGATTTTGGGGCGCTGCTGGGATCTGCGAGAGGGTTAGGGATCATTTTGGCTCTCAAAGTTTGGAAATCCGTTGGTGATCCGTTTTCAGAAACGGAGAAGATAACGAAGGCGTAACGTTTAAAGTTAGCGATCCCACCCCACTCCTGTCCCAGTTTCCGGTGTGCATTGCCGAAACGCATTCCCGGCATACCTTCTTCCTAAAATCTGTCTTCGCTTCAACAACCAGGATCCTGGTTTTACTCGTGCAGAAGAGCGGAGAAAACACCAAACCCTCCACCCGGATCTCGGTAGAATGAGTTAGCTTACACCTTTGGTTTTCTGCGTCACAAGAGAGAGTAGCTCGCTGGTTCTATGAGGCCACGAATCAGAGGATCTCTACCCGTAATCAACCCTCAGTATTAAAAAAATCCATGACGTGCCGAGACTGCCAGCCATTCAGTGGTACCTGTAAGCCTGTCTCATACAGCGCCTGACACGGTGACAATATATTGCCTTCTTCTGCTATCCCGGGCTGAGGGGCCAGCCTTGAGGTCTTGTGGGGCGGACGGCCCCGTATTTGCTGTCGGCTGTAGTTCGCTGATGAACTTCAGGCACATTGCGCTGATTTGGGCACCGTGCAGAAATGCATGCCGTGCCGAGGCGGCCAGCCATTTAGCTCCGCAGTTTCCTATTACCCGCGCGAAGATGACTCGGGGAACGTTAATAGTGACCTGTTCTACTGAACCAATCTAGAGCACCACCTCAAACCTGCAGACACCGTCCCGGCCCGGGGAGTAGCAACAGCCGACCTGAATCCCGGCTCCGAGCTGATCACACCTAAATAAACACCTAGGCATTTGGTCCCCATGGCCCCATCCCAACGGTGTACGCAATCGGGAGCTGGAATCTGGGTTGGCGGTATTGCCAGCTCCACCACTCCCCTGGCTGGGATCCAGGTCACCCCACCCGCCAGGAGCCCGGTCCCCGTGGTTCATTCCTGACAATCTTGTTGCACCACCGGGCTGATGAAGATTCAGGTTCATGCAATGCAGAATGAAGTTTGTTGAGTATGAGTCGTGTAGACGGGCCGAGTGCAGGACACTTGGTTATGTAACTATTCTACCAAGTTCTGCTTGCCAACATTATTTTTATATAGCGTCAACCCATCTTGGTTGTATGACGGAAAAGGAGCTGCGCTCAACTTCCGACTCTTACGGGGTAGCCAGCGGCCGAAGAGCTTCGCGAGGCGCATGGTGGCAAGCTTCTACGAACTGCCCGTCCCTTCCAGCATTGAGACATTTCCGGAACACGCCGCGATGCGCGCGGCACTCGGCGATGTGATCCGTCAGGCGTGGCCAAACTGCATGCATGCGGCGAAAATAGCGCACGCTGTTGTCGACCTCGACGACAATGGCGAAGAGAGGATTGATTGGCGCGTGAGGTACGAACTTTCGCTCTATCAACAGAATTTAGGGGCATTCTTACCGGAAAACTCCCCACTTATGAGCAATGCTGCGCTACGGAATCGTAAGTATGTCGACCAACGAAATCTCATCATAGAAGCCACCAGGGTCGTCCGAGCCTAGGCATGTGCATAGGAGATCTTGGCACTTGACATCGCTTCGTGGTCCCACTCCAAGCAGACAGAAGCATCATCAATCAGACAAACAATTGTGCTGTCATCTCCATGCCAAAACACTACATTCTAACAAGAGCTCCCTTGCTCAAAATATATACAAAACCCATTACCCCTTCTCCCCAAACTTACACCATTACCGCTACCACAACCCCATGTACCACCATTCAAACCCTCGCCTTGACATTACCAACATCATTCTGTCACTCCTTCATCTCTAGGCTGTTTTCCAACTTAACACTTCCAAATATGCCCGGCACGGTCATGAAGCTATGCTGGTCATGCCCGCCCATCTCACCACGTCCAACTAGGAAGCTCTGACCAAGACACGGCTTGCTAAGTTGCCCGTATTGGCCACAACCTTCTGGACGACAATGCTAGGATTAGTAAGAAGAAATATTTTCAGTGACAAAGGTTGTCCTACTTCAAGGTCAAGGACAGTAGTAATTGACGGCGTAGAAGCTCAAGATAGCTCACTACTTTCTCCTTCATCGTCATTCGTATCATCACTGTTGTCCTTCGATGGCTTCTTGAATGTTGACTCTATCGTCGCTCTGTATATGGACGCCTCAGCCGCGCCTGCTTGGGCCGTTAAACGAGCCGCATATGCAGTGGCGATGCTTATTCGATCGGAGTGGACACATGGCTAACGCGTTTTGACTAACGAGAAATTCCGCCGAAGCTTTCGAATAGCGATGCCGTTGCCGTTTTTAAAGATATGGCTTCTTTTCCCTAGTTTACCCTTTCCACCTAGAAGGTTATCTCGTACGTATCGATATCTCATATCGTTGACTTTCTAGTTTCTACGTAGGCGGACTATCAAGGGCAGTACGATCGATGTCGTTGAAGTCGGACGGGTCGCCTAGGGGTTGGATCTTGCCATTTACTCGCTAGGCCAACCATCTCCCCAAATTTTGCGTAAATTTTTTTTGGGGGGGGAGACGGTGTATCTAGCTGAAACATTGCGAAGTACCGTCTGTCTTCCGTCTGATACAAATAGCCGTGGCTAATATTTATTAGCAGAACACTAGACAGCCGCCGAACTCATTCGAATGCTACTATCGTGCCGAAACGGCTAATACAATGCCAAGCTTTAACTATTGTGATTGCTAACGACGGCCATAATTGCTCTCCGCATTTTTAATCGTATAAACCCACAGAACTTCCGTGACATACATACTTGGCAAGACAGGATCCTTGTTAGCAACTGAAAATGTGCATTCTGGCGATCTTTCTGGTGAGTCTTGCGCTCTTCCAGGGAGCATGCATGGCCCTTCTGGAAGAGCCGATTGTCTCCTTCGGGCCGGCGCCGGCATTGGCTGTTGATATTGCCGGCGCGCCAATTATATGCTCGGAAGATGACTTCAAGGGGGTCCACATTGCTGCCGACAGCCTTTCTCGTGATTTGTACGAGATTACGGGCAGGCCAAGAGTGGTTCATCGCGTAGTCGTCGACACGCTTCGGGACGAGGGGTTCGATCTGGACATTGCCATCATTGCTGGGTCCATCAACTCAACGCTGATCCAGACTCTCTCCCGCGATGGAAACTTTGACGTGTCGGGACTGAAGGGCAAATGGGAGTCGTTTATGACCAAGGTGCTCGAAGACCCGCTGCCGGGGGTGAGGAGAGCTTTAGTCATTGCCGGGAGCGACAAGAGGGGGACAATCTTCGGTGTTCACACTCTCGCGGAACAGTGTGGCCAGTCGCCGTAAGGGTTTTGCTTTGAACTGGATGCGCCGCATTCCGGGCATGGGCGCTGACTCGTGTTTAAAAAGGTACCACTGGTTCGCCGACGTTCCAGCCAAGAAACGCTCCAACATATACGCCCTGCCCAAAGTGACAGTCCATGGTGAGCCGACTGTCAAGTACCGTGGCCTCTTTATCAACGACGAAGAACCAGCCCTGACGACATGGTGGTCGGGACTTCACAACGCCACGCACTACCCCCTGGACTCCGAGTTCTACGCCCACGTTTTCGACCTGCTGTTGAGGCTGAAGGCCAATTATCTATGGCCTGCCATGTGGAAGTCGTTCACTCCTCCACCGGGGAATATCTTCTTCGTCGACGATCCCATGAACCAGCAGCTTGCCGATGATTATGGCATTGTAATCTCCACCGCCCATCACGAGCCGATGCAGCGCGCCACAAACGAGTGGAACGAGAGAGAGACAGGGCCGTGGAACTGGGCTCTCAACAAGGAGAACATCACGAAGTTCATGGAAGAGGGGATCATCCGGGCTGGAATCAATGAATCTTACTTTACTATTGGTATGAGGGGCTTGGGAGATGCGGCCATGGCGACTGAGAATGCGATTGAAGCCCTGAAGGATGTCTTTTCTACGCAGAGGGCCATCATAAAAAAGTACCACGGCGCCGAGGATGCCGTAAATCGTAAGTTGGCATCATGTTCTGGGTTTGACTTCGGGTCCGAGTCCTAACCGCAGGCAGAGGTCTGGGCTTTGTACAAGGAGGTGGCGTCTTATTATGACGCCGGCATGGATGCTCCTGAAGATGTTACTCTTCTCTTTCCGGACGATAATCAGGGGAACTTATATCGGCTGCCAACAGGAGACGAAGCATCTAGGAAAGGGGGAATCGGAGTAAGCAGGTCACTCCTCTATCACTTTGTGTCGATTTCATGCTTTTGTGCTTGATGAATTGGGTTAGAATGGTTAACTTTTTCTCATCTATATCAGGTCTACTTCCACTTCGAGTACGTGGGACTGCCAAGATCGTACAAATGGGCGAACACGAACAACCTGGTTAGTCCCGCACATCCCCCGTCACATTATGCCCTACAGCTAAGAAGTTACGAACTCAAGGCCAAAGTTCTGAAAGAGCTATCACACGCACACCTCCGAGGCGCAAACCAAATATGGATCGTCAACGTTGGTGATATCAAGCCGATGGAGCTTCCGCTGGCGTTCGCCATGGACCTAGCCTGGAACGCATCGAGCATAACATTTGAAACGATTCCCCGGTACCTCCGCCTCTACGCATCACGAGAGTTTGGCAACGAGTTTGCCGACACCATCGGGGAAATATGGCTTGAACAAAGCCATCTCCTTGGGATGCGACGACTCGAGCATATCACACCCGCAACGTACTCCACCATAAACTACCAGGAGGCGGAGAAAACCCTTAGTCGTTGGCAAGCACTGTCCGCTAAGACGAAATCAGTTTACAACAATATTGACGACGACTCGAAGCCGGCGTTTTTCCAGCTGGTATACTACCCCATTATTTCCGCTGAGATATTCCATGCCGTTGCAATCGGGATAGGCATGAACTACCGATACGCTCTTGAGCGTCGGAACTCGGCAAACGCAATTGCGAAGCAGGTTCTCAATGATTTCGAGAGCGACTACGATTTGCTCGAATCTTGGGATAGCCTTATCGGCGGAAAGTGGAAGCACGTAATGTCTCAAGCAAAATACGATGCTGTCGGCCAGGAACCCAAGAACTGGGCGGGCCCGTCCAGAGATATCGTGGCCAACCTCTCGTTTGTCCAGCAACGACAGAACATGCAATTTTCCCTGGGGAATCTAGGGATCTGGGCTGAAGGATCGGATAACGCCGTCCAGCAGGGTCGGTGGGCCGAGTCCGTCGACGCGTCTATGCCGACGGTGAATTACGCGCCAGTCTTGCCACAGATGAGTCCCTATGGCCCTGCGGTCCGAACAGTCGACTTTTTCATGCGAGGCGATATCCGGCAGCCCATCGAGTTCGCCATCGAAGATCCGCCGTTCGATTGGATCTCCATTGAGCCGCGTCAGGGGAGGCTAGACCGCAGCGGAACGGATCAGCGGTTAAACATCACCATCGACTGGGATAACGTACCAGCCGAATTCAACGACACCATCGAGATTGGAGTAACCTCAACACCGTCCCCATATCCGTACTTTGATCTCATTCGCGTCCCTATTCTCAACCATGTCGTGCCGGGAGGATTCTCGGGCTTCCCGGAAACGGCAGGGTACGTCTCCATTGAAGCACCGCACTTCCAGAGCGGCTCGTGGGAAACCGGTTCCAACGGCAGTCTCAAGTTCGAAACTTTTCCTTACCTCGGAACAAGGACCGAGTCGGGATCCATAGCCCTGCGGCCGTTCGACCAAGCACGAGAAGGCCAAGCGGGCACCGCATGGGTCCAGTACAACTTCTACCTCTTCGATCGATCGGAAGTCGTCGAGGCAACCATGTACATCAACGCTGGGCTCGACACTGATCCGCGGCTGAAGATGCAGTTTTCGCTCGAGATAGATGGCGGGGCGCCGAATTTCACCAGGGTGCTCGGGAACTACATATCCAACCCAAATGCAGGGAATATTCCGCCCGAGTGGATGGATCACGTTGCTGATCAAGTCTGGACGAAAAAGGTGCTGCTTGGGGCGTTGGATAGCGGCGAACATACTTTACGGTGGTCCGTCAATTCGCCGGAGGTATATCTTGAGAAGATTGTCTTGAACACCAGGGGCGGCGTTAAAGAAAGTTACCTTGGACCACCAGAGACAAAAGTCTTGTAAAATAAGAGAAAAAAATTCGCATTATATGTACATACGCGTAACCCGGCAATGATTACATATTCGTTCCCAAATACAGGACCCCAGTTCAATATTATACAAACACGTGGTAACGGATTAGGTACCTGTCAGATACGCTAAATTGGCGGCTGTTCTTGAATTACATTTTCATAAGCGAGACGCTGAATATTAAGGATCTTTACTAGACGGTCATGAATCCCAAGGTAGAGCACCCCGGAGTGGATCGACGGAAGAGAGCCACGATATTTTAGCATTATTTCTATCCCTGTTTAGGTATACAATAGAATCCAGCTGCACGACGGGGTTGTTCCTAGTTCCCGGAAAGGATTTGCTCACCAGAGAAGTGTTATTACGTACAGACACCATGCCCCCAGAGCTCAAGTGCCATATGAATGACTACATTCACTGCAAGAAACCGCCAATGAGGCAACAGCCCTGATAAACGGCTTGATTATTTTCGGAAACGAGAACGTAATATAATTGATCCAGAGAAGACAGAAGCTATGCATTTCTCTCGAAAGAGAAGCTGTTCAAATCCCCCAGTCTACCACGGAAACCATGTCAAACCCGCAGCATCACCCCTGCGCTGGCTCTGCATCATACTAGATGGGAAACTGACTTTCATACATCATGTCCACCATGTCAATTACCGGACGAAGAAAGCGAATAGAGTCGCCGACCACCTTCGAAGCCTCTGCAACAGAGTCAGATGCCTCTCCGTCAGATCAGCGAAGAAGGCCGTCACAGCATGCGTGGTACCAATTCTCGCATATGGACTAGAGGCCTGGTACCTGAACACCGAAAGGGTCACCAAAATGAGGAATGTGGCTACATGCGGTGTACAAAGGTTACTCCGACACATGGACGCGACCCTAAGGATAACGGCGAAGGCTATCCTGCCGGCTTTGAAAATACATCCCAGCCAAACCCTACACCATAACGCACAAATCCCTCCGGCAGCTTTGCTGGCAGAGCCCATCAGAGGAAAAGAGGATGAATCCCATTTTCTGGGCTCACAAGCCTCCATTTTCGGCATCCCTTGCACCGAAGTGAAAGACTCATTGGAAAGATACGTGTCAGCAAACTGCAAACCCGATACCAGGAGGCACGGCCTAACTGCGCCGAGCATCCCCCCGGATCCGGGATCAAGGACAACTCCGTCATCGGGGTTTGTCAAGGCCGATCCGGAATCAAGGAAAACTTCGTCATCTGAGTTTGTCAAGGCCGAGGTCAATGCTTGTTCTATCCCGCCCTACGGCTACCGGAAAGGCGAGCATCCTTTTTCTGGACATTATATCCCATTTTCTGGACTTTCTAAGCTCCTATTTTCGGCATTATTTACACTAAAGTTTAAAACCCTAAGGAAAAGTTGTAATCCCGTTTGCTTCTTTGTAGGTCGTTCTTGGGGATCCCGGATTATGGACTTGTCCTTGAACCCAGATCTAGGCCTTGGCAAACCCAGATGGCGAACTTCCCACCTGCCGTCAGGTTAAAACGTTACGCCATTGCCATCTCCTACGGGGCAATGCCTCCCGTTTTTAAAAACGGAATCGCACGTAAGGAGTGGTACGTCTCACCCCCTCCAACAAAAACCGTCCTTACCTTGATCCGAGCCGAATCGCAGGATGTTTTCTCCTACCACGCGGACGAGGGATTGCCAAAGGCTTGGTTCCTTCCCGACAAGCAACCTGCCCTATGGCACCCACATCATCTACAACCTGAGACCCAGAGTCATCTATCACCTCAGCGTCGCCATCGGAAGAGCTCGAGAGCGGCTAAGCGCTTGAGGATTTCGCCAAGTTGATGGCCAGGTTTTTCGGCGGCTTTGGAGGGTCCGAGTTCTTCCGAACTCTGCTCTTGACCGGAGCTAGCAGCTTGCTAATATCATCTTGGCTTGCTTTCGGCTTCCACAGAGCTGAGATTCGAGGTCGTGGAGACGAGGATTGAACTCCTCCTGCTGTCTGTTAAAAGCCGGGAGATGGTCGAGTGGAGTGAAGCGGCGATTGCCAATGCGTCCGTCATCGGCCATGTCGGGCTCGGCATATGGGGTCGTCTTAAGAGAAAAGTATTTCATATAACTTGCATCGTCAATGAGGCCGTGGCTAATCGATTCAGGTCCGCCATACGACATGCTATCCTCATCTTCTTTACCCCATTCGAAGATAGGCTCGTCCTGCCTATTCGATGGCATGCGGCTCATCGGAGCCGTCCTCAGAGATATGGACAAGCTTAGGTTGGGACTCGTAGGGCTCAGAGGGTTGGATTCTATGTTTCCTAAACTCCCAAAGCTCCCCTGAGAGGATATCTCGTAGAATGGTGAATGGAAGGGGTATTTTGGCACGTTATCGGAAATGCCCATGGCGGGGCTCTCCCGGGATGTACTCCTTTCCTTGAATGTTGTTACGCACGAGGCGTGGACGGAGTAAGGTCGCTAACAGAGCCCCAATCATCGAAAATGCTTGTCCTCGTCGAGATAAGGGGTTTGGGAAGAGGTCTTGTGGTTGAGTTGAGAGTAGAGCCTTTCGCTATCAAAACAACTTCTCTCTGATCGGCAACTTCATCCATACATGGAGACGGGATAAAGTTTTATTGTCAGTGTTAACTATTCTACGCTACTATTAGCTTACTAGACGAAAGCTTTAAAGAGAAATGACGTACGTATTTTCATGATAGTCACGATTTGGCTCATCGTCATCGATTACTTCCGTTTCAAAACTCTCGTCAGGGAGCATCTCATCCCTCCCTTCGCCGGCACGGACCCGGACTTCGGTCATCCACTTCTTGAGCTTGACCATGGGCGGGTCGTCGTGGGCAAACTTGTCGTTCTCTTTAATAAAATTGTTCTTCTTGCTATGCTTGCGAGACGGCCTGGGGCGGAAATGGGTCCGGCGCATATTAACAGCATTATAATAAGCACAGCACAGCTTATTCTGTTGGCAAGACCTGCACTTGTCGAGTGGCGTTTGAGGCGTAGGTTTGGTCGGAATGCCGACTGTTCGCGGGTCGCGACACTTGAACTTGACGACAACCTCGGAATGCTTAGCGCTAGGGTGGCGCGAGAGTTCATACTGCCCGCGGAAGCCTTCAGGATGGTCATTGCATTACTTGCATATGACTTTTGGGTGCTTCGGGTCCTGGTATTACCTGTACTCGCGGAGGTGGTCACGGAAATGGTCCTTCCGGCGGAACGGTTGGCCGTCCTTGCGCGAGCACTTGCTGTAGTCGCAGTGGTACGTCTCCTCCTCGCCCCCTGGAAGATGGCGCTGCTTATAGTGCCTGTCCAAATCGGCGTTGCGCTTAAAGGGTTTGGAGCCGCAACCGGGATACAGGCAGACGTGGCCCTGGTCTATTGCTTGCTTGGGAAAGCTTTACTCTTCTGTCAACGCCTGGACAATCTGGAGACGATAAACAGCTGGAATTACCTTGGATATTCATTATCGAACGACCCCGTGGACGGGCTGTAGCCTTCCTCGGCGTAGATGTTGCTCTGGAGCTGTTGTAGCATCAAAATCAGATCTTCCCCCTCCCGTGGCATGCGCTTGAAGAAAGCAGTGATGGGCTGTTGCCGGTATTGTTGCCTGTTCTTCCTCCCATCCTTGGAACTCATGCGGCTGACGGCGAGCTGCTGTCTTTCATGCCTGTCATAGGAGGCGGTGCACGTGTCCTCCTTGATTTTTTCAAGTTGGCGGTCGAGCTGTACGAGGGCGTACTGGTACTTGGGGTCCCTCTCGCTTGCTATGAGCTCGTCGTGGAGTTTCTCTATCTGGCGTTGTTGCGCGGGGATGAAAGATGCCTTCTTCTCGCTAACGCTCTTTGTCGTCAGGTCGAGCTCCCGGACTTTCCTCGCCGCTTGGTCTTTCGACATGTCATAAACATCGCGCCTGATACAGTTCTGCCATGTTGGACCGACCCGATTCCCCAAGTCATCGACTGTCTCCTCGTTGACCTTTTCCAGGCGCATAATAAAGTAGTCTGAGAGCTGCTCTTTGAGCTGTTCCCGAGTGAGGGACTCGGCGCGAAGGTCGGATTGAGGCAAGAGGTGACGTTGCCGCAACTCCAATGAAACGAATTGGAGTTTCTTCAGATCCTCATCCTCTTTCTTCAGATCTTCACCCTCTTTCTTCAGATCTTCACCCTCTTTCCCCAAAGACGCCTGCTCTTTCTCTAGATAATCCGCACGAAGTTTGTACAGCTCTAGGCCCTCGGGAATCTTAGATGACGCAGACAACCTCGTCCGGATGTCCGCGACGGCCGTTACTAACCCGTCTGCTAGTGGCGGCGTTGAAGCATCTTTCGGCTTATGGATGAGATTTACAATCCATCGGCCGGAGCTTCTTTTTTTTTTGTGCTGAAGCCCAGGCCTAGGCTCTTGCTCAGGCGTGGGCGTTCCTTGGGCTTCAACGTTGTGGATCATGTTGCCCCTTCCGCCCCGGCCGGTTGTGTAGACGGCAGGCTTGACGGTCGGGGTCAGGAGATCCTCGACCGTGAGGTGGGCAGTGTTGGCAAGGTTAGCCATATTGTCGGCGCCGCGGCGTCCGTGGGAGTGGATCATGTTAATAATGTTCTTCAGGGTGTAGGCTGTTGAGTTAGAAGAACAGCCTGCGAGAGTTGCAAGGTATGCACGAGCTCTATGTTGTGCAGTTGAAGGGAGTTTGGAAGAACTCTGCCTTCTTGGCTTCAAGCGCCTTAGTTTGATGCTGATGGTGGACTGTGGGTAAGGGGGGCTTGATAGACAGCTACCAGACCTTCCTTTTGCTGGCATGCGCTGTTTCTGTGGTCTCCGCGCGCATCTTATAGCAGGCCTTGTAAGCCATTCTTACGAAGTTGGTCGAGCCGGCGGGCTTCGGGCTAATAGCGGGAGCAGAATTTCGGGATTAGTGTAGCCCACTAGGCGAGCCCTGTCATGGCTCCTGCAAAGCAACATGTCCGTTTGCTATTTGACAAACTGCATGCTGTGTAACCTGGTGATACGCGGGGCGCAAGGGCCAAGTGACAAAAAGTCGTGCACGGGACCGGATTTGGTGGGGTGATGACAGCCATTCAGAAAACGGCAATCAAGAACAAGTCCATAATCCGGGCTCCCCAAATAGGGCCCACAAAAGAGCAAACACGATCACAACTTTTCTTAAAACATGGGAACTTTGGCGGAAAGGATGCCGAAGATAGAAGCTTGTAAGCCCAAAAAAGGTATACAATGTCCGGGAAACGGGATGCTCGTCTTTCGGGCATCCGTGGGCGGGATAGAACAAGCATTGATCTCGACCTTAACAAACCTAGATGACGGAGTTGTCCTTGATCCCGGATCTGGGCGGACGCTCGGCACAGTTGGCCCGTGCCTCTGTGAATGTAATAGACTCGAGGTCCTACTTAGGGAAGTGTCGATGCTTTTCAAAATCCACTTTCG
>Ga0247774_1000061_pt1 | contig 48248 bp, 50 predicted proteins | sample UWRJL001104B6_FD_179933 | JGI IMG/M metagenome (GOLD analysis project Ga0247774, IMG submission 179933) | Plant litter microbial communities from Arlington Agricultural Research Station in Wisconsin, United States - UWRJ-L001-104B-6 | ecosystem: Environmental > Terrestrial > Plant litter >...
CGACAAAGAAGCCGGTCGAGCACCCGCCGATGCTCCCGAGCGAGTCCTCGACGAAGCAGCCGTTAGTGCTATACAGTTTATTGTAGCCTGATCCGCCGCTCTCGCAGAAGCACTCGAGGAAGTCAGCGACGGCTCGTCATTGATGCTATCGGGACAGCCTATAATGGCTGGCCCGAGGCAAGCCCCGCAGTTTGAAGAAGGAGTCTATGGAGAAAATATCTTCAATTGTTATCAGAGCGGCGACATGGAAGGAGGAGAGGACCAGCGTGAAGAGGGCGGTGGCGGCGGTCTTCTTTGCAATTGTCTCTGGTGAGGGGTAATTGAAGATGGGGTTTCTCTTTAGGTCCCGCAAAAGAGACTGGACATTATAGGACATACGGGAGAGAGAAGGTAGCATTAAAAGAGATAGCAGTGATAGACCAGATCTTCTTCGTTGGCAGGTCGAAGCTGCGATTTTGGCGCATTATATACTTAGACCCCGAGGCTGTAACAACATACTCGCAACGGACTGTGTTGAGAAAAGAAGCATTGTCCTGAGAGCTCAGCAAACTTTCACAAAAGTCCTTCCGTTTCCTCCACCTCTTCTTCTACTCATCTTCATAGCCCCTAGGCTGCAGTAACCGTTCTCTAGCGTGGGAGAAAGTTGCCTCGCATCGTCCGACTGCCTAACGAAAGCTCGACTCATTCAGCCTAGACTTACGCGACATCATTCCTAATAATTATCCTCACGCACTCGGGTCTTCTTTATCCTCTTTCTTTTCTCTTCCTACCAGCGTACCCAACTAGCAGAACGAAACATGAATGGTTCCTGCCTAGGTAGTCGGACTTGGCACTGATTTAAGCCAATATTGTCTCACTTTTCCCTAACCAGTTCCTTTCTCTTCAGCCTTTCTAATTGGCCGTATCAGCCTCGTGAAATTGTTAGCCTGATTACGCCCGAGCGTGCAAATGCCAAGCGGGAAGACGACGGTTGGAACCCCAAGGCTGCAAAACGAACAAAACCCAAGCCAAGAGACAGTTGGAAGAGCAAACCGAAGAAAACCAGTGGCGGTGAAGACACTCGCGTAATATGTATTGCCCATCTTTTGGAGCTGATTGGATGCCGACTTTGGTTTGATATGCCTCTTTGAGTGAGCTATTGAGCTTTTGTGAGAGCGCAGCAAATCGCTATGACAGTAGGGGGAGCTGGGGGAGCCCGTGCTGCTGCACACCATTCTGTGCAGATATTGAGCTGTATGTGGCATATTTAATTAAGATTTGGACAATTCGGTAGAAGGAGGTAAGAGAAATTCACCAACGGAAGATCTTTCCGAAGGGGTTATGGTTGGGAAAAGAAGGAAGCCCAAAAAGTAAAGAGCACACAACATACGCGAAGTCTTTATCGAGTATATTAATCAAACTTCAACTTGCTACACTCTAATGGGTCTCGGACTCTCTTCATTTTCCATTCAGCACTGAACGCTCCTTCAGACTTACTATTTTTCGGCTACATGTCGGGACCATGTAATGTATTTGCCATGGCACTCCAGCCTACCCCAAGACTCCGCGTCGACAAAACACCCTTCGCCAGATCTATCTGATCTATGTTTGCGGCGGAGCTATACACGTTTTACCTACCACCAGAGGGGCATTTCTCAGCCGCAGCAGACCCATCGTGGACTCGGCCCCCAGTCTCGCAATTGCCGCCTGCCAAGACGCTAACACGAATATCCAATATTGCAATGCAGGCTCCGGGTTCTCATCATCTCCTCTATTGCTTTTCCAGCCTTGTGACAGGAGACACGAGTAATTTTAACCCCGATATATGTTAGCAACCTCCGTCATGAGCGCGGGGCTTTAATCTGGCAATTGCAGGACGGGACAATGCTATTACGAACGCTCCGCTAGGCTTTTGGGTCGTTCAGCATCTGAATGGGGCAAAATTAAGCGAAGAGATTACGTTAATGGATGAAGCTATTGAAAAGCTAGTAAGAGCAGCTACGACCGAAGACTGGATGGAAAGAAAACGCCAACTCAAGTCTTAAACCGCGCTCGCTCGCGGGCTCCGACATGCGGCGCTTGCCGCGAATATCTGTCTTGGGTAGCTTTATTGAAGCCGGAGCCTGTAAAAGCATATATCCAACAAAAATTGAAGGTACGATAGTTGAATCAAAAAGGCTTGCGGGGCCTACTTCATGTTAATGTCCAGCCAGAGCTCGAAGGATCAAACCCAAGACTCTCGGCCCAGGGATTGTTCACGAGGGTACGGCTTGCCAACAGCTAAAGAAGCCGATCTCTAAGACCACTAAGCTAAGATGAAAGGAAGCCTTGGTTCTGTAGTCAGTTGTTTCCAATTAATACAACCACGCATGCTGATACATCGATCCCGTGTGCTCGAGCAGGCGGGGCTGCTAAAGGACAGCCGGAGCTACTCATAGATAACACTCTGAGATGGGCGGCCACCATTACATACGTGGATTTGGAGATAAATTTCAGGTTCTTCGGGACATGACGAGAGACGAGAAACAAGAAAGAAAACAGTTAAAGAAAAACGGTTATTGGGCTTGTTCGCAGTTGCAGAGGCCAGGAGTCATTGTGGGCTGCAAAGGAGCGTTCCTAGTCCGATAATGTCTCTCCAAAAGGTGTTTTTCTGATACAGCTGTGGCCATTTACAATCAAGCGAGGACCCGCTTAGCCTGAACCTTAAAACCTTACCAATAAAATCTTTCACTGCAGAAATGTTCGTCGCCGCTGTCTCAGTTTTCTTCTTCGTCCTGCCCATCATGCCCGCCGCCAGGGTCCTCGTCAATAGAATCTTTGGTACCGGTGCAACCAGAATATCTGGGAGAGTATGCACTCGGCCCTTATATGTCACGCACTTGGTCTTGTATACGGCTGATACCTGCTCCGGTGGGTATCCGTCCATCGTAGCTCCGTCGCGATCCGGGCAGGCGGGATGCCGCTATTCCAGTCCGTAACTGTCCTTATATACTACAATACGCTGCTGTCGAACTTTAGAGAACACTAAGATATCGATAGCCTGATGGTTACGTTGCCGGTCTAGATGGCCCTGTTTCTTGAAGCCAATTCCCCACCTGGCGTCTGCGATCCGACATACGACTCAAACCCTGCTGAAGATCAGCCCACCACGAGCTATGTATCCGCCCATGGCCTTAATCTCTCCACCGAATGCTCCATTCTCCCTTTGCAAAGCTGGGCTCCACAACCTTGCCACGCATGACAGCCTCGCACTTTCTGCGCTCTCCTTTCTGCCCGACCCCGCCGTCCTCTCCGACGAGAAACCCAAAAGCTACCCCTCGCCTAGCAGCCCGTCTCACCTGCTCCCGCTGCTCCGCCCGCCTCTGCCCCTCCAGCCTCTTTGCCCTCATCTCGGCGTCCTCGTCGATGCGTTCGGCCCGGCCCTTCTCTCCGCCCACACTGCCGGGGACCTCGGAAACGTTCTGGGACGGTCGGATCCGTGTGCCGCTGCGGATGGCCATGCAGGCCAGGACGCCTGGATCGATGGCATTTTTCTCCTCTGCCTGTTGCGTGCTCCCGTCGTCGTTTCCTGTAGTGCTGGAACCCTCGGAGGCGGTGTTTGGATCGGCGAGTGGCACGCTACCAGAGCCAGACTCATCCCGCCCTGCCGGGGGCTGCTTCTCGTCGTCCTCGTTACCTTCTCGTGCCATTTCATACTTTTGCTGCTCATCCTCATCTTCCTTCCGGGCACTGCGTTGCGGTCCGAAGATGGCTTCCTCCACAGCGCTGCAGGAGACGAGGATCCTCGCATCGCCCTTCTTCGTTACGATGGACTTCTGCCCCCTCGCATGACCGGCTGGGGTCCCGCCGCTGCTCTTGGACGAAACAATTGCCGCTCCGTTCAATAAAGCTACGAATGCATCTTCGATCTTTTGGTCGACGAGGGTCACCCGGCGGCCGCGGCAACGGCTCGAGCAATACTTGATTGGTGTCTGGCTGCTCTTGTCCGAGGCAGCGCCCGGGAGTTTCCGTGAACCTAATTATTGTGAGAAATCCCATGTCCCCTCCCTCGGGCATTTTGTCGGAGATTGAAATGAGATAACACCTACTGATGGCTCTGCCACATGATTTGCAGTATGGAGTGTTTTCGCCGCCGGAAAGCAGGTAGAATGGTGCTGGCGTGGCTTGTGACTTCGCGGGCCGCGACCATGAGTCCATCCAACTCATCTTGGGGCGGAGTAAAGAAGACGCACACAAATATCGCGCAATGCTAAGGGTAAATCATTGCATTGGTAAATTTAAAAGGTGACCCTGGATTAACGAGCTGTCTATGGGGGACGGGGCGTCTAAACCTTGGTTGAGGTCTAGTGACGTCACTCCTGATTCGCGGGTTGGTACCTTCGTCGCCATCGTCATCACCCATCCTCGGCTACTCTATTCTCTTCGCAAGTAACCCTCGGATACTTAGCTGGGCCGTCCTCGAACAGGCCACACTCCAAAGTGACTCCAAAACTCTCGACTGTCCAGCACCCTCCCCAAGCTCTCAGGATCTCTCGGCAAAGCCTTTACGTCACCCTCCACCATGAGCTCCCCCACCCACCTCTCAAACTCCAGCTTATCAGCCTCCTCCCTCCCCACCTGCTCTCCTCTATCTCTTGCAATCTCCGCTGCCCTCCTCTCCCTCACCTCTGGGCCCCATGCCTGAAGCAGGTCCCACCAGTCATAGACATGCAAGTCCGCCACAATCCACCTCTTCCCGGGCGTAAACTTCCGATGCGCCGCGAGAACCGCCCTTGCAACATCCTCCCCGTGAATTAGATGCAGCGCCTGCCTCCTCGCCACGTCCGCCTTGCTCTGTGCCACCCTCGTGACCCAATTCTTAGGGTCCCTGGCCCCCCCGTACAAACCTGCCAGGTTGAGGACGCTGCCGCCGACGGCCTCCATGAGCTCATCCTCGGCGATGGCGCGGGGGTTGTGCGTGTCGTAGGGCGAGGACGATGTGTTCCAGTGTTGGCCCGTGAAGATGCCGGTGGAACCCAGTTGGATCCAGTGGTTGGCGGAGCCGTGAATGGCGCGGTAGCAGGATGTGATGGTCCGGGACGATCCGGGGCCCTTGAGGGGAAAGGTAATGAGGACGGTTGTTGCCGGGGGGAGGAGCTTGTAGGGCGCGAGAGAGTCGGATGCAGGGTCGAAGACGAAGGGGATGGTCTTATCGCGGCCGGTGGTGGTTGTTTCGGCGTGGGAGACTTTTTGCGAGTCCAGGAGGGGGATGAGGAAGGTGGATGTCCAGCCTGCGCCGAGGATGAGGATTTCGACCGGTCCAGAGGGTTGGATGAGGGTCATTGCTGAATTGGATTGGGAAATGATACGACTGGGAACGTTGGCGCAAATGTGGTGGCGACGGAGGGTTTATTGGATGGGCGGAAAAATATCTGTGACTCTTCCGACAATCGTTCGGAATGGCAGGTGAGTGTGCATGTCAGAGACGGTCCTCCCTGATGGGCTAGATTACGATTCATGGGACGTTATTCCTCTCGCCAGCCAGTGGTCTGGTAGTGACGCGTGGGTACCCGTGCGTGCTGTACGCCTGGGCACGTATCCCGCTATAGCGGCCATAGCTACCCGCTCAATATCTTCCGTCAATGAGGAAATCATGCCTAAAGTAGTTTTCAAAATCGAGTATCTGGATAATTGACAGTTACGGCGATTTCTTCGTTCGATTGCTTCTTGGAGGAAAGTTATTGTTTCTAAAGGCTACTAGTTAGTAAGTTAGTGGAAGTAGCCCGCTATCGTACATCCGCGCTCAACTGCGCCGACTTGACCGTCGCATGAATCCCCTACGCCGCCCTGTCCTCGAGCGGCAGCAACGGCGACCGGACCGTCGCAGCCTCCAAACTCCCTCGCCACAAGCACATGCTTCAGCGCCGACGTTCCCTCCCTGTGTGAGCCCCGGTGGTAAATATTCTTAGTAACGGGTAGCAGCTTGTCATGAATGGCCCTCGCCCGCGGATAATCCCGCGCTTTGCCGATGGCTATCATCTCGGTGAGGTCTCTGGGCACCACATTCCCGTAGCCGACCACCATGCCATCAACGTCGAAGCACGTGTGTAGCAGGTACTCATCATGGCATGTCAAGACCTGGATCTCGGGCCTCTCCCGGCGAATGACGGGAATCTCCGTGTCCCACCTTGGCATGTTGCGTAGTCAGGATCCTCGGCCGGACCCTCCCGCTCGGCGTTTGGGACTTGACATGAAGGTCAGGGAGGTGACGGAGTGCGTCGGTGTAAGTGTCATAAGCATGACTTCTGCATCATGCAGCGCAGTCCTTGAACTTAGGGTCTCCCCGGAGCATGGCACGCTGGGGGAGGAAATTCTCGAATGGTCCATCCTCGGAGGACAGGCTGGGCCGCAGAACATTGCACCTCCTGCAGATGACGTGAGTAAGAAGGAGACTTTCCGGACTGACTAACTCACACGAGCCGTTTTCGCGATGGAACTCCATACTCGCCCAAAGACTGTATTTCCGAAGGCCTTACCTTCACGAACGAACAGGCTCATAATATCCTTCGAGATGGAATGTACTTAGCCCTTTCACCTCTTTAACTTCATCGCATATTCCACGTCGGGGACCTCACTTGTGGCGTCGAAATTGGCCGTACTCGGGGCTCCGACGGATAGTTCTTGCACTGCTAGCTGTGTACCTGCATGGCTCCCTTTGACGGGCAATTTACTTTCCCTTCGCCTTGGCCGCTGCAGCTCCCATCATCATTCCCAGCACCTGTGGCTAGCTGCCCCGCCATCAAACTCTCCTTCCTAGTCTGTCTTTATTTTCCACACCCTGACCTTCCACGCTCGAAGGTGCAGCATTGACACCTCCGGCCACCGATTGCGAGCGCCTATCCTTAGAGTTGATCGCTTTGAGATCCCGTCCGACCAACAACGCACTCCTCTAGCGGTTTAACTACATTCTCGCTAATCCACTCTAAATCCACCGAGTCAGGCGGTCTCAGGCAACTCATTACCGCCTTCAAATATCTAGTTCCCATCCTGTGCGCCATTTCACGGAGCGGCGACCTGTCATTCGAGACCTCCTGGACCGTGAAGAGGTTATGGAGCTTCCCTGGCTCGTAGCCGTGGTGCCCAACTTTCCCTCTCTTGTTGATAAACTCCAAGTCACCCACCCGTCTCCACGCCGAGATCTCGCACAGCACGACTCCGAGGGATTAGAGGTCGTAGCGTGCCGAGTAGTTCCTCGCTTCCCGGCCTGTCGTCTCGTCTGGCCGTTCTGGAAGTCCGGGTGTCGATACAGGTTCTTCTCTCAGACTTGGTCCTCGGAGTTTTCAGCTGCCTCGGGAAGCAACTCGGCCCTGTGGACGCTGCTCCGGGAGTGCTCGAGCCCCATTATGAAGGAATATCGAAGCGAGATTGGCTCCTGGGGATCAAGACAGTCGTTGGCTCCTGCTGCGGGGAATATTATGACGTCGCTCCTGATGGCCTTGTGGAAAATCTAGTGCGCTAGCAGCTGCCATACCGTGCCTGCCAGATTCGCCGCCAAGACAAGCCGCTCCTCAACGGCACGCGCATTTGCATCTCGCCCGTCAATACGCTTGACATTGTTTGCGGGTCTGAAATCGAGCAGCCCGAGGGGAGCTCATACATGACGACGAAGTATTGTTGCTCCTTTCCACGTTGGTAGCCTAGGCATGACAAAGTTCGCAACGTCTCTGGCATGCGACCCGAGAACAGTTGACATATGCGGTTCACATCAATCTCTTAGAGATCCTCCTGGAGCGCTTTCGGTCGGTGGCGTTTCATCTTGCAAGTCGGTACCACCCAATCGCCGAGTCCGCCCACCACCACCTTCGAATTGACGAGGCTACCAGGCATATTATACCCGCACTTTCTTATTGTTACTTTGACTAAAAAGACCACGATGGAAGGCGCCGCGTCGGCTGTGGGCATCGCAGCATTTGCCTTCTATCTGTTTCAAGGTTGCGTCCAATCCTTCCAATTCGTCGAGACAGCGCAGCACATCGGCCACGATGGAGACTTCTTCCGGATGGCCTGCTGCTGGAGCAGCACCGGCTCTTCCAATAGAGAAGGAGGGTGGGTCTGTTACAGAAGGAACAAGAGAACCCGGATCTCAACTGGACCTTGGCGCAGGCGTGTTTAGAGCAGATCCACGTCCTCCTCACTTCTGCCGACGCCATCAAGAAGCGGTACGGATTGGACGTATCGGAGGAATCCCTCAGCGAGTTTGCGACCAACGAGCTGCCGCCACCACCGGGCGGGTTGGCGGGTTTCATGGCAAAATTGAAGCAGAAAATCCACACAGCGGCGAGGCAGTTGATCCAGTCGAGGAATGGGCCGGGCAAGAGGCTGAGGTGGGCGGCGGTTGGAAGGCAGCAGGCGGAGAAGGTGATTAGAGACATTTCTCAGTGGAACGACAGGCTCGACTTGCTGCTCGATTCGGCCGATCGGGAGAGGCGGAGGTTTGAAGACGACGCACTACTTAAGGGGCTGATTTCCTTGACCACTACCACTGTAGAGGTCACTCTGTGTCGAGACTCTTGTGTCCGTGTTCAAGGAATTTGGCACATCGACGGCCGCAGTCGCGGCAGCTGCGCACCTTAAACAAGTGCGGCTGATGGTCGGCACCGACAAGCGAAAGTACGAGGTCCAAACGCAGCTTTCCATCGAAACAAGGGAGATGGCGCGGATGCCACAGGTGAAATGGATGAAGAAACGTCTAAGGCCCTACATGGAACGAGAATTGAAGTATAGCGGCCTTGGATTTTCTGTTTACAACGGCCAGCCGGTCGTAATCCAGTGGAAGAAGTCGGACAGCACGCAATGGGCCATGCATGAAGAGCAGATCAAGTTCCTGACTGCCTTACTCGCCTCCATTGACGACCCGTCATTTCTATCATTGCCCTGCCAAGGCCACTACCATATTCAGGACAAGGCAAGATTCGGAATCGTGTATGCGACGCCCCCCGGGGCGTCGGAAACATCTTCACCCTCGTGGGAGAAGACGTCCTTGTATGACTTGTTCGACACCGTCCCCCACGTTTCACTTGGGCGGCGCATCGCCATCGCAAAGGCCATCGCCGAGGCCGTCCTCCAGCTCCACACGGCAGGCTGGCTGCACAAGAACCTCCGCTCCGAAAACATAGTCTTCTTCACCGAGAAGGGCTCCCCCGCGTCAAAGGCCGTCGTATCCGATCCGTACATTTTCGGCTACGACCTCGCGCGCCCGGACACGCAGGCCGGCGCGGCATACACGCAGATGGCAGACATTGACCTGGCTCGGGACCTCTACCGCCACCCCAAGGCTCAGGGGCACGATCGGGAGGCGTACCAGAAGCGCTTTGACATGTACGCTCTCGGGTGCCTGCTCGTCGAGTTGATCTTCTGGAAGCGGCTCGTCCACATCCAGGCCGAGTGGACGGGCGCCGACCTGGTGGCCAAGCTGCGCGAGGCGGCAGAGACAAACAAGATGCCCGAGGATTGGAAGCTCCCGGATATGATGGATCTTTTTGCTAATGAGGAGGCCGTTGTGCGAATGGACAGTCTTGCGGGTGGGAAGTTTTTGAGGGCGGCGAAGGCTTGTACGTTTATTGAACCGGCCGGGGAGGGTGAGGAGGCGTCTTTAGAGGACGAGATCGACGCTGTAGAAGTGCTCAAGTCGTGTCGAGTGTGAAGCGGCGAGGACTTGTATCGGATTTAGAGCTGTAAGAGAGTTTAAGAGGTTGGACAAAAGGTGGATAGGATCCTATACATATTGGCACACCTGGACATGTGCCATCTGCTTCTGTCTATGAGACGGCTAGCTCTTGGCATCCAGTCCTTGCGAACAAAACATGAATTCTTACAAGTAGATGATGAAGCCTAGCTATGGTGGTATGAATGCTCATATGACAAGGAAGCTCTGAATGTATTAGCGGACGCAATTTCGCTCTCCCTCACATCATATTTGGGGGCCTCTCGAAACAAGCAAATTCGTCAGTGTCTCCGCTCTTAATCGCTCTCTCGTTGCTAACGAGTCATCCTCTTTATTCCTGGGAGTCTTAATGCCCACAAAGAATTTCATGCCTACACGGCTCACCGTCTGTCGATGTCCAAACCTCTGAAGAGGTTTCAAACCCAGAATCCATATTTTGAATAGATTCGCGACTCGTGGAGTATATCCAGGAACGTCGTCCAAAGCAACCATGCACATAAAACCCCAAGCAATAGTTCCTGTGGTTGGGGATATGCAATGGCGCCATCTTAGAGTTGCATTGTCATTGGTGGATTTAAGACCGACTTGGATGGTTGATGAGTGTAGGTGACTTCCCTCCATCCCTGTACAAAAGAAAATCTCGCAACCTGCGGGCGCGAGAGAAATCACAAAAGAAATTCGCCGCCATTTAAGATCGCCCCTGAGGGTCAGCGGCATGGAGTCGAAATTGCAATAATAGCGGATTGTATGCGACAATAAAACTGACGTTTTCACCTATAATCTTCCCCTTAATGCCGTGCCCCGCTGTTCTTTGCAGGGCTCTCATAGCCTGACCGGCTGCGGGACCATCCCGCCTAGTTTCTCAAGGGAATACCAGGTACGGGATACCCTGCAAAAAGGCATCGTGGCGAAAACTTTCGGAAAGGAAAAGGCATGGCACCTCCTAATAATACATCTCCCGGAGGCCTGCCGAGACTTACATGGGATAGATTTTGTTGATAAAAACACGTTTGATAAAAGACACCCTCCCCGCGACGTTAAAAGACTCATCGTCCTACACGATGAGTCTCCCAGACCGGTTAGGCGCAGAGTCCTTACCTCTGACCTTACCTGATGAAGTTTTTCTCTATCAAGCTAATGGTGGCCCAAAGCACCGATGTATATTACAGGGCACGACTGTTAACACAAAAAAAAACAAAACAATTACCTCTCCGAAACTTCATTGGATATCCGAATCGTCGTAGTTCTGGACTGTAGTGGGCGGTGCAATGCCGTCGTTGTCTTCGCTTGGGCTGCTTATTGCGCCTCTGGGAACATCTGGGACGGAGGGAGGCAGGAACTTGCGCATGTCAAGTCAAGAACCTAAATGTTGATATGGTCGGTGTAGGTTGACGCGAAAACGAACGCTTCCAAGCATTTTCCGTTGAGAATCCGGCTTCTAGGGAGAACTGTATCGAGGATTGTTGTCTTTCCAAACGCCTCTTCTGGGCTCTTCCTTACCCTTGGTGTAAAGGGGATACGATACAAGGAGACGCATGACGGAAGGCTGGTACAAGATAAACCTGGGAACCCACCACAAAGGACCAGTCGAGAAATCATCGGTCCCTTTAGTATCGACGCATCTTTCTTGGCTCGTCGTAGTTGCCCCCCTCGTAATGCCGCTTCCTTTCTCTGTCCTCATCTTTGACGGGGCGGTCATGGTCCCTATCGCGATCCCTGTCACGGTCACGGTACCCGCCGTTTTCTCTAGGCCGGATAGGCTCCATGTTGCTCCCGGTGCGCCTAGGTTCTCGGTCGCGATGATCATGTCTGTCTCGGTAGCCGCCACCACCGCCACCGCCGCCGCCATGTCTGTCATCAAATGAGCGTCGCGAATCATACCCACCGCCATAGTCCCGCCCACCATCTCGTCCACCATCTCGCCCACCATCTCGTCCCCCATCTCGTCCACCATCTCGTCCGCCTTGGAAGCCGCCACCACGACCTCCAAAGCCGGGTCCGGATGGCGCATTGTTGGGAGGACCGAAGCCGTTCTCACGACGTTCACCTCCCCTGAATCCGCCACGGAACCCACCACGGAACCCTCCCCTTCCACGACCTGCACCGAAGCCACCACGGAACCCTCCCCGGAAGCCACCATCGAAGCCACCAGGGCCCATGGGCCTTGCGGGCATCCCTCTAGTGTAGCCACGGCCGCCGAGACCACCTCCTAGCCGGCGAGGTTTCCAGCCCTGGACTGTCCTTCCTCGCTCGACATCTACCTTGACACGACGGTCTCTAATGCGTATGCCATCGCATGAATCAACAGCCGCTGTCCATGAGTGCGCAGAGCGCACATGTTAGCCCGTTCTTTACCTTTGTAAATGATAGGGAGAAGGAGATGAACGTCGACATTGCCGTCACTCCTCTTCCGCTGCACCAATACAATAAAACAAATAGAAATGAGGAGGGGGAGAGAGTCCTACCTTTCATGTCTTTCTCACGCTCAAATACTACAAAGGCATATCCCCGATGAGGCTTCTTCTTCCTGTTCGGCTTAAGGTGGGTATGCGTGTCTTTGATGATTCGAATCTGTGCCGAGTTAGCTCGTGTTTTCCTAATCATAGCGCGTCGAGATTCATACCCTTTCAATGGGGCCAAATCGTCCAAATTCTCGCTCCAGATCCTGTTCGGTTGCATCATAGCTGAGACGTGCAACAATGAGCGTCTTGAACGGATCGCCACGAATGTTTGCATCCTCATTTGGCTTGTCTAAGAGAACACCATGTTAGCGAGACCCTACGTAGTGACATTAGAGGGATAAAAGGGCAAACGGACAGTTTGTCGGTCCCTCAGTCAGAAGCCTCTTTAGGTCATCTTTGCGCTCTTGCTTCCTCCTGTCTCTCCTCTCCAGCCAGCTCTCCGTCGCGACATGCTTGTCCGTCTCCTTGTACTGCTGCAGCGCCGGAAGGTACTGCGCGACGCCGCCAACATCGTAGGTTTTCCGCTCCTGGGCCGGGTAGTCAAGAGGTTCCATCCATCGCAGCGGTGGTCTCGGCGCGAAGAGCGCGAGCAGATTTGGGGGTAGCCTGTCGGTCATCCTGAATGAGACGCGTCACCCCAATTGGGGGCCGCAAGTAATCACTATAAACAGAATACGCGGTAACAAAATGCTGTAGATGATGCCCGCGATTTCCGTTGCGAGGCTGGACGATGCAACTGATGACTTAACGCGAATCGCGATGCAGGTGTGGACGTTGGCGAAAAAAAATAGGCAGGGAGATTTGACCACATCGTAAGGCTGCCAAGGCCCAATAGCGAGCGTTTGCAGCAAGGTTTGGCCGGGGATTAGCCTGATGCATGACCGAGAATTATCCGGACCCACACCAGCTTCGTCACAGTACGCGAATTGGATATCACTGTGTGATTGCCATCAAGCGATTTATTTTCGCATTTCGGGAAGCTATCGGCCTTGGTGAGCTCATTACTGCAGTAGGTGCATATGAAAAAGTTCTCTGGCACAAAGACCCTCAAACTGGTATCGCTGAGATAAATTCTGACTTCCCAATTCCTTCTTTTCTTCAACCCATTCAGACACCTAAAATTCCTTCATCAAAAACCGTCATCATGGCCCGCAAGTTCTTCGTCGGAGGCAACTTTAAGATGTAAGTCGAATTGATCGCCCCGCAACCCCGCTATCCTGGATCTTAAGATCGCGCACAAAGTCTCAACCCCTCAGCTTTCAACCCTCAATGCTAACAAAAAGGCAGGAACGGGACGATCTCGTCCATCAAGGAGATTGTTTCGAACCTCAACAATGCCACCCTAGATCCCAATGTTGGTAAGTTGTTCCTCCGCAACATCGCCTTAAAAATCTCCCGCCTCCTAACGCAAAAAAACATAGAGGTCGTCATCGCCCCTCCCGCCCTCTACCTCCTCCTTGTCCGCGACCAGCTCAAGTCCGGCCTCGAGGTCGCGGCCCAAAATGTCTTCGACAAGCCCAATGGCGCCTTCACAGGCGAGATCTCCGTCTCGCAGCTCAAGGACAGCGGCATCACGTGGGCCATCCTCGGACACTCGGAGCGCCGCACCATCCTGCTAGAGAGCGACGACACGGTGGCCTCCAAGACCAAGTACGCGACGGAGAACGGCGTCGGCGTGATCTGGTGCTGCGGCGAGTCGCTCGACCAGCGCGAGGCCGGCAAGACCATCGAGGTGGTGACGGCCCAGCTGGCCGCCCTCAAGGCCCAGATCGCGGACTGGTCCAACATTGTCATTGCCTACGAGCCTATCTGGGCCATCGGGACGGGCAAGGTGGCCACTACGGAGCAGGCGCAGGAGGCGCATGCTGCTATTCGGGAGTGGCTCCAGAAGGAGGTGGGCGACAAGGTGGCGGATGAGACGCGCATTTTGTATGGCGGGTCGGTCACGGAAAAGAATTGTGGAGAGCTGAGCAAGCAGCCGGATATTGATGGGTTCTTGGTTGGTGGTGCGAGCTTGAAGCCTGCGTTTGTTGACATTATCAACTGCAAGCAGTGAACGGCTTCAGGTTGGTGTCATCTTGATAGATAGGAAAGGAGGGTCAGGGTCCGTCCATGGATACACTTTTCGGCAATAAGGATCCGGATGACGCGTCACGAACGATAGACATGGAATGAAATTCAATCGGTCCTAATTGTACTTTTCTATCTCGTGAGGGATTTCGCGAAGATCGAGGACGGAAGGGGGGGCAAGTGGAAAGGCATTCAACAGTCGCGTCCAGCTGATGGCAGCCGTATTCACACAGTGCGGGAACCAGACTGCAGCAGTGGGTTGTCGGGAGTGTGCACAGACCATTTTGATGGACCCCATTTTCTTCATCGGGAACGCGAAAGCTTTCTAGCAACATCATCTCATTGACGGATTGACGAGCGAGAACCTAGGCGACCGGTGATTCAAGGCGACAAATTTCTGCTGGAGCATGATACAGCCTACGAATACCTGGAGGTGATCATGGTTGGCGGCGCACTCCCGAGGCTCGCCCGCGGCCAGGTAAGCAACCCTCACAGCCAGACTCTCCTTGGTGATAGGCTCGGCTTCAGCAAGCTGACATTTACGATCAGAATGGCCTCGGCGCGTTCATTATGCAATGCAAAAAGATGGACTTTCACTACTGTGACTGGGCGGGTAGCTCAAAGGGAATGAAGTAAGGCTCCCTCCTTCCAGATTGTGATATCGGGAATCGGACCCTGTCCCAGCTCAATGGTGGCTAACGTTGCACATTGTACAGCGGCTTCGTCAGATCCCACCTCGCAAAATTCGCAGCGGAGAACCCCGAAATCGAAATCACCGTATCCCCCCGACCGAGCAAGCACCCCGTCATAGTCGGCCACTACATCAACGGGCGACACAAACCCGTGTGCGTGGCCAACATGGAGCCGATGCAGGTGCTCAGGAAGGCGGAGCTGCTGCGGGATGCGAACGGCGAAAAGCTGCGGCGGACGAACAAGCCGGTCAAGAGCATTAATGACAGTGTTAGGGGGGTATGGAGTCCATATCACGGCAAGGGGATGACTGTATAACAATTGTGGCAAATTATTTCACGACATAGACATCAGGGCGGGCGAGTACATAGACAGGAATCTCTCTCCAAAAGATTGGGCTAAATGCTGTTGACTTGGTCATTTCCACTTTTGCGCTCTGTTTGTTTGGACGCAATTCATCGGTTCTGAATTCAGCGAATGTACGCCACTGCCCAAGGGAACTAGAAGTTTGGGCGAATGCTTTCTTAAAGTGCTTTGGTCTCCTCTCGCGTCCGCCGGGTCCATGACTCGGACGCAATCGTCTCAAGTGTCGAAGGGGAACGATGTTCGAAGATCTGAAAGTTCTACTCTGAAGAACTAGTCAAACAAATTGCGCCGAGCCATCAGCCTCAATAGTGCGGCCTTTGAGAAATCGAGACGAACAGCCTTACAATGTGCACGGTATGGAGGGTTTAACCATGCGGATCAACTAGCAACTGGACTGCATCGATGGTCGAGGAGGATCACCATGTCATGGTCAAGAAAAAGAGGTTGACCGGGGGAAGAAGACAACGAATCCATGTCGAGGTGCGATCTAAGTTGAGATATTGCACCTTCCTATGGTCACCGTAGCCATATTCAGGTGTCTCTCTTCGCTATGAATGACGAAATTAGGAAAGTAGACCTAATCTGTGGGGAAGGATTAGATCTGTTCTCATCTAGTTGTGTTTCCGTGTTGTTTGGAGACTCCCAAGCGCTATGGCTAAGCGATCATCTCTAAATGTTAAAATGTATTAGGAGATTCGAACGAGGAAAATTCCCCTTTCCGGTTTACTGGGGAGTTTCTTTTCGATAGCATTCTCAGCATATTCTTTTCCATAGCGTGAGCGGTTTCACGAACGTTTTCCAGTGGCGGGGGCCGGGAGGGACGACTGCTCCGAGCTGACGCATCCTGTTGGAGTGGATTCATTGGCGCGGTTGAGGATGCTCACAATCAACACCTTCTTGCTTCGAGGTTTATGCTACGATAGCTTTGCCGACCAAGGCATCAGCCTTTATGTCTGCATGACATCGCGAGCATGCGGGTGTTGATAAAGCATTGAAAAGCAGATCTACGATGATGGCTAAGTCTGACGACTCGCCAAAACCGGCGCCAACCGCTATTCACTTTGCTCTCTCCTCCATCGTGAGCCGGGCAACAAGCGGTCCAATGAAACCGAGAAATCCTTCACTGGGCTGAGCCACAACGTTCCATCAGTGCGCAGAACCAGACTACCAACAAGTCCAGGGCACAACGTCGTCGAGACTCACAGATCCAGGTGGAAGTTGCTAGTTTACCCCACCGACCCTCACTCTCGGATACAGACAAGGGCCCATACGAGGCGATAGATTTATGACCAGTCTGTGCCTCCCCCATAGTAAAACGCTCTAGGTGCGAACAAAAAATGGTAGCTTGAGTTAGAATAGTTTCTACGATGTCCGATACGTGCACCATCCAGAACGCGCTGCGTTTGAGGATCTGCAACGAACAGGGGTCGGTGCTCGCTCATCAGTGTGCGGGGAGATCCTGCTATCCGCACCAGTAGGCTTGCGCCGTTGTGATGAACTAGGATATTCTCTCGAAGCGTTTAGCTTTGAAGAACAACATGGGAACTGTCATAATTTGTTTTCTTTTGGTGATGAGAACCTACAAGCCTGGAAACTGTGATGACGGTGATATCATTTCTCAATTTCCCCCCAAAAAAATTTTTTCGGCGAGGCTTCGCTCTTCGATTGAGGTTGAAGAGGTTTGAACAGGTGACACTCCAAAGTGGGTCTCGTACCTCAGATCTCCTTGTAATAGGGTCCGTGCCTCCTGCACCAGAGAGCCGCACAGCGGATGGCACTTGCCGCGGACCCGTACTTTCCCTCCACCGGATACCGTCCCGGTAATTATTCAATCAGCCGCAGCCGTCTTCTCTCCTTGCCTCTAAATTCTTTCCAGAACTACTTCGCATTTTGGAACGCACAGGTACAGCCGCTCGAATGTGCCTTAGCGGGCGTGCCGCCCAGCGTTGGACCAAGTTCGGTCCCGCCGGCAAGCCAAGTGCCTTATCATCGTGTTCCATCGGAGGTAGAGGCAGGAAGGATACCGATGCGTGTCCGATGCGTGTCATGTCAAGATCCTGGCTGCGCCTTCAGAGGCTCACGGCCAAGGGTTAAGTGGGATCAGTAACTGCCAACCGCTGTCAAAAGACGCAAGTGTGTCACCCAAACCCACGCATTCGAGACCTTTCCTGCTTCCCCGGCCAATCGATGATTTCAAGAAGCAAAGCTCCTTGACCTGTCGCCCACTACCCGGGTGCTAGTGTGCCTTGGAGCACATGGCTTGCAGGTTCAGGTGACGCGAAACCAAACCGAACACGACAAGTGGGAACTGGTTCTCTCTGATTTTTTTGAAAGACGAAGACACCGGGACAGAGAGGGCAACCTCTCCTAATTCGGGTGCATGCATGCATGCCTCGCTTGAGGGACAAAAAGTTCCGGTTAAGCTTTGTATCAAGTGGTGAGGTTGTTTCCAAGCGAGTGAGTCATCCACTACCATCTGTCAGATCTGTCAGATCTATTCTATCAATGATCGTAAAACTGCTTAAATTTTAAGGGCACTAATTAACCTCTGATCAATGATCGACGTGGAGGCAGTACCACTACCACGCTACTTATCGATTACCATGATCTGCATACTATTTCCGGAGAGTAGAAATCCAAGCCCAGAGAAACCTAGATTGGGGGCGCTGGGACAGGTCTGTGTTGCAGCATATCCCACGTCAAAGTTCCAGAGCACCAATACACGGCTGGAGCCTCCACAGCAACAAAGCAATAATTGCTCTCTTGTATTACCATTCCGAAGCAGGGATTATCGATGTGACACTTCGCCGTCTTTGCCTGTAACCCTCGAAAACGCACTTGTGTTGGTGACGACCCGGTTCTCTGCGCCCCGCGAAGCCCGGCAATCAACACGCACATTTTGTAAGTCCCGGCCCGGCGGCTCTTGGGGACGAGACACTTGACACAACTGGAACTTAGTAGATCCTCTTAATACAAGTGGGTACGGATTGTGCTCGATGTCGTAGCCGTGAAAGGGGAGATGTGAGAACAGATTTGCCGTGCGCTGTGACCTAGCAACGCACTGGTACGGCGCTCGCGGTCGTGTAAGCGGGATCAGCCAGGGGTAGGAACGGACTGGAGAGTTGGTCGGGGGATTTTGAAGATCATGTCCCCTGCGCCTCGGGAGGATAAACGAAAACCCGGTCCTGACTCCTTGCCTCATGATATAAGTCGGGATTCGAATATCTGTATTTGGTCCTTCGCCCTTCACCCGTCCCTACGGTGTGTCAAAATGCTAATATAGCTTGCTCTCCAGCTTTCTTCAGATCTCTTGGGATTTCTGTCAAAGTTTATCATTTCTTCTTTCGCCTCTTATCTTCGTTGTTATTCTGTTAGGATTCATGGAGGTCCTTAGCAACAACGTTTTGAGAAGCCTGATGCTTCCGCATTGAGTTGCTGGTTGTTTCCCTCCGCATCCTGTTGTTCACCAAGAGGCGTCTAGTTTTATGTTGCAGCCATAAACGTTCGGTGAAGTCACAATCATCGCATAACGGGCCAACGAAACGATGCCTCGGAATATTCCTCTCGCGGTAATCCTCTCCTGGCCAACACCCAACTATGTGAATCCCGAGACCCACGGCCCGGGAAAGACGATACTCACAGTCTTCCTGTGGACTGTCGTGACCGCAATCCTGTGTTTACGGCTGTATACACGGCGGTTCATATCCTTTGGGTTCGGGTGGGACGATATCCTCATCACCTTAGCCTACGTGCCCGCGACAGCCTTTTCCATCGTTGGGATCGTGGCCGAGTATGTGTACGGGTGGAACCTACACACATGGGATGTCCCTACGGACAAGATCTCGATCGGGCTGCAACTAGGGTATGACTGCCCTCTCTATGAGAGCAAGATAAATGGAAGAGCGGAAGAAAGAACTAACGCGCGATGCCCCCAATCAGCCTTGCGTCCTTCACGCTCTTCGACTTCGCAACCTCCCTTACCAAACTCTCCATGCTCGCCCTCCTCTACCGCATGGCCGCCGACTCGATCCGCCTCCGCTACACCGTCTGGGGGCTCGTTGTCGTCATCACCGGCACCTTCATCGCCTTCCTCGTGGTGCTCTTCATCCAGTGCCGGCCCATATCCGACTACTGGACCATCCGCCTCAGCCCGACGAACACATGCATCGACGAGTCGAAGCACCTGCTCATCGCGGGGATCATCAACACGTTTTTCGACTTTGTAATCGTCCTGCTCCCGATGGGTGTGGTGTGGCGGCTGCAGCGAAAGGCGGCCCTGCCGAGGCGGCAAATGATTGCCGTCGTGATGCTCTTCGGGGCCGGGCTGGGCGCCAGCTTGGCGGGCGTGGTGAGGACATACTTGACGTGGGTGATGACCACGTCGGATGATTTTGACCTGACCTGGCATGCTTGGGTGACGTATTTGGCAAGCTCGATTGAGCTTTATGTCGGCATTGTACGGTTGCCCCACCACATCTTACCTTCCGATGGTCCTGTTCTCCAAGAGAAAAATATGGTTTGGCTAACATGGAGAAAAAAAATCACAGATCTGCGTCTCCATCCCCGCCACGAAACCCTTCTTCGGCCGCTACCTCCCCCGCGTCCTCTTCTCCGCCCTCTCGCGCGGCCACTTCTCCGATGTCGAGTCCTCGGGCGCCAAGGAGCTCACCTTCCAAGATCGCTCCCCACCCAACTCTTCTTCCTTGTGCTACGCCTACGCCACGAAACACCAACCATCGCCGTCCTCCTCTTCCGTCGTCCAGGTGACGGAGAAGTCCCGCCCGCCCCCCATCCAAGTCGAGCGAACAGTCCACATCCACCGCCAGCACCATCCCCAACCCTCGTTCACGTCTCCGTCTCCATGGCCAAATTATGCAAACCAGGCGCACCATCACCACCCTCACCATCCACATCATTCCCGAAATTTGTCTAGCCAGAGCGCTGTGACGCTGGTGGGAACGAGAGTGTACTCGCCCAATTCCCCCGGGGAGGGGTATTACCACCACCACCAGCCATATCAGCATTATGGCCACCAGAGGAGGCATTCGACTTCGAGTTTTACGACGGCGAGTGTTATGAGCCCATCTTCTCTGGTACCCGGGGTGGGTATCAAGTCGCCGATTGGGAATCAGTTTTCGTCGGGCATGGGCACAGGAGCAAGTAGTAGGAGTCCAGATTTAAACAAACCGTTGCCGCCGCTGATTATTGGGGTGAGAGGTGGGAGGAGGGAATGACGGAGAGGAAGGGGGTGGGGAGTCCAAGGAAGAGAAAAGTAGTATAAGAAAGGTGAGGGCAAGTCGTTTGAGAGTTTCATATTTCGATACCCAGGTTTCTTTCACTTTCCTTAACCTTGAACAACTTGGGTAGATATTTGGATGGCATGCTTCTATTCTCGAATTGTATGTATATATACCTTGTGTTTTATTTCCGGCTTAGTATATAGACAAGAGGAAAAGCAGAGTTTTGCAGGTTTCGTAAGTTGAAAGAGAAGAGACGAGCTGGAGAAGACACTACATTCCTTTCGTTGACCTAACACGCGCCAACTATTGGCCGCTACTGCTACTCAAATTACATCAGTCGCTTCTCTCACTCAAACGAGGAAGGGGGCAAAACCGAAGACTCGGAATAAATACGAAAACCTTCAGAAAAAACAGATGATTTTCAGCTACTACTAGCAATTGTTTTGGGCGACTATGCATACTTCCTTTCCATGTCAGCAAAACGGCAGTCAAAGCCAGTCCGGTAGTATGTGGCCTTTGAAAGCACTCAGTGCTCCTTGCCAGTGGCTGTGTGACTAGATTTATCTACAAGAGCGTACTCTGCGGTTTACCAGCACATATCAACGCCCGACAAGTGCCGAATCTCTTGACTCCAGGCTGCAGACGAAAACGGTGCGGGGTCCTCCTCACCAGCCACAGCAACAATGCCGGTACCCAGGATTTACCTCGGTCACAATGTTGCCCGGCCTCTTTCTGCGGGACACTTGCAGCCTAGCCTGGCACTGGATAACCAACCTCCATTACCAGCGAGTGCCACGCGGTCGTCACTTGGCGAGTCGCCGACCTTGTAGGGTCCGAGCCGTCATGATCCGGGAGCAGCAAGCGACTGTCCCGGCCGAAAAGCGCTCTCAAGCCTCAGGTCTCATGCAGGATGCCCCCACCCGAGACGCATTTACCACCTGGGCTCAATAACCAGCCACTTGTGGGCCGCGTCTCCGAGCAGCATTGACATGTCGTTGACCTGACTGGGACAAGAAGCCTTATGTCCAGGCGCACCTTGGCTAGCTTGGGGCGCATGTCTGTCATGGTGGGCCGCTTAGTTAGCCAACTAGCCAACGATCCTTAGGGAGGTGGCAGGCCGGCAGCCCTGCCAGCAGTTGGGCATCAACATTCATTGGGCTCCAAGACAAGGACCGAGTCTTGAAAAGGATCCGGACTGCGGGGAGCAGCGGGGAAGAGCGAATCCGAGGTTGACAAATCCAGGTGGGGCGAGTAAAAAGAGAGACCAGATTAAGGGGCAGGCCGAATAGAAATAGAATGAACAGGAAGACCGTGTGTGGCTGACAAGAGGCTCGTCCATTCATTCTTGATGGCCGACTTCTCAAGCGGCGTACATGCAAGCTCGCTTGCTGATATGATACAATAGGCTCATTGGCCACGCCTTCATCCGCTGCTTTCCGGGTGCTCCGAATGAACAGAGTTAGATCTCCGGTCCTGAACGAAAATAACAAAAAATCCATGCTTTCATCATAACATGACGTTTCTATCTGCTACAAGATTTGTGGCTAGGAACCACCTGAACCATAAAAGGGGGCGAAAAATCATCCCGAAACATGAAGCAAAGGTTGAATCAGAAAATGGAACCCCGTCGCCGTCGAATGCTACCTGTAATTCTTGACAAAACCGGCCATGAAATGGTTCATCCAAAAGAAGATCCTTGGTCCGAAATGGGTTTCCAAAAAGTCCAAAGTCATAAAGCATCAAAAGGCCAGCGGCCGATCACAATGACGAAAAAAAAAGAAACTCCTGGTTCCAAAGCGTATCCGTTCGTAAAAGCAATCCAAAAAAAAAAAAAAGACGGATGCTTCTCTCCCTGGTCTAGGGGAGAAGCCATCATCCGTAGTACATGTCCTCCACAAAATACCCAAGTGTACATGATCTAGTTCATCGTCAAAAATCTTTGACGTTTGTTTTTTTCTTCCGCGGTCCCGAGAGACAAAAAGAAAAGTCCTGAAATTGTTCTCCATCCGTGGTAGCATTCCCGGCTTGAATCCAGAACTCTCACATGCTCATAAAGGCCCATTCCGTGGATTGAACTGAATGGAGTCTCTCCGTTGGTTCGTCCGTCCAAGGGAAATCCATCCTCATCCATTGGTTTGATCCTTCGGGTCGTGAAAATGCGAGTCTCGCTGTGAACTAGTTCCCCTAAGGCGCTGCAAAGCATGAATTAATGCCCGAGGCCTGGAACAAAAGTTCAACATGCTCGTGTCTTGGTAGAAAAGACTGGTCCGCAGTTGGTCTAAAAAGATCCACGGGTTGAGGCCAATCTGGCATCTCCACCATCGAGAAAGCTTGCGTATCGAGACTCCTTAGCTCCACGTCATGGACGGTGAGAGCTTGGCAGGGCTCCTCATAGTCAGTGCGCTTGCAAGACTTATAGAATCCAGGTCCTTGGTGTTCCGAAGTAGCAGATACTGTGTCGCTGCAAGTCGGAATTCAAGGTTAGTTTCCGTAAAAAGGAATGGTATGACTCGTAGCAACAAGCAAGGAGAACACGGCGTGTATTCGAGACCAAATTTAGCGGGGCGGCGGTACTAACCAAAAAATAGTTCAATCTCCGTGGACGCGCCGGGAGGGAGCCGGGGCGATGCTCTTGTGGCCAGTGTTGACGCGGTCGTATACTCCCGACATTTGATCCAGGTACTTCTGGGCCTTCTTGATCCGGCGGCGAGCCTCGGGGTCGTTGGGGCGTCCCATCTCATGGACCACTCCCTGAAGGTGCTGGTAGTACTCCTCCCAATCGGCATAATCCTGCTGGTACGTGTCGACAGGGTCCACCACTTGGGACTTGGATGACTTCCGGCTGCTTCCCGAGCTGGACGAAGTCTTGCTGCTTCGCCTCCGCGACTTGGACTGGCGGTCCTCCTCAGCGGCTCCTTGGTCCGACGGGATGGAAACGCAGGGGTCATTGTGCACACGTCTCATGTGGTCCTTGAGATTCCAGGCTCGCGGGAAGCCACGGCCTTCCTGGGATCGCTCGCATCCCTTGTACGTGCAGTTGTAGGCCTGGTGTCCGTGCATCTGATGTGCCTCACGCTCATGACGGAGGAGGCAGGCAGTGGAGGAAAACCTAGAATCGGAGCAGGAAGGAACCTTGCAGCGGTAGGGCCTGAGGTGGGAATCCACAAATTTGCTGTAAACACAAAAGAAGGGGGACATTAGTTTCTCAAACGAATCCAAACCGGACTGATGTCCTTCGTAAAGTTGTCTGGAGATGGTCCTTACTCGTAGTTGCACTTGAGCTTCTCAGCCTTGTGGTGGCAGTCCTTGGTTCCCTCCCAAGGGCAGTGGAAAAGTCCATCAGGTCCGGGGGTGGCCGTCTTGTACAAATGATGGTCCCGAGCAACAGTCTCACCTTCCGTCCTTCCCCGACGGGAGCCAGCGGCTTGCGACATCCGGTAGGCATCATCAGCAACCACCGTGGCGGAAAGATCTCCACTGGACATTCCTTGAACCAGATCGTACGCGTACTTGGTGTCCGTGGCAAAGTCTGCAGGCGGCGACGACGCGGCGCTCTCCGCAGAGGAACCTCCCAGAGAGGGCTGATACCAAGTGTCATCGGGGGGGGACTGAGGAGGGGTATAAGAGGCCCACGACGCGTGGGGAGATGTGGCCGACAGGCTCGGATCCGGGTCGATTTGCATGTGTGCTGGGTCCACGTGCAAATCGGCGAGACCGGGGAATTGCAAACCATCAGATGCAATGCCCAGGTCCGCCAAGGCCATGGGATCCTGATACGTCTGCCAGGTCATGGGATTGGTACCTTCAGGCTCCAGGTAAAGACCATGGCTCACATCCGCGAACTGGGCATTGGCATTCCGGAAAGCAGAAGTGGTAGAATTACCTGCCATGCTTGCCTTCGTCGAGCCTGACGAGGGAGCTGGTGCAATCTTTGCGTGTGTCCGCGAAGAAGAGGAAGAGGACTTGGTATTCCGGCGCTTGGTGGTGCCAACTCCTGGGCTCCGGGAATGTAACCGCTTCTCTGGCCGTGGAGATGCGCACCTGTGGAAATCCTCGCCTGTGACAAAATCCAAATCCTGGCCACCGGGTGGTGTCAGAGCTCCAGCGGAATATGACAGAGAAAAGTTCTCATTGAAGTGCTGTTGGCCTTCTCCTGTCGCGTCCCATGACGAACCGTATTGGTTCGAAGATGGTCCTGTTTGGGCATAATACATCCCGGAAGACATGGGGGCAACGCTATAGTCACTGTGTCGTTGTTCAGGGTTAGTGTGCTGTTGCTCCACTCCAAACGAGTCTAAAAATGCAGAAAAATGCAAGAACGAGGGAACAAGTCCTCTCCAATCGGAACCAACTTTGATCTGCGGCTGCCTGGTTAGTTTAAGTTATCTTCCTGAGGGGTAGTTGGGTGATCCATCTACCGACCAGATTGGGGTGGCTTTGTTGGTAAAACCAGCGGCCAACAAGAGAAAAGCGCTTGCATCCATGGCCAGACAGACGGAAACAAAAATCCGGGGCGAACGGTCCAGTCAGAAGAGGTCCAGAAAGCATAGGCTGTGATCCGCATCAGGCTCCGGCAAGGTTAGGTTTGGTCCTGAACTGAGACACATCCAGAGTAGTCCTGAGACAAGGGGTTTCACATGGCCTTCAGGTCAGGTCGAGAGTTCCATGGACAAGATCAGTCAGTGGCCACATCCCTATGGGGAAGGTCCCGTGCGAACAAAGCAGGGCAAGAGCATCCGGTGTGCGGGCGACCACAGGTCAACAGAATGAGTCCCGGCAGTACCTCTGGAAAGGCTTGGAAACAGATCCTAAGTAGAGGCATCTTTTTGTTGTTTCTCCTTGGCGGCAGTTTCTCAGTGGCGGATATCCAGGAATCAGGGTATTAGGCCACACGAGAGGGTTGAGAGAGTCGGCAAGAGTTCAGACATCCATCCATAGTATTCCTGGTGGCACAACGGCTTCCTAGAGTCTGGCCATTTCCTTGGTTAAGTGGTATCCTTCCTGAGTCCAGAATAAAATTCCATTCTTGGCCAGCAGAGTCCTAGGGTGGCCTGAAACGGTAAAGAAACGGAACAGATCCAGGTTAAGTTTTGATTCCTTCCAGGCTGGTTGTACCAGACAATGAGAATCCTTCGGCAAAGCGTCCTGACGGTAGGGACAAGATCCAGCGTGCGGTCGCACGTCAGTCTTGAAAATAAAGACTGCTTCTTGTCCCGGGCCAGCAAAGCGTTGCGCGGTCCTGACAAGCTATTGAGGCTGCTGATGGGGGCTATCCTTGCACAGAGTTTGAGCTCCTTGGCCAAATTCGTAAAATTCCTGGCAACCGCTTTCCACGGAACGGTTTGACACCTAGGAAGTCCAGTTTGTCCATGTCCAGAGTAAATCAAGGTACAGTCCATGGCATCCTAGTCCATTAAAAAATCCTGGGGCACAAAGCCTTGCCTGGGCTGAATCCATGGGTCGTGGTGGTGGTGAGCTTCTCCATACTCGGGCATACTCACCGAGGTGAGGACAGAACAAAATTAATTCTGTTTGACGGGAACGATCTTCAGAGAAGACGACCCTTACTCTCCGGCAGGAGAGGTCCGGTCCTGAAAAATCCATTGCAATCCCCTGGTAAATCCTTGGAAATATCCATAGGTCCATTTGAGCTTGGTCCGGCTTCAAATCCAGGTAGTAAAATCCATGGCACGATGAGAAAAACAAAACACTGAAACAGACATGATTTAACGCAAAACAGAATAATAAAAGCAATGCGAGACAAAAAGCATATGGACCTCCCAGGAACTAAAATTTGGAAAACAATACCTAGACGGCGACGTTGCCTCGTCCAGTTGGTGGCTGTGATATCCAGAAGGCATGTTCAAGAAGATCCTCGGAACCAGAATGGCAATCAAAATCCTTTTGGGTTGGAGTAAACCTGGTGGCAAAAATCTTTGCACACAAGTGCTAGGCTGAAATATTGCTGAGTCTAGGTTATCCTTGGGTTGGAGTCAGAAGCCAAGAGGTTAAAATGTCGTAATGTTGTGCGAGGTTGAAGAATCTGTCGTAATAAGAGATGAAGATGAAGAGAGGAGAGAAAGAAGAATTCGAGACGAGATCGGCGTGTTGGGCATTAATAGTTGGTGTTGGGCTTGATAAAAGGAGGTGGAAGAAAGGCGTTGGGCACTCACGGGGGACCAAGCGCAATTTAACTCCAGCGGGGCACGCAGGGTGGGAAATTTCCAAGGCGATTCCAAGGCACGCCCAGATTCCCACATCCGAAAGTGGCATGGACCATCAGTACAAGAACCAAGGCAGGACGCAACCTGGGACGGCCGCCGTTGTGCACGACCCGACAAAAGTCACGGAAAGAGTCTCGCACGCAATTAATCGTGGAAGGGAATGGCCCGCGAGACAAGCCAGCACATCTCACGGTCGCTTCCATTGGTTTCGAGCTCGCAGCTCCTGCCAATCGCTGCACTGACTTATCTGCGGCCGATGTGACGACCCGGCAGAACAGCTTCTCGTCCACTCATTCCCACCAGCTCTCCGACCGACTTTTTCATTTCCCACTCGCTCAGCCTGGCATGGCATGTTGTCGGCACTATTGTTGGTGAGCTCCGACTGTCTCAAGCGACGCCCTCTGCTGTTTCCGCAGCGTCCTGATTCATGCGGCCCGTATTTGGAGAGCGAGTGAGCTTTTAGCTGGTGGGTCGGGGTAATCCTCATCCAGCCTATCAATGGTGAACCACGGCTCCTCGTCATGACGGACAAACGTGAGAGGTCGGGAATAGCTGCAATGCCAGCTCAGTCGTGCAGCTCTGCCCACTCAAAAGAGGGGAAATGTGGCCGAGACCACACGGCCACCAGCACGCCGGCATGCAATATGGCCCACGACAGCTTCATCGTGGGGGGTTTCTGTCCAACCGTCGTTTGCCGGTTCTTCGACATGGACGCGCCTGCAGCAAGAACTTGCATGAAGGTGCTCTTCCGAGAAGCTCATTGATCGCTTTGCGACGCCTCTGCCTTCACAATGCCTCAGACGCGTCAGGGTGGTGATCTTGGCCGTGGGGCGGTGAGTAAAACAGGAGTGGGGCCTCGTCCGACGCTGACTTCCGTCTGCCAGTGTCTGAAGGGGTCCACTTCGACGCCAACGCCGACTGAGACGTATTTCATCCAGAACCTCCCATTCCCGCAAGGCTGGAGTCCAAGGCTGCATCTCTGGGACGTGTTGACTGTCTCTGAAGCCAAAAATGCTGCCGTAGCAAACCGCCTTGCCTCGTTGTTCGACGACGATGAAGAGGGAGTTTAGCGGTGAGAGATGATAGAGATTCATCGAGGCGAGCGGGACACCGGATGCCTGGATCTCGACGCAGGACCAGACACCTCCGGCACCGTTCCGGCTGCACCTGTCAGTCCCGGTCAATGCAATCCACGTCAGTCCACCTAATTGCTTCGCCAACTTGGCTTTGCCTCAACACCGCGATCTCGACACCATCCTAGCGCGTTTGCACCGTCTGGCTCTGGTTCCGAAGGTCTTGGATCGCAGGCGGTGCGTCATGTTCGCTGCTCGGCGGATCGTTGGAAAGTGTCTTCCGAGGCCTCGAGACTCTGGAACGTTGGAACTGAGAGCACCTTGAGGCGCCTTTGGGCCATGGCGTGTTGGTACGGCCCATAGTTCAAAGGGGGAATGGGGCTCGGCGCCCCAATCGCCCTGCTTCTCGAGGATGATGAGCAAATGTCTCGGTCGGCAGTGCTGCTGTGGGGGTTGCTGGTCCGGATCGAGATTCCTTTTGGAACGGATGACAGCTAGATGAGAAGCGTGCGAAGCAAGTGTTCCTCGCGCCAATTTCTTGTTCATCATGCATCTCATTCAAGACGACCAAGGCGAATTGTCAGCAGGAGATAGATTATTGCCGACCGGCTTCCAAGTCGTCCCATCCGAGTCGAGCCACCCTAGATCGAGATGGTCGCTCATCCCGGGTCTGTCTGCGACTTGTAGCCCGACTCCTAAAGTAGAATCACAGGTCTACCCGACGCCAAAGGGATGGTGGTCTAAGGGCAGGATTTGTAAACGGATATGTTCAAAAGGCTGCCCATTCTCAAAGCTCGACTTTGTTGCTCGACTTTATCTCTCATGACTTCATATTGTGGGCAGGGCCGCGTTTTGCCACATTCTACCTTGGAAGGCAGCAATACTGTCGATAACCAAGTACGCCTCATTTTCCACCAAAGATCCGACCAGAGCTTCAACTGATGAGAGGCATCATGCATGACAGCCTGTGACATCTGGCAATGGACAGCATATCGCCTTCGTTGAGTCTCAGATTCTAAATTACGACAGTTGAACAAAGGACATTCGCACCCAACGGGCATCACGTTTCCCCAGACCAAACCGAGATATCCCGACGGCATTTGATTCTTGCTCTCGAGATTGCGCACGGAGTTTGTCGGCGTGTGTTGGGTTGGTTTTCTCCAGCCGAGTCCTGGTCTGGCGCGTTTCTCATCCTATTCTCTATTATTTTGATTTTCTTTTGCAAATCCTTCTATTTTGCCTACCGAAATGCCCTTGTCCGCCCTTCCCAAGTTTTTAGTGTCTCGAGGCTGACAACTCCCAGACAATGATGTAGATGCCGATGCCACTCTTAGTTCTTCCATGGCGGCCCAACGCTGCATGGGTGGCCCCGCCTGCCAAATGCACCATGCCGAAAAAGCGCAAGTTGGGTGATGTCGCCAATTGGCATCAATGAGACCATCGGCGCCTTGGGCACCAACGACCACACGATCAAATCACATCCGCGGTTTGCTTGAGTGTGGCACGTTCATGCCCAACGGGAATGGAATTTCTACCCGACGGCCCACAGGTGCAATGGTGCAACCTCAGATGCCAGCCCCGCCTCGCATTTGGTCATTTTGTCACCCTTCTCCAGCCTCAAGGTATCTCCTTGCAGAATTGCCAGCATTTTGCTACCTGGTGGGGTACCTGCAGGCACTTTTTTCCTACGGCAATTCGACAACCTCAACTTACATTATCACGGCCCAACTTCAACAACAACAGGGAAACCCATCGATGCCCTACCATACTAGGCTCGAGATCACAGCGGGAAATGGAATTTCTTCCTCCCGACCGTTCGAACATTCCGCACCACGCCTTGACCAATGACGAGGTTTGATTGCTTATATCACCAAGACCTAAGTGGTTTGCTTCTGGGGAGGACCTTGTGAGCGGACCCACGCCGGCCGTCAAGCACTGCTCGCGAGAGACAAGATAGGTCCGAGGATTCAGAAGCTCCTATTTTGGTGCCCGAGTTGCCTTCAAGTTGTTTGCTTCGTTGGTAGTTTGGTCGATCAGCCTGTCCACCGCCACCTCTGGTGTATCTACGCTCTCGGCATTTTTCGGGCGGTTCGGGAGCGGCGGACACTTTGAAAGGCAAAAACAGGCAGATGGATGTTGGAGCGAGCAGGTCTTGATTCTTCCCGCCTTGCATCTCAATCTGATTGCAAGCGATGGGTTGCAAATGCCCTACGCCCGGCCACTTTGACGGAGATGCAATCTCCTGGTCTGGGAGGGAAATAATCTGCATTCAGGCTCAGTTCTGGGTAGCATCTGTGGTCACGTATCGAAGGATGTATGCGAGGCTTTCAAATGCCCAGGTTTTGGAATTTGGCACCTGGGCCGCTCCAACAAGTGTTGCTACTTTGGCTCTTGCTGCATCGGGTCTCACCCAGCTGTTCTGGGCCCATTCTCTCGCATTTTCCATGCCGGCGAACGGATTGGGTTGGACAGCTCGTGCAAAGGGAGACAAAACAAGCACTGCTCGGCCTCTGTTTGGCTCGGCCCTGGCTATGGCGTCCTCTTTCTAGACAACAAACTCGTTTCGCCTTTTGTCCTCGGCATGGCAATCTAGGCTGTCAAGCTGTTCAGCAAGCTCCACGTAGCAGCTTAGTGTGCCATCTCATCTCTCTGACGCCTGATCCAGTAAACCACACGCTGCCTTGCTGTAACTGGCGGGGCGCCATTCTTTGTAGGCAGGCAACAGGTAGTCAGGAACCGAGATTGAGGACGCGCCTGCCCATAAAGAGGCTCTCCGGCGGTCCAAGTGCGACCTACGTCCCTGACATTTTTGTTGGTCCAAGACAGCGCCAGAACACGGACGGGAAAGGTGCCATCAGATGCACCGCTTTGTACCCCTATCCCAGCCTGACCGACACATAAATGCCAGCACGGCCGTTCCAATCTCACAGCGGCCGGTGTACAATATCTCCTTAAATTTTTACTTCTTTTCTAAGACTCATTATTTACAACAAAAAAGGTCCCTTAAAGCTTGTTTGTTCGCCTCGATCTCATCTCATCTCACCTAACCCTGTCTCATATCTGTCCGATGGTGGACGAAGACGCGTATTACGTGCATTCGCCGTCTCATCTGCTGCTCCACTTCGATACTGGCCCCAACCGTCGCTTGGATTTCCGAATAAGCTGTTTTCAAAGTGGCCATCCAGACCGGCGCAATTTTTACCCAAGTGTTCCCCGTCGTCATTCCTCGTCACGTTACTACTGAACGCCCGATGGGCTGCTAGATCCGCGCTGATCCCCCGCGCATCTTCCGGCCCTACGAAGCTACGGACAGGAACTGCCAAGCTAGTCTATTTGCACTGTAAATTTTAGTGCTTAACGCCAAATCGGTCCCTTGACGCCGCCGACGGCGAGTCACGCGGCACGGATTCCAGGCCATCAAGTCAGTTGGGCTGGGAACCGTCGCATCACCAGGCTTTGATTGCCGGTGCCGAGCGTTAACAAGCATCCCTGATAGACACCGGATTTGTCAGTCACCGTCCCGGTACTTCGCTACGCCGCATCACGTACACCGCTCTGCAGGGCGCCGTCGTTACGTCGAACGCCTCTTCTCCTCCGGTGCCCGAATAATCCCCTGCGGACAAGGACTAGGACTGTGGCAAAGTTTGGAGCCTGAATACCCATTTTTACCAGCATCATATCTTTTTTTCTTTCTGCCCAAGGACAAGTTCTGGATCATATGCCAGCTACGAGGACAGGATATACCTGGTTGAGCGCCTTTGCTTGCTTTGAAGTGTTGCTTTTGGATTTTATTTGACGGCAAGTGGACCACTCAGCCCCATCAATTCCGGATTTTGGAACTTGCCAAAACATCGCAACCTCCAGGGCTTTGTTCCTGCATGCAGGTCATACTCCTTGCTTCTTTAGCATTGGCTTGGTGGAAAGACCCGAGCAATTTCCATTCCGCTGCCAACATCTCAACAGGCGGTGTTGAGAGTTAATTTTTTTTCCTTGGCCCACCCATCCCTTTTATTCAAGGGGTGCGAAGCCTACTGCCAAGTTGGAGAAGGACAGAGAGGGACCATCCAAGGATAGGAGCCATCACCAGCCATTTGGATTATCTTGGGGTTGTACTTGTCCTTTGTGTTTTCCATTGCTTCGGTCCCACCCCCGAAAGAGGAGCAGTTATCTTTGTTCGGGAAGCAGGACGCCTCTGGAGAGCTTCATGCTCGTTTGACCTCCGGCTGGAGGTTGTGTTTGAGGCGCCAGCCCTATATACTTCCGTTTAACTTTCTTATGAGCTGCAAATGAGATGGACCACTACGGAGATCAATATCGGAAGCAGCAGCCCGCGGTCAGTGGACCGTGGAATCCTTCTCGCAGGTGCGCCGACCACAGATCTCCGACGGACTGGTTTTATATTAGCTCCCAGGGATTTGAATGAAACTAACTTTCACGATTTGGACGAACAGCCCGATTTACCATGACCCCCATGGCAGCGGAAGCCTATACGAATCTGCCTTTTCAACAGGACTAACAAGGTAAGGCGGATGCCCCCGAACCCTGTCTTGCCCCTTCTTGTGTTTCCTCGCGTTGAGGTGAACAACCCAAAATAACATGCCGCCTTTGGGGCTTGAAAGTTTGACATCCACAACGAGCAACTACAACCTCGCAGGAGGAACGAATGGATACGCCTCTTCGCGAAACGAGCCGCCTTACCCACAGGTCTCGACACCCGCCTACTCATCAGCCGCTCGGACCAGTTCGGGAAATTACTCCACTTCGGGTCCGGGCTTCGGTGCCTCGTACCGGAACACCCCGGGTCCCTCGTCAGGGGCCGTCGGAGGCACATGGGGAGATAATAACCGGTACTCCCCGACCGAGTCGGTAGAAGAAATCATCGCATCGCCGAACCTGTCGGATTACAGCCTAGACAACACCGGCGGCCCGAGCAATGGCAGGAGTGGCACCACTCCACCCGGCGGCAGCGGGAAGCACAAATCGAAAGGATCAGGGGGAAGGTCTCAACGGCGGCCTTCAAATCGAGACGAGTTTGACGGACCACACCAGTTCCTCCAGCAGCCGTCCCCTGCATACATTGCCATGCAGGAACGTGACCTGCCACACCTCCCCACGAACCTACTTGTTCAAGAGCAGGATGGTATCCTCTCGCAGGTCAACGATCGGCTTTCGCAGTGCGCTTTTGACTTTGTTGCGAAATACCAGTTTCCGATTCCATTGACGCAGGACATGCGGCCTGTGGAACGCCCCCAAGACCGAGAATGGACGGAGGTGAGTTTTTCCAAGACAGGGGCAGCGTGACGCGACAGCTTCGAGAAGAGACCACGAACAACAGACAACACAACTAACATCGGCGTTTCTCTATGTAGTGGGTCTACCTTCTCAAGAGACTGGCCACCAAGCGGCGCATCCCCGCCCGTGTGCTCTTCAACAATCAAATCAAGCAGTTCGTCACCATCCTCGAGAACTCTCTCGAGATGCGACACGCAGCCAAGCACCAGAGCCGGCCCCTGAAAGATGACCGCAACATCCTGCAACTCATCTCGGCGGGCATCCAGGTGGCCAAGATTCTCAAAGACGCGTCGGCCATGGAATGCCTAGATCGGCTGTATATTTCCACCGAGCAATTGATTCAACATCGTGTGGCGGCCGCCGCGCGAGGAGCGTTCCGCCATTGAGAATGAGGACATGAAATTTTCTCTCTCCTTCTCTCCTTTTGCCTCACCGTTTGAGCTCTCTCTCATTCTCTCCTGAGAGGGGCACCAAGAAACAACCACCAATACATGGTGTTTCGGCAAACCAAAAATTTAAACGCTTATATACATACGTTTTTACATGGGAAAGTACTCGGGCAGCAAGACACCGGAACACACATAAATGTGGCTCAAAAGCATCCGCTCTCTAATGCTTCCTTCCCTTTCTGGTGGATACGGGGGATACGGAGACTTATGGACAGACGTGACAGAGTAGGAAGCCTGGGGCCCCATATTCACCAACTTTTATCACACTGGCTCCCCCTCAAAGGGAAGCAAAACACAGCATCATCACAATCGCTTTGGGTGCGGCAAGCGTTGCTTTGTGCTTATTACTGGGTTTCAACTGTACTTCGGTTTACGAACTGCTTTCTTTGATGTAGCGCCGGCGTGGGTTGAGCACTATAGGGGGGTTAGCATGGGGTACGGAAGGCTGACATGGCGGGTTGGTGGCAGCGGTGTTTTGGTTTCCACGTTTTGAGCGAGCTCCTTTTGTTATTTTGCCTATGATCGGCCAACAGCTTGGTTTCTTATCTTTACAATTGGCCATAGTGCTGTCCTCACGGCAGTGGTGGGCTAAATTTGATGGCTTTGCTTTATGATGTTGGTTCTGTTGTGCTGTCGAGCTTTTGGAATTGTGGACACTGGGCATATTGGCAAATCATCATGACCTTTGGTGTGGTTTAGGGACCTCTTTACATGTGATTTGTGGAGAGATTATATTTTGCATTTTGTTGGCGGCAGGGTGGCTGTTTTCTTTTGTCTTTTTGGGTTAAAAATGGACAAAAAGCGATCCTTTTTAGGGAGGATTTTGTTTGCCTGTTCTTACGGAACTGGTTTGGTATTGCTCAATAACTATCTTCATATTATTCATTCTCTTTTACCTCGTCTTTCTCTTCACGGTTATCCTGCAGGGTTTTCTTGGCGTGCGTGTTTGCCCCCACGCCATGTTTTCACACATTTCCAAAACTGTAAACCACCAATCGTGTTTCGTCCGGAACCCAAAGAAGGCAAAAAGGTTCTGAAGATCTGCGAAGAAGGAGGTCTATGTTCTACATGCCCGCCAACAATTCAGGAATAACCAGGACAGAAAATAATAATGATATGCAATGCAAAGAATGCAGAAGCAAAAACGCAAGGTCGCTTCTCCGGGACTCCGATTGAACGACACACTGTGGCCGGGCGTATGTGCCTCCTCAGCCAGGCACCAGCTGATCGGCAAAGGTTACAGCTCTCACCGCCTGTAGATTCATTTTCCTGCCGGCTTACGGAGATGGTAGTTTTATTTTGGCTAGGCGAGCCAGTTAGGAGCGTCACAAAAAAAGGGAACCGGTTCGGCAATCGACGGTTTTCCTTTAGGAAGATCATTTTCACGTGCAATTGGAATCCGGGCAGAGGGATTGAGTCTTGGGCTAGGTTGCCATCGAGGCTCATCCCACGCGTAACTGAGGTTCAAAAACGTGATATTTTGGTTGGGTGGTTGTGGTGGTAGTTGGTATCAATGTTAGCAGAGAGCTCTTGTCTTGCGTCACCAACCAAAGAAGAAATCTCTTCGGCCTTGAGTGGCCTGTCCAAAAAAAAAAAGACCAAGGATCCCCGCGAAAAAGAAAAAGCTCAGTATCACCACCTCCAACCCTCAAAATTACCAATCGCAATAATTCTTTAAACAAAATCGAAGCGACCCGGGCGAAGCCGCGGATGTCGTAACGCCATCGTTGCGCAAGCACGTGGAAGGGATCTACTGGGTGAAAGGGAGGAGGGTTGCCAACCAGTCGGAATGGTGGGACGTATCGTGGAGAGTGCGGCCCGTGGTGCTTGGGGAAAAGATGACTAAAAAAAGAGGTGTTTCCTGCTTCCAGGGAAAGTGAAGGCAACGAATTGGGGTTGGACAAGCACTTCGTTGCCTTTGGGCATAGGTGCATCGAGAAATCACAACGCGGGGAAAATCGGGGGTGTCTTTTGGACAGGCACGACAGCTTAAGACTTATGAGACTTCGGTGACAGTTGGAGCTGAATCAGAGTTGGGGTCATTTACTAGGCCATCACCGTTTCCTTTCCGTTTTCCCCTCCACATTCCAGCTGATCTAGAAGTCTTTTGAACCTGCCATGGAGACACCCGAGCAAGCTGGATTCCCTCGTAGAAATGATAGTGACGCGCAGGAATCGAAAACCATGCCGCAATGGTCTCGCCGCCGTGTGGTAAGCATAACCAACCAAATCCAGTCCTCGGTGTTTCGACCCGCTTCGTGGTTGATGTGGGGCGTCTACCGGTGGCCCGATCGGGAACCAGTTGACAGTGGTTCGGTGCCCCAACTAGGTATAGCGCCATGACGGAGAGACTTGCTTCGCCTGCGCCCCAGAATTCAATCATAAGGATCCGAATGGCCTTCCTTTCCCTGCCCTTCTTATCTTGAGCCAACGTTGCACGACAGAGTCGAAAAGAGCTGGCAGAAAGAAGGACAAGAAAGACATAGCCATCGAGCGAAAGGAATTTTTGAGTACAATGACCTGAACTTGGCGTTCGGCGAACATTAAAAGATCTCGAATCTTTGCATTGCGACATTACCGCACGACAGCCCCGCCGAGGCCGCCATAGACGCACGGTGACGAGGCACAAGGTCTAACGATCGAAGAAAGCAGACGAGAAGGCTTGCTACACGAACACCGAGCGGACGAGAAACAATCGTTGTAGGACATTACGATTACAAGGACACAAAAGAAAGTCGATCTCGGGAGCATATCACGCATAGCAACATCACACAATAGGCACAAGCACATGGCAAGCTCGGTCTCCTCTCGGGGCCGCTCCCCCCACTCCCCCTTCGGCGGGGACCTCAACAGCGACACCGACGAGCCCTGGCAGTACCTCGAATACGCGTCCTCCGGCCCCGGCTCCATCGGCTTCCTCCCCTCTCCAGCGTCCGGCTCCCTCAACGGCTACGCTATCGTCGGCCGTGTCGGCGCGGCAGTCTCACCGGCCGGACCTCCCCCCGCGTCGCCTTTTCAGCTAGACAACTTCGAGTTTGCGGCGGGTGAGAACGATGCATTCGCGCCAACGTCGGTCCCGCCGGTGGGGGAGTCGGTGTCGAGCATGAGTTTCGGTGCAGACCTCACCGGGGATGCGTTTTCGATTACGCCGCAGGACCTGTTGAAGTTGACGGGGGATACCGCGCAGCTGGGACACCTGACTGGTGCGATCGACATGATATCAAAAGAGCTGGGCCACACTGATGCGATAGCAGATGCTGCGACCGCGACCTTGTACCACGGCTTCCCACCCAACACGTCGCTGACACCGTTCGCCGACTTTCAGCACGGGCAATCCGACCTCGGCATCCCGGAGATGTTCCGGGCCGATCCGAACGCGCCGGCTTGGAACTCAGAGTTAAGCGGGCGAGTAGCCGCCCCTCCCGCCTCGTCCTCGTCCGTGTCCGCAGGCAGCCCCGTCTCGACCGGAAGGTTATCTTCGTCCGTCAAGTCCGAGAACGAAACCCTCGCAACCAAAGCGCCGAGTCCAATCCGGAAAGTCAAAGACGGAAAGATCGAGAAGAAGAAGCCCTTGCATCAGGAGCAGGCTGGGAGGTTCGTCATCGTGACGCCCAAGTCTATCAATGCCCGGGCGGGGAAGCCGAACCCGTTTGAATGCTTCGAGGCTCTGAAGACACAACGCGGCCGGAAGGGACCCCTGGCGAATGAAACGAAGGAAAACGCGTTGCAGGTCCGCCGGCGGGGGGCCTGTTTCTGCTGTCATGCCAGGAAGGTAAAATGCGACACGGAAAGGCCGTGCAAGAGCTGCACCAAGCTCATAGCCCAGGTCCCGCAAATTGTCTGCTGGCAGTTCCAGGACTTCTTGCCTGTTCTCTTCCCTGATTTCATCCGGGGGCATTTCAAGCGGGACGAAATGTCGAAGTTCATAACAGAAAACATCGGGTCCTTTACCGTCAACGGCGTCGAGCAGCCGTGCACGGTACAGCTGTATTCTGGATCGAGATTCAACTCCGTCCTAACCATCCGGGCCAAGTTCTTCACCGCAAAGACGGACGAGGTGCTGCGGCACTGGCACATGCACGTTGCGCAGGACCGTATCAACCTGCACAGCCAGAGCGCTGCTCCCTTGGGACTGGACTCGGAAGGGGCGGCTCAGAAGGATGAGATTCGGAAGAAGAGCAAGGAGTATATCCAGAGCATCATGAAGGAGCCGGCGTATGCGGAGCAGGTGACGGAGAGCTTCCGGCATTCGGATTTGCCGAGGCGGATATTGCACGTTGTACAAAACTACGCCATCCAGTCGGAGGTAAGTTGCTTCCGGATGCTGAGATCTACATAGAGTTGTTATTCCAGATGCCGAGAACTCGTGACACTAACCTTTGCATGTAGAACCCCATCGTACGCAAGGCCCTCGCAGTGTACACGTCCCACTACATCATGACCCGCCACCTGTGCCTCACGCGGCAAACCATCCAAGACCTACAGCACACCAACCTCATCGCCCAGCACTTGCCATGGGTGACGCCCCGGGTCCTCAACCGCCAGATCAAGGCTATCATAGACGAGATTACCTTGAAGGAAACAGCCTCGCTGTTCGACCACTTCTCCAAGGCCTTGAAGCCCAAATCGCGCAAGTCGTGGGCTCCGTGTCTTGCTGCATTCTTGGTCCTCTGCCTCTTTATGGAGGGAGTCGAAACAGCAGGCGACAATTTCGTCATCTCTCAAGCCGAGATCAATCTCAAAAAACAATTCGCCCCCGAATTTGAGCGACAGCAAGCCCTAAACGTAAACCAGGAAATCGAGCGCCTGCCGTTTAGGCAGTTTGCGTACCAGTTCCATCAGATATACCAGACGCATAGTAAGGATGCTTCGATGAGACCGTTTAATCCGTTGGTGGACGAGGCGGAGCAGGGGGATTTGGATGCGCCGGCGATGGAAATGGTGAATTGCCTACGGCAGTTTTTGCAGCCTCCCAGTTGTAAGTTGACATCCTTGGCGAGAAATGTGGAGGACGGGGAAGCTAACAGCTCGACTCCAGGGGATGAACTGGACTTCCTTACTGCGGACCCCATTCTGCCCAACCAGGAAAGTCACCCGTTCCCGAGGGATGTTTCAATCAATTATACTGGAAGGCTCGTGTCCAAGTTCCTCCTTTCCTTTACGGACGAGAAGTACATGTTTGAAGGTGGGCTTTAAGTTCTGGTAGGGTTTATCTCGGGGCTTGCGTTTTTGGATGTAAGAGACGGGAGTTTGTCCGTATGGCGTCTGAATATAGCGGGATATCCATTGGGAGGAGAGTGGTTGCTTTCCTTGTATAGGTAATGATCATGGTACCTTGATGGAGACAACGAATATGAACGAAGGGCATAGGTTTCATGAAGAGGGAAAATCATCCTGATAGAAGTAAAAATTTGGTTCAAGTGCAGAGAAATGTACATCCAAATTTAGTCCCGAAGCCGCACTGAATCTACGGCGTCAGGGTGGAAACGGATCGGCTGTCTAGACCGTGGTTTTGCTCTCCCACATTGCGAATGAAGTAAAAAGTTAACACGCTTGCGGTGGGAAAGAAGCCACAAGGTGCAGGCAATTTGTGGGTAAATCGTTGGATGATTGTTGTTGTTTTGGACTGGATCATGTTCCGGTGAAGCATTTATGCGAAAGGTTCATGGTGTCACGATACAAGCGAGAAAAATTGTCCAGAGCTCGGGCGTAAGGCATGCTCGTTCGGCGAGTACAGAAAGTAGAGAAAAGGGGCACAAATGCAAGGGCCTTCCCTCTCGCCTTGTGGACTGCAATGAGTCAAAGACCTCCGAACGAAGAGGGTTTCTAAAGGGCGGTAAGGCAGTTTTTGCAGAGCGCCTCTTTGCCTCGTTTTTGGCCTCGTTGCCTGGTGGAACTGGAGGAACTGGAGGAACACAATTGTGCGCGAAGGTTAGAAAGGCGTAAATGCGCTCTTGCTGGTGTGGATCGCCCGTCTGTCTTGAAATGAATGAAGGTAACTAGCTAGAGGATAGGCGATGCTGATCGTAGTTGTTCTGATTGTTGGATTGATGGGGGATATTTTAACGTTGAAGAGAGAGAGAGAGAGGGACTGGGAAGAAATTTTTTCATGATGATTTGCAGGCTTCTGGTTAGTCAGCTCGCGTACCCCGCCTTGCTGCAATGTCTCTCCATCAACGACCCGAACTCCCTCCCTCCCATTTTTCTCTCACATACCTCCGCACCAGAAATCAACCGAAGCTTTTTCCCTCTACATTTCGTCGGTCAAATTGCGTGCTAGAGCAACCAGCGGTATTCCCTCCCAGTTGCGGACTTGTCCGAAACCTGTTGCTTTGCGACGCGTCACGCTTGCGGGCGGATGTCCTACAAAGACGGGTGAGGGGCCTCAACATTGTTTAGGCAGCCTAGCGGAGTCACGATTCTCCTATCAGCCTCGTGTTGTTAGATTTCGGTTTCTATTTTCTATTTGGGCTAAGTTCTCCGCCTTGTCGATAAGTTAAGGTCATGTGTTCAAGCCACTGACTTTTCCCAGCAGTAGGCTGCCGTCCGAACTGACCGAAGCGATCGAGCGAGGCTGGAGTTCATCCTAACTAGTCGAATCACTCCCGCCTCATGTCATATTCCCCATTCCCGCCCAATATCCCCTGTTGATATTATGGCTGAAGCTTCTCTACTCTTCAGGTACCTCCGTACCTCGGTCACGGTCTAGATATGCGGCATAGGTGGTGCCCCGAACACATGTGTTTCTCGCTCATGTTGGCCGCCAAACCCTTAGCGCTCTTTTGGAGGCATGTATGATGTCCTCTTCGAGAAGCGTCATGTCACCCGCGCAATCCTCTTCCCTTGGTGGGAAAAGCACGAAAGCACACCGCCTAAATCGGATACCAATCCCACGAGCATCATACCGTCGCTATACGATTCCGAAGAAGTCTCTTTTTACGATATTTCTCCCATGGAGATGCAGCAAGTCCATATGCCCGCGCGAGAGCTTCATGCTAGAAGTTGAATACCCAAGTGCAATCCCGTGCCAAGGTCGCACGGGAACAACCGACATTGGCGTGCCAAGCAAAAGTTTCAAAAATCTGAAATGTAATTTCTGCCGCAGTCGTCACATTTGTGCGTGCGAAGTGGAAACACAAGATACAGCCTCCCCTTTTCCATTCCACTTGCAACAAGCAGTCGTTGATTCCTCAGATCAGCCACTTCGCCCCAGGGAGTGGCTGAGTTGTCTCCTATCCCATGATATCAGATTGCTTCCTCGAAGGCCCCAGCATGGATAATGTTTCAACAAGGCGAATGATACACACCCTCGACGCTCAATGGGATTTCGGTTTGCACTACTACTGTCTTAGTCAACGATTGCAGGGCAAACCCGACTCGGTCTGTGTTCGCCGGCAGGCGCTCCGAAGTATTCTTTGCAGTTGCTTGGCCCGGTAGTGCCGGGATGTTGCAGTACCGACTACGAGGACTAGCATGCCCAGGCGAAAGCTATCCTTTAGCACACTTCGTAAGTTGAGCATTGCTGCTCAGCCCAGGAACAACCCACCCACACCGTCAACCCTGGGTGGCGCAAGGACTGCCTGATGAGATATCAAGGAGGATGGGGACTCAACGCATAATTAACTGCTTTGGAAATTTTATTTAAGTTATCTAGTTCGCACTTTATTGGTATTACGAAGTACCTGGCGGAGTGGATAGCACTCGTGGGCGCAAATTGATATAAACCGCCAGTTATCCCTCGATTTCTAGCTCTCATTCCTCTCTGATAAATAAGTCAAAAGCTCGAACGAGACCTTACAACCGACCTATTTAACTCACCTACAACAGCATTTCTAAATACCTCTCTGTGACACTGCCGGACTTCAGTCCACTCTCCGAACGACTGTTCTATCCCATTGTTACATAAATCAGCCCTCGTGTCACTCTTCTACCTTTCTGCGTCTCTAAAAATGGCCGCTATTGAGTTTCAGCATATCACCATTATCGTTGGCAGGGAGCCCGACAATTCTGGAGGGGAGACTCCCCACGACCCAGGTAAGCAGCCTCGATACTTTCCCATCAGATTATCTTAGCCCTCTATTAGCTCCAAACGTTTCCCACACAAGTGTGTACGGAGAATTGGAAGCCCACCATTTTGTTATTGTCTTAGACTGGAAATCATTTTGGAATAGCTGTGCTAACGTCCCACGTCACCCAGGCTATGGCAAATAAACACAATTCCAACGATTTGAAAATACACAACTGTGTATTTATTCGAGGGCTCGAGCCACAGAATAATACTTTATCGACTTTGGAATTTGGTCAGGAGGCAAATGGCGAGAATTTTTGTAATTTTGGTACAGTGGGATGCAAAAAGTATTTACTCCCCACGGCGGGGGAAGGGGGGCAAATACTTTTTGCATCCCACTGCATCACAATGAGAGCTTGGTGCGGGCATGTAATTTTATTTGTTTCGCGGAAGAAGGCTGAAGCCGTAAGACAGCAAAGTCGGACGCCGAGGGGATTTTTATTAGGAGTTTTTATCGTTTCCGGGGGAGATTTGGATTATTGTTATTGCCACATTGAAAGGCGCAGGCTGGCGGGTCTACTGCTCTTTTCAGTTTGATATTATTACAAAGTAGCTGGTGCTCAACTGGTCCATGGGTAAGGAGTGCGGTTCTCATAGAAAAGGCTTTGATCAAATATACAACCCTTTTTTTGGTTACTGTCAAATTACATTTTAGAACGAAGCGGAGAAAATGTTATTCGTGACCGCATCCTCCAAAACCTCATCTACAAACGCTGCATTATTAGGAATCATGAAGTTAAAAAATTCTCGGTCAATAAATGTAGTCGAAGCCCGGCTCAGCCTCGCTGTCGGTATGAACGTCAGCACACCGAGATCGTTTCGAGGCCCAACCTGCAGCCCATCTCAGAATCAAAGCACGCCACCAAACCAGCCTTAAAAAGTGGCAAAAATTTAGAGACCCCTGCATTAGCCCCAGGGCACGCACACATTCGCCATCCCCTCCCGTCCCAGCCCGCCTATCTCGTTCCAGGCGGCCCAGGCAAAGGCCTCGGCCCCACAATCTGCCTCCGTCCCGCGCCGATCCCCGTCCCGACGCGATTCTGGCTGTCCCCCCCCGTATACCCCGTCCACTGATTAACATCCCACCGCCCATCGATCCCCCCACCGATGCCGTCCACCCCGTCGCCCCTCGGCACGGCCTTTGCGGTTTCCGACTGCGCCTCCTCCCACTCCTTCTGCCTCTGCCGCTCCATTTCCATCTCGCGTTCCAGGAGGGACTTCCCGGCCCATCCGCCCGCTTTGGTGGTGGCCTGGCGTTGAGCCCGCCGCCGGTCCTCCGCGTCCCGCTCGGCCGTTGCGCCGAGCTCGCGGGAGTACGTTTGTTGGGGCGCGGCATGAGCTGGGGCCTGGTTGGAGGCCAAGTAGCGGTCTGTGCGGGACTTGTACGGGGAGGAAGATTGCGGGGGTGCGGGGGAGGAACCGAATGCGGGAGCTGGAGAAGAGTACGCGTTCGGATTGGGGAGGGGCCGGCCGCCCGTGTTGTGGGTCTTAACCGGAGGGGCTGGTCTGTCTCCTGTCCTCTGCTTTTGAAGCGGGAGTGGCCGGTCGTCTCCCGTCCTCTGGGGCCTCACCTGGGGGAGTGGCCTGTCGCCTGTTCGCTGGCTCTTCAGCCGCGGCGGAATGGGTGGTCGCTCGCCTGTGCGGTGGCTCTTAACCTTAGCTGGCGTAGGATCCGGAAGCGGACGGGGGGATTTTGCAGACAAGGCTGGATAGGTAGGTGGGTCAGGCTGGGTCGGGGTGTGTAGGATCTCGCGCTGGTCGCGGGACCAGCTATCTTGTCTGCTGGGCGGTCGGGGCCGGCTCCTAGACCTAGCTCTCGACCTCGGGTCTGGGGCGGCAGCGGGAGTACCCCCTCTGGATTGGGTTTGCCTATCGCGCTCGTATTCTTTTTCGCGTTCGCGGGCCAACTGAAGTTCGCGTTCGAGTTCCTTGACACGGCTGCTGTAGCCCTCGCCTTCCCCGTCGGAGTTGATGCCCTGTTCGGCCTGGTACTGGCTGAGATACTGGCCCTGCAACCTCGTTCGGCTCCGGCTTCGCGCTCGGGACCGTTTCCGCTCTTCGTCGAGGCGGGCTTTTGCTTCCTCTTCTTCCTTGCGGCGCTTCTCCTCGGTAAGCTTCCACATCCGTTCTTCCTCTTCCCACCTTCGCTTCTCTTCCTCTGCTTTCCTCTTCTCCTCGGCCCTCAGCCGCCTCGTGTCCTCTTCCCACCGTCGCTCTTCTTCCTGCCTAGCCCGCTCCTCCTCAGCTTCAATTTCTGCTTGACGCCGTTGCTCTTCTTCCTCCATCTGCTGCCTCTGCCTCTCCTCGGCCTCGGCCTTTTCTCTCCGCAGCTTTTCCTTCTCCTGTAGACTCGGGACGTAGGGCAAGGCCGAAGTAATCTGCCTGCGTCCTCCGAACGCAATCCCCAAATTCCCCTGGCTCGCGCCCCCCATGTACCCGTACTGATTGATATTCCACGCCGGCGCCGTGGACCCCTCATCCCCTTTGCGGCTCCAGCTACTAACTGCGAGTCCAGGGGAGGTGGACCCGTTGCTAGGGCTCTTCGTCGGGGACTTCGTCGGGCTCCAGCGCCCGCTCGCAGAATCTCCCGTCTTGCTCGCGAGGACAGGCCGCGGCGTATGTTCCCGGCCATACGCCGACGACGTATTGCTCGCGTTCGAAATGCCTCGTCCGCGCTGCGGCGTCGCGGGAGGCCCGCCTGTGCTCTGCGGACTGAGAACGCCGGCGCGACGAGGACCGATGGGGTTCGGAAACGCAGCAGGGTTGATCCCGCTCGCGGCGCGGGAGAAGGCGCTCAGGCACTGGAGGACTTGCGCCGGGTCCTTGGCTTCGTAGAGGTCGACGGTCAGGAAGACGTCGTGCTCTTGGAGGTTTAGAGGAGGAGCTTTGCAGGCGCGGAGGAAGAGGGAGATGTTTTCCATCTGCACGAAGGGCATCGAGGATTGCTTGTACTTGACGCCGGGAGGGCCGACGGCGAGGTTGATGAGTCTGAAGGAGAAGGCGAGTTAGCAAATACCTCCGCTGTGGAAAAGAGGCAGGAGACGGGAAGGACGAGAATCAAACGTACTTGCAGAGTGCGACCCCATCCTTCAACGCGTCCATGAAGTCTCCCGACGGTAATCTCTCCCCCAGCGTCCCTTCAATCCACGCGCGGGCTTCCTTCGCCGCGCCAGGCGTGTACTTGTCAAGCCGTAGCTTGCGCAAGTCCTTATCCAAGGACGACACCGACGCCATGCTAGGCGATATATTTCATGTGTAGCGCGGTGAATATGCGATCGTGGAGTTAGCTCCTGTTGGCAGCGACAATCTGGTTCACGTTGTTCGTGCCGCTAGTCTCGTTGGGCTGGATGACGAAGATCTTGTAGATGTGGAACCGCCTGCAGGATGGACATGCAGAACTAGCGCCGGCAGGGATGGAAGGTGTGAACTATTGTTCGCAGCAGTAAGCGCTCGCGGTTCGCTGTTTCTTCAGTTTCGGCAGAATCTATTGTCGTCGAAAAGGCTGACTCTGATGGGAAGATGTTCGTAGTCGCATGTTTAATGAAGCGGCCATGTTTCGTCGCGGTGTTTACGGGCCGGGGCTTGAATCATTACGACATGGGTAGCGCGTTCAGAGCGCCGCAAATTGTCCCGTGGTGCACTACCTAGTTATTGCGTGGCCACGCCGTTCCAGGGACCAACCCCGCCAAAATTGCCTGCTTAAAACATTGCTGCCCTGAAATATAACAGAAAAACGCATATGGTTTGGGGCCGTAAAAAAATGATTCCTCGCAATTTTTTCATAAGAGGATAAATTCCCAAGCCATCATCTGATAATAGAAGTGATGATAATCGTTTAAAAAAATTGGACACACCCGGAATCGAACCGGGGACCGCCCCTATGCTAGTATGCTAAAGGGGAATTATACCACTAAACCATGCGCCCTCTTTTGATGTTGTGATAAGGACCTTATTAGCCCTCATATTAGTGTTAGTGGGCTCTATAATTAGGGTTAGGGCACAAAACATAATCATAACCTCCTAATTCTCTTTGTTTCTCATTGTCTCGAGGCATGCCATTTTTCTTCCGATGCTTGGTGAGAAACTTTTGCGGTTGATGATGGCGAGGCTGTAAAATAGATTCTCTTGCCCAGCTGAAGCCCCGCGCTGCGCTAGAGGCGGGACTCAAAAGACTGATGCTCCGAAGGATGAAGGCTACCGCCTCTGCTTTTTGGCTGATGCCAAGGAACTGCGTTAGACCACGCAGCACTCGCGAGGCGGCTGAAGGGGCGGGAAGAGGGTGGAAGGGTCAAGGTTTGTGTCAGTTCCCGACCGTACCCGCAGTTCATGAACACCTTTTCTACCAAAGCCAAGCCCTCGATACGACTTCATTGACCGAACACCGAGGACATTCGAAAGTACTGCATTCGACAGTTCTTCAAGGATGCCGAGGCAGCCCAGAACAAAAATTACATATGAACCTTGTCTACGGCATTGTTGAGCATAATCAATGAGTGTTCCTCTGGACACACTTCGTGGTACGCGAACTACTCATTTGCTGGCGGTCTGGACCGTCAGCTGAAGATCTCACGGCAAAGGTACACGAGATGCCTTGAGAGCTTGCTGAGCTCTATGCATAGCTCCGAAAGTCGACGATTCAACCAAATCCGATGAGATCAGATTGAACCGGATACTTTTCTCGTAGTTAAGAACTCCTTCCGCCAAGCCTTCCAATGCATTGCATACTCCTGGCTCGATTTAGACGGGTTGGTGGATTCCGTGTTCCCCGTCGTCACCACACAGCCTTACTCTGAGGCGAAAATTAATCGACGACACGAATTAGTCCAGAAGCGAATCGAACCACCTGCTCGGGGGTTCTTGAAATCGCCCCATGCGGCGGCTTGGACCGGAAATTGCGACCATTCATCAGTGGAGACTTCATCAGTGGAGACTTTCGAGAATGCCGGTACCGTTTTGCCACCGGGCTACGAGAGACTACCTTTGCGACAATGAAGAGCGACTCCAAGAGCTCTACAGTTCCCTGGCAGATCCCGAACACAATTTGATTGGCCGTGTGCGTCTTGCCGAATTTGTATGTGGGCGAGCGGTCGATGGGCCGGATCGCTTCAGTCGCACGAATTTTTGGAAGTTAGACTCTAGACACTTTGGGATGTGGCTTGCAGAGCTTCCGGAGCCTAGAGTGCATCGTGGCGATGAAAGGGTGGTCTACCGTGCTATGTACTGAAGCTTTTTGAAGCTGTCCCGGACATGCAGGCCTGGATTTCCGCGAAGATTCGCTTCCGTTTTCAGCTGTTACCGATATTCATATGAAAGAGAGCCTTCCTTTGTGCGCCTCGCAGCCTTAAGGGTTTTTTTCGAGACGAGCAACTGTTGGCGTCTTCGGAACTGGTTGGGGAGCCGGAAACGAGTCTATGGTTGGCAGCTCTGCATGGAAGCTACGTTCGGAGCATTGCAAACGCTCTCATGCCAACGGTGCAGGGAAGGTACAAGAGTAGTTGTGTATTCGAGATGCGGGATATGTTCTGGGATGCAGCAGGTCTAGGACTGTTGGACACAGCCGCTTTCGTGAATTACTGTTATTGGGGCCACGATGCGTTTTAATCACCAGCGAAAAATTCCGAATCCCTCACATCATTTGGAACTCTGTAGTATCTAAGGCGGAGGAAGGCGGTGGTATAAGGTGTTCTGAATACCCGAGTATTTTTCAAGATATTTCTTCTCTGCAACTTTGCAAGGAGGATAGAGCGAGCAAAAAGATTATGGAACATGCAATAAAACATAATATATATATATCTCGAAGTGATGAATTGGCCGTCAGAGAGCATGAAGCCTAAAGAAGTCCACACCAGCCCGGCACCCTAGACGTCACCTTTGTCCAAAGTGGAGTACTGCGCTAAATTTTCGGATAATTCGTCCCGAGCAGGAGAAGAACCACACGATAACGATAAGACGCCCTGGAAATTTTTTTCCAAGCACCACAAACCCCGCCAGAAAGTTTATGGGTTTTGTACGAAGTAAAGACCTTGAACTAGACTCGACAGTATTTGAAACTCCCGTTATTTTATTCTCTTCCCCGAGAGATAAAGGCACTTTGTGACTCAGAAACGGAACCGAAATTGTATCCGCACGGCAGAAACAATGCCGAAATCTAAACGCGCAAAAGTCGTTCACCTGACACAGGTGGCCAAGAAAGGCCGGGACCACAAGGAGAAGCAATTCGAGAGCGTGCGGGAGGCAGTGGGCCAGTACCAGCACTGCTTTGCGTTTGCGATTGAAAATAGTCGGAATGTGCACCTGCAAAAGGTGAGGCACGAGCTGTCAGACGATAGCAGGTGAGGTTCCGTTTGTATTTGCTCATTTCCTTCACCATCCGCTTTTGGACAGGGCCAAGTTGAAAAGAAGACTGAAAAGCTTTTACTGACAATGGCGACGGGGGGGTCGCAAACCAGAATGTTCTTTGGCAAAACAAAACTCACGATCAAGGCCCTTGGCACGACCCCCGAAGAAGCCTACGCCCCCGGCATCGAGGAGCTGACGCCCCACCTCAAAGGCGAGGTCGGCCTACTCTTTACGAACCGCGATCCTGAATCTGTCCTGACCTACTTCCAATCCCTTTCCGAGCCCGGCTTTGC
>Ga0247774_1000062_pt1 | contig 48024 bp, 27 predicted proteins | sample UWRJL001104B6_FD_179933 | JGI IMG/M metagenome (GOLD analysis project Ga0247774, IMG submission 179933) | Plant litter microbial communities from Arlington Agricultural Research Station in Wisconsin, United States - UWRJ-L001-104B-6 | ecosystem: Environmental > Terrestrial > Plant litter >...
AGCCATGTCTTGCGCTGGGTAATATCCAGTCCATGCAAGTCATAATCATGTATCTGCTCTTTGACGGCCTCTCGGGCGGCCCGAGTCCCGTGGCCGCCAGGCCGGGCGAGCAAGTCTATCTAATGACCCCGGTACGTAGCGACGAGTGTCAAGGAAGTCCTAACAAAGCAGACAGCCATATCAGTGTTTCCAAGGCCCAAGATGCAGGGTCAATACATGGCCTGATAGAACATCAGCAACTTCAGCCTTCTAATCCTTCGAAAGGACAAGCCAGCTTCTCAAGATCAAGCGCGAAGATATGCCTACGTGGCACGATATGCCGGTAGAAATGCCGGCCCTAAATGGTGGAATGCAACAAACAACTCGCCTCTAACACCCTGGTTTTAGACGAATCAGAAGGGTCTTTAAGTTGATGATAGTCATTTATACTTAATTACACGCGGAACGTCATTCCGATAGAAATGATGATCAAGTAGCCAGAGATGCGAAGGTCGAGGCCTGCGAGATGGAGTAGAGTCCCACGGATAGCTGGCCGTGTGGGCTGATGGTAACGAGGTCAAACCGTGTGTTTCTTTAGACGTGTCATCAATGTCAATCTTTAATAAGTGCAGTCGCCCGGTCGTAAGAGAGGAGCGGAGCTCGTGTATGTTAACGAGGATCTGAACCTGTGCCTGTAATGACGCCGTCCTTGACTTAAATTTGAGAGCCTCTATAAGCAGAGTTAGGTACGTCCTTCAGTCCAAACCCCGGCTGTTCTACTAAATGAGAACGATTAGCAGGTTGGACCTGGCCGACGAACCGCCGCCGCCGACCCTCGATGTTCCGGGATTGACCATGTCACGGCTCCGGAGCACGCGCCGGGGAGCGGGATGACGGGCCAATCGTTGGCGGCGTTTAGTCCCGGAATGGCATCTGGGCGTTAGGGGTGACTTTGTTCATCATTTATTGCCGTGCCGTGCCTTGCGTTGCTCCGGCGCCGACGGCTCATTGCCTCGCGTTTCTCCCTGTCGGGCTTAGCCGATCTTCATCCGTTGAGCTCCTCCGCCCATCTGAACCAGGGGCGGCCAGCTCCGGGGCGCCGAGGCGATTGCTTTGTGCAATCATGGGTGAAGCAAACATGATAGATTTGAGCTTCCGAGCCGTCATGCCCGCCGCTAAGCCATGCCTTGAACTATGACGACAGACCTGGACAATGGAGTGGGATGGTCGACGGACCCCAAGGAATGGACAGCGGAGAGTAGCAACCGATGCTCTGCGACCTACAAGGACAGTCAGGGGGTTCTTGAGAGTCAAGCAATGATGCGAGACGACAATCCGACATGGTTGCTGGCTAGTCAGCTGCCAAGAAACGATAGCTTTGTCCCTATTGTCGGAGATTTTCGGGTTGAAAGAGGTTAGGCAGAGATTGCCATTTTCGCCTGCTGAAACTCGGAGAAGTCGTGGCGGGGGATAGTCTGGCGAGCAAGTTCGGGCCTAACCCTGATCAGTGCTCTGGCCATCCTCGTTCTTACCGGATTCGTGCGTTCTAGTTGTGCTCAGTATTGCGGGAAGGCCAAAAATGATCAACATCTCCGAGATGTTTCCACATTCTGCTAGCGATGGCTTGATACATGCAGGCAACTTCCGACAGGCATGCAAGTACCGGAGAAGGAAAAAACGTGGCGGCCATGTTCGTACAATACAACCGATGAATAGGATCAGGATGGGAGTTCACCCTGATGGCTATCTTCAGCAGTACGAGTCGGACTTCACGCTTTTCATGATGATGATGAATTATTTCCTCTGCGATATTTCATCCTTTCGTCGATTCTTCGTTCGCCATGTAGTCAATTGACCTCTTTTAATTTCGTAGTCCTACCAGCCATTGTAGACCATACATGGTCTCGCAATCCTCCGGCCGTTCGGAACGCGATGAACATGTTTCCTCCTCGCCGACTTTGCACTCTGTGGTGCGAGTCGACTGACAATGGGGCTTCGAACGGGAGAAAAGGAAGCATTTCCCCACAGCACCGCAACATTTTGCGACATGTCCCCCTGCTCCCCCCCACGACCCCAACCACATGCCTTTCCTGGAATGCGGCTGTGGCAAAGGTTTCCCCCCACGTTGTCCGCTTCTGGTGCGCTACACAACGAAAAAAAAAGGAGCATGGTTCCAGGGTTTTGGAATTTCGACTATCTCCGGATTGTCGCACAAGATGATGGCAGGAGCCGTCACCCCCAATCTGCGTATTATCTATTCACACGAAAACTCCTTATCAGGTTGTTCCTATGTCAGATCCGTCCATTGGCGGTAGTTTAGCTCGCCGATCTAAGTATAGTTCCACTCTTCCCAAGAAGGTACCTGGCACCAAAGAGATCTCCAAAGTCGACATCGGCTCTAAGGCAATGGTGTCGCTCAGGACTGCAGGTCCATATGGAGATTCTCGGCAGGGATGGCCACCTTCAGATGCCTTCGATCGAACTCTGACGGAAGAACTTTCAACCTCGCGTGGGGTGGGCCACGTGTATTGTCTCGCCTCTTTGAGCAGAGACATACCTTTTTTGCAACCCATTTGCTGGTTCGCTGCGTGGCTGGACGTCCAGTCAGTATCACAGTTTTCTGACGGACATTGGACTGACCCGCTCATTGTCGGCGCCCCTGAAGCGGAGCAGTTGCTCGGAAATGTCGGCTTGTGGTCAGCTATCAGACAAAATCTGAATCAAGCCTTTCTTTCATTTTTCTTGGGCTTCACCCCGGGGCCCGGTCAAATTTTCAGACCCTAGCACAAAGGAATCGAGGCCTGCCCTATGTGATATGAATGATAAGCATTGCGAAGAAGAAAATGAAAGATAGCATACAAACTCGATCGTCTTGTGCTGGGCAATTAGTTCAAAATGAAGACATGGCCAACCGCCAATATCCACATGGAGCTCTCGAGAATCAGCTTGCAACTATTTTTCTACCCGGCTCCCTTTTTGAAATACCCAGTGCTTTACGTCGATAGTCAAACAATGCCTTGGACGTCCGAACAGGAATAGATAATACCAGGGCTTCAACGTCAGAAGGCATTAACATGCGCCTAATTCCTAGCAACATCTCCCCCAGGGAGGCTTTAGCGGCACCGATCCAACCCCACGAGATTCACTGGCAGAGTGTCGTCATTCTCGTAGTATCTGTCCTGTCTATGCTCGGGGCAGCATGGATTATGGCAAGTTTTGCGGTACGTTGGCGAAGGCCTAGAGACCTCCCTGCCTCTCCCCCGTACCAATGCTTTTTGACGAACATGACACTGAAATCTACAAAAAAAAAAGGCATTCTCGAGCCTCCGATGTTTCCGCCACCAACTAATTCTCGGTCTCGCCGTCTCCGACTTCGTCATGGCCCTCAACTTCTTCCTCTCATCCACCATGAACGTCAGCGGCCATCTCATCGGCGACCCGGCGCAGGAGGGCTTTTGCAGCTTCAACGGCTTCATGACGCAGGTGTTCGTTATCCAGACGGACTACTGGGTTCTCACAATTGCCCTGTGCACCTTCTTCATCCTCGCCCAGTGGAAGCGTGCGGGCGCGTGGGTGCAGGACCACCGGCGCATCCTCTGGTCTCTCCCCTGGTTCTTTTCCGTCTTGTGGGCCAGCATCGGTCTGGGGACGGCCGGCTATGGCGACATCGGCGCGTGGTGCTGGTTTACGAGCGATCAGGTGCGGCTGCTGGTGAACTTTGTTCCGAGGTGTAAGTCGTAGCCCGCCCACGACTCCGAAGACTAGCAAGAGGGAGGAGAGGACGAAATCGGGGCGATTCCAAACCCTTATGGCACGATGGCCTGACCAAAGAAAACAACTAGGGACTATCGTTGCCTTCATCTTCATCATCTACTTGAGAGTCTTCCTCATCTTGTACAAGGCCCAACGCCGTTTCATCACCTTTGACGAAGAGGCACACCGGGACGGCATCCCCAACGACGGAGACGCTCTCGCGGCCCCGACACCAAAGATCCACAAAACCGACGACAGTCTTGGCGACAACACGACGAGCGGCAATAACAAAAACGGTGGGATTCGCCAGAATCGCAAGTTCAAGAAGGTACGTTTCGCCAAAATAAACACAAATACTTTAAAATCCACATCCGGTTATTCCTTCTTACAAGCAGATCTCCCGCAGTCTTTGCATCAACTAACCCTTCTCTCTTATTGTCTTGTTTGCAGCTGGCTCGCTTGATGTTGATCTACCCCCTCGCATACGCAATCATCTGGCTCCTCCCGACCACGATCCGCATCTACCAGACCGTCTCGTCCCACCGCGCCCCCTGGCAGCTCCAGACGGTCGACAAGGCCTGCATCGTGATCCAGGGCTTCGTCGACGCCCTCATCTACGGCCTCAACGAGACGTCCCTGAGCTCGTGGCGCCACCTCCTCTTCCCGCGGGATTCCCCCGCCGTCCCCGACCACGGAAAGGGCGGCTCGCCGTCGTCGTTGTCATCGTCGGCCTCGCCAAGCCAATCCAGGAACCCCACCAAGGCAGACCTGCGCAGAAGCGGCGGCGCCATGTGGCCCCTGTCGAGCAGCAGCGGGGTCCACCGGGGGGGCACGTCGGCAACGACGGCGTCGGCCTCGGACTCGTCCCACAGCCTGGACCTGGGACCCACGGACACGAACGCCGAGGTGGGGATTCTGGACGTGCGCGGGTTTGGCGACGTCGGACCGCATGACGGCACGGTGCCGCTGGAGATGGGACGAATACGCAAGACGGTCGAGGTGGAGATTCGGACTAGCATCCATGCGGCGGGGTCGGATGCAGAGGATTCGGCGGGGAGATCGTTTTACAGGTATTAAGCTATTTTTATTCTTGTATCGCTCTGGTTTCCGGCGTGCGGAAGGAGACCGGGTACAGAACTCTTGTAAACTCTTAGGACTGTGCGGAAACGGAAGGGAGAACGTGCCCCATTTGGTCTTCCATGGACAAGAGAAGCTGGGCGTGGACTGGAATAGTTGTTGTTGTGATAAGAGTATCAGCCATTGGTGGGTGTATGAAAAAGATGTCAATTGAAAGGGGGCTACCAAGCACAGCTCTAGTTAGAACTCATAATAGTGGAGGATAGGATACATTGGAAAAAGCTGAGGCCGTTGTGGATTTCTTTTTTTCACTCATTATTGGTAGACAACCTAGAAGCATAGACAATATCATGTGTAGAATAACAGCATGGCATATAGTACCAACAAGTAATCCATTCTTGTTACATCTAGTAAACAAATGGGCGACATGCATTCTGGGCTTGTTAGGTCTAGATCGAGTAGGTAATACCGAATTTATTTATTTGCTGAATATTTTCTTCCGAAACCGTCCCAAGCTACGGAATAGAGCGAGCGATAGGGCAAGCCTGCCAGTATCTTTGCAGTAGAGATACAATCTAGGGTCGCCTCTCACCCTCCAATCTTCCCTATAACAAATCTTCTCAGCAGTATGGTTGGCCACAACCAGGACAAGACTGAACGTTGTCACCGTCATCTCCCTAGTGGCGGTGACCACAACCAGGGCAAGGCGGCTCTTCTTTCTTCTTGTCCTCTGGCTTGACATCCCTCCATGCGCTCCAGTTCCTAGAACTCGTCTGATTCGCAACAAAGTCAAACGCCACATCCTTGTCATCCTGCGGCTCATCATCGTCGTCTTGTCGACGAACCTGGACGGAGAAGTAGCGCGAGTTGTTGTACTGCTCGCCCAGACGCTTAGCCACGTCGTTGGCCTCGTGGAGGCTGACGAGCCTGCGCTTGTCCGGGTATCGCTCCATGAACCAGCAGCAGACGTCCCAGACTTGCTCCGATGCCGACCGCGAGTCGGATTCCTTGTCTTCCTTGACAAACGCGGCTGGTTGCTGGCAGACTAGGGAGTCCAGAGCCTTCTGTCTGTTCGCAAGGGTGATCCCCCTCGGCGACGTAAATTTGTCGCCAATGACTCTATCGTGGGAAATCTCAGGAGGCGTTCGGCCGACGGCATTCTCCCGATAGAGAAGCTTGGGACGGAACTGTAGCAGATGCTTCGTGAGCCACTTGCTGCCCTTCATCACAGCCGCGTGGAGGCAAGAGTCGCCCGCTCCGTTGAGCATCTCCAGCTCGGCCCCTTGCGTAATTCCAAGTATCAGATCCAGAACCTCTTTCCCTTCCTCGCGAGTATACGACCCGAGATGGCCACCAATAGCGTCGACGAGCCAATGAAGCGGCGTCTCCCCACCTGCGTCGAGGTTGTTTCGGAGCGTGAAGAGGGCGCGAACGAGGTCCGAGTCAAGTTGATCCATCATCTTCTTTAACTTGTCGGCCTTTGGTTGCCTTTGAACCATGAGATGGGCAGCATTTTCACCTCGCTTGTTCCTGACCGATTGGTCAACGCCGGCTTTGACGAGCATCTGGACGCATTCTACGCGCCCGTAGAGACAGGCTGTGAGGAAGGGCGTGTCGCCGTTGACCGTCCTTGCCTCGAGAGCCGACGGGTAGGTTTTGATCAGGTAATCGACGAGCTTGAGCGAGTCCTCTGACGGTGTGGCCATGATAGCGCAGTGGAGCACGAGGTCATTCTGATTGCCAAGCCATCGTGCTACGGCACCTTCAAACCCGCCGGGACCCTGGGCCAGGTGCTTGAAGCGCGAATCCTCACGAGCCGCCTTCGACTTTGCGAACTCCGTGTACAGGCGGAGAGGAGCATCGCTCAAAAGCCACTCGACCGATTCGACCGTTCCTGCAACGGCGGCATGGAGCAGGGGTGGCGTCTTCAAGCCTGTCGCCTTGACGAACAGGTTGCGGCCAGCCGTTGCCCAGTCCTTCCTCTTCTTGCCGTAGACCGTGAGGCCTTGATAGTGCCGCGGTTTCTCCTTCACCTCAACGCCCGATTTCTTGACCAGATCATCCAGCGGAATGCCCGCTCCGGTCCTCTTGATAACCTCGGCCAGTTCCTTGATGTGCCCATGCTCAATCAGACGTTGGAAGACATGTTGCGGGAGCGTGTAGATGGCTTCTTCGTCGTCTGCGGACTTGTTCTTGCGGCTGAAGTGCATGCACATGTCGAGATAAGCCGCGAACTTCTCGAAACGGTCGTTGCAACCGACAAAGTTCCACAATTCCTGATAGGTGTCTGACTTTGGAACGGGTTCGCCATCCTTCATAGAGAAGGTGTTCACTTTCCACGTGATATAGCCGATGGCTGTGACCCTGGACTGCACTTGCATTGAAACTTGGCCAATGTTCTCAATGGTGAATTTCTTGCCTACCACTTGGGAGACAATGCGAGGCTCGTCTTCGCTATCATCGTCATCGTCGCTGTTGTCGTAGGAGTCCTCATCCGATCCGTACTCTTCGTCACGGTAAGTGCGACTCTGCATTCGATAGACGCGCTTTTCTGTCTCCTCGGGAGCGTACTGAGCCTCGGCGATCTCGGCGATGCCCTTGGCCGTCTCAAGGTGACCACGGAGCAAAGCAAGAGAGAAGGGGGTGTTGTAACCACCATCGGTGATGGCAATCTTGAGAGGCGGCTCAGACATGTCTTCGCCCCAGGATTGCAGAGTCCACGACTTGATCTTCTCAAGATCTCCTTGCCAAGCCGCCTCGAAGAGCTGGATATATGCCGCCTTCCGGACGTCGGTGACATCCCTGGTATGGTTGAAGACGAATGTGTATTCATACTTCTTTTCCTCGACGGGTTTGTTGTCGTCGGATGCATCCGAGTCTATCGAGTCGTTGGCGTTATGCCATCGCTTATCCTTGATCTGCGGGTGGAGCTGGGCGAACGTCTTGGCGCCTCGCTCCACGAGATCTCGTTCCACTTCTTCGAGACCCTCAATGGCTTCCTTGATTGCCTCTTTCTTCTCGGCAATGCCCTTCAAGTTTTTGACTCGTACCTTGCAGGCGTCCTTCTCATAATTTTCCATTTGCTGCTCATGAGACGTCTTCTGGCGCTCGACGTCCTTCTTTACCATCCAATGTTGGTATGAACCCTCCATAAACTGATCGAGGTGCTCGTCAAGTCCTTGGATGAGCTTAGGCTTTTTCTGAGAAGGCATCTCCCCCTTGTACTTTCGAAGATTCTTCAGCCTCTCGCGGACAATGTCGAGAGCTGTCTCGCCCGAATTGTATCGGCGCTGCCACTCGTTGTGAAGCAGGTCGTATGACATTGGCGTCATGGTATTGGCATCGGCACCTTTCTTGAGCAATTCGAGGATAACGCTTGGGTCCTCGCAATTTCGTAGGGCGATGATAAGGGGCTGGAATGTTGTCTTGGCGAAGAGCTTCTTGTTCTCCTCGAATGAGCTGAGTCTTTTAGTTATTTTCTCAGAATGCTTGGCCGATGCGAGCCACGTCTCGAAGTCAATCTCAGGCTTGGCTCCGGCATTAAGAAGCTTGAGAGCAAGGACTGAATCCCCCTTGTCGATGGCCAGCTGCAGAGGCGCAACAACCTGCGGGTCCCAAGTGTACCCCTCCATGAGCAAGTGATTTAGTGCTGTTTTCACACCCGTCTTGTCATGCTCCCAGAGTGTGTCGATCATCTCCGGGCGGCCAGAGTCCACATATCGGTGGAAGACCGTGCATCCATTTAAGTCGGCCTGTGCTGATGTGGCTCCGAGCTTGAGAAGAAGCGCCGCCATGGACTTAGCTTTCTCCATCGGAAGTCGAAGAGCCAGCGCAAGCGTCAGAATGGCGCCAACGGGCTCCCTTTCCGAGTTGAGGAACTTGACAGGGAGAATCGCATCGCCGCCGTACTAATTGATGTTAGTTTGGCATCTAGAGGTAGTGCCGTGACGGATGCCACTTACATCGCAGAGAAGCTGTACCACCTCCTCATGCCCCGCCGAAATGGCAAGGTGGAGTGGAGAGCAAGGGACATCCCAGGAAAGAACGTCCACCTTGAAAAAGTCGGGTTCATCATCAGCGACTTGGTCAAGGTTCTCTCGGTCTTCCTCCTCGCCCTTCTTCACCTTGACGAATGATCCGGTAGCGAATGAGTGAGCTCCATCATCCGACATGGCAGCATCAACGAGTTCCATGTCGGAATCCTCGTCTGGCTCTTCCTCCGACCCGGACTCTTCGGAGCTTTCATCCTTCTTTTGTTTCTTTGAAGCAGGCTTCTCGGATTTTTCCTTGTCCGAAGCATGCAGGGCCTTTCGCTGTCGGTCTTGTCTCTCTTCATAAAGCTCCTCGTTGGCGATGCTCTTCTCCATAAGAATCTTAATCATCTCGGCGATGCCTCGGTCAGCCGCAAGGTGCAGGGCCGTTCTGCCATCAGCAAGTCGCGCAGTAAGCCTGGCGCCGTGATCGACGAGACACTTGACAATGTCCGGGGTCGAACTGATGATGGCAAGATGCAGTGGCGCCCTGCCCGTGTAGTCGCGTTTGTTGACGTCAGCTTCGGGGTTGGAGAGCCATCCCAGCACGCCGTCAATGTCACAATCAACAATGGACTGGCAGAGCCTGGCGGTGTTCCCCACGTAGGCCATGTCGGTCCAGTCATCTTCGGTCAATGGGTTGAAGGAGCCAATCTGTTGCCTTCCGGGGTCGTCAATCAAGAAAGAAACCTTGCCCGAGATGTAAATCTCAGCCTCCTTCTTGGCAACCTCGATCTCTTCCGTAGTGCGCGGCATAGGGCAGCAGTCGCAGCAATCCTTAATGACGTCCTCGACCCGACCAAAGAAGGCTGGATGGCGGTGGAGGTAAACATCTCGGTCCTTGGGCTGGTTCCACTCTGCGTTGAGCAAGAGGTCCCTGGTATAGCAAAGCTTCTCTATCTTCTTGGCATGGAATCTGCGGGCTTTAGTGAGCGCACGTTTAAGCAAGGACGGTTGGGGCGCACTAACTTCTCTCCGTAAGGGACGGTAAAGGTATGGTAGTTGGAGACTTCGCTTTCGTCCACCCAGTCAGCAACTTCATCCTCGTGGTTGTCCTTGATGTTGCCGAAGAGACGATGGCGGTAGCGATGAAAGGCGGGGCGGCCACGCTCCTGGCGGCGCTTGTTGAGGTACGTCTCCCGGGCAGTCGATGTTGGCAATCTCTCCAACACAAGAAGGCGTGCAAGACCAAGCGTCCGTTGGAAGCTTCGCTCATATATCGTTGGATCGATCCTCGAACGATCGAGCTCGGGCCAATACACCTCGAAGTTGCGGTGGGAGTACTTGGACAGACGGTTCTCGTACGACGGGCTGCGCCGAGACAGATCAATGCAGTTGATCTGCGTGATGAAGCTGCCAAGCGCCCGAGGCGTGACGTAGACCTGGTTGCCGTTGTAGGCCCCGCCGGCAGCATCGATGTCGAAGCCTGTGAGAATCTCACTGATCGATTTGTAGACACGAAGAACAACCTGGACGTGTCGGGTCGGGTACTGAGAAGCGATGGTGAGGGCATATTTCGTCCGAACGACTGTCACTTCGGTGAGAATGGCGTCACGTATGGCCTTTTCGATCTGCTTGATCTTCTCGATAGCCTGCTCATGCGTGAGGCCGTATAGGAACAAGTCGACGTCAGAGGCGGGGCAGAACTTCTCGTGATAGTACTCTCTGAGCTTGCGCTTGGTCGTGTTGAACTCGGCGGGGACAGGGACTAGACAATTGACAACGGAAGACCCGGCTGCGACAACGTTGCTCCAATCCATGTCTGCAAGGGAACCCTCGGAGAAGATGCTGAAGTTTTTCTGGAACTCCTTGAGAGATCCAACAGTCGCAGGAGAACCATGGGCCCGGCGTTTGTCGGGAGGGAGGGCCATGATGTACGAGTCCTTCTCCTTCTGCGTCTCCGTGTCCAAGTTTCGGGCCCGAGTCGTAATCATCTCAGTCTTGCTGGTAAAGAGGGGGAGAACATTGATCATGGGATCGTTCAGGGCCGGATTCTGGCGATCCTGGGCGAAGGTATTACGGAGCTGAGCTTCATACTTGCGGTAAGGAGCCATAATCTCCTCCATCGGCTTGTCGGCATTGTTGGCGATGAACTCGACGAGCTCCTCATGAGGGGCGGGAAGCGGCTCCAATCCAAGTGACGCCATGGTGCTGGTTGACTGGCAGCGAAGATATTGAGGGTCGAAAATGCCAAGGTGATGATGGTTTGCAAACGGGGAACGGGGGGGCGTGTTGTGATATACCTTGCTCAAAGTGCAGAAGGACTGGCAATTGAACAAGGCAAGAAAGAGTGGATGGCTTGGGTCTCGATCAATTGGTCACTTTTTGGGAGTTGGAACGAGAATTGGCGATGAGAAGACGTAGATTTTTTCTTGGTCGTATCAAGGTTTGAGATACCTCGACATCCTATCCGACCTTAAATAGACTCTGGGAAGGAACAAAAATTGCATTGGGATTCAATACCAAGGGCTTCAGCCTAGAGCTCCGTCCGTGATCCTGGGATCCAGTGGCAACACAGAACAAATTAAAAACCGGCCCCCTGCTTTGCTGCATCGCCCTAATGTAGGTTGGCACTGGTTTCCGGGCCAGTAGCTGACAGCTTCTCAGCGGTGAGACGTCGCGACGCGGCGAGGGGTACCGACACGCGTAGCTCTCAATGCTTTCGTTCACGAGTTCCAGTGACTTTTCCACGTTTGCATCTCGCTAAGGTAGGTCCCGGTTGTGCGCATTGCGGCTGATGCAACCACCGCCCCACAGAAAATCCCTGATTGGAATTTCTGCCTGGAATTCGGGACTTTTCACGATGTGATGACTCAACAGGCAGAGTATCAACTCCACCTCGCTCTAAATACGATGAGCCTGCCTGTTGTTACCTCCAGACCTGAGAAAGTAGCACCATGATAGTCTCATGGGACAAAGAAAGGTAGAAGATTTTAGGCAACATCCTAGCTGACAAGAAAATAACCCTTTCTCGATCGACAGTCCTGACGACAGCCCCGCATCATGTTCGCAAGTGTATCAAGGAACACTTCAGTTATGAGCGCTCACTATATCGGAATTGTTTGCCACATGAACTTGTTCAAATAGTATCAGTTTTGTTTCTCGCTGAATGTGTCCAGGGAAGCTGCAGCTATGTCTAGTCCATGCATTCTGATTTCCATGGCGAATATTCCATCCTCTCAAATGCCCTTCTTGCAAACATGAAAGTTTCTTTAGCGCGTAATTAAGATGTACTCGCGATTTGTAGTAGCTCTTACTGAGGCAAGGGAAGTTGGAATTCTGGATCAAACGAGCTTACGCCAAGTCGGCTTTCGATCTATTTCAAGGTATAGGTACCTGTCGAGCCTCACGCTGACCTTCCTGTGACACATAAGCACCCTATCGGCATTGAATAGAACATCGTCTGCAATCCAAAATACACCAGTCTTGACATTATCCATGAGAATCATCGGAACCAAGGAGGCAATCATAAGGGGCTCGAGTAAGTACGAGGGGAACTCGTTCTCCATTCGGATTTGCGCAATTGCACCTCGAGTACAGCAGTTTGTCAACGAAGTCCTTCTCGATGAAGCAGAAATGGCAAGAAGTAATGGTGTTGCCGTTGATTTTTCTGCTGATGTAGTTGATGCCTAGCTTACCTGCTCCATGAAGCCTAGCGATCTGCCATTGCCAAGTCGTATCGAAAGCTTCGGTCATGCCAGCAGCCTCCCCAAAGAGGGCAAAGACGCAGAAGGGAGTGAACTGCAAGAAGGGGTCATCGTGGCCAGCGTACGGGCAAGGTTAGTATGGATGAAAGTGAGACCAAGATGGCTCCGAGATAGATCTTTTACTATGATCAAATTCTGCTCTGCGTCGGTGTTGATTTTATGAGGCGTGGTAGATCCGACTTGGGATACCCATTGATTTCCTGCCAGTAGGAAGCGTGCTGGGCGTGATCTTCTGGTTCAGGACAAGTCGATAAAGTCATCGAGTAAGAAATTCGAAGCTCCGCAGGCTCCGAACCAGTGTGTCTATGGCCATCAAGCGCTGCATCATGTTTCGACAATGTCCAGTAGAAGAGTAAGGTAGCGGTGTCATATGGACATCGGCGTCATCTACCACACATGGAAGCTCATTACTTTCACATTGTCAAACCAAGAGTAAAAGATACAGAGTACATTTAAAGTGACATCGGTTGATGGCTGTCAAAGGTGTAGTGGACATGCGACAAAGTCACACATAGCGGCTTCCCACAGAGCACCTGGAACGGAATACTCTGGATTGTGGTGCCATCGGCGGTATCTACGAGTTATAGATCGGACGCCTGGATTGTACTGTTAAAGAACAGCTATACGTATATCTTGCAATGGGATTGGAATGAGAAGGTTCACGGGTATAGAAGGAGCGGCTGTGATATTGCATCGGGATGCGAAATGACTGGGCATCACTTGATTTCTGCAAACTCGCAGCTGGCTATGTGAAGGACGTAGGTTGAAGGTAGGTGTCTCGGCATCAATTGGCGATGTGCATGAGACAATATCGAGTAGGCCTTAGAATTCAACCCTCACGTCTCAGAAACACAACTCGTTGGCTGAACTTAAAAGAGCATGCCAGAGGAGGGAGGTGCCAGATGCATCCACTTTTGGTGGTAGCGCATCAAGAGTGGTTGTCAGCGAGTGGACCAGCATGAGCTCATGATCGATCCAGCCGGAGTTTTTAACGCAAGTTCTGCAAGCAGGTCGCCAATCAAATTGATGGTGGACGACACGCACCTGGTTTGGATGTGACGAATCGTGGGCCTCGAATCTGGCGCAGGAACGTGAAACGACAAGCTTTGGCCAACTCTCTGTGCTCGGGTTCGTCGAGGCTCAGGCCGGGCCGAAAGGTTAAGTAGCGAAAAGTCCCACCTAGGCAGTGTTCCACCTGAGAGTACCTCCAAGATACATTTAGAATCGAGCTGATCCGCTCCTGCAAAGACAGTCACAAGCTTCGACTTCAACCATTTGCTTAGGCTGGCAGCAGGCCAGTACGAATGGACGAGCAAGAGAAGAAATTGTCACGAGTGCTATATGCCTTCAAAGCGTGGCTTGCATCTCTACTCCGTAAGCTTGATGGTTGATCGATACCAACCTCCATAAGCATTCGATGCCGAAAATATTCTGTTGATGAGCAAAACTTATCCGCGAGGTCCTCATTGGGCCGGTCGACCCAGAGCAATCACCCCTGCCTTGATTGAAGTCGTGGGAAGCATGGAGGATAGAGGGAGATCAGGCTAGGGTCTCAGTCTAGTTAAACGGAGAAAGGGAAATCCTGCTTTTTTATAGATGGCAGCTATTCAGGTTTATTGCATCAAACTGCGTTGCCGAGCGTGAACCAGATTACTGAAGGCATTTGACTTATTGCTATGAGGTGAGTAAGTGGGGGACTAAATAGGGATCACCTATCGACCGCCAACAGTGCCCCTGATGTTCAGAGGTGACTGCGCCACATTTTCTCCCAGCAAACTCTGTGCCCCTGCTCGTGCTACCAGATGCTCGAGGCTCGACATGCTCGGCAACCAATTTCTTTTGTCTGACAATTATTTGAACAGCTTGAGACACATTTTCCTTCGTCGCGTCTTCCACCTTTTACCAACCTTTCACAAGCTTCGCGGGCTGCGGAAACACCATTATCCAATGCTGATTATCTTTATTTTTTCCTCGTTCAACTCGTTCTGGTGACAACCTGCGACAGGAACTCTTGTGGAGCAGTGACGTAACTCGTGCGACACAGGCGACACGGTCGACACGGTTAAGCATAAAGCTATCGTCGGAGCTTCACATTATTATTATCAGTGCGACACGAAGAATCCGATCACCGACCACACGACGCACCCGACTGCACCATTTTGTGATTGGGTTGAGGACCGGTGTCGCGATCCCGAAGATTGCAATTGCCTTTCATATCTTCGTCCCACTAGACCTTCGCGAAAACCTGACGTCTCCCAGCATAGCATTAGACTTGACAACAGCGCAGCCATGTCTTCCCAACAGACAGGACGCGGGCTCGACGACCCCCGAAACCCGTACGCGTCTTCGAACAGATGGCGCCACCAAGAATCGTCAGCTTTCGCTCGCCATGCAGCCGCGCAAGCGCATCAGCAGCCGCGAGACGCTTCGGCGGCGAGCACGGCCGACACGGCGCAGCTGGCCAATTTCCTGAACAAGGACAGAGTCGAGGGGGATGGACCTGCGGGACCGCACCAGCAGATCGTCACGGGGGTCGACGATCATACTCAGCCACACCTGTCTGACGGGCATGGGAAACCGCCCACGACGGACGGGAAGGAAATCGTCAGCGGGCCTCTCCTTAACTACCGCGGCGTGAACCACGGTCGCTGGCGAGGCAGCGTCTTGATCGTGGTCAAAGGCGGTGGTTCCACGCCCCCACCTGGTCCGACGCTGGTCCTCCGCCGGGCCGGAGCTGTCGACCGCCAGAAGTTCGTGGCTATGTCGGGCGCCGATAATGTCGAGAGCCAGCTGTCGGACCAAGCTAATGGAGTAAACGGCGCGGAGGCGACCGAGGAAATTAGCATTCCAGCTTCCTGTCTCTATTCCGATCCGCGCAATACGTTCTGGGCCTTTGACATCGAAGTCGACTATGAAGCGAGCGAGGTAAAGTGGGAATACATTATCCCAGACATGCGATACAGCAGCAGCGAGAAGCCTCAAACAAATAGCTTCTTTGTTCCGGCCATCGGCGAATCGATGCGAATCATGTTCCACTCATGCAATGGTTTCAGCGTGGGCACCGATGAGGAGGCCTGGAGTGGCCCTGCTCTATGGAACGACGTCATGAGGCGCCATAAGGAAGCGCCTTTCCATGTCATGTGAGACGAAGCACCGCCATGGCGCAACGGCGCAATGGCTGACCTTCTTTGGGAAGGCTGCTAACAGCTATCGTGATAGGATTGGAGGCGGTGATCAGATCTACAACGATGGTATTCGCGTCGACGGCCCGCTGCGACCATGGACCGACATCAAGAACCCCAGGAGGAGGACCAAGTTTGCCTTCCCGGAGACACTGCGAAGGGATTGCGACGACTATTATTTGAAGAACTATATTCGCTGGTATAACACCGAACCTTTCGCCAGTGCAAATGGCCAGATCGCGCAGCTGAATATCTGGGATGACCATGACGTAAGTGGTTTATCCTCGCAAACACCTCGACGGATGCACATTCTAACCCCTGCCAGATCATTGACGGGTTTGGCTCTTACGTGGACCACTTCATGAAGTGTGACGTCTTCAGGGGAATTGGCGGCACAGCCCACAAGTACTATTGCTTGTTCCAGCACCATCTGCCTCCGCCGCCTTCGACGTATACTACAGGTACGAGATATATTTTATCGCGGAGCCAGTCATTTGATGCTGATGCTGTGTTGCAGATAATAAGGCAACAACAGTGGGTGGGGAACTAGGACAAGGCGTCGACCCAAACCAGCTCAAAGACGTCTTCATTGGGGAAAGGAAGGCCGAGAACGAGGCTGGCTTCATCGTTGGTCCGAAGTCTGGGGTATGTTGCATCTTTTATCAAGAGCCGGGCACCAGGTTCATGGCGGGGAGCGGTGGCAGGGAAACGAGAGCTAACACGATGCAGCCCTATGTCGCTGAACATTCGCTGAATCTCTACGCCCGTCTCGGAACCAGAATTGCGTTCCTTGGCGTAGATGCACGTACCGAGGTAAATGATCTTTCAACGTAATTCTGCTGCAGCCATTCTGATATTTGATGCGAATAGCGAACGCGTCACCAAATCAACTATCCAGAAACATACGAACTCCTCTTCGAGAGGCTGAGATCTGAGCTCTCCAAGGCAAGGGACGATGGAAACGCCGTCACGCATTTGCTCATTCTCCTGGGCGTGCCAATCGCCTATCCGGTAAAGAACCCAAACCGTGCAGATATAGCTCGTGACGGGGTGCTAACGCCAAATTACCAATGTAGCGTCTCACCTGGCTAGAGAACATCTTCCGCAGCCCTCTCATGGGTCCGCTCAAGTTTTTGAATCGCCGGTTTGGCGTGGGTGGATCCCTCTTCAACAAGTTCGACGGCAGTGTGGATCTTCTCGACGACCTGGACGACCACTGGACGGCAAAGACGCACAAAAAGGAACGAACGGAGCTCATCGAGTCCCTGCAAGCCATCGCCCGCGACGAGCAGATTCGCATCACCATCCTCAGCGGCGACGTCCACCTCGCCGCCCTCGGCCGCTTCTACTCGGACAGCGGCTTGAAGGTACCGGCCACATCGGACGAGCGTTACATGGTTAACATCATCTCATCGGCCATCGTGAACAAGCCCCCCCCGACTGCCATTGCCAACATCCTAGCACACCGGAATAAGGTGCACTTCTTAGGGAAGAAGACGAACGAGGTGCTCATGAACTTCTTCGACAAGGACCCGGGCGACAACAAGAAGACCAGCGCGTCAAATCACTGCACCATGCCCAGCCGCAATTACGCCATCATCACCGAGAACTCGCCCAACAACACGACCGCCATAGACGCGACTCAGATGCCGGCCGAGCCCGAGCGCCACTGGAAGGCCGATGATGGCCGCACCGCACTGTGCGCAGGCGAAGTCGGCGCCGGATCGCAGCACAAGGCTGCAGCGACGGGTCACGGGAAGGCAAACGACGGGAGCATCGACGTTTGTATCCGAGTCGAGGTTGACCAGCATAACCGCGATGGACGGACCGAAGGTTACGGACTGACGGTTCCAAAGCTCGTGGTTCCAACTGCAAATGGAGTGCAAAAGGTCTAACACGGCCGAGATGCGCCTACTAGGCATTGATAGTTGTTGCCTGGTTGCCCTGGCGTCGATGCCAATTTCCTTTGATAGAAAGGGGTAAGAGAGGAAGGGAGATGGGGGTCGTTTGCTGGATAATTTGAGGTGGACAGCCCTATTTTCTTGTACATGGACACACGGTGGATTTTTGTCACACCAAACTTGTCCTACCATGTTAGATACCTTTGTTGCTTTCTTTTCTCGCGTCCGAAATATTTCTGTGCTTTGTCACTGTCTTGCTCGCTTGACCACTTTTGTCGATTCTCAAGATATGTACGTAATGTATCAAGTACCATGGGGAGGTGATTTGGAAGACTACGAAATGTTTTCAGCATTCTAGCCGTGAATTGCGAATTGACGAACGAGATGCCACCTCTCGACTTGCATCACGACGTGTTCTTCAGCCCGCTTACTCAAAAGTCGTCGATATTGAAACTGGATCGCCACTCGTCGCCCAGGCCACCATATCCGACAATAAGCTGGTCAGACCGGAAGTGAACTAAGCGCAGAGGTCGGGTTGTAGCCGGTCCTCCGTGGATCTTACCGGCTTCCACTGCTCCAATTACCCACCACGGCGGCGACATTGGAAAGCACACGACGTCATTAGCTTGCCCCTCATTGCAGCATCGTGGATCCAAAGCTCCCTTATCACGGTCCGAACCCCGCCATCAATTGAAAGTTTCCTTAAACCGCAGCAAAGCGAAGAGAAAGGCAAGTGGAATTGGGCAGTAAGTACCGGCAAGATACATTATTTTGCCATTCCTTCCGGTCAAATTCACGTAGTTCTTAGTAATGGTATCAAAACTAGATTCCGCTGGACTGTAAAAGTATCGGCCCAAGTTTTAGTTCGTTCCTGACGAGTCGCATGCCTTTGCTTGCATCGCGGCTTAACTAGAAGATCTTGGACTCTGCCGCTTATTCTTTTCCTCGTTGAAATGGCAACTCCGGCGAGAAAAGTCATTGAGAAGTGCCTGAGAACCCAGAATTCTTTTGTATCATCACGAACGAGAACTGCTGCAAATATGTCGACCATTGCCACTTTCAAGGCCCCCAATATCACGAACGAGCCCAATGTAAGTTCTTCTTTGACCTCCCAGCAATTGTGACGGGGAGCGGCAGGTGAGCATGTGGGTTCTATACTGATGCGTAATTAACAGCAACACTATGCAAAAGGGTCGTCTCAACGCGAAGGCCTCACGGGCGCCATCGAGGGCATGCGGAAGAAGATGCCGTTCGACGTCCCCGTTGTCCTGGGAGGCAAGCCAGTCAAAACACCACAGACGAGGAAGCAATACAACCCAGCGAGCCACGCTTCTGAGGTAGCCATCTACCACATGGCGTCGACCAACGACGTTAACAAGGCGATCGAGTCTGCGCTTGCCGCCAAGCCGGCATGGGAATCCCTTCCATTTGCCGATCGGGCCGCCATCTTCCTTAAGGCTGCCGATCTGGTATCTGGGAAATACCGTTACGACCTCATAGCAACCACAATTCTGGGCCAGGGCAAGAACGCATGGCAGGCCGAGATCGACGCGGCGGCGGAGCTGGCCGACTTCTTCCGGTTCAATGTCAAGTATGCCGAAGAGCTGTATGCGCAGCAGCCGCCGCACAATAGCCCGGGGGTGTGGAACCGTGTCGAGTATCGACCGCTGGAAGGGTTTGTCTACGCCGTTAGTCCGTTCAACTTTACGGCTATCGCTGGCAACCTCCCTGGTGCACCAGCCTTGCTCGGGAATGTGGTGGTTTGGAAGCCTTCGGACTACGCCATCGCTTCCAACTGGCTCGTCTACAACATCCTCCTCGAGGCTGGATTGCCCAAGAATGTGATCCAGTTTGTGCCTGGTGATGCCCAGGAGGTGACAGATGCCGTTTTGAAACACGACAAGTTTGCGGCGTTGCATTTCACGGGAAGTACGGCCGTGTTCCGTAAGCTGTACGGAGCCATCGGCGCCGGTGTTGCCGAGGGCCGGTACCGGTCGTACCCTAGGATTGTCGGGGAGACGGGCGGGAAGAACTACCATCTGATTCACGAATCGGCCGATGTCGAGAACGCTGTCGTGAACACGATCCGTGGTGCATTCGAGTATCAGGGTCAGAAATGCAGCGCCACGTCGAGAGTCTACGTGCCTTCTTCCCTTTGGGCCAAGTTCAAGGACAGCTTGGTTGAAGAGGCTAAGGCCCTTCGACAGGGCGATCCGTGTGACCACGGCAACTTCTTAGGGCCCGTCATCCACGAGGCTTCGTTCAAGAAGCTTTCGGGCGTCATTGACTCGGCCAAGGACGACAGGGAACTGGAATTGTTGGTAGGTGGTACTTATGACGGCTCAAAAGGCTACTTCATCCACCCGACCGTTTACCAATCCATGAATCCCGAGCACCATCTCCTGTCAACGGAGCTGTTCGGCCCTATCCTCACAGTCTACGTCTACGACAACCAGACGGGCGATCCGGTCAAGGCCTTCGCTGATGCATGCGACCTAGTCGACTCGACATCTGCCTATGGCCTGACTGGATCCATCTTCGCCACGGACCGGGCGGCCATCCGCTACGCCGAGGATCGACTGCGCGACGCCGCGGGCAACTTTTATATCAACTGCAAAAGCACCGGCGCTGTCGTCGGGCAGCAGCCATTCGGAGGTGGCCGGGCGAGCGGGACGAATGACAAGGCTGGAAGTCAGAACTTGCTAGCGAGATTTGTGAGTGCCAGGAGCATCAAGGAAGAGTTCAACGCCACGGCCAAGGTGGCGTACCCAAGCAATGAGCTGTGAGAAGAGAAGATTGTGCGACAATAGTGATGGTAATTATCAGAACCGAGGTAGGTAGCAGAGACATAGTTGTCTTCGTAGTGATCGAATTCATTCCATGACTCAGCGAAGATAAATATTCTACGCCGGTCGGGGACACAGATCGTCCTACTATTACCCACTACTACCACCCAACTACCTTGTGGCTTGGCAAATTTCTTTCCTTTCAGTGGAGAAGCTTTGAAGGCCGGGTGGGGCACGTGAGGTCTCTTCCAGACATGAGGCGCTCAGGGGTCCAGGCCCACACCGGACCTATGGGGCTAATGATATCCTATCAAGATAGCCACGAGTCAAGACGGGCGGCTGACATATCGACCATCTCATTCCTTTCCGCAAAAGCCTCGACCCCGGTGGCGGCGTTCAGGCGCATCGGCGGTTTGAAGCAAACCAGAGCGGGTTCGGCAGCTGCACATGTGCTTTTGTATCCGTGCATTTCTCCATATTTGGGGAGCCAGGTCAAGGGCGAGGGACGGGGGAGCCGCGGCAAAGCTACTCCCGAAACTGCAACCTTGTGCGGCATGCTGGCGCCCAGAGTCAGGTCCGATTGTCGTGCATGCTCACCAGAACATCGGGTCTTCCAATTCCAATCCCATGTGCTTGATCTAGGTCCCCTGATTCGCCAGTGCACCACGCCCAACGACACCCCCACGCAGACGAACGATTGGCTCTGTCGACGTCTGTTGTCGCGTGCCCTCCCTCTAAGTTTACACCATAGCTGCTAAATGTCCAGGGCACCAAAAGTACTCTGGCCTCCTCCACCGGGAGCGATTTTTACGTTTCCGGGGCTAGAACATGGGAAAAACACGCAACTGAAATAATTATGGGGCTTCTTTGGCGGATTCGGTATCTGCGGTCCAACCGCATGGCTTTCCGCCAGTGATGTGATTGGATCTCAATGGCGACTTTGATATCGGGGTACGCTTGTGGATCCCCTCAGATCTTGCAACCTTGCTACACTCTTCTCAACTCCTCGCTTCTCCTACCATACTTCCACTCATTCACACACCCTGCAATTCTCTCGTTTTAATATCTAACTAATCCAGCGCGCGTGTCGTCTCCAGCAATACATGCTGTCGAGGATGATGATTTGACTATCGTTTAGGCTGGGAAAAAATCCGACTTCGACAAGGCACTGAGCGGCCCGTTGAACTAGGTCGCTAGCAATCACTACGGACAACGCGGCTTGCGAGACACAGAAGGTCCAATCCTGAAGAAGGGTCGTTCGCCAGCGACCTCGCAAGTGGTGCCCAGATATTGGAGGACCATTTGGGGCAACATCAAACTCGTGTATTACTCGAGAACTTCTAGGGATCAATTTGAATTTGCTCACTGGAGCGGAAGAGCGAGCCGGAAGAGAGGACACGAAGATCACGCCACTATCAGGATATTGGGGCCGCCCTTCCTATAGAAGCCACAACCACGGCGGCAACAATGCCACGAGTCACTCTTCCTCCAACGCCGGCGTCGTCGACCGACATCAAAGGCAAGGATGGCACGGGCAACGTGCCGACGCTGCACCTGGCCTTCGAACTTCCGCCGCCGGCCCTGACCAACGACCCCCGCATCGTGTCGCCAACAGAGATGAAGGCACCGGCCCGGTCACGCCGACGAAGCTCGGCCACGACGGCAGAGAAGGACAAAGAATTTGCGCTGCCACCGCCCCCGACGAGGTCTCGGAAGATAATACAGATGAAGCCGAAGGTGCACGACGCGGAGGGGGCGGCAGTCGACGGCGAAGAAGCGGACACGAGCGGTCCTAAAACCACCCGACCGAAGGCTACTACTGCTTCACCAACAGCATCTGCCAACGCAACGCCGACAACGGCGACAGCAGGCGGAGGCGGGAGAAAAAAGCAGCCGAGTGCTACGAGCGTGGCGGGAAGGAAGATCGCGCGGAAAACTGCCCACAGCCTGATTGAGAGGCGGCGGAGATCCAAGATGAACGAGGAATTTGCCGTGTTGAAGGGCATGATCCCCGCGTGCACGGGAGAGATGCACAAGCTCGCAATTCTGCAGGTAGGACTCACTTCACTCATCGTGTTCCCCCCGACCTCGGAGCGCTGAGCACTTGGCGGGCACTACTCATAGTGTAATTGAAGTAACGATAACTGACACGTATGATAGGCATCGATAGAATATGTTCGATATCTAGAAGATTGCGTCGCGAAACTCATGTCTCAAAACGAGGCGCAACAGCAGACTCATCCCGCTTCGGGCCCCCAGTCCGTCGCATCGGATCATTCCCCGATAATTTGTCATGAGCAAGAGAGTTACGGGCACGGTCCCGCACCAAGCGCCCGGCACCAGCTTTCCTATGGCGATACTTCGGTCGACGTCGAGATGGCAGGCGCATCTTCCATGTCCTCGGCGGCGCCGTCCCCTACATACTCGACGAACCATCAGAGCTCTATCTCACCGGCCCTCCGCGCCGAAGACTCGTCACGGCACAAACACAGGCAAAGCTCATACTCGTCCGCGTCCACAGATCGGCGCCCGGGTCAGCAACATTACGGGCATGGACACGACCAGCAGCAGCAGCAGCAGCAGCAGTACTTTGGACAGAGCCTATCAGCCACGACGTCCCCGGCGTTTGGGCCTCAGCCGTCGTCTTCATACGCGAACAGCTGCGCCAGGGGAAACACGATATCGGCCGCAGCATCAGCCTTAACGAGTCCGGCGTTGGAACCCCAGAGGGATCTGGACCACGAAGCTACGGCGGCGCTGCTAATGCTGAATAGCGACCGGAGAGGTTTCGCTCATGACGGAGGAGGAGGGTTCACCCCCGCCAATGGCAGAAGTACTGACGGCGGCACTCAGAAGGGCGGTACGGGGAGAGGCATGTCAGTGAGGGATCTGCTGAGTACATGAAGAGGTCGGTGCATCACTCGAGGACTGGGAGGTGTGATAATGCTGTCATATCTGGTGGAATATTTTGAGGGGTTACGATGATATTATGAGATAGTACCATAGGTCGGCGTTGTAGGCTAGCTGTCCAGCTAATTCTTGGACCATGACTTTTGATTTTGTGGCCATGGCAAAATACTGGGTTTGAGACCCGTAACGGTTGAAATGATAGAGCTGATTTAACTTGAACAAATATATTCAAACTCGATCAATGTGAGCTAAATTCCTTACCGAGTACTTCACCAGCAGAGTATATTGATTAATTGCAATTCGCGAACTTGAGAAACATCATTCCCGCTAGATAGACAATCGGTTAATTGGTGCGCGCCCTATGAGAGAAAACGGAATGGCACGATGGCCTCGAGCATCGTCTAGCATCTTCACCTAGCAGGATTCCCGATTTAAGCCATTCTTTTAACTCAGAGGAAAATCAGCCCACGTGCGCATCTGCCGTCTGGTTGACGTTTCAGGAGCTTCAGAGCCGCCATGGCATCGTACGAGGGGCTGCGTTTCAGAGAGTTTTGAGAGAGCCACTACTTACATGACTTCGATCCCCACGAGGATCTTCTCATCCAATTTTCGCAAAATCCATTTGAGTTAAAGATCAAAGAACCCAGAACCCCTATAGCGTCTGAAAGAGAAGGCTCCGTTTCCTTCCTGATCTAATGTATCCTTGTCACAAGGATTATGGTACGAGGTTCGAGACGTGGAAAGGGGCTCTAAAGCCGTTCGTGCTCGTGGGGCCACCACGAGTTGGCCCATATCAACGTAAAAAAAAAAAAAACCATATAGTAAAGACTTTGTTTCAACCATTTCCCTTTTCCTTCCGCGATCTCCTCTTCTATTCTTATGCTTTTCTCTTGACGATCTAGAGCTTTCTATCGGATCTTAATATTGTGACCAGCGCTCCTCTCCTGTTGATACTCATTCGCGGCTCCTTCTTTTCTCCAGAGCTCTTTCTCGGAGCATCTTACTATTATTCCGCGGCGAATCATTTTGCTTTTCAAGCCCAAATCCAACTGGAACACAACATACACACAATATGCCCTCCACAACAAACAACCCGGGCCCTAAGCCCCGCTTCGGCACCTCCCTGCGCGGCAGTGTTCTCGCCGCCGAACCCGCAACCACAACCGCCCTCTACCCCGAGGATGAGGACGACATCCTCTCGGACCTCGGCCTGCACCACCGCCGCCGGCCCGTCTCCGCAACCCTTGACAGCACGGGCGCGAATGATGACGACTCGGCCTCGGACCTTGCGTCGTCAACCGGGTCGTCGCGGACCTCGCGGGGCGGGAGGCGACGGCGGAGGAACAGGAAGAATAAGGAAGCAGGCGCAAGTGGCACGAAAGGGGGCGGCGGCAACATCAGCATCGCCGCCCCCGCCGCCGCCGTCTTCAACAACGGCAACTTCACGGGCGTCAAGAGCAGCCTCGAGGCTCCGAACCCGATCCCCCGGATGGCCGAGACGAAGCCGGTGCGGTTGCAGATTGGCTTGAATCTCGACGTCGAGTTGGAGCTCAAGGCGCGGTTGCAAGGGGACGTGTCCTTGACGTTGCTGTAGGTTTCCCCTTCAACAAATCGCTTCTCTTGCCTTCTCAGAAGAACCTCCTCCCGGAGAAGTGTGAGGGGATAAGAAGGAATGAAGAAATTGAATGCTCACTCGCCGGGGAACTTCTCCTCGCAGGCAATAAAGCGCCGAAAAGAAACCCACGGACCGCCCGTCGCTCCAAGTCAAGCCGAACGCCGACGGCGTCGTCGACAACGAGCTATTCTTCATGCGGCTCGGCGTGCTCAGGCTGCGGCAACGGTGGGTCGACCGCGAGGTCTCGCCGTCGCTGACGAGGGCCGTCATGGCGGCGCTGGTGGGCGGCGGCTTCGTGGCCGGGTTTGTGTGTTCGAGGATGCTCGAAACGGTGACGAGGGTGGTGGCGATACGAATGACCGGGTGAGTGCCACGTGTAACACTATTCCCCTGCCACTTTTAGGGCGTTCTCTTTTCTTCCCCCAGATGGAGAATAGGCGATGTGCTTGGAGACCGAATTGTAATGAATGTGCCGGACTTGTCATGAGGGATGTCTGCCTTGTTAGATTTAGATAATACTGGGATGGAAATGGTTCATAACTCGTCGCATTGAATCAAAAGATGGGCACTGCTCCATATCTTGCTTAGACGGGGTATAAACAATCCAAGTCCAGTTTTCTATCTTTTGTTCCAGTCAAGACCCCTGCCGCCCACCAAACCAAACCCCAAAAGAAGCACTCAGGGACGCCTGGGCATGTGACGCCTTGCCCATCATTATGATTTTAATCTCTCCATCCCTGAAAAATCCTCTTGAGCATCCTTCACCAAAAAGCTGTTTGATAGTTAGAATCCCGTGCATCTTGCGCCAACCGCCCCGATCCCCAGAGCAGAGAGGGCAAAAAAGGCCAGAATTAGGTCCACTCACTTGTACCAAATTACCGCCGGCGCAATTGTCGCAGCATGCCACAAAGCATGCGCATCCAGACTACCCCACAGCGGCGGGAAATCCAATAACTCTAGGCTCATGGCCATGACGATCCAGGCCACCACGATGCCCGGCCATGCCGCCCACGGCCGCCTGCTGGTGCGGTACGTGCGCCAGCTAAACCAGCTCCACAGCAAGTTGTTGAGTCCGCCGACCACCACGTTGGCCGACATGTTGTATGTGTAATCCCACTTGACGCCCTTCAGGTAGAGCACGTGGGCGGCAAACAAGAGCCTGCACGTCCACGTCCACGTCCTCAGCAAGCTGGCGTTTTTTCTCCGGCGGCTCGGCCGGTCGAGCCGGAAGATGCGGACGAGGGCGTAGTAGAGGCTGTAGAGCACGGAGGCGCCGGCGGCGAAGTAGTCGAGCTCCTCGGTGAAGGGGAAGTCGCGCGTGTGGAAGATGGACGAGAAGACCCAGGCCGCGATGGCGATCTGGGCGAACCGCTCGTAGTACGGCCGCAGCGGATAGCTGGGAGGCACCGAGTTGCGCAGCTTGCGCAGGCCCGACGCGTGGGCCCAGAGGTTCCCCAGGGAGAAGAGCACCGAGAGCGGTTCCTGCATGCCGAAAAATCGCACAAACGGCCACTTGCCGTGGAACTGCACGGTGCGCTGGCCGGCTTCGCGGCGCCGCGCCGAGATGACGTGCTGGCATGTGTAGTCGCATTCGGCATCGCAGTCCCAGAGGAGGAGGCGACGGTTGAGTGCTAATTTCGGTGGGCAAGGTTAGCCGGCTGCGTCGGAAACGAGGTCATAATCGAGGGGGGGAAGTTGCCTACGTATTGGCGTCGGGTTGTCCGGTGCGCAATTCTCTTCTTTGCAGGTCTAGGGCACAGATGAAATGGTTAGCATCGCGCGCGAAGGTTGTCTGCGTATCGTCACGGGATCGAGACTGTTCTCGTGGCGAGCGCAGTCGTAGGTAGCGATGCAGTTTGGCGAAAAAGTCTCACCTTTTTGCAATCCTTGAAGGCACGGAGTTTGTCGCCTGTCGATGCGTCAACCCCGACGACGAAGATGAGGAGAACGGCAAGCGTGAGTACCAGCGCCAGACGCCGGAGCCCGCCCTCTCGCGGTGGAGGCATTATGATGATGGCATTTATGTTAATGCTTCACCAAAACCCGTGGAAAGTAGTAGGTGAGAGAGAGAAACTTTAAAAAAAGGATGTAAGAGGCACGTCCAAACGCGTAGCTTGCATTGAGACAGCTGGCCCTACAGGAATCCTGGCTTGGCATTGGTCGACCTCGGCGCGTCTTACTGGTCCATCCCTTCCTTATTAATCCCTTTCAATCGTAATTCTGAACCTCGCCCTTTCTCTGCAGCAATCCCACCGTCTTGGACTCGACGTTTGATCGAGCCCGGCGCAGGGCTACCGGTCATTGAATGTTTAAAAGTGGCCAATTAGTCTCCAGACTAGTTCAGTCGCGCCCAGCCTTCCCACGCATAGCAAAAGCTTAGACAAATCCACCATCACTACCGAATCCCCCCCCTCTATCGGCACCTTAATAGCCGATTATTTGAAGTCATACCCGGCCTCCGAATTGCTAACCCCACACAATGATGGCCGGCTCGTAATGCTTTCCCTCCGCCATTCTTCCTTGGTTCAAACTGAAATTTCTAGGCCAATACCGCTTGCGGAATGCATACTCCGCCTAAAATCACAGCGCGAGCAGAAAGATCTTTGCGAACTCGACGCTTGCAGCCCGCTTGCGCGCGGTTCATTATTGCTCGACATGCGTTTGGCTTAGAATTCCCCGCTCCACGTGTGTCTCCTCGAGGGGTTTTTATCCTCTTCCCTACCACCTGCATGGGCATGCTGCGCTACCTGCTACCAATGATGGAAGAATTGGATGGAGGAATGGGAAAACATGACCCCGCCCGCCTCGGGTCTCTGCCTGGGGTGGTTCCGGGTATCTGGAAAGTGTTAATGAAAAGGGGAGGTGAATAAAAGGCCCTTCAACAGCTTCTGCAATGTACAGTATTTAATATCTCGTCAACCTTCGCCTCCTTGGCGTGGCCTTCGTTCTCCACACGTCAGACTTGAACCCACAGGCTCACGAAGCTCGGCGAAGATGAAGCTCATCCTAAGCTGTCTAGTCGTCGCCGGCCTCGGCCTGGCGAGCAACACACCGAGGCAATCAGACTCGAAGGACGCCCGGAACATGCCCATCACGCGCAAGGGCTCCAAGCTCTATCTCGGCGATGAGGTGTGGAAAGCCGTCGGCGCCAACATCTACTGGCTCGGCATCGACGAGAACGTTGTGCCTCCTCCGGGCCAAGACTACTATGAGCCCGAGAAGATCAGCTATCCGACAAAAGACCGTGTGGTCGAGATCATGAACGTGGTCAAGGCCATGGGTGGGACCATGATCCGCGCGCACACGCTTGGGTCCAGTACGGGATCGCCGTTGAGCTTGATGCCTGAGCCCTACATCGTGAACGACAAGGCCTTTGAGGCCATCGACTTTGCTGTGTACCAGGCCAGAGAAGCCGGGTTGAGATTGATGGTGCCGCTAGTGGACAATTATGACTACTATCACGGCGGAAAGTACGACTTTATGCGATGGCGCGGCCATGACGTCTCCCCCGAGAGCACAGGAAGCGACCCAGCCCTCATGGCCTTCTACGAGGACCCCGCGGTTGTGACGTTGTTTAAAGCGTACGTCGATCGCCTGCTGACGCACATCAACCCCCTGACGGGGCTCTCCTATGCCGACGACCCGACCATCTTTGCGCTCGAGTCCGGAAACGAGCTCAACGGCTATCGATGGGGGGACATGAATGTGCCCACGGGATGGCTGCGCGACCTCGCCCGACATGTCAAGGAGGTCGCACCGAACAAGCTGTTTGTCGATGGCACGTACGGCGTCAACAGCTCGCACTTTGAGGTCGACGAGGTGGATATTTTCTCCGATCACTTCTATCCCCCGAGCGTGGCGCAGCTGCAAATGGACCTTAACCAGGTCAAGGAGTCCGGCAGGGCTTTCTTCGCGGGCGAGTATGATTGGGTTGGGCAGGAGGGTCAGGAGGGCGACGAGCTGAAGGAGTGGTTTGGCATGCTGGAGGGCAGTGACATCGTGGCCGGGGATACGTTTTGGAGCCTCTTTGGGAGGAATGCGCCGAACTGCAATGTAAGTTTGTTCTCCTGACAATCTAGTGTTCTACCTTCTCGAGCGAGGAAAGGACACAGTTGGCTAACAAGACAAACCCTTTTAGGAATGGGTCGAGCACAAGGACGGCTTCACAATGTCGTACGGAAACCCTAAAAACTCAGACTTTATCAACAGCAGGATAAAGCTCGTGAGGCAGCATCTTTCCAAGATGAGCAGCGGCGAGTCCATTGCTGCCGATGCTACGCTTCCAGAAGTTGCCTGCCCGACCGCAAAGTGAGATCCAGTTACTCGCATGACGAAGAAACGATATGCGAGGTCATTAATGAGGTGCTCTTTGGTCCACAAACCCCTTGTACATGCTGCTTGAAGCTTTGGCGCTTGCTGCCTTCTTGGGGGGATTTGGCGCAAGCGCAGAGATTAGAGAGATGCTGCCGTAATGTTTAAGAGTATCCTGTCACAGTAATTATAAAAGGTACGAATGTAAAATCGAGCAATTTCAGCAGACCAGACGAGGTTGATACCCGCCTCCTTGTCCCCCTCGAGTGAGAGAATGCAAAGTAGTGTACAGCAACTGGGCAAAGAAGAATGACAACGGCAAGAAGTGATGGGGAACATGTTTATTCGTCGGAACAATCTAATGATCTATGGTCAGAAAGAATGCAATTTTGGCCGCCTCAGCCCCCCTATTCCTCTCTCCCCTTCTTCATTCTCTCCAACTACGACATCCCCACAAGGGACACGAAGGCATCTGGTGCCTTTCGTTGGGTAGTCGTATTGCCACCTGGGGCAAAGCGGTGGGTATCGCGGAGGTTAGAGGCACTCTAGGTAACACATTCTCCCCGTACGGTCCAGGCAAACCCGCCATCTGCCGGTGTTATTTCGACCCAAGGACGGATCTTCATAGTATCAACAGGGACGGATGTTCACATGAAATCGTCATCCCCAAAGGTCTCGGCTTCGTAGCTGTTGACCTCAATGGCGTTGGCGCGGTTCGTGACGAGCGACGTCTTCGTCTTCTGGGCCTTGCTCTTCTTGCCGGCCTTGTCAGCCGCCTTCTCCTCCTTCATCTTCTCGTTGCTAAGCGTAGTCAGCGCGCTAGCCACCTTCTTGATTTGCTCCGACGGCAAGCCCTTGGCTAGTTGCTTTGTAAACTCCTGTAGGAACAGCGTGTAGTGAGGCCTCTTGTCTAGCTCGGCGATGACCGGACTCAGCGTGTTGCGTAGATTCTCAAAATCCGCCTTAGTCTTGGGGTTGAACACGGGCATCTTCGTAAGGTTGACGGTGTTATTGGGGTCGCTAGCATCGACGACAACGGCAGTACCGGCCGTGGTGCCTTTGCGAGTGGCAGAGATGCCGACATCGCCAATGAGGTCCTCGGCGTGGCGCAGGTCTGACTCCTTCTCGGCTTGTTTGAGGCGAGCGCGCTTCTCAGCTTCCGTCTCCTCCTCATCGTCGCTCGAGCCGTCCTCGACTGTGCGCCGCGCTCGATCGGCCTTGTGTTCGGCGATGCGCTCCGTCTTGGACTTCTTTTTCGCGGCTGCGTCGGCGGCTGCGGCGGCTGCCTTGGCCTTTGCGTCGGCTTCCTTCTTGGCCTTCTCGCGCTCTACGTCCGAATCGACGTCCCACGAGTCGAGCACCTACCGACAAAAGATATTAAATGGTTGTCAATACAATAATGCACGCAGCAAAGGGAGCATACATCGTCACCCTGATCTTCTTCATCGTCAAACTTGTTGGCGCGGCGGACGGGCACCAAGGCGGGGGAGGAAGGAGCACTACTGGACTCCTCCTCTTCGTCGTCTGTCGCAAAGAAATTGTGAGCCGCTGCTTTCATAGTCTTCCACTAGCTAGTGCATCGTCCGATCCCAAGGTGTCTTCTTGGGATTGCGATGCTCGTTGGGAAGATTGTGGAATCTAGGTCAACGTACCCCACTGCTTTCTGGGGGGCATAATGTCAGTGCTTGGTAGATGGATCGACTGCGTCTGGAGAATGTCGCGTTGGCGATACCACTTTGTTCTCGGTGCGAGATGACAAGTTGCGGATCAGAAAATTCGCTTTGGAGAGGGACCTTTTTTTTGGTTGCGGCTAGAAAGTTTTTTGCGACTAAGTCAAGTTTCGAGGCGTGGAAACTCTGGGCAGTTGTGGGAAGTGTGACTCGACAGAGAGATGGGCTTGCGGGCTTCAACACGGCCCAAAACCATCTATTCTCTTAATAAGGCCATTGTTATTCCCGTCATCCCGTCACCCCTCTATTCCCTCGTTTCCAGTTGCTTCTCTTTCCTCCACCGATTTTTCTGTTTTATCCCCTTCCTATTTTGATTTTGATTTTGATTTGATGTCTTATTTGTGTCTTCTTCCTCATACTTTTTTGGGACTTCCCAGATGATGCCAGACAATACTGCATCATTCGATACTTTTGAGCTGCATGTCCGAGGTTGATCATTAATTTCGCGCCCCGCCTGGTGTGGGCATGGGGCATCAATTTCCGAGTTTCGGGTACGATTGCTGCCCAGCGCCCCTAAGAACAGGCTCCCCAACGAGCGGGCATAGCCACTGAGCCACTCCACGAATTGCTCGTCGGCCGGCCACATACGACTTTAAATTAATACTTTTTGCTTCTTCGCTCCAAGACGAACCGGTTGCAGGGCTGGTTTCTTGCCATCCTTAGTGCTACTCTATGGCTGGCTGGCCTTGGGATTCTGGATCATGTGGACAGTGAGTGCAGTCCAGTGCCGCTTGCTGGACTAGACTAAGCAACTACCTAATTATCGTGAGCGCCGAAACCACCTGCAAATGGACGTCCACATGCGGTTGCTGTGGGAAACCAGCCACGTTCTCCATTCCGGCAGAATGGCTGGCAGAAGTAGGTCAATGCCAGGGAACTATCCGTAGCTACCACGCAAAGCAATCGCGCCTTAGTCCTTCCCACATTCCAGGCCAATAGATATCTTTAAATATGCTTTCGGTGATGCACTTCAGCTATTTGATTGTGTTAAGTGGGTTAGGGTTCTCTCTTACATGTGCTCCAAAGGTCCACAAGCAATGTCGATAATGTGGAAAGTAAAACACTGGGAAAGGGAAAGTGAAACAGAAGAAAGGAAAGGGCATAGGGGTTAGTCTAAGAGTATCCAGGTACGCACAATCCCGCCTCGTCGCGGACCAGCAACATAATGACAGAACTCCAGAGACGCATTTCTGTAATTCTGAGAGTTGGGTATCTAGGATTACGGCGAATACTAGCCTGAGGGTTCTCCGAACAATCTCCATCTCCGATGCCGTTGTCTCTGCTTCTTTGCCCGCCCCAACAACAGAAGAATGTCAAAGAGTCGAATTGGCACGCTGTCTATTCATTAAATTGTCAGAATACGCACATTGTCAGTTAGTTGGATATCTGCAACCTTCTGTCAAATGTTGTGCTGGAATGGTGACTCAGAGGCATCACACAAGCTAGCAGTGGCCTCCGGTTTTTAATTTGTCGCTCATTGCTTGGCAGTGGAGCATCATGATATGTGATCCCTCGGGCACGTTCAAAACACAATCCTGAAAAAAAGACATCGTATTTGTCAATGTCAAATCGGGTGCGAATTACTGGGTCGTGGGTATTACACCGTTCAGTGGCGGAACTCCAGACTTCAAGTGGGGGGCCTGGTGTTGTCCGTCCATGCTCCCTACCAATTCTTCGAGGCCTTTCCGACAAACATGACCACGACGGATCGCGAAAATGAACCGGTGAGGAGCAGTGCCCCAGGGGCGCACGCTTCCCGAATGCTCCCGACTGCAACCAGGGCTGCCGCCTGAGACTGATTGATACAGCCTGTGACGTTTCCCTGAATGATGGTAGGATTTCCGGTGCGGATCCTACCCAATTATCTTTTAGGGCTTGTTATGGCGGTCGCCGAGCAGAGAGGCCGCGACGATAAGGCTTGAGGGGCTCGACATGGCAAAGTCTCCGGGGCATGTGTGGCATGAACCATATAAAGCCATCCCAGGTCATCATTCTTGAAGCACGGCCACCAGGAGGTCCATTCCATGAAACAAGCACATTTCGCATCAACAATCCACTACCAGATCTTTATATCTTAGGTCTTTTTCAAGACTCTCCACCCTGCCACCCTCGTCGCCAGCAATTTACTTCACGATATGCTGGCCGTTCGATGCCAAGCAGGGCTCGGTGCCGCTAGGCAAGCTGCCTACCATTTTGGTGGTAACTCGGCTACCCGAGCCTCTTCTGCGATTCTGACGTATGGAGTCAACGTTGGCATTCCGCGAGCTGTACCTCTCTATGCCACCACGCGCCAATTCTCGCTCACAACAGACAAGATCCCAAAGAGGGACCCACCTAGTCTCCGGACTACAAAGCCCATGTTCCCCGGACCTAACTATTCCGATGAGGAACTGCTGGGAATCCAGGTCGGACACCGTGACACAAAGAGCTTTGCCGATCGACTTGCGTTCAAAATTGTCCGGGGTGCCCGCGTGTCGGTCGACTGGCTGACTGGCGTAACAGACAAGAAACCACTGACAACATCTCAATACGTACGCCGAAACGTTTTCAAAAGACCTCGGTTGCATCTCAGATCTCTGACATGAAAGACTAGAACGTCCGCATCCTCTTCCTCGAATCCATCGCCGCCGTGCCGGGAATGGTGGCCGCCGTCCACCGACATCTCGCCTCGTTGCGGCTGGCGCGACGGGACCAGGGCTGGATCAAGACGCTGCTGGAGGAGGCCCACAACGAGCGCATGCACCTCCTAACGTGGATGAAGGTGGCCGAACCGGGCTGGTTTATGCGTGCCATGTTCATCGCTGCGCAGGGTGTCTTCTTCAACGTCTGCTTTGTGGCCCGCTGGATCTCGCCCACCTTCTTCCACCGCTTCGTGGGCTATCTTGAGGAGGAGGCCATCCACACATACACAAGGCTCGAGCGCGAGATTGCAAACGGCCAGGTCCCGCGCTGGTCCGACCCAAAGTTCCCCGTCCCCGAGATTGCCATTGAGTACTGGAACATCCCCGAGGAGAAGCGGAATATGCTGTGGCTAACACGGTATATCAAAGCTGATGGTACGGGTCTCCTCCCTGTCAAGGGCCGTCTTGAAGAATCTCATCTAACCCGTTGCAGAGGCTGGACACCGTGGCGTGAACCACACATTAGCGAACCTCGATCATGCCCGTGATCCGAATCCGTTCGAACCAGACTCCAAGTACGAGGGCAAGGTCCCCAACCCTGTCCTTCGCGTGCAGGGGTTTGAGCGGCACGAGGTTATTCCCGGCGTGCAGACTCCGAATTGCGCCCCTGCTGTGACCTCGAGGCAAGCGTAAACACACCACGGCGTCCATGTGCGATCCTAGTGAGAGCATCATACTGGTTGAGAAGAAAAGTTTTCTTTTTCTACAATTGATTCCCATGCCCTGTGTGCTTTGTTGAGTTTCTAGTTTCTCTCAGCAAACGCTAGGATCCAGCCAAATCAGCGTATTTTTGGCTTTTGCGTCAGTGAAAATGGAGGAGAAGCGTTATTATACAGCAGAGCATTAGGGGTTTTCCTATTGGATCGTAAAAGCGCATCATTTTCATCGCTTGAAGGCATAATCTCAGCGTGGCGTTGAAGGGAAGTAGTGTCTGCTTTGGAAGTTTGGAAGTGTTTTAGACAGTCTCATCTCATAATTGGGGTTTTGGCCGGGAATGAGAATTCAGAAGAGCAGGGCTCGATTAGCAGATGTCTTGCGGCGCTTTACAGGCTTAGGGCAATAATTGACAGAAACCTTATCTAGAGCTCCGTAAATACGGGCGAGATAGACAAGACAGAAAGAGAGAAACGGAAGTGAGATATATACACCGCATCAGAGCTCGAGTGAAGAATCTAGTTAGCCACTACTCAGCAGATATACTCCACCATATAAATATCAAGGACGGTGCTCGGAAGCTCGAACCCACTACCAATAGCCAAGCGCTGCGTCCGGCCAATGCGGGACGGAACCGGAGGCGTTGTCGGAGTTCAGGGGTTCCTAAGACGCATTCATCGCCGAACGACCGAGCTCGGCCGGTTGAGCGGAAAGACGATATCAGGAAACTGTATTGGGAACCTACGAGGCAAGGTTGTTCTGGCGAGAAACGCATGGTAACACTAGTAGCGGGCGAGTTCAGCTCTTTTCGTCCAGATCAGTCCCCGCTGATAAAAAACCAAGTAGTACCGAACTATTCATATCGTCTCAAAAGGAACTGTATCTCTGTGTCCTTGGCATTCAATACTGTTTGCAAATCGCACCGGAAGACGTCGCGGCTGGAGCAAAGCATTAAGCGCCAAGTTGGAGCCTCAACTCTAAATCGAGACAACCGAGTCGGTTTAAAGATGTCTACGCAGTAGCAGTAGTAGAAAAGACACCCAGCATGAAGTGTCGCCATGAAGAACATCAGCAAAGGGTGTGGGCCAAAAATAGTCACTACCCGCCAAGTACCCGCCGGAGTGACCCGGAGCCATCGGGCTGTGCTCTTTTCTTCCTTCGAAGCGGCCAGGACGAACATATCATGACGAAAAACTTCCAGAAGTCCTTGGCTCCCTCGGCTTCCCGTCCAGCTTGCCCCCGGCCCAAATCGGATCGCCAACTTGTGGAGGTGGCTGCGGGTTGCGCGCGTGTTTCATGTTCCCGGGAGCGGCTGATTCTCACGATTCTATTCCGTCGTCTCCTATCGAATCGCCAGTTAATCTGAGACCAGCAACACATTCTCTACACAGCCGGTACGAAATGGCCCCGAAATCATTTTCGGTTTTTACTTTAGCATCCGTCCTTGCCGTTCCATTACGACGTAACACGGTGGATACGAATATCTCAATAGGGGAGGAGATTGAGACGTTGGCAAGGCTGTGGAAAGCCGCTTCAGGCAAGTGGCAACTATGGCGCTCTAGTACTTGTAGAACTGAAGACGGCAACGAGCACTTACACTAGAAGGATGAAGGTGATGAAGCCAGCTACAACCCTATGGCGTTTCCGCTTTAAGGATTTATCGCGGCTAAAATTTTGCAAAGGAAAGGGAAGAGGGACGGAAGCTAAATCAAACCAAGCTTGGAAGTAGCAAACTCGAATTAGAACGTCGTCTTGTATCCGCTACGTTAATACTAGTACTAGGAAGCGTCATTTTTGTTCTCGAGGCCTTCACGGGATGGTCACTAGGTGCATAGGTTGAGGCGACGAGCCGTAAATACCGGAACTTGTCGTGCCCGCCTAGTAGACTAACCTCTGATAGAAGAGGTACATGTAATTTTCTGTCAATGCATTTTGCTTATATGTTTCCTGACCTGTTTCTGGCTCAGCAATGCGTCACTGTCCAACGGAAATCCTAGTGTTGCAAGTGCCGAGTAGAAAATAGCAGTGGAATATGTACTTGCTTACTGGTGAGATGGGCTGCTGATCACTCCAGCAAGGAAGCAAATGAGAGTCCTGATCTAGGACGGGACCACAAGCGAGCAAACCCTCAGCCCTAAATGAAGATACGGATTCTAGCTTGCCCGAAATCAAAGGCAGAATTGTGAATAGCTGACTCCGCAGAATCATGAGAGAGAAAAGGCGACGGGGTAAATTCAGTCCTACACGGAAAAATGTAGTCAGACGGACTCGACCAAGGACGCCGGAGTTCACAAGTGTTCAGAGAGGATTGATTTGGTTGGATGTTATCAAAAGTGAGCTCCGCGTGCCTGGAATAAATTTAGAAGCAAAGGAAGTTTTCTCCAGAAGGCTCCCGAGAACCGATCGGTCTTTGGCAGCCAGCGGCTCGTGTGTGGGTGGGGACCGAGAGCATTCTTCAGTATATGTTCGCTGCCTGACAAGGGGGCTGGGGGGCTGTGCTACGCACTCTGTCGTACGCGTATGTTAAAGGGAAAAGGGAATCTACTGCAACGGATAAATCCACCGGATACCTATCTGGCGTATGGTCGGCCGCCCACTCTCCATGCGTTCGGGAAAGAGCGATGAAAGATCAAGGAGGCTGAGTCCGGGGCATGAAATACAAAGCCGGAAGAAGAAATGGAGTCCCGAACCTGGCTTGAGAGGCGAGCAGGTACTCTCGTAAGGCTGGTCTCGCCACACCACCACCAAGCTCTAGAACGAAATCCCATCGTCCGCGCCGCCGGGTTGTTTGGGCAAGAAGAAAGTTTGACGCCGGATCGGATGGCATTGCCTTCTTGCGACGCTATTCATGGGGCCATCCAACCCAACCCGGATCCCAAGATGCAGTCATGATGCCGTTTCTAGACATTGCCATCTCGTTTGAGGATGTTGGTAATGATAGGTTGCGCTAAGAGCCGACCTGCAGTGTCCAGTCCAAGCCCCCCGAAGCACCTGCTCTCCTCAGTATCCGGGTTGAGAAGATCATGGTGGTACAGAGCAATTCGACGTCCATGGTTTATTTTGCTGACGACGGTGGCGGGTGTTGTGATGCTTGGCCTTCGCGAGAAGCCATTGTCGCTTGACAAATCTCACACCTGAAGCGATGGAGACAGGTAGAAGAGTTTGTGCGGGTAAAGATACGTAAGATCAAGCGAAGAAGCTCGTGCTCCCATTCTCTCTCTCTCTCTCTCTGTTGTGCGCTCACTCTGATTCCCATGCTGTGAAACCATGACAGGAAGGAAGCTTTTGGCGGCTATTATGAGAGACCCGAAGGATTTTGTCGGCCAGGGAGGATCCGTCTTAGACACTTTTCCCTTCAATGCGACAGTGGGCCCCAGGCCGCTTGCTCCTGCCACAGCTGCTTGCCTTGCGCGGCAATCCTTGATATCGGCCGATAAAGTTCAGGGGAAAATGGCGACAATTTCAAATCCTCCTCGTTGGCACCTGGGTCTGTTCCTTGCGGCTAGAAGTCTAGACAAAGGCGCTGTGGGGTTGGAGTCCATTACGAAATTTGGCATCTGAATAGGCGAGGAACCGCCGAGATGAAGCCACACTGACCGGGCCAGCATCAGACCAACGCCCCGTTACGAAGCATGCTGGACTTTGTTGACATGGGGCCTCTTGACCACCACGAAGGCAATTTCCAAAAGATCTCCAAAGCGCACCACTGATTGTAAGGTGTTGCCCCGCGCCCGCTTTGTCCAAAAAGTGCAAGCAGCGACTCCTTCGGCCCCCTCCTTTCGGTGTCACGACCAGGCAGGTGTCAAAGTCCTACTGCCTTAGGAGACCGAGAAATGAGCTGTCCGCCTCGCGGCCAAGCTGGTCCATATGGCCGCCCTACGAATATGGCCGGAAGAGAAATGGTCTTTGTCAAGGCCGCTCCTCCATCAAGGTCAAGGTCAGGCAGGTAGTGTGTAGTTCCTTTCGAGGAGACTTAAACGCGGGTCTCTCATTCCAGGCGGCTCATTCAAGCTCTCTCTCCCGTGCGTCGATCGCGGATAGCTGTCTTTCCTCCTCAATTTCCTGCTTGCCTCGTGCCCCGCACAGGAAACTAAACCCAAACCCTTGAGTATTCCTGTCCTACAGAGAAAATATACTGTGGAGTAGAATGTTTATTTTTGGATGGGGCCCGTTGATGGCCTTAAGATCTCATCGCCATTCGCGTGAGCAGCCGTTGCAAGTGAGCATTTAGGGCTGCATCGCGGACTGGGAATTTTCTGGGCTGGCAGGGCCAGTCTGATAGGTACTACCCGATATATTGCGGCACTTGATGGGACGCTCGAGGTACATTCCGAAACTTGCACAGCCGCCTTGCGACGGCGACCTACCATTGGCTGAGAGGCTCCCATGTCTCCGTCCTGCCCCCAGCAAAAAAGGCCTTCCGACAAATGACCGCTGGGCTGGCCGGTGCTGCGAAGGTACAGTCGTACTTCTGAGGAAAGTCCGAAAGGTCCCCACCAAAGCGAGAGCAAAGCAGTCCACAGCGAGGTCCAACCGCCCGCCCTGTCGACTACTGCTGCTTCGTCAAAAATCTGCTCAGGACCCCTTCGCATCACCCAACCTCATCCCAGCATCGCAAACACTCGTCAATTCCACGCACGACAGCACGACCCGACCACGTACGTCGTCGGCATAAAAAATTGGCTGCACGATCCAGGAGAGCTCGCAGACGCATTTTGACGAGCACACGAGCTCTTGCGACGTGGGCGCGTAGCAGAAATCCCGGTGTTGAGTTGATTACGGTATTGATAGGGCGGCGCTTTGGTCCCCGCCGCTTAAGCGTTGTGCTGTTCCAGGCAGCGTGGTTCTCTGTCGGCTGGCTTCTTGCTGTCGCAGGTTTCGTCGCTGCACAGCCCCCCGCGCATAGCCACTCTCTCCTCGTCTCTTTGCCTGAAAGGCAGAGTCGGAAAACGCCTCGACTTCTAAGAACAGCAACACACTCTCTACCTCCACACGCAGTACAGACACCAGCATCATGGATCAACAGGGTCAGCGGGACCGTTCGCCGTCTGCTGCCGGCCACCAGCAGTCCGGTATAAAGCAAGAACCGTCGCCGGGTCCGACCGGCTACCCCACGACCGACGATGGATCTATTGGTCTCGGTCTAGGATTGACTCAATCTAATCAACAAGCCTTCGCAGCCCAGCAACAACCTCAAACCGACTTTAACTACAACGACGGCTCGTCCTTTATGAGCGCCGGACAGCAGCAACAGTCGTTCGATCCCAATCAGAACCAGCAACAGCCCTATCTGAACCCCAACTTCAACGAAGGCGCCGACTTTTCTCTTTTCCCCCCGCCCACCACACAAGGGGAGCAGCAGTACGACCAGCCCCTCTTCGAGCAAGCAACATTGAACCCCTCGGACATTAACGCGATGAGTTCACCGCAAATCAACCACTCGCCCACCCCGCCTCATCTCCTCAAGCCCGAACCCCACGGCTCTCCCGCCTTCAACCAGACGACCTTCTCTTCGTCGCCGGGGCATTCCCGCCACACTTCGCTTGGCCCTGATGCCGCCCTCCTGCCGAACCAGATGCACGAATGGAACCAGCCTCAGTTCCAGGGCCACAGGAGGAGTCCGTCTGAATATTCCGACGTCTCGAGCGTTGCGCCGTCGCCCGCTCTCGTGAACCATGACACGTTCGACCCCGTCGCCGGCCACTCGCCCATGCAACGCCCGTCCGACCCCAGCGTCTACCAGGATTTGGCGGGTATGGGCAACTTTAGTCTCTCGGATGCGCAGTCCAGCCCGGGCCATCATAGACGGAGCCCGTCTCATAGTCCCGCCATTTCCCCTCGGATCTTGCCATCGCAGCTGCCCGAGATCAACCAGCCGCCACCCTTCGGTTTGGCCCCTCCTCAGCAGTCTGGATATCCTTCTCCCGGGTATCCCAACATGCCGGGCGGTGAAGTCTTTCCCACATTGAACCCGTCGACTCCCGAAATGTCGACCATGGCCCCCCCTCAGATCAACATCGACTATGCGCCAACCGCAGGAAGGCCAGGCTTCGAGACTGGCAAGCCGGGCATGGACGCGGATTCACTTACCCCACCTGACAGCCGAGGTACGGACCCCCTTCATGGCTCAGCTAGCGCGTTCTGGTAACTAATGGATGAATTCATAGGTCGATCCCGAAAGCGAGCCGTCACGGACCCGTACAGCAGCGCAGCTGGCGGTGGTCTGCAGCGGCCTCTTAATTCGGGAAGCCTCTCGCCCAATCTTGGCTCGGAAAGCGGAAATTCATCTCGATCCCTCTCGCCTCTCGACCGATCGTCCATCAACCGCCGGCGGCAGTCGACGTCCTCTGTTCCCAACAACGTCATCGCCCTGCGCCTGGCCGATCCCGAATACCAAAACTCACAAGAGAGCGGCAATTCGAAGAGGGTACAAAAGCACCCTGCTACTTTCCAGTGCACCCTCTGCCCCAAGCGCTTCACCCGCGCCTACAATCTGAGGTCCCACCTGAGGACTCACACAGACGAGCGGCCCTTCGTTTGCACGGTCTGCGGCAAAGCCTTTGCCCGCCAGCACGACCGCAAGCGCCACGAAAATCTCCACTCGGGCGAGAAGAAGTTTATCTGCAAAGGCGACCTCAAGGCCAGCGGACAATGGGGCTGCGGGAGGAAGTTTGCTCGCGCCGACGCCCTGGGCCGCCACTTCAGATCGGAGGCCGGTCGCATCTGCATCAAACCCCTCCTCGACGAGGAGATGCTCGAGCGCCAACGCCTATGGCAGGAGCAGCACATGCAGCACAACATGGCGGCCCAAACCATGGCGCCGCCCATGGGAATGGATCCAACTGGCGCCTATGCCATCGACGCCAACGGCAACTACACGCTGCCTGCCGCCCTCCTGGCCCAGTATCCTGCCCTCGCTCAGGTGAGCTGGAACGACATGAACAACCAGAACATTGAGGACGACCTCAGTGGCCGGTCATCCTTTGACGCCAGCGACTACGAAGGTGACGACACTGGATATGTCAGTGGCCCTGGCACCGGGTTTGGTGACGGCAGCATGCCTCAGAATTACGGTGACGTGGGCTACGCGAGCGACTACGGCCACGGCCGTTAGGGCTTATCCGTTGGGACTGGCGTGGCAACAATGGTGTGAATTGTTTGGGTTTTTACATTTGATGCGACCTCTGGGCGGCGGCGATTTTGCTTCACATGCGAACAGGAGTTTCTTGGCGCTGGGTCCTTTCATATAATGGTTCTGCGATGATTTGACTTGATGATGTTGGGATACATGAACGCGAGCTTTGACGACTCCTATTTCCTGTTAATATAGGGGTTTTTTTTGTGGATATATTTTCTGGGCACGATAGAGGCAGTTTATCTATAGATACCAATGCTATTCGAACATTCTTGCATAGATATCCGGATACAACGGCATATGTGAGGTCATTTGCGCCGGTCTTGCCTTTTCTGTTTCCCTCGGCAGATCGATGCCCCTGAAGTCATTCGGACAAGATAAGCAAGAGGGGAGACTTGTCGGGAGGTCAGATGCTAACACGTGCGTACATCATAACTCGTCCCAACAAACCACTCATCCAGGAACTTTTAACGCGCCGCAAGAACGAGTCCCTGGCGAGGAAATGTGCAGAGCAATCTGACTCGGCGTATCATTCAAGGGAGTCCCAAATGCCACGATTGCAATACAGTCAAACTGATCTATCTACCCATTCCTTAGCCAATCGCTCCGTAGTAATAGCCAAAAGGCTTTTTTGTTGAGGTACGTACAACGTGATGTTTTACATGATCTACCTTCGTACACCCTTTTCGGATCGGCTGCCATCGGTACTGTGGTTTCCGCGGCCATCCCATCCCTTTTGCCCATCTTTCCGATGTCATGATCAGATCCTATTCCTGCTTCTTCTGGTCGTTACTATATGCCTACTTAGCTGATGAGTCCTTGTGCGATGGCCTTTGACACAAATCTATCATGCCCTCAAACGTGTCCATGTGCTTGCGCTTTAGTATCTCGTAAGTCCATGAAGTCATGGCTCAGGACTTGACCCTTTTTGCCATTCGAGCGTTGAAGCAAAACTGGCTCAACCCGCGTTTCGAATCACCAGCACCTTCTACTTTGCCGGCAACCGGTACCCAAAATATCGAACGTAACCTGCCATGCCTACTTCATGATTGTCACTGACATACCCACCCTAAGTCCTAAGTGTGTTATGTCAGTTGGTGCTAAATTGCGCACTTCTAGAACTTCGCTATACATTCCAACTCCGCGCCTGCCGACTCAACGATGGTCCGTAAAACTTTAAAGCCATCAATTGACGATTTTCTTTCCTCTTCCCGGCGGTTTTAAAACTGCATGGATAGAAGAAGTGTGCCGCCTCAATTTTGCCTTTCGTCATTGTCGCCACGCGTTTCGCTACAGGCATCCCGCTATCTCCCGTCCTCCAGCTTACGGAATCGGACAAGTCGACGACCGTATTCATATTATTAATCCACATTATAAAACAGCTTGAACCCTCTCCTTACGAGGACCGACTCGTACACCAAAGAAGACTTTTCAGTCGCCTCTCAAACTCGTCGTTCAAGAAGAAATACCTAGCTCAAATGGCTCCTGGGAACCAAGCCGTTGTGATCATTGCCGCAGGCAAGGCCGAGGTCGTTGACGTCCCTTACCCGAAGCTACCGGCTGATGACTACATGATCGTGCGGACTACGGCTGTGGCTGTCAATCCGACCGACTGGAAGCACGTCGAGTACGCCGACAAGCTGGGGTGCGAAGGTTGCTATGTCGGGTGCGACTACGCTGGTGTGGTGGAGGAAGTTGGTCCGGCGGTCGCTAAGGGTTTCAAGAAAGGGGATCGGGCTTGTGGGCCCGTGAATGGATCGTAAGTGATCACGTTTCTTTTTTGCAATAGCCCTCTTTTCGCTGAAAAGGGCGATGGACCTCCTCTCGCGTAGTAGTGGGCTGGGTCGTTGGAGCGTGTGAGATAATAAGTCGCAGCGGACAAGGTCAGGAGTGATTCTGGGATTGGACATTATCTTTACGGCCCACGCACCAAAATACTCAACTGAAGGGAAATGATAGGAACGCCCTACGACATGAAGATGGCAGCTTCGCCAGGTATATCATCGTCAAGTCAGGGCTGCAAATCCACACACCCGACAACCTCACGGACGAGGAAGCTGCAACACTTGGAATTGCTATAACAACCATTGTGGGTTCTTCTTTCCCCTCTTCCTCAACCCTTCTTCGCAATCCAACTGACTCGCACATATCAACCGCCCACAGGGTCAAGGCCTGTACCAGACCCTCAAACTCCCCCTCCCTACCAACCCCACCAAGGGTAAAACGCCCATCCTCATCTACGGCGGCTCTACGGCTATGGGTATCACGGGCATCCAGTTCGCCTCCCTTTCAGGTCTCACCGTTATCACCACGGCCTCGCCCCAAAACCACGAATACCTTAAGTCGCTCGGCGCCGCCCACGTTGTTGACTACAACTCCTCCACGGCCGTGGACGACATTAAAACCCTCACGGGTGGGATGCTCACCCTCGCTTGGGACTGTAACGCGGACGCTTCGTCGGCTGCCTTTTGCGGAAAATGCCTTTCGACGGACACGGAAAGCCACTACTCGGCCCTGCTGTTCGGCAATGGCGATGCCGTCACAAAGGAGAATGCTAAGGCCCGGACAGATGCGAGCTTGTACTACAGCGTTTTTGGGGAGGATTTCTTTTACAAGGGGCGCAAGCCTGCCGTACCGGAGAACTTGGAATTTGGTAAGACGTTTTGGGAGCTGAGCCGCCAGTTACTGAAGGAGGGGAAGGTGAAGCCTATCCGCACCTTTGTCAACAGGGGTGGCGAGGGGCTCGAAGGCGTGCTGGTTGGGCTGAGGGAGGTAAAGGAAGGCAAGGTTCGTGCGGGCAAGCTGGTTTATACCATTTCTTGAATGCCTACCAACATAGTTTGGTGTGAGAAGAGTCAAGGCGTGATAAGACGAGCACTCTGAATCCATTTGAAGGAACAGCAATAGGGGTTTCAGTCATTGATCGCAACCTCGCTAAAGTTCTAATACTGGCTGTCAGTAAAGGCCGTCTCACCACTGTAGGGCGGAACACTACTAGAAGACACGAGAAGATGGGATCTTGAAGTTCATCAAAACCATGCTGATGTTTTTACTGGCAGGAAGTGACTTAAATCTAAGGGAGCTTAATTAAAGAGTTCGAGGACCACCGCATACAACCGAAGATCAGACTGAATTCGGTCATGAGCTCGTATAAAGTTTGATTTGACCTATTAGAGCTGTAGCCCTTGAAGCTCCCAAAAGCCTGCAAAGCAATCCGGTCCGCAAAGGTTGCATTTGGCGGGCAGCTGGCTGCCAACTCTCGACGAGCTGCACACTGCAAGTCGGCACGGAGTCGAATCGTGCATGGCCACTGACCGAAATTGCATCGACTGCCAGTGGGGGGGTGAAACCGTGTTTTGCCAAGAGATGGGACGTTGCCAACAAAATGGACATCACGTGTCACTTGAACATCGATCTCTTTCACCTGCGAGAGATGAGCGGTCATGGAAACTGTGGGAGAAAGACCTAGATGTTTCCGAGTGATATGATGGCACTGGATTCATGTTGAAATTGTCTTTTCGTATTGACCAACACTCGAATGGTCACAATGTTGATCTGCTGGCTTGGACTGTCGCATCGGCAGGCTGCCGGTACCTCCTCCGCTGCCTATCTCCGACTCCGGCGCAGCCCCGCCCGTTAGTCGCCGGTGGGGGCCCGGTCGGAGCAATGGCCAGCCACTTGCAATTGAAGGCAATTCGAAAGTCGAGAAGCACGCTGTAGATGACCGAGAAGGCGCCAACTCTCAGACCGGAGGATATTTTACGGGCCGAGGATATTTCGTATTCCTCTCTCAGCTTTAATTATCGGGTCTGACCGCCATGTGTCGTCGACGAACGAGAATATCCTTTTCGATCATACCGTTTCAGCCAACCTGCACGTCCTTCGTCATCACGACGCAGATTATGTTGTTTTCATTTCGTTTTTTTTTTCTCTCCACGACCATAAAAGTGGTTGCGGATGGACATGCAATGGCCTCGAGACATGCAGATGAGGGCCAATCCCAGCTTGTGGATTGGCAGATTCCTGCTCGGCGGGCAATCTCTAACAGCCTCGAGGCGGATGTCATGGCGGAGGGTTTGGCGGTGAGCTGCCGCCGATGCCAATTTTGGTAAGCCACCTCTGTAGCTCCCGAACCTAGAGGCTAGAGCGCAGCTACTCCCGTCGCCCGGCGCCTCTCTGCAGCCCTCTTTTTCTTTTGCTTTCTGAGATGAAATTTGTCGAAGATTTTGTTTTCGGAGCCTCTGGCCCGTCGGACCGCGACTCTGCATTACATGGCGTCGCGCTATTGTTCTAGTTGCCAGGAAGTCAAGCAGTCTTCGTCATCGAAATAACACAAGCCCGAGACGGGCTCCAAATCGGCTCTCTGGCCGCCCCACTGCTGTGAAGTCGGTCCCAAGAACCCAGTCCCATGTGGAGTTTTTGTCCTCACCGGAGAGAGGGGTTGAGGGGCTCATTTGTGACGTGGAAGAACCAGACGCGCCGTCCAGTGTGTCTGGTACACTTTATCCAGCGCATTGCTGCCCAGCATGAGGTAGCGATACCTCCAAGCTGCATGAGAATACACGGCCCGCAGATATCTGGCATCCACGCCGCAACCGCGAACTGCCACTAATAAGGTGGACGGCCAGTCAGCGACGCGAATGTCGCGCGCTTTTAACTCTTCGCATTGCCATCGACGCAGCTTAACTATTTGTCTGCGTCGCGCGGATGTCCTACCGCGTCGAGCAGTGTCGAGCCGAGCCCAATTATGCTTTGAGAAGTTGCCCTTTATTGCGATTGGAGCCCCTGGCGGGGGGTACAAAGTATCAGAATCAGGAGACATGTCTTGGACAGCCAAATTATGACAAGGTGCGGGCTTATCTGGATTAGGGCTAGAGCAGGGGCCATGATACACAATTTACAATTGCCCCATAGGCGGGAATTCTGTCCAAACACAGGGAGGGGAAAAAAGGGAGGGGGAGGGGACAAAATTTTTACCAACGGACCCGGCCGCTGGATGTCTTGACGTGTTGTTGGATGGAGGGCCTCCACAGCATACTACGTACGACAGGAAGAAATGGTAAAAAAACCATTACTGACAATCAAGACTGACTTATCGGAGAAGATTGGCAAGCCAGCTGATGTGAGTAGGTGAGTAGGGTCCAGTTAGCTCCCTGCATCTGGTATAGACCTTCACACTGGATGGTCACCTTGACCAACGACTGTTCGACGCATTTGACCGTTGGCTGTATTAAACCAGCAGAGAATTGGTGGCAGGAGGGTGTCCTGGTGCAGGATAATGTCGGTAGTGGGGTCCTTTCTGTCACACACACCCTGATACTTACCCAATCCGGACCTTGAGGATGACTGGATCTTCAGGAGAAGGTGTGGCGGTCGCTCCGTATCCAGTACCGAGGGGTACCCGATGATCACGTCGCAGACTTCTAAACGGGAGCAGGTTAAGACACATCGACGAAAGAGTTCTGATGTCGAGTGGTTCCTGAATTTATCCCGGAAATATCTTGCGGGAATGTGGGAACAAATATCAGACAACTTCCTCTTCGGTCCACATGACTTTCTCGAGGTAAATACCCTTGAAGAGAATCTTCGGCTACCTCCCGGGCCAAGGACGATTAGCACTTTTTGGGGTCCATACTAGGTAGTAATAGCGGGTAAGAGGTTTGCGGGACAAAAAGCGGGTGGAGCCCTAGGGCGACGAACTCTGGAACGGCAGAAGGGACGGAAAGAGATATTAATGTACCCCAGACGTACCGAAACATAGACTTCGCCGCCCACGGCTTTCCCTGCCATGCACACGCCGTACAGTTTTCCTACACTCCCGCAGTGGCCCGCTGTGCTTCGCTCGGCGCGAGCTGCATAATAGATCAATAGAACATCTCTCCACTGTATCCGTAATAGATATTATATGGAGCAAAACAAGAAGCTCGGAGCAAACGAATAAAGAGAGATGGGAATCTAGTAACATTTTTGTATTGTTCGGGGTTTCTCTCTTGTCAAGCCATCAAGTGACCTCGTCTTTCTCGAGATCAACTGGTTTGGAACAGTAGCAACCAAATATCTCGCCCTTTGGATGATCCTGTTCTACAGGCGCGAAGTGGCTGTCGTATCACAGCTCGCCGCTTCATTTTCCCTCCCCTTAGGGGCTACCCCTTGAATTCGCTGCTTTTGCAGCCGAGAGAGGAGGCTCGACGGGCTATCGTTTGTCAACGGCTTCCCCGAATTGACTCCCATCCACCCTTTGTCCGCTTTCCATAGATACGGAGTACTCTAAAAACCGGAAGCTTACTGGAAGCTGGCTGAATCGTCTTACACTGGCGCGGCCAGCCTTACACTTGAGAACTTACGGCAGAAGCCCTCGGGAAAAAGCGACAATAAATTCTCACCTGTATTTTGAAAGGAGAAGCAAAAGGGAATTGAAAACCTTGCCTCCCTGCTCTTGAACTACTTCAATCACATTGTCGAGGTAAGTAAATGCGCCTTTCGGTTCGCCTCTTGTGGTATTTCGTCGCTGTTGGTTTATCATAGGTGGGCCACCCCCCCCCCCCCCCCCCCCCCTTACCCACACCAACAAA